>LKMJ01001279.1_pt1 | contig 21842 bp, 38 predicted proteins | sample 643391 | NCBI WGS metagenome assembly LKMJ01 (sample SAMN04112250, study PRJNA286221) | soda lake metagenome | biome: soda lake; feature: Kulunda Steppe; material: water; isolation source: sample PL-Br10 brine of Picturesque Lake | place: Russia: Kulunda steppe | collected 2010-07
TCCTATCGTTTTATTTCAAAGCTTATGGATGTTTATATGATGGCTGGTGTTCACCAGCAACCTGATCAGTCAAACTACCTGGCTGAAGGTCAAACTTAAACTTGTAAACTTGTAAACTTGTAAACTTCAGAGGTCATCCTTTGCCCTGATCTTGCCCTTGCGTGCTCGCGAACCGCCTTTGTGCGTCTTCAGGTTTTTCAAGGCTGTTCACCAAAAAACTCTGGCATTCAGACACTACCTTTCTTCTGCTATGGGTGCCTTTCTAGTTTTGGTTCAGGTTGCAGGCCATTTAGGCTTCAGCTAAGCTGCCCTCGTTCAGCGGATACAGCTATGTAACCTAACCTATGTAACCTCATTGATTACAAGATGTACAGCTAGTTTTAAAACGAGCAAAGTCCCACTTCAGAATTGACAATCATAAAATGACATGGACAAATTCAAGAAAAGACACAAACGTTTCTTTTGAGTTTTGAGGTGGGTGCAATTGCAAGATCTATTATTACGTGCCCTGCTGTGCGTATGTTACACTTGCGCTGGTCATCAATTTTGATATAATAGCCCCACATGCGGGCACCCCAATAATTGCGAGAACAAGCCAATACGCTGGGTGGGCTGAAAGCTTCCCTCAAACGCACTGGCAAGGAAGAAGCGCCACACCAAATACAAAAACGCCAGGGGGAACCAGGTATGGCTCTCTGACAGAAGGAGACCAGCTGTCATCCCCCCCCACACCCATGTGTGCTGCATCCAGGTGCACGTGGGTGTGCCCGCTTGGTACCAGGTCGCAATTGTGCGTTGCATCTTGCAATGCCTGCAACCAAGCGCGCGTTCACATGTAATTCTTAATCCTTTTAGTGATAGTGGTCCAGGCTTTTTCTCCTGGACACAGTGTGCATCATGAGGTGGCTAAGATACAGAGCCTAAGCTATGCAGGAAAAGAGTGCAGCAAATAAATGGTCACTTGCAGTCGAGGCTTGCATGTTCAAGTTGCAGTGATCATGTCTTATGCAAGCACGCGCGTCGGAGCACCACGCCCCACCCCTCTCACGCCTGCTTGCGTCACCAGCACACCACTTAAAAAAGCCAGGTACCAAATCGCACGTGCGGAGCGTGGGAATAGGTTGGCGCGACACCTGCAGGCCAGAGGCACCCTGCTCAGAGGTGCACCGTTCGCCGAGCCGCGACCACCGGCGGAGTCCCCGAGAACTGCTCTCTTCAGCCCAAATTGCCAAAAGACACAATGACGTGCTTCTACATAAATCAGCCATCCCAGAAACAGCGGAATCGCCTGTACCAAATGGCCAAATGGCTCTGATAAGGCCTCTCAGTACAAAACACATGCAAGGTCTTCCTTGGCAATAGTCCTTAGTGGATTGAAGCCCACTAAGGTTACTAAAGGTTGTTGAACAAAAGGAGTAGAAAGCACCTGGTGATCCGCAAGCAAGCCCTGCACAGCCTCTTCAGGGCCTCTCGCTCTCTACAAGGCCTCTCATGTTGAAAGCTTCCCCCTCTTCACCCTGCCCAGCCAGTCACTCTCTGACCACCCCTCCAACTTACCTGCAGTGAGAACGGGCTCACACTCATGTGCAGGGCGGGGGCGGTCGGTCCCCCGGCAGCCGCAGTGGGGAACACAGCCAGCGCTGCACCAGAAGCGCCAGGAGCAGCCATCTCCTCTGCTCCCTTGGCCTTCGTTCCACCCACAGCACCACCAGCCTTAGCCAGCTCCCCCACTTCCGCTGCCGGCTTTGGCTCATTCCCTGGTGTGGCCTCTGCCTCCTTTGCCCCAGCGCCGCCAACTCCTTCTCCTAGACTCTCCTTGTCCTCCTTCTTCCCCTGTGCAAGCCCCATCTGTTCCGGTTCCGTCTCGGCCATGGGATGGGGGGCCTGTGCCGGAGCTGCACCTGTAGTCTCCACCTCCATTGCACTCAGCCCAGCCTCAGCCCCAGTAGCTGCTGCTGCTTCCTTTGGCGGCCTATTTGTCTCCACTGCTTTAGCTTCTGCCTCGGCAGGGGCTGGAACAGCCAGTGGGGAGCCACAAGGAGGAGTGCGCAGCAGCAGCCACTCCACATCCTCGCGCCCTCCAAACTCCTGTGTCGCGCGCCGGGCACAGAACAGGCATTGTATCTGGGGGAGGCCGCCGTGCTCTTATCTAAGCACACCCCATGCAGGATGAGTGCCGCACTTACATGACCCATACACACGCACCCGCAGGCATCAGCAACGAGTGCCAAACTTGAAGGGCCCATACAGCCGCAACCGGAGGCATCACCAGCACCAAAGCTGGCTCCCTTCAGGTTATCATGGCTGGGTGGTGGTGTCATGGCATCAACGCATACCCAGCCTAGCAAAGCGCAGAAGATCACGGAAGTGCTGTTTTCTCTACACACCAGCAGATTACCATGATCCATACCGTTGTTTTGACCACCAGGCACTTCTCTTCATACTTCAACCTGCGTCTTCGCCATGTTTCCCATCCACCTTGGATAACTCAGCGCCCACAAGCACCACCCTGTGCCATGTACAGATCTCAGTGCCCACAAGCAGCTCCCTCGCACCTTGGGCCATCCAGCCCCCTCCCACCCTCCTCCCACTCAGCCATGCGTCCCCTGGACCTAGCAAATGGCCCTGCGCGCACCTGGGGGAACACGTAAGGGCAGTGCAGCGCAGGCACGCTCAGCCTGTGCACGCCCATGTGCGCTCCGTACTTGCGGTCCGCGTAGTTCTCGTGCGGGCCCCGCCCATAGAAGGCGAGGCTACTGAGTGCACCGTGCAGCGGCGCGGTGATGCCCACACGCGGGAGGGAGCTGCAGCGGGTGGGCGAGGCAGCAGGGACGTGAGCTTGGCGGTGACTTGAGCTACCCGTGGACTCTGTCAGGAGGGGGGTACAAGAGAAAGGGGTTGTCACCAAGATCTAGATGGCTGCAAGATGGGGCATCTGGGACAGGCCAGGGCTCGAGGGAGGGGGCCCTGTGCTTCCTTACAAACAGCAACGGCTGAATGGCAGACAGCATCTTGGGTTGGGTGATACGCAGTCCCTGAGCGGCCTGAGGTCACAGCATAAGCGAGCGAGCCACATGGTCACTCACAGGCGGCCCTCCTCTTCCAAAGCAGCCAATAGACGCACAGCCCTGCAGGCAGGCTTCACACGCGCAAACAGCATGGCTGCCCTGCCTCACCCCCTTCAGCGCCATGCAGGCTTAGCCGTCTATCCTCAATCCATCCCCCTCCCTCCCTCCCTACCCCTTAAAATATAACCCCCGCTCTCCCCTGCCAGACAAAAGCAACGTCTAGGCCCAGCTCTCTGCACTTACGGCGTCAGTCCAGGGGGCAGCGGGGCAGGCAGCGCATGCTGTGCATTCACTGTCCAAGAGGACTCAAGCAGCCCAGTGCCACCATGCACTCTGTACACAACCTCCACCTGCAGTGCAGTGCAGCAAGGGCGTGTGTCTTTCATGCTGCCTCCCTGCAATGGTTGCTTGAATCTGAGTGTCCAGCTCTTGGTGATGCGGGACAGGATGCCCCCTTTGACTGCCTGCCCACACAGGAGAGCCTGTCCACGCCTGGCCAACCGTCCACACCTGGCAGCCTGCTTGCATCTGACGCAGCCTAAACCTAACATCCAGCCCAAACATGGCCACCTGCTGACACCTGTCAGCCTGAAGAGGCCAAGTAATGCTAATAGGGCCAAATAGGGCCCCAGTGCTGCCCTACCTTGACCTCCCCCTCGACCTCCTGCTTGCCAGGGGGCACCCCCGGCCCTGAATGGGCCCCCTCCGGCGCTCCAGCCCCGCGCTCAGCTGCAGCAGCCTCCACGCCGCCTGCGGCTCCGCCAGCAGGCGTGCCTTCCGCCAGAGCGGGAGCCTCTGACAGGGTCTCCACCTCTGCAAACCAGTGCCTGGGACGCGCAATAGGCGAGGGCCGCACAGAAGAATAAAGAGCCGGTGGCAGATGCAGTCCAACTGAGCGGATCATAAGGAGCGGCACACAGCTGTGAACAAGCTCAGCGTCAAGCAGGGCAGGGTGTGTTTAAATGGAACGGGAAAGTTGCCAGCGGAGCAGCTGACAAGGGGCAGGTGGGCAATACTCACGAGCCGCCCATCTCCCCCACGCCCGCCCCTCCAGCTTTGCGAGCTTGCGCCTCTGCCTCCTCAGAGCTCAGCGCCTTTGGCTTCATTGTCCAAGCTGCCCGCAGCATACTTATGTTGCCATGTGTGTCCACAGCCTCCAGCGCGCATGGCCCTGAGCAGGCCAGGGCGGGGAAAGGTTGCAGTGTGGTTATGCTGCCCTGCATACTTGCTAAATTCCAGCGCAAACTGCCTCAAGCAAGCAGTCAGCAAGGGTTGCAGCATGGCCATGCTGCCCTGCGTGTCTGTTTTAGTGCGCACAGCTGGCAAGGGTTGCAGCATGGCCATGCTGTCCTGTGTGTCTGTTGATATTTTAGTGCACACAGCTGGCAAGGGTTGCAGCATGGCCATGCTGTCCTGTGTGTCTGTTGATCTTTTAGTGCGCACAGCTGGCAAGGGTTGCAGCATGGCCATGCTGCCCTGCATGTCTGTTGATCTTTAAGTGCGCACAGCTGGCAAGGGCTGCGGTGTGGCCTCGCTGCCTTGCGTGTTTGCTGATTTTTTTTGTGTGTACAGTGGGCGAGGGTTGCTGTGTGGTTACGGTGTTCTGCAGGCCTGCAGCCTTCCGTGCAAGTGGGCCTTGCTGGAATGCGGTCTTATATGCAATGTCAGCAATTTGAGTTGCGGGTCTTTGAGGTGCGGCCAGCTGATTTGATGCGTGGGGTGACTTGTTTGCTCCAGATGCTCGCTCTCTACTTTGAGGTGCTGTATTGTGACGATTCATATAGCACAAAGAAGATAGGGCATAACTACCTGATTTGACATGATTGTGAACTCTTAAAAGCCCTTTCAAAAGCAAGGGCAGCGCGCAGCAAGGCTGTGGAGTATTCAGCACAGCCATTTGCATGATGTTGAAGAATTTGCAAGACACAATCATGTGCATATAGCTGGCCCTACCCAGCTACCTGGTGGCCGCCATTGCATTGCAGCTCTTGTAAAGTTGACGCACTTGCCATGCTCCCTCTCCAAAGATGAGGTCATGGCTTGCATGTTCAAAGGTTTCTGGTCTGTTTCACAAGACAAATTTATCTACTTTCCCAATACACTATGGAGAAAGGAAATTGAAAAGCACATCGTTGATGATCCGACGGATTGTTGAGGTAAATGGATGCAGGCAAAGAAGAGACACTTTGATGATGCATAAAGGTCCAAAGCTGCCCAAGAGCCACGCAGTATGGTGACAGAGGCATAGCATGGTAGAATTTGCTGACGTTGAGCTGACTGCATGCACCTGCTTGCAAGAACTGCATTTTGAAGCCTTAATATCAAGACTTAACAGCAGTGGGGTGCGCAAGCAGGGAGATAGTTTTAAGGAAGAAAAAGCAATCAAGCTCCTACATGAACACAGAGAAGAGACAGGGGGTGGCGGCGGAGAGTGAGAAAAATAATTGAGTGCCACTTTGGCACATAACATTTGAAGCCGCCTTGCTTTTGACCTTGAATAATCAAACTGACTTGGACAGCTGACTGACTTAGCAGGATCAACATTAGGCCCATAATCTATGGCTGCGTCATGCAAGCCCTTTTGCAGCAGCGCACCCCAAAAGCCATCAGCACTGCTATGTGTACTGTGAGCAGTCGCCATCCATCGCACCTGCGCGCTCCATGCGATCCAGACCGGCATCAATCCATCGCGCCGCATAGCTTGAGCCCTTTGTGCCACCCCTGTCATTATCCGTGCACGCCCTGCGTACGTGCATGCATGGATGCTTGAGATGTGCAAGCCCGGTCGTCATTGAGCCCTGACAGGAACAGCAACTCTTGCCCCAGCATAGTCTTCATCCAGCATAGTCCTGCTGCCTAAGCGTGTTCTGTACCTGAAATATGCAGAAACGCATACCTGTCACACCCTGTTTGCTCACACTTTGCTACAAAATCTCCCTAAGTGTCCACCTCTATAGGCCCTCCAGCCTTGACGCGTATGGTGCTACTCCTAACGACACAGGTGAGACAGTACACAGCCAGAAGAAGGGCCTATGTGGTGGGCGTCAACCCGTCCATCTCTCCTCTTCCCGCAGGTGGCGAACAAGGAAACAAGAATGCCAGTGGAAGCCGCACCCGAAGGCAAAGGCAAGAGGAAGCTATGGAATCCTTTCAACCTTCTCAGAAGCACACCTTAAAAATGAAACACTGCCTGCATAATTTGGTGCCGACAAGTGGCTTAAACAGGCATCATAGTACATAACAGGTGCTTCTACCAACAAGGAACAGCAATGCACCTTACCTGAACAAGCAGGGTTGAAACTCTCCCTGCAGCAGCTGCATTCCGTTTGAGGAAAGGCCCACCACACAGCCGGAGGTGCGTGACACACGCACCACCACCTCCCCTCCACGGCAGTGTAGGGTCAGGAATTCAGGGCTCTGCACAACCACACACGTGTGTTTGCGCATGTGGTGCGGATGCTCGAGGTGTGAGCAGTGAAGCACAGTGCTGCTGTGTGCAGCGGCAGATGCATAACCACATTGAGCTGCAGTGTGGCTTTGCAACGCAGACATACAAGTGCGCGCAGTCATGGGCAGAACTTTGGTCGCAGCGCAAGCATCAAAGTGTGATTGCGACGCTGTTTGTGCACCTCGTACCACGTGGCCCCTCAAAACTACATCCCATCTTGCAACAAATCCCCATTCCCAAAGGCAGACGTGCCCTGCCTGAGCCTGACCCTGCCACCCTGACAATTTAAATGCACTGTTCCCCCACAAATGCCACAGCCATGCCTGACCAAACTTCCCAGTCATCCAAACACCATGCTGCAGACTCCCAGTAGGTACCCAGAGATGCTGCACATGTAACATAGATCCTGTGCCTAGCTCCCGTTTCTAGGCAGGTATTGGTAGTTCAAAAGCAGGGGGCCATCAGTGTCCACACTGTGAGAGCTTTAAGAAAGCTAAACGTATGACAGTGCAGGGGTAGGCTGGCTCTTCACAACTTACTTGACTACAAGGCAAGTGCTTTGGAAGCGCATATCAGCAGCAGCACTCTTGTGCACATGCGGATGATGCATCACACATCACACAAACATACAGCGCTCCTCCTCTGCCTTAGTGGCTCCTGCGTCCCAGTGACAGCTCCCAAATACACGCACATGGCACAGGCCAAAACACAACATGTTTCATGTCCACCTCCACACCATTGCCCTGATTCAAACACATGTGTGCATGATTATAAAGCACCACCGGGGACGAGCACCACTGTGCGCACCTCCTCCAGCTTTGGCGCCTCCGCACCATCGCTCGCTGTTGCGGGGGCCTCAGCTGCCACCCCATGGCGCTGGAGCAGTCGCTGCACAAGGGGGGGGATGGCTTCCAGCTGCTGCTGCTGCTGTTCTGCAGCAGGCACGGGGAGGGGCAGCTGCAACAGGGCCACCACATGCTTTGGAGGGGCCCACAAGGGGGTCTCCTTCAAGGTTGCCCGCAGCTCTACAAAGGCTTGGCTGGCCTGCCGGCAGGTTCAACAATTGGGGGACGAGGGTGTGAGACAGGTGGCAGGGCAAAAGTCTGTCCCTCATTTGTGGTTTCAAAGGTGTGCTACCTCTCAATCACAGCCTGGAGAGGAGGTCAGCTTACAAGGAGTGGCGCGTGCACATCTCCAGGACAGCCCACCATCACATAACACATGCACATCTGGGTGAGGTACATGCTGGGGGAGGATCGCAGCGGTCTGGGCAGCCAAGGGCACAACATGTACGCAAAGGGGCCCATAGTTTGGTCAAGGGGAGCAAGCAGGGGGGGTGCTTACCTGGTGAGCAGCCGACTGCAGCTGGGCTATGGTGCACGGCAGCTCAACGTCTGCGGCAGTGCGGGCAGGAATGGCAGGCGCACCCTCCAGCACCTGCCACCCATCACCTGCGTCAGTGCAGCATGAGTGTACACTGGCGTCATCATCCAGCGCCACAGTCTGCGCAATTGAATGCAGCATCCCAATCCTGAGCTGGTACGCGCTGGGTACTGGCAGGCATTGTGCATCTGGCACGCACAACTGCAAGGCAGACAAAGTGGCACAAGTTAGGACACCGCCTCTGTGCTAAGCTTGAGGTTTGCTCCTGCAATGCAAACGAATGCACGCCAGCAATGCAAACAAAGTGGGATGTGTGGGGGACCAGGATGATTTAGGGGCAAGGATGGTCAGGGTCGCCTTGATCATTGAGGGCGCCTTGATTATTGAGGGCACCAGGCTTGTTGAACACACCACTGCGTCCAGCTTAGATTCTACTCCTGCTGTCCACCCTGCCCAAACCTTAACCCCCACGCACACCTTGTGTGCCATGTCCGGTGCCCAAATATGCCCAGTCCTTTCATATGCGCTGCCATGCCCCTGCTCAAGCCATCCACACTTGTGCACTCCCCTACCCGCGCCTGAGATACCAGCACTTGTGTGCCACTTCGCCCCAACACCTTAGGCATCTGCACCAGCACGCCACCATGCCTCCACACGAAACTCCCGCACGTGTGTCTCAATACTTTCACTAACCCACACCTGACAAGAGAGGCACCCACACTTGACAAGAGAGATAGCCACACTTGACAAGATAGGCACCCACACTTGACAAGAGAGGTAGCCACACTTGACAAGAGATGGCCACACTTGATAAGAGAGAAACTCAAACTTGACAAGAGAGGCACCCACACTTGTGTCGCCTTTATCGCCCCACCTGAGACACCCGCGCCAACCCAGTCCAGTGGTTGTCCCTCTGCCACTGCCCGCCACTCAAGCAGCAAATGGTCTGTGCTCAGCATGTCGTACTTGTTTTGTAGCCTGCTCACATTGCCAGGCAAACAGAACATGGGTAGCCACAGCCTTCCAGCTGCTAAGTACAATCAAAAGTAAGGCAGCCAGGCAAACATTGTGCTGTTTAAGGGTTCCATGTACTTGTGAAGGCTCATGCAGAAGCTTGTCCTGAGATACGCTCACACGCTTGCGCATGCGCATGATTGCAGCTTGTCTGAGAGTTAAAATATGGTCAAGGCATTAGCCTGGAAGGACGTGCTCGCTTCACTTAACATCGCAAAATAGTTTGGATGGCCCCTTGAGATGTTGAAAGCAGCAGGAATAATGCAGCTGGTTCTCCAGCAGGCCAGCAACGCGCCACCTCACTCAGCATGCCAGTCTTCATAGAGAGCATTGCTCCAAAGCCATGCATGTGGTCTGGCAGCATCACTCCAAAACCATGCATGCATTCTCAAAAAGCCTGAAGCGCTCCGGCGTCTACCTTATGCAGAGGTTTGGCCCTAGGCATCTGCAGGTCTGTTTCAACCTGCGGCCGCTTGTCCCTGAGGTGCTCAAAGGGCCCTTCAAAGTGCCAGGATAGATGAGGTGCACTGGCCATCCCAGCACCACTCAATAAGGCATTAAGCACTGAGAAGGGGCCGTCACAGACAGACAGACAGCAAGTTCCAAAAGAAAATTCTTTTGGAAGGATGGAAAAAGGAGTTCTGCGCGCGCTGAAGAGCCCTTACCTTAACAAAAGGCGGCCATCTGCACCGGCAGCTGCTCCGGCTGGCCAATGCGCCTCCAGTGGTGCAAGCACGCTCTTGGCCTCGAACAAGGCAGGGTGGGGCACACGGTCTGGCCCGACCACGCCATTGCAGCAGAACTGCCAGAGTGCAGTCAGTACAGGTGCACTGAGTTGACATGGCTGGCAGGACTCGAGGAGCTGGTGTGCATTGACATGAAAGAAGCCAGCTTAGGTATGTAGATGAATGCCAAGAATCGTCTAAGCTGGCACCTGTTTGCTGCAGTGTGGGCACTCAGGAGAGGTCAAGAGCCTTCATCCACATGGCAACTAAACTGCCATGGGTAACCAATTGCCAAGCTTCCTTTCTTTGCTGGGCACCTGTTGATTGCAAGTACCTGCGCACTTAAGCTGTTCTAGCCCCAAGGTCCCTTTGCTGGCGCTTAAGGCACATTTCAGAGCAGTTAGCTTTCAAGGCGCTTTCCAGTGCAGTAAGCCTGGCAACACTTCTCACCTGGCCATCATGGGGAGCATTGTTGGCAGGATCAGGATGTGGTGCCACAACATCACCGCCATACCTGCATGGCACGTACCGTGTGCTGACCATCATTGCACACAGATGTAGGACAATTGCAGCAAAGGCAGGGATGTAATCATGACACACATGCAGTGTGCTAAACGGGTGCCACAGAACTTGGACGATGTGGGCGATCATGCACAGGGTGGCTTGCATGCTCTGGCGCGTATGCACGATGTGAGGTGGTAGCATTAAATTTTCTCCAGGATTGTAATTGACTCTCTGGATCTGTACAAAATCTGCACTTGTATGATCAGTCTACTATGAGCTGTTCCATGGGCTGGCACAATGTCAAAAGGAGCCATAATTGAGGCGTAAGGCTGGTTTGGCCTGGCAAGCCGCAAGCAGTCTCCCCATGTCCCCTGCCTAGAGGGTCAGACAGGCAAGTATGAGCATGTGCAGCAGCACACATCCACCCACAGCGCTTCTGTCGCTCCCAAACGCACACTCACGCCCAGAATGTCCGCAGCCCCTTGGCCTGTCCTGCCTCCTCCTCCTGAGGCACCTCCTCTCCTTCCTCCCCCTCCGCCTTGACAGCAGACGCGGCTCGCTTGCCCTTGCCCCTCTTGGCCGCTGCCCCCTTTGCTTTGGGAGTGCCTTTTGTGGCAGCCTTCTTGGCGGCCTCAGCGCAGATCTTCTCAGCAACCCCCACCACAACTGCCGTGCGCCTGCTGGGGTCTATCGCACCTGCATGCACCGACATAGCACATGCAAGCAAATGGCACGCGCATTTGTGAGCATGTTTGATGAGCACGTATTTCTTGTACATGTGAGATATGAGCACAGCAAAGTCGGATTGGGCACACCTGGACCCTGAGAGGACTATGGAAGTGGGATCAGCAAGGGGCAGAATGTTCAGGGGCGGGGCGGAAGGACCAACACAGCTGCTGCTGCTTCTGTCCCATAAGAAGCCCATGGCATCAATCTGCTCAACCCAGACCACTCCGCTCCAGTGCTGATGAGACATGCACAAACGTGTGTGCCATTTGATGGCTCCAGTGTTGATGAAACATGCAATCCTGGACTGAGGACGGGGCCCACCCACAGTCTGCCTTTACCATGGGTTCGTTTGAGCAAAACTGATTTGAGAACTAGTGCACAGCCTGCTTTGCAGGGCAAACGCCACAGGGGAAAACAATTGACAGATTGCCTCCACCTCACCTGCCTTAGCCTCTCTCTTGCTTGGGGTCCCCTTGCTGCCCCTTCGTTGGCGCTTGCGTGCGCTGCCCCCTGCCTCCGCATCCTTAGCCTCCTGCCCTGCGGCCGTGCATTCCAACCAAACAGCACTGCTCCTGCCGGCTACTGCATGGAAGGCATGCGCACCCCTCTGCAGGAAAGACCTGCGTTTGTTCACTTGTGTAACATAACAGCAAAGCTCCAGCTCACCACTGCATACGTTGATCACAGGCAAATTTTGCCTGCCAAACCTCTGATTCTGCCTACCACTGCACAAAGTGTTCCTCAGCTTCTGCCTGCCACACCACTGCTCTTGCCTACCACAGCCTGAAAGCCATGCTTGACCCCCAGCAGGATATCATTTCACTTATGTTGACTACAACACAACTGCAAAGAAAAAAGCAAGAAACATTCAATGCTGTTGCCAGACCAGAAGACTGGATCTATAATGCTGTTGACTAAAACAGATAACAGCTGCAAGAAATCAAACTGCAAGGAGTACAGCAAGAGATCTGTAAGGTTGTCACCAGAAGACCGGATGCAGAGTAGCTAGGATTGGCATGCTCTTAAAATGCGTACAGACAGATAAAATGCATGCGCTGCTTAAGCAGCTCCCCTCTGCAACCCTGCAAGGGTTCCGAGCAGAATCAAAATTTAGGTCTTGCAGATCTCCTTTGACCTTTTCACCGTTGACCTTGCAGATCCTCCTGCCACACAGCCTCCAGGCACTGGTCTCAATGAGCAGCAATTGATCAGAAACTGACCTGGCAGATCCTCCTGCCACACAGCCTCCAGGCACTGGTCTGCCCAGTCCCAAATGAAGCCGCCAGCACAGCCTGGATGGGACTCAAATTGCTGCCAGTAGTCACGGAAGTTGCCTGGGGCAAGAGGGCATGGCATGAGCGGGTAGTGACGGGGAAGAGAACTGCTCACTGTGGATCACAACCAGTTGCATGTGCTCCACCAAAAGCTTCGATATGGCCAGAGCAGAGGAATGCCCTTTTTTCAGAACCATGTTTCCATTTCCTGGCCCCTACCTTCTGCCAGGACAAAGCATTTTTTGCAGGTTGATGCTTGTCTTTAATCGTGACCTGCTTGTTTGCATGATTAAAAACTCTGCTTCAAACCATAATTGTACAGTGCAGCCAGACTAAGGCCCTGCAAGGCAGGTAGGCAGACTTAGCAGGTCAAAAAGATAGGCTAGGCAGGAGGCGATCATGCTGCAGCCGCCGCAGCAGCATCACCAAGAGTACCAGCTTCTTTTACCTGTTGAGTTGCCCATACTGTGTGCGTACTCGCAGAGCACAATGGGGCGCCTCTCATTTCCAGACAGCAGAGCATCAATCTGTGCAGAACGATGGATAGGCATTACCACGCTGGGACGTCCATAATTTGGCATGACAGGGATACTGTGCAGAATTCGGCATGGCAGGGATGCTGCGCAGAATTTGGCATTACAGGGATTCAGCGTAGGGTAAGCCTGATGCTTGCTTTACTGCCAGCAAAGCCCTCTTATAAGCCATGCCTTTGAGCTTCAAGCCATCAAGCCATCAATTAAACTGATGTAAACAGCATCCCCTTGACTCACTCATTGGTTGTGTCGATGAGCTGCTCACTAAAGCAATTGTCTCTTGATGTAACCAGAAAGTGGTTTACATGCACTTGTACAAGCTGCATTCCTCTAATGAAGATTTATTTGGATGAACACACCAGACCTGCCACCAACCTGCTTTTCTCTGGCATACATAGGGCAGATGACGTCAGTGGCGGGTGTCCTTGAGCCTCCTCCCTACATAGCACAGACGCATCACAGGATGACACATGCAGCACATGCCTTGACATCATAGTACGACATGTAGCACACATCACAGGATGACACATCACAGGATGACACATGGAGCACACGCCTTCAGATCACAGGATTATACATGCAGCAAACATCTCAGGATGACAGCACACATCACAGGATAACACAAGCAGCACACACCTTCACAGCCTAAATTGCACAGGCAGGTTGCATGTTGTTCAAAGCTGCAGTAGTGGTTATGATGCTGCCTTGCGAAGAGCTACGTTCTGACTGCATCAGGCAGACCAGAAGGGTAGACAGCAGGGACAGGTAGCTTCAAGGCAAGAAAATATGAGGGTCCGAAGGCCAAAAAGGAGGTTATAGCTTAGCAATTTACAGTGGGGGGAGCTAATGCTCACATGCGCTTGCAACAATGAAGGCAACCAATTCCTTGCGTCTGCCTCTTCATCGCTTTCCACAGCCAGCTTTCTAGAGGCACGCACGTGCTCCTCCCAGAATAAGAACACATGTTTAGAACACAAAGCTTGTTACTGTGATGGCGCACGGATTTTTTCTGAGTCGGGCCAGGACCTCAAAACTGTGCTTGACTGCTACAGCACCCCAAACTCTGAATGCCACAAATCCTACTCTTATCTCTGCTTGCCCCTCTCATTACAGACCTCACTCACCTACTGTCTTTCACTCCACAGACCTACTGACTTTCACTCCACAGACCTCCTTCTGACCCCTTACCGCACCTCATACTGCACAGGCCGTGAGGGATCCTTGGCTCGAAGCATAGCCGCCATGGCATCATGCGCAGGGCCGTAGCCACACTCATTCCCCAGTGACCACATTGTGATGCAAGGGTGGTTCTTGTCCCGCTCATACATGCGCGCGCAGCGGTCCAGCATGGCCGGCAGCCACTGAGAGCTGCACAGCACAGCGCATCAAAGGGCACCCACAAGCATGATGGCAAGAGCCATGAACATGATAATAAGTCAGGCAAGGCAGAGGCAGCCCCTGGAAGCTGTACGGAATCTGCAGATTGCAGAGAGCACAACCCCGCTGAAACCCCACTGAGAAAAGCTACACTGGCCCCTGTGCTGGATACTTCAGCAGTGCTGATCAACGAAGGCCATTTGGTTCCAGGGTCAATCAGTGACAAGGGTCAATCTATCAGGCATTTACAGAGTGAACTGGTGACACGATGGACTTGGCACCTACCTATTGGCAGGGTGCATGTGGTTGTCCTTGAAAACTGGATCGAAGCCATGAGTCTCCATGTTGGCCTCATCCACAAGGTGCAAGCCCATGATATTGCACAGCTCATACCTGCCAACACGTCAATCAATGAGGCATGAAGCAGCGCAGCTGATCAACAGCATCACTTATGCAGCATCAATTGAATGCACAGCTTAAAAATTGGCAATACAGTAGCCAGTGAGGCCTCAGCAAATGGGGCAGTAAATCTGCGACTAGGGGCAGTCATGAAAAATGCTTCGTCCACAAGCTGATTCATGTAAATGTTTTACTGCTGCTTAGCAGCCCATATATTTAGCGACAGTCAGCAGCAGCTCATCCATCTCCATATTGCTGGTAAAAAGCACAAAGCATCTGATCATTGAGCTCCAGATTCATTGACGCACACGCATCAGTCACGCACTTGGCAGCAGCTCTACCCTTATGAAGACTTGGGCCCATATGCAAATGTTGGCGCCTATGTATCAACGTTACACATTGGATTCTGCTTGCAATATGAATCCATTTTGGATGAGATTTAGCAGGCAAAGCTTAATTGAATGTATAGCCGGACCTGCCACTGTAAGGCAGCTTAGCTGAAGCCTGTGTGCACCTTGAAGGGAATGGGAGAGTGTCTGATATCACCTAAATTTGACACTTATGCAAATTTTACGCTTATGCACACAACATGCACAAGCATGCGCGCACCAGCGATTGTGATTTGGGTAGTGGCTGCATCGCACTGCGTTGAAGTTGAACTGCTTGAGGAGCTTGATATCCTGAAGCATGGACTCTTCACTGAGTGCCTGCGGCAAAATTTATGACGATGGTGCCTGCTTTAAATTGGCACGTGTCCTTATGCTGTGCGCTGATCAAGCCAGCGCGGATTTTCAGCCTTTCAGGCCACAGAGCTGATAACAGATTTGCAAGGAGTGCTATGGCCATTGCATAAATTTTCATTTGGACCTAAGGTGAATTTGAACTTAAAGGACTTGCTTTCCTACAACATCATGGCCAAATGATACAGTGCAGCAATCTTTTATATTCACTTTTATGCCTTGCAGTTTGGGCAGATATGTAATTTGCATGAAGCAAGCAACAAAACATGCAGTACCAAATTAGGCTTGGCAATGATGGCAATGCAAGCAGAAATTTTTTTGCACTTCTTCTTAATGAAAAAAATCTACATGTTTGTGAGCTTGACAAAGCAATTTGAATTATTTTGGTTCACATCCAGCTCAAACACTTTTGTTCTTAGGTGTCCAGCAACTGGCTTGCCTTGCCATAGTTTGCACCTCCCCATGGTAAAAATGTGCATGAAATTGCACCATGCCATTTGGTAACTGCACACAGACTCCTTACTGAGTTGTCCCAGCTTGCGAGGGCATGCAAATAAGCTCAACAATCTGATGATGCGATCAGCCCACCCACGGGTGCACCTGCAGCAGTGCACTGGTTATGCCAAACATACATCTGCCTCGTAAGATGCAAACCCACAACACCACATTGGCATCCCAAAACAGTACGCACTGCCAAACCACAGCATCTCGCTCACAGCTGCATGCGCCCCTGACTTCTGAGTGCGCAACCGCCTCAGTGCTGCACACCCATTGCCTGACATTGACATTTTGTCCGCATGCATGTCCCGCTCATGAGAGCACACCACTCTCGTCGCTGTTTGCGCTGCTGCTTCAAGGTTGCACACCTACAGCAGAGCATACTGACCTTGCCAGTGCGCGGGTCCCACTCGTGACGGCACACGCCGCGGATCATCAGGGGGCGACCGTTGTGGAGCAGCTTGCCATCACGCACTGTGGTGTGCCTGAATCCAACCTGTTACAGTGGGGACACACACACACACACACACACACACACAGACGAGCAGCTTGCCATCATGCACTGTGGTGAGCCTAAATCCGACGTGTTGTAGCGGGGTAACACACACACATACGAGCAGTTCGCCATCACGCACTGTGGTGAGCCTGAATTCGACCTGCTACATTGGGGAAACACCCATCTGGGCAGCCCCAGGCATACAGAGTTATGGGCAGAGAAAGTGCAGGGGAGAAAATATGTGCTCCTGGATAGGAGACAGAAAGAGGGGGGGGTATCCTTTGCGGGTAACGTGAGAGAGCTGCGTTTTAAATGCCTGGCCTGTGAGGCAGCTCCTTGTGCTGAATTCAATATTCTGTAATCTATCCCGTACCAAGCGTCTCTATCAGGCATGCCGTGCACACCTGAATGTGCATGCACTTGTAATTGCAGGTGCTCGAAACAAACTGCATCACAACCAGCCAGCAAAAGCATGTGCATGTGGTTTTGCCAGACACTCTGCCCCGCGCATGCATGATGTGCTCTGGTTTGGTGCACCATTCAAGAGATACCTGGCATGACTCGTACTCCTGGACCTCTCCCCCTTCATCCACGACTTCCAGCACAAGCACATAGAGGGAAGGGCGCTCAGCACTCCACAGCTGCAGATCCCGCACTGAGGTAAGGGCGTCCAACGAGAGCTGCATGCGTGTGCATACGCAGGCAGTGAGTGAGGACAATTACTGACAAGGCACTGAGGAATGGACGCCCAACAAGAGCTGCATGCGTGTACATGCGCAGGCCATCCTGGGAGCGCACTTCACAGAACATGGCTGGCTGCCATGAACGGTAATGGCAGATTTGTAAGTATGCGCATTTGCATGATGCACATGCACTTTTTCAGGTACCAAAACAGCCTGTACAGCTGAGCGCTGACCAGCTGCCATCAAGTCTCCTCTGTAATGGGCACTTGGCGTCACATATGACACAAGCTTGGACTGGATGTGCAGTGGCAAGCAGCGGCACACACCTTGGCCACGCCCCCAAAGCCCCCCGCGAACTTCTTGCCATGGGCCGCCTGAGCGGCCGCCAGGTCGGCCATGTCTCTTGCGTACCACTTGTCAGCGGTCACTGGCAGCTGCAAGCGCGGGCGAGTGTGTGGCATGCACACCAGCTTCAGGCAGTGCCGGCAGCTTTTGGCCCGCGCAGCTCACAGGCCACAAGCAGTGCGCATGCCTGGGGCGTGCCTGGGCATGTGACGATGGAGAACAAGGTGGGCAGGCAGGGGCACCAGTGAGGCAGGGCAGAGTGATAAAGAAGAGTGAAGCTAAGCTTGGCACCCCTTGGCTCATTGAGCACCTTGGGCGTACACGCGCGTGCACGCGTGCGCACACACATTTACACATGCCCATACGCAGAAGCACTTCACTGCTTCCGAGGCTAAGGCAATACCCTCCACCGACAAAGAGGCGTGCAGCACCTGTGGCGTCGCAGCATCATGAGGCTGAGGGCTGGCTGTGCAAAAAGCATGTAAAGCTAACATCAGCGTGCTAACAACAGCACACGCGATTATCAGAAGGCGCCCAAGGCGGCAGGCGGCCCGCCCTTGGGTGTGCAGACCTTAATGGGTGTGAACGGGTGTGCATGCACCACCAGCGCATGCTTGCCTTTGCATGCTTTGTGTGCTTTTGCATGCTCACACGCCTGCCACGCCACGTACTTTGACAGGCTCCATCACCGCTTCCCCATCCGCTTGACGCACGAGCTGCGCTGTGACTGTCGCCTTGGACAGCGCCTCGTTGCTGGGGCCCTCCTGGGAGACATGGGCGGTCATGCACATGCACATGGTGGCCTACCATGGGCAGGCTATCGCCCTGAGGGGGGCAGAGTCCGCCATGCACGTGCACATGCTAGGCCTTTATCCTGAGGGAGGTGGGGAGAGTCAGTCACACACGCACGCACATGGAAGGTCATCCCCCTGAGGGGGAGAACGCCAATCACACAAACGTACATGGCGCGCTATGGTACGTGCATGTGAGCGCCGCTGGGTCAAACTCTGCAGTATGGGGAATTCTGGGCATCCACGCCTGGACAAGGCCGCAACCTCCTCTTAGGGCAAGAGGGAAAGGCTTGGTCGAAAGTGCTTAGTTTGCCACATCGTCATTTTATCGTGATGCACGGATAGGGTTCCCTCCGGGAAGCACACACGACAATATGCTCACTGCGTTTGCCACATCATGAGTTCAAACATGCGCACTTCATACGCACAGGGTGCCCTGCACTGTTGGCAGTTACATGGACACACTGTTCATCACAAGGCAAAAAGCGCACCAGGTATATGTTGGACTCCAGGCGAGCGGAGGTCAGGGGGGGCGGGGCCCCTGTGCTGGCTTCCGTTCCGAAGATGAGAGGTGTGGCCACGACAAAGTCAGATATGTGCAGGGAGGGCTTAGTGACCAGCAGGACGTCGCGGTGGATGCCCGAGGTCCGCCACATGTCCTGATCCTCCAGGTATGTCGCGTCGCTCCACCGCAGCACCTGGAAGGATGCCACGACAATGAGTCATAAAGCTGACTTACACACACCCACATACACACGTGCACGTACTCACGCATGCACACACAAACACCCACATGCATTTGTTTTGTACTCTCCGCAGGCAATTGGGCACGCGCGCGCACAGACAGCGCACAGGCTGGGCATCACACCCCTGCTGTAAGCAGATAATACAATAATGCACACAGCTGCTGTTAGCTGGTAATATGGAGCCAGGGGGTGCACCCAGAAAGCATGTGCATGCAGGGGTATGAAGCAGGGATGAGTACTATCGCGGGCTCTAGCATGCAGGTGCATCCCACAGGACAAGTTGCGCCACTGTGCAGAGCCCGCATGACCACCATCCTCACTGCTTTTGAAACTTGCTTACAGACAGGCCTGGCACGTCTTGGACCACATGCTCATAAGGTGTGCCCCATTGTTCTCATTGCGACAAACCCTTGACTTCCTTGTACAGGCTCCCCCCCCACCAGCACCACTGCAACCGCAACAGCAGCAGCAGCAGCAAACGCAGACGCAGTAGCAGAGGCCACCAAGGAGGTTGGAAGTTAGGGTTCAGGCGCATTACCTGCACTGCAAGGAAGTTCTTCCCTGCTTTGACCAAGTGAGACACATCAAACTCTGCCGTCAGCCTGCTGTCCTTGCTCATGCCGACGTAGTCGCCGTTGAGCCAGCACTGGAAGAAGCTGTCCACGCCCTCAAACTGCAAGAACACCCTGCATGTGTTGCGCGCAGGGCAAAAGCATGAAGGTCCTTGACCTTACGCACGCAGGTGTGCACACAAAGGACGCGTGCGCTTCAGTGAGCCGTGTGAGGATGCGCTTCACGCAGGTTTGGGTTCCATGAACATGGATGAATACGGACGCTTGAGGAATGGCCCATGCAGGCAGCCAGTGGGTCCAGCTTTTTGAGGAGAAGTGCTGACTGAGGCTCATGATGCGCAGGCACTTTCGCTTGCACCCCACCCCTTGGCATGCTGCGCTGACGCCGCCTGTCCCTTCACGAGCCCCTGAACCGGGGTTTGTAGCAGATGCAGGGCGGGGGGCTCGTCACAAATTTAGGATGCCTGCCTCCAGCCCTGCCCATGTGGATGATGCATCCCCCCCACACACCACCATCACACACATACGGTCAGTGGCGTCTCTGCGCCTGCAGGGGCACCTGACAGACGCGATGGCCTGGCGTCTGGCGCACCTCTTGCCGACTTTGGAGGGGAGGGCGGGAGGGGTGTAGTTGAAATGCTTGGCGTAGCACCCAGTGGGGTTTGCGTTGGCCGGTACTCGGGGGGGGTCTAGTGGGATAGGATACGTGAAGTTGGTGTAAATGGGGACGCCCTTGCCCTGGAGCTCCCAGTTGCCAGGCACATTGATCTGCGCAGGGCGGTGAACAGTCAGAAGGCGCCTTCAGTTCCGACCGCAGGGCGGCGGTATGAACGGAGAGGGAGTCACGCGCACGGCTGCAGTTGCCAGCCCACAAAGGCTGTGAGTGAAAGGGTTGTGACAGGGCTGAGCATGCATCCGCTGTAACACCGCAGGGTAAGAGAGGTATGCTCGAGATATCACAGAGTATTTCCTCCTCCTCTTGAGATCGTTACATCTGTGACCACCTGCAACCATTGCTTTCTCACTCACCACACCCCAGCCTTCCTCTATGTCCGAGTGGTTGAATTTGGGATCCTCCCAGCCCTCTGGCACCCAATCAGGGCTGGGGTACAGGCAAAATTGCCAGTCTCTGCGGACCAATCACAATCACACAGGTTTTCCCACCTGGGGTTTAGGAAAGGGTGGGTCTTAATGCTAGAGGGTTTTAAAGGGGAAAGGGTGGAGCTGCATGCTAGAGCACAGCCAATCAAACGGACCAGCGCACGTCCGTCTGCGAGCGCCATAGGTGGGAAGATGAACCGCCTGTCTCATCAGGGACATTAGAGTGCCAACTAATATCCACTAGAGGCAACATCAGGCCAAGAAGGTGCAGCAGTTGCATCAATCAAACTCAATGCCGGGCTTGGCTTCACTCCCAGACTTCATATGCACTTTCACCGCCATCTTCACAGCAACCGTTATCTTCACGCAATCAATGATCACTCACTGGCCCCCCAGGCTCTGAACCCGCTGCTCCTTGGTTGGTAGTTGCAGCAGAGGCAGGAATGATTGCACAGCGCTGGCCCTACTGGAGTGGCTGCGCGTGGGGACGTGAGGACGCCTTTTGTTTTCTCCGAGGTTCCCGGGCGCCTCCCATTCGACGATCCTATTGTCCTTCATTTTTTTTGTTCAGATGTGTTCAGATCACGCCGATGTCATAGACTTCAATGAGAAGTCTATATGTGCATTTTAAGATTTTGTGATTATTTTAAAGTAAATATATAATCCAGTCATGCTCAGCAAACAGGCTCTGCAAGCAAACACGCACAGGCTTCAGCGGACACCGGGGCAACTTGTGCTTGGTCGCTCTTTACCTCAGCCCCGAAAGCTGGCGACCTTCCCGCGGGCTGCGCCCATAGACAAAAACCAGATGCTGGACAAAGCCACTCAGGTGAGGAACGGGATCGCAACGCGTGAGGAGTGCGGATGTTGTGGTCTTGCGCAGCTATTCAGGTAGATGATAGGTTCCTGTAGGTTCGTGGTCGGTCGCGCAATGATCCGACGACCTGTCGCGAAAGAAAACCCTACCACCTCGAGAGGTTGAAACCCAGTCTGCAAGGCAGATGATTGACCCGAACTGCTCACTACTCCACAGGGGCCCTTATGTGTCTCCCCCTCTCAAGTCTGGCTGTTGCTCTGAGCTGCAGCTGCAGAGGAGGAGCTGCGCGCAGCCAGGCTGCTGTTCAAACCCTCAGGCGGTAGAGGCGAGCACTCACTACAACGCCTTGACATATTTATAAACCGCAGGAGGCCCTCAAGAAGGCTGAGCTTGAATGCAAGGACGAAAAGGCCGGCACAAAGGTGAGGGGCCGGGCTAATTGCACGTGCAGGTCTTCTGGGTGTATACAGCCTACACTGTCCTCACGGGCCGGTTCGTCCCGTGTCCGTCCGGGGGGGGTCTGGGACGAAACCTTGGTAGGGGAGTACAACTTTTGGTAGGGATTCACGGGACGAACCCGTCCCAGCCCGGACGGGCCA
>LKMJ01001280.1_pt1 | contig 21837 bp, 35 predicted proteins | sample 643391 | NCBI WGS metagenome assembly LKMJ01 (sample SAMN04112250, study PRJNA286221) | soda lake metagenome | biome: soda lake; feature: Kulunda Steppe; material: water; isolation source: sample PL-Br10 brine of Picturesque Lake | place: Russia: Kulunda steppe | collected 2010-07
CCCCCCCCCCCACTACCACCACTCACACACACGACAGAAACAGACACGTGTAAGCGTGCACACCTGTGATGATTTCAGATGCAAGCTTCACGCGCGCGTCTGTCTGCTTCACCATCTCGCGCCGTGCCTTTCCCAGTGCCTTGCCGATGAACGTAGACAGCGGGATCATGATGACAGTGACCACCAGGCCCGCCATCGCAGGCAGGAAGTGCATGATGCGCACCAGCATGGCCATGACCACAAAGATCTGCGGCAGCAGGGGGTGGGCGCATAGCATGCGTGGATGACGAGGCTGCAAGGAGCTGCAGGCAAGCAGGCTTACAAACATGCACATGCACCCACACACGCACGCATACTTTTGCTCCCACACACACGCACACGAACAGTAACCACCCCTCCCCACCCTGCCCACCCCTCACACATAAATGTACACGAATGCACACTTACCTACCCACACCCACACCCACCTCCACTTCCACACCAACACCTACACACCTTCACACCTGCACACCCACACCTACACAGGCACAAATGCGCCACAAAGGCCCCTCCCCATCCTCCTTCAGGCAAGGGGAGGCATGGGGCGTGCAGCACATGCACTGGGGCATGCACCACCCATGAGGCAACTCACGGTCACGATGGTGCGGGAAAGGCACGTACACACACACATGCGTATGCGTGCACGCAAGCAGGCAAAAACCCGACACGCGCGCACCAGGACTCGCGCACCTGGAAGGGCCCGTTCCACACGATGTGCAGGTACAGCGGCATGTTCCAGATCTTGGAGGCGTCGTTGGACTGCAGGTTCACGATGGAGCCCACGCCCATGTTAGACTTGACGCCGCTGGTGATGCGCAGGCTCTTGGCGTAGATCATCTGGATCATGGCCGTCTTCAGGTGCAGGCTCATGCGGTACAGGATGTGGCTGCGGGGATCAAAAGAAAGGGGGGGAAGGAGGATTGTTTCTGGTCGTGAGGTCCGGTCTTCTGCCAGGTGCTGAGTGAGGCCCATGCAGGCAGATGGGGGGCGTCGCGTGGAAGCACAGCAGCAGTTGTGACTTGTGTGGCGCGCGCGTGCTTGTGCTGCGCATAATATCGGAGGGGAAAACCTTGCACCAACGGTGGTGGCAGAGGCAGCGGCGGTCGGTGGAAATGACGATGATGGTAGTGTTCACAACACGAGAGCCCCCTCCCTACCTCCAAAATGCTTTCCCTATGAGCGAACACAGGGCATACCAGCCTAAAGCTTAGAGCTGATCAAGTACTGGGAGGAATCACTCATGTGGTGCATCCTCTGAAGGTGCAAAGGTGGGGGCAGCATGCCTCGCACGTTGTGTGCTGCAAGTTAGATGCCTCCAGCACGGCCTGGTGCTGAGGAGGGACCTTGCCATTATGAGTCCTTGTGGGAATTGTCGGTGGCCTCTTGATCTTAGGGAGTAGATCAGTTGTAGCCGGTTGGAGCGCTTGGCGATGCACCTGGTGCTGCTGCTGTGGCATGCATGCCCTGCCTGGGAGGCATGACACTTCCGAGTGCTCCCCAGGAGCAGCCGCACCCCTGTGCAGCCCATGCAGCCCATGCAGCACCCCTGTGCAGCCATCTGCCATCAGACTGAACAGGTGTTTTTGGGTATCTACCTCACAAGCAGGTGCCCTGATGGCAACTCGCAAACAGACGTCCATGGCGACTCACAAGTACGTGCGGAGGGTGACTCACAAGTACGTGCGCAGGGTGACTTACATGTGGGTGCCGACAGGGACTCACAGACATGTGCGGTTGTTGACTCACAAGTAGATGTTGATGGTGACATTCTCCATCAGGGCTGCCCCCAGGATGGACAACGCCAGTGCCAGCGAGATCACTGCAACAGCCGGAGGGGCAGCAGCACTGTTGTGGCACAGCACAGCACAGCACAGCACTTCACGTATGCACCCCTGAGTGCAGGCCTGGAAAATTACTCACAAGAGCAAGCAAAAGAAGCACACATGTGAGCCCCCACCGCCACCCCTCAATCATGTTGCTCAGTCCAAACTCTAGCCCGCCTCGCTCATCTCCAGCACCCTCCCCGCCTCAGAGCCCACCCCGAACGCACCTTTGCTGCCACCCAGGGCCATGTGGTGCAGAAGGCGCTCCAGGATGAAGGAGGGCAGGAACATGATGAGGTCATGCACCAGCTTGAGCACGCCCGCCCACACAAACACCTTGCCATGCGTGCGCCACACCCCGCGCCAAACGGTGCCCTACGCGTACACACACGTGCAGGTGCAACGCAGAGCACAGATTTGTTAGCCACCTTTCTGACAGCTAAATCCTAAGCAGGAGTTTGACAGCATGAGAGACGCAAAGGGCGCACGAGAGCAACCGCAGTGCAGCTCTGCATCTGTACCAGCAACCACACGTGCACTTCAGACACTGCTCCTTTGCAGGTTTGCTGCCATGCAACACCCAGCATCCCAAAAACCAGCACAGGGCTCATAAAGTGGGAAAATGATATGAAAGGACGTGGAGACGGGGCTGTCCATTAAGCAGCGGCTTTTAAGCGATCCACTCACACCTAGAGCAGGAGGGACATGGCAGATAGGGACGCTCAGACTAATGCTGTTGTTGCATGCATTGCTCTCTTGCAGTCCATATGAAGCTTTAGGGCCCGCTAATGCCTCCGTTCATGCCCGTGCCAGGGTTGCATTGTCCACAAAGCCATACCCTGTTTCATGTCTGCGCTGGCAGCGCGCAACAAGGAGGGCAGCGGGTTGGAGTAGTCATGGCAGCCGGTTCTTTTTACGCGCCTGCATCCATGCATCTGACGCTCTCCCCACAGTCTTTGTAGCTCTCACCATTTCTTGCAGCTACAGCTCGTGTCTCTCAGTGGCCACACTCCCCACACCCTGTTGCTGTAACCCTGGTGACCCACAAGGAGATGTGGTGCCCGCCTAACAAGCACTAAACAGCCAGATGATCAGCAAGCACACCTGAGGTGCCTTGACAGGGTCGGCTGTGCTTTTCAGCTTCGCAGCAAAATGCTTGAACACAGGCGCCGCCTGGTCCCTGATGCTCAGGTCCCACAGGTCGTCGTGCTCCAGGTGCTTCTTTGCGCCTGCCTCCATAAGGCCATTGACATAGAAATAAAAGGTCTTGGAGATCCAGCCAGCGCGGTCCTCAGGGCAGTTCCTGGTTGGGTGGCCTGCGCACAGCATGGCGCGAGAAGCGTGCACGTTCCACCGGTCCTTCCTGCTGCTGCGTTAGCTTTCTTTTCCAGGGTGCTCTGCAATTGTTATCTTAGGTGAATCAATGGCTGCCTTGCATCCATGCTCCGCTGGAAATGGGCATGAACACGTGGCCCTCAGGGCGCCACGCAGCGCGTGAAATCAGGGTTGTAAGACAGGCTGCCTTGGACCATCCAGACATCAAGAGCGTTGTTTAAGTGAGAGAGGATGAGTCCTTATTGACGCTCTGCAGGAAAGGTTGCTATCAATGTGGATCCTTACTTTCACCAGCCCGTGCCCACCAACAATGAGTGGCCACCCCCTTGCCCCACACAGCCAGAAATAAACTCCCCAGTTATGTTAAATGAACAACCAATAACCCACCTTGTGCACTACCATCAAGCTCAAAAGAGTTGCTCGGCTCCAGCCCAGCCCTGGCCTGCGCCAGCAGCCCCTGCTCCTCATCCTCATCGTCGTCCAGTGTTTCCCTGTCCAAAGCCCTCTCGTAACTAGTTTTGCTCATCGCAATCCAACCGAGTTCGGGTTGCTCCCTCTCCTCTGATTCAACACTCACATTCCCAACGCTTCCATCCTTTCTTAATTTCGTTAAGTACTATAAGAGATCTTTCAAATCTACAAGTAAGCAAATCAATGAAAGCCGAGAACAAGAACTTGCTTTTCTTTATCAATTTGTTAAAATACCACGTACGATTACTTAGTTTTATAGATAAATAGATTATCGAAACCATTTCCATATTTGTAGACCCCCAATATTTGTAGAAAGCGGAAGAGACCCTCTTGGCACTTTTCCGTTGATGAAAGTGTTAGATGAGGTTTGATCATCTTTAAGTTGATCATGGAGGCAAGGAGGATCAGCTTGAGACTGCTCAAAGCGCTGCATGGTTTCCTGCAAGCAGCTCCAGCAGCAGCTCAGCCGCTGGCCCGAGCCTATCAGCAACAAGGGCTGCACACGTGGGCCGCTGCGCTCCTGGATCCACTGTGCAGCCCCACTTTGCACTCAGTACCTGTGTTCTCAAGCTCCCTGTCAGCCTCGGTGCAGGGCCCTGGGTGCCCCTGGCCTGCCTGCTCCAAGGCTGCACGGCACCACGGCTTCCACACCTCTCACCCAGCCCTCCTGGCTGCCATACCCTCCCCAAAAAGTGCCACTGCTCCCAACCCCATTGTGCCACCTGGTCAAAACGCTGATACAGATCCTGCGAAGGGCTTCGTCCACGGAGGGTACACGGTTGACATGGTGCGTGCTTTTCTTTTTGCAGCTCATTGGCTTGCTGCAGGGGTGCAGGTATTCTTATGCTCAGAGAGCCAGACATTGTCTTAGGACAACCACACCGAGAGCGCACCTTGTTGAGATTGTGTCGTGCTATCATGAGGGCTTGCGCTTCTGGTAGACCAATGTGCACCATGCACCCACACACTCATGCGCTTGCACACATGCATACCCGCCCAATTGTGTGCACTGACGATCACTCGCGCGCTCGCGCGCACGCAAGGTATGCTCATGCTTTCTCCTTTGCGTCCATTTGGTTACTGCTCTGTCCAGTTCCCGATAGAGCGTATACGCAACTTCTGCATCGTGGCGCACGTGGACCATGGGAAATCCACGTTGGCGGACAGGTTGGTCGTAGGTACTGTGCCACGTGGACCATGGGAAATCCACGTTGGCGGACAGGTTGGTCGTAGGTACTGAGCCACGTGGACCATGGGAAATCCACGTTGGCGGACAGGTTGGTCGTAGGTACTGTGCCCCTAGCCACGGTTCAAAAAGAAGACAGCCCAGCAAATGTCTCCGTTGCGTTTTCTGTGTGTTATGTGGTTGAGCACTGATGCAAGCTGGGCCTTGTGAAGCCCTGCCTGGACTCTCTGATCAGGAGGAAACACGCCCTGCACTGCTTTGATGGGGCATGCACTGTCCATGACCCATCTTCCTGAGCACCCCACTCGGATTATGTGCAAGCACACAAATGTGCGTGCCTTAGTTGAACAAGTGGTCCCTGAGCTCATGCCTGCTTTCAGCGCCCTGTGGCGCACATCTTCTCTCTGCCTCTGATTCCTGGTAACCCACAGTGTGCAGGTGCTGCGCACTGCCATGCACGCTCCGTGACGCTCTTCAGTCACTTTGTGCTGCTGTGGTGCTGCTGCGGTGTGTGCGCAGGCTCATGGAAGCCACAGGGGCTTTTGGGGCTGGGCAGGTGCGGGGCACAGCTGCTAAGAGGCGGGTCACCACTTTGGTGGTATGAGCCAAGGACCACGCTGTGGTGGCAAGGGGCAAGGACCACGCTCTGGTGGCAAGGGGCAAGGACAACACTGGTGGCGAGGGGCAATGACATGACTGCCCACGCTTTGCCTAGGGTTAACATCTCGTTTTGGGCTCCTGCCATGCAGGTCCACCAAGACCAGTTTTTGGACAAGCTCCAAGTTGAGCGTGACAGAGGGATTACCGTCAAGGTAATGGCCTTGGCTTGTAATGGCCTTGGCTTGGTCCATGGGCGCCAACCGGAACATTATTTTGCCTGTGCTGCTGCCCTCCACAGCCTGTTTGTGGGTGAACATTTCAGGTGACCTTTTTTGGCCGTTTCTTTTCCGTGAACCAGCCTGCAGCCCCATGAATTGTGGACCACGCTTTGTCTCGGTCCCTGTAAAGTGCACAATGCTTAGGATCCTCAGCCTGCATGCCTGGTGTCTGCTCATCGCAGGCACAGACAGTGTCGTTGGTGCACCGCTACAAGGGAGCTGACTACCTGCTCAACCTCATTGACACACCAGGTGCGCCGCAGGGCTGCCTGGCTGCAGAGTCACCACTGTACTGACTGCGTGGCTGCAGCGTTATCAATGTGCTGACTGAGTGGCTGCAGTGTCACCACTGTGCTGACTGCAGTGTCACCACTGTGCTGGCTGCAGTGTCACCTCTGTGCTGACTGCGTGGCTGCAGCTTCATCAATGTGCTGACTGCGTGGCTGTAGTGTCACCACTGTGCTGACTGCAGTGTCACCTCACTGTGGAGCACTGACCACGGCCTTGGCATTCTCTCACCCATGTGTAAAGTGTTGTAGCTTGCCTGGCATCATGCTGTCTGCTGCACGCAGGCCATGTCGATTTCAGCTACGAGGTCTCTCGCTCACTCCTGGCTTGCCAGGGGGCGCTGCTGCTTGTGGATGCCGTGCAAGGCGTGCAGGCGCAGACTGTGGTGGGTTAGAGCTGATGCCTTGTGCTTCTGTGGCAATGACCGACTGCTGTGGCGGCGTTGATCCGGGTCTCGTTTCACAGCCCTGCGTGCTGGGCGTGGACCGGCATGCCCTGCTGAACAGCTCATACAACCTCGTGCTTTGTGCTTACTTTGGGTCAAGCTTTTGCCCTTTCATTCCGTCTCTCATGAGGTCCTCAGCAACGTGCCCAGGTGACTGGGCCGTCACAGCCTTATGGGGTTTGGCCCTGTAACTGCGACTGTAACTGCACCCAGACAATCGACCATTGGGAGTTGGTTGCATGTCTTTTGCCTGGGAGCGCGTCCTGGGCCGCCACAGAAGCATTAAACATCAGTGCTCCTGCTGATGCCCGCGGATGCAAAGGCATCAGATAAGCCACCAGCTTGAGGGTGCTTGTGTTGGCTGCCTGGTGATGATAGTTGGTGTGGGGGTATAGATGCGACGCGAGGTGTGCCAAATTTATTTTCTTGGAACCCACGGTGATGGTGTCGGACTACCTTGGCACTGCACCAGCGTGTTGAGCTTGTCGCGCTTCATCACTCAACCTTGTTCACTGCCTTGGGGGGTGATGCCAAACAAATTTACTGCTCACCATGTCTGCTTGTTCCTGTGGCACTGCCCAGGCAAACTGGAAGCTGGCCATTGAGCAAGGGCTGGTGGTTGTGCCCGCGCTCAACAAGATCGACCTTCCACAAGCAGGTACGCTTTGTCCCCTTTGGAAATTTGATCCCTTGGATGATATAGGTCTTTTCAGCAGTGGTATGCATTCAATGCTCTCATTAAGCTGCTCCTTACATGCTGAACGGTGCAGCGAGTAGGGTTCAGGGCCCTGCATCCAGGCAGGCAGGCAGGCAGGGGAAGACGGATGAGGCAAAGGTGCGCGTGGATATGGGAACCCTGAAGAAAGGTTTTGTGGATCTGGCGATTCAACAGAATGCTCGTGTAGCCTTGGACTCCTGAAGCTTTGCGAGGTGAAGAGATGGAAGGTGATGAAAACAGGCGACTGTTTGATTGTCAAGCCGAGTTGACAGGTTTATTACATGTCTTTCCATCCTGAAGTAGGGCCCTTTCTCCTAACCGCTCGCCTCTCTGTCACAGATCCAGATGCCGCCGTGCAGCAAGTGTGTGAGGCCTGTGAGATCCTGGACGAAGAGGAGGTGATGCGCCTATCTGCCAAGACGGGTGTGGGCATGGAGCAGGTGCTGCCTACCATCATCGAGTGAGTGGAGCTTGCCATCATTGAGTGAGTTGAGCTTACCATCATTGAGGCCTCCCATCGAGGCCTGCCTGCATTCATCGAGGCCTGCCTGCAATCATCGAGCAGGTGGAAATTCATCCATGGCTTTGAAACCCCTGTTGATCTGTTGAAAGGCTAAGCAAGGCATGCATCCACAAAGGTCCCTGGAACCCTGTGCATGCATAAGTTGGGTTCCCACTGTTTGCCTCAGGACAAACGCTCAAATTGGTGCTGCATCCCTTGACCTACGTCTTGGGTCACAGGTTAAAAATGCAATAGAGTCTGCTGCGTGCTGAAGCATTGCGATAGGCCATGCCAAGCGCATTGTATCTGGATGGCCCTTAAGTCGATCAATGGTGTAGGGCATGGAGAGTGGTGTAGAATACTCACGTACGCGTGTTCAAGATAGGCATTGCTGTCGCAGGTATGAAATGCCTACCTGGAACTCTTGTTAGTGAGAAGTTTGGTCCCTGGGATGTGGCATGGGGCATGGAGAGGGGTCTGGCCAGTGGAGAGTGACATGGGGCATGGAGAGGGGTCTGGCTGATGGAGCATGGTGTGGCACACAGAGAGTGGTGTGTCACTGGGAAGTTGGTATGGTGCATAGAGAGAAGTGTGTCACAGGGAAGTTGGTATGGTGCACAGAGAGTGGTGTGTCACAGGGAAGTTGGTATGTTGCATAGAGAGTGGTGTGTCACTGGGAAGTTGGTGTGGTGCACAGAGAGTGGTGTGTCACTGGGAGGTTGGTATGGTGCACAGAGAGTGGTGTGTCACTGGGAAGTTGGTGTGGTGCATAGAGTGTGGTGTGTCACTGGGAAGTTGGTGTGGTGCATAGAGAGTGGTGTGGCCTATGGAGTGGTGTGATCCCGAGACAGTGGTGTGGCCCATGGGGAGTGTGCGATCCTTGGAAAATGGCATCGCCCATAAGTGAATGGTGTGGCCTGCAGAGAGTGTGATGTTTGCTGCATGCTTCTTGCAGGCGGATACCCCCTCCCAAGGGCAACAGGGATGCGCCTTGCCGGCTGTTGCTGTTTGATGCCTTCCACGACCCGTACCGGGGCGTGGTTGCGCTGGTAGAGGTGTGTGTGCAGCAGCGGCATGCAGCTGCAGGGGACTGGGTGGAGGGCCAAGTGGAAGAGTAGGGCTAGTTAACAAGCCGAGGGGTTTACAAAGTATAGGGAGCTTGAACAACAGGGCTAGACAGGTCTGCTGTACAGTGCTTTTAAGGCAGATTGGTATGCATGTAGGAAGGCAGGGCCACATCCACAGCATGAGGGGCTGCAAGCCTTTGGGCTGCGGGCATTTGTGGGCCCTCACGCTCATCAATTGCAGCAGTAAACAGCATGACTGGGCATCAGTGGGCCCTAATGCATCAGTTGCAACAGAAAACAGCATATGACACCAGGCCTCTCTGCATCACACACAGCCCTTTCCTTGCACCGCAGCCACTCAGCCCTTTGCAGTGCTCTGCAATGTTTGAAAACCTGCAAGAAATGGAAGAGGATTGTCGTGCACACCTCTTTAAAGAAAAAGTGAAAGAATGTGGGCAGCAAAAATTGTCCCTTCATCGATCAAGGAGAAGAGGCCATCTAGGGCCTAGTCAAAACCCCACCACATGCACCTCATCTTGCTATTGTTTTGGTAACGAAGACTGTGCCTAGCTCTGAACACTCTGGTAGTAGGTGGTGATTGCCAGACATTGCTCTTGCGCCTGACTTATCCTGTGAGTAGGACCTACCTGGCTCTTAAGCACTCTTGGATGTACGAGTCGCGCACCTCCCTGCACTGTGCTACTGCAAGTAGCCTCTCAAGGGTTATAAGGGTTACAGGGGTCACAAGAAAAAAGCTTTCAGTCAAGAAGTGCGACTGCTAGCCTGCTCATAAAACGCAGCCTCTCAATCCTGCCTTTACTCAGTGCACGAAGGGAGGGCACAGGGCTAGCACTCGGCTACTTAGGGTGTTGCAGGGTCCGCGCTGGGCTGTCCACTTCTTGATCCCCAGCCGTACACACGGTCTGACTGATACTGCACTTGTTCTTCATTTTTGCAACTAGCTGGACCCATTGAGCGAGTTTTCTAAAATGCTTGCCCGCTTGAAGTGTTTGAGCGGTTAGGAATGTTGCGTGGCAGTGTTTTGCACCGGCTTCAAAGGTCACTTAAGTAATCAAGTTAGTTGATGCCCATGCCCATCCAACCCCCTCCCCCGACCATATGCTGACCTCGTACTGAGCCTAACTCCTGGCCACCAAGTATGCTGCCCCCGGGCCTGACTCCTGACCGCCAAGCGTGCATCTTTTGAGCTCTACTCCTGACCATCAAACGTGCCCCACCCTTGAGCATCCATGGATCCAGCCCCGTGCCTTGCTCCTGGCATGACGACCCATATGCCCATGCACCATGAGCGCGTCCCACATGCCTCGCCCCCATGGTCACCTCCTGGGCGGGCCCCGCCTCCCTCCCTCTGGACCGTGCACGCTCAGGTCATGGACGGCAGCATCAGCCGCGGCGCGGCCATCGAGTCGTACGCAAGCCGGGAGAAGTGGGAGGTGCAGGAGCTGGGCGTGCTGGCACCCAATCGAAGGCCTCAGCGGACCCTGCACACCGGCCAAGTGGGCTACGTGATCACGGGCATGAAGGTGGCTGCCCCCGTTGTTTCTCAGCTGTGCTGTGGCTGGCGGCATGAAGGTGGCTGCCCCTATTGTTTCTCAGCTATGCTTTGGCTGGCGGCATGAAGGTGAAGTGGGCTACGTGATTACGGGCTTGAACGTGGCTGCCCCTGTTGTTTCTCTGCTGTGCATTGGCTGCCCCTGTTGTTTCTCTGCTGTGCATTGGCTGCCCCCGTTGTTTCTCTGCTGTGCTCCGGCTGGCGGCGTGATGCAGTCAAGAGTCAAGCTGCACACCAGTCAATCGGGCTGCATGGCCATGGGCATGGTGGCTGAGGCTGGTCACAGAGCATATTTTTGAGGATGCGCTTCAGTGGCCGAGCTGTGCGCAGGCTAAATGGCCCTTACGCGATTGACAACAGATGTCTCAGTTGTGGTCATGCGCGATGTTGGGATGCTTAGGGAGCCGTGTGCTGCAACAGTCAGTCAGGCTGCACACACAGGCAAGGCGCCCAACATGGTGACAGGCATGAAGTGTAGGCCTGAGCGCGGGTCTAAAGCGTGAGAGTGTGCTGTGCTGTGCGGTGCAACTCCCGAGCTGTGTACGCACTTTGAGGCTGTGTTTGTGCCAAGCTCTGAACAGACGATGGGCTTCTGCTGGGGGCTGCATGCTGCGTGCAAAGAAGGCACGCACTGGGGCAGCCTGGAACAGTCTTGATCACTTTGGCGACGCGCAAAGTAGCTGTGGTACTTGCATTCTTGCTTGATCCAGAGGCAAGATTACACGGGGCACAAACAAATATGTTGTATGTATCCAAACAATTTAAGGCAGCGCGCACTGGGCAGTGCAAGTTGCAACATTTGCATCATCGCAGAAGTTGAGGGCGGCATGCGTGGGGCATTATGAGCTTCGACACTTGCATCCTTGCTTGCAGGACCTGAAGGCTGCGCGTGTGGGCGACACGTGGCACTTGGCGGGCGCGCGCCCCAACATCGAGCCCCTGCCTGGCTTCCGCGCAGCCAAGTCCATGGTGTATGCCAGCCTGTACCCTGTGGACGCGGACGACTTTGACGCCCTTGCCGTGGTGGGTTTTGTGTGTTGTCTTGAACGCGTGCTGACAAGTGTGTGTAAATGCGTGAACATTCGCGTTAGGGAAGCTGAGTGCTTGCGTGTTCGTGCATGTGTGTGTACGCGTGTGAATGCTCAGGTTGAGAACGCGCGTGTGTGTGCATGTGCTTTGAGTGGCCATTCATACCCCCTGTGAGGACGCAGCAATTTTTGTTCAGCGCTTGCGCTTGCATGCCTGTCTTGGAACACTGTGCCACACTCTGTCTGTGCCATTGGCCAGCTGATGCTGAACAGTGCCAGGGCTGAACAGTGCCAGGGCTGATGCTGAACAGTGCCAGGGCTGATGCTGAACAGTGCCAGGGCGGCTGATGCTGAACAGTGCCAGGGCTGATGCTGAACAGTGCCAGGGCTGAACAGTGCCAGGGCTGATGCTGAACAGTGCCAGGGCAGCCGATGCTGAACAGTGCCAGGGCAGCTGATGCTGAACAGTGCCAGGGCAGCTGATGCCGAACAGTGCCAGGGCTGATGCTGAACAGTGCCAGGGCTGATGCTGAACAGTGCCAGGGCTGAACAGTGCCAGGGCTGATGCTGAACAGTGCCAGGGCAGCTGATGCTGAACAGTGCCAGGGCAGGTACGTATGTTTGTGCGCGGGTACACAGCTGCTCATCTGACTTTGCTTGGGTGCATGCGAACTGTTATGGATGTACCTGCCTGCCTTGGCATCGTGCCATACATATGCTGGTGGGCAAACATGCTGTCTCTGATGTGCTTGCGTTGGCTATGTGCCGCGCGCATGCCATGCAGGCCATGGGCCGGCTGTCCCTGAATGATGCCAGCGTGTCTGTGGTGCGGGAGAACAGCGATGCCCTGGGTGCAGGGTTCAGGCAAGTCTGCGCGTTGCTTGTAGCAATCAGCCGCCACTGCTGGTGGAGCGGTTGGTGCCCTAAGGCTGAGCTCCTAGACGGCTTGCATGCTATACCTGGAAGTACGTGTGAAGTGTGCCTACATAGGGGGAAGCTTGCGCGGGTCGTGCAGGATAGAGTGAGTATCACATCTGTTTGCGCCTGGGACTTGCACGGTCCATGTCATCCCCTCTGCACCTGCATGTGTCTGTATTTGTTTGCCAATGTTGCCAGAAAAAGCATGGAGGTATTGCTATTGCGTGGCTGAGGGCCCCTTGGCTTTTGTGTTTGCATCCATAGTTTTGCTTGCTGCTCTGCTTGTGCGTACACATGCTTGCGGGCTTTCTGTGTGTGTCGTGCTTATGAGTGCGTGCATGTGTGTACATGCGTATGTTGTTTGGAGCCCAAGTGTGCAGAAGGGCTCCTGCACATACTTTCGCGCTGCAAGGCTCAGCTAAGCCATCCCTATGCCACAGCTGTGCCTTACTTTGACACGCTTGCCTGCGGCCCATGCGCAGGTGTGGCTTTTTGGGCATGCTGCACATGGAGGTGTTCATGCAGCGGCTGGACCATGAGCATGGCATTGCTGTCGTGACCACCACACCAACAGTGGGTGCAGAAACCTAAGGAACTGATAACTGCTGTGACTCCAACACCCACAATAGGTGGCATTGCCGTCGTGACCACCACACCAAAAGTAGGTGCAGGGATCAAGAAACAAGCCCCCCTCACTCTAAGCTCTGCCCATAGGAGCTGTGACAGGGGGGTTGGACGTGAGAGGGAACAAAAAAGAAAGTACCTGTAGGCAATGCATCACTTTCTTGCATGTTATCAGATACGGGAGGAAAAAAAGAGTTTGGTGACACTGCTTACAGCACCTGCTCCAGCTGCTACTTTGGGCTAGCCCTCATGGAATTCCCCCTGTTTCCTAAATCTCTCTCTTTCTCTCTCTCTCTCTTTCTCTCTCTCTCTCTCTCTCTCTCTCTCTCTCTCTCTCTCTCACGCTCCCTCTCTCGGCCCCCCTGCCGAGTCACAGGTTGGAGTCTCTGAGGAGGCAGCTGCCCTTGGCTGGCTCTTCCTACCCCTCACCCACAAAGCCCACGCCCACGCTGGCTGCTTGAGTCAGGGTGCACTCTTGAGAGACGCATATGTCAGTTTGCATGGCCATGAGGGGAACCCTGACCCTCTTCCTTGCCTGCTCAACCCACACCCGGGTGGCCTCGAAATGGGGATGGCCATGGCTGCTGGACTGCCTTGCTCATTGGCCTGTGTAGGCCTTGCTGCCGTGTGTGTCTTACTTGCTGCGCTTGAGCACACACGCTGCCTGCTCCCTGCGTTGCAATGGGCCCCCGCAGGTGCCCTACTTGCTGGACCTGGGCGAGGGGCCAGCCGCGGCTGTCGAGATCAGCCGCGCGTCAGACTTTCCCATCAACCGCCGCGTGCGCGCTGTGCTGGAGCCGACGGTGAAGGCAACCATCGTGACACCGCAGCGCTATGTGGGCAAGGTCATGCAGCTGTGCCTGCAGGTATGAGAGCGGGCGGGCTGCCGTTGCGCAGGATGTGGAGTGCGTGTGGGTGCGCAGGCAGCCAGATGCAGGCCTGTGCACATGCTTATACCCGTTTCGGAGGCCTGTGGAAGCAATGTTGCCATAATGGCCAGTAGTGTGGCAGCATTGACAGCCTCCTGCTGCACATCGGCCAAGGGATGCCAAGGGAGCTGTACAGAGGGTGTGATGCATGTGCTGATTCTATTTCTATTTGTTCGTCCTGTTGGAAAGGCCTGTTCTGCAAAGGCGTGCATCACTGGTCGTGTGCTGATGTGCTTGCGTGTGCATTCCTGATCATGTGCTGATGCGTGCGCATCCATGTGTACAGCCATGTGGTGGTGCGCACTCCTGTGGCGCAGAGGCGTGGCGAAATGCTGGAGCACGCGGTGCTGGGCACCATCGCGCGCACGCATGGCGCCCTGGCCAGCCGCGCGCACGCCAAGGAGGCCAAAGCGGTGGAGGGCAAGGGCAGCGCTGGTGGTGATGGAAATGCCAGCGGAGACACGATGGCTGGGGACGCGAGCACCAATGACGAAGGCGAGGGGCGGGCGCTGCTGCAGTATGTGCTGCCGCTGGCTGAACTCGCTGGAGGAGACCTTTACTCAGCCCTGAAGAGCTGCACGCAAGGGTGGGTGCGCTACCCACGTGTGTGTTGACTGTGCATGCACAGGGGCATTCACGCACATGTTTTTTGCCAGAGCTCTGGTACCTGTGTGCATGTGTGCGGATGTCTCGATGCGTTGCTTTAAATGCAAATGAGGCTGGATACCAATTGTGGCTTTCATACAAAGCCAGGCCGTAAGCCACGAATCAGTTCAAAATTGGGGTTGAGGCTTCAGCGTCTCAATAAAAAGGCTGCCCTGTCTGCTGAAGCCAAGCTGCTCCTGCTGACCACCCGTGGAGCCAGTAAGGTATGCACTTTTCCCAGGGGCGCGGCGGGGCAGAGCATTGGTTCGCAGAGCCATCAAAGCAACCTCCACATGGCAGCGCACCAACTGACAGAGCCGTCTCAAAGCAAGCTGCACACGGCCGCACACCAATCCGCAGAGCCATATTGAATTGCCCTGCACACGGCGCCTGCCAGCCTGGCTGGCATCCGCCCCAGCTCAAGCATGGGCTCTGCAAAATCATTGCAGTGTGCTGATTTCCAGCCTAAGGCGGCGCAACTTGCCTGTGAGCGGGCAAACGTGCCCTGAGATACCTCAGAAGATTTTCGTGTTGCCGCAGCACCAGCTAGTGCTGGGATGGTTGCAAGCAAGGCAGCGCATGGGCACCTTTGTGCGAGGCTGGCTGCAGGCATCCAAGTGGGGCTGCGCTCCAGCAAGCAGGACACCGAGCTCAGCCAGCCGCCCACAACACCCCCACTCTTGGTGTGTGTGTTTGTGTGTCCCAGGTACGCCAGCTTTGACTACGAGGAGGGCGAGTACCGCGCGGCAGACTTGGTGCGGCTGGACATCCTGGCGCATGGCAAGGTTGTGGACGCCCTGGCCCGCCTGGTGCACAGGGTGAGGCGGGGCTGTGTGGTGTGGTCGTGCAACAGAGGGTGGCAGCCTGTGCTGTGAGTGCCCTGGCCTGCCTGGTGCACAGGGTGAGGCGGGGCTGTGTGGTGTGGTCGTGCGACAGAGTGTGGCAGCCTGTGCTGTGGACGCCTTGGCCTGCCTGGAGCACAAAGTGTGAACATGTGTGTACGTGACCGCATACACCCCTGCTGCTTTGGACCTGTGTCAAAAAGAGCTTCAATGGATGGACAGGCAGGCAGGGACAGTGGGGTCAGGGACAAAAGCGCACTGGCGGCCGCCTAGGGACGCTGGGACCCACCGGCTCCTTTGCAGTGCTGAGAGCGTGCACGCAATGAGGAAGAGCCGTGCGCGCTGTCATTTCTTGACAGGCGCCCGGGTGTGAGTGTGTGGCACTGCGCCATGCTCCAAGGCAACCCCCCCCCTCCTCTTCTGGCAACAGGGAAACAACTTTTCTAACACGCTCACAGGTCACCACTGTGTCCCAGCGTCCTTTCTGTGGTTGCTTTTGCTTCTTTGGGATTAAGCCCCCTGCTTGCTTGCCCTGCAGGATGAGGCCCTGTACGTGGGACGCGCAATGTGCACCCGCATGAAGCAGCTCCTAGACCGCCAGCAGTTTGAAGTCGTGATCCAGGTGAGCAGCTGCATTACCTGTGTGTGTCATCCCCGTGAGCAGCTGCTGTGCCCATGCGGCTCAGCTTGAGCACAGCGGGATGCTATTGGGAATGTACTCACCATCGGCCATCCTCATGTACACCTTAGACGTCTTGTGGCTCTCCTGCAGCACAGCAGGATGCTGGGGACGCCTGTCCACATGTGCACACAAGGTGGCACCTGGCTCTGCTACGTGTGCATGCTGTGTGGCTCTGCTGCGTGTGCATGCTGTGTGGCTCTGCTACATCAGCTCAGCCAGATGCTGGGGATGCACGTGAAATATCTGCAGCATAAGTGTGCGCAAGGGGCTCTTGCAGCTGCACCTGAGCTGCATGACCATAAACCATGTGACTGCCTGAAATTGCAGGCTATGGTCAGCGGGAAGGTGATTGCACGGGAGACGCTCCGAGCGCTCAGGTCTGTGCAGCCTTCCTTGCATCAAAGATCTCTGAGCGCTACCTGAAAGTGGTATGGATAAGTGTGGTTGTCTGTCTGTTGATGCACCGAGTATTGCTCGTCTGCACGTCCGACCATTACAATTGCTTTGGGCCCTGAGGTAGTCAGCACGGTAACGACTATCATACCTAAGTCATGGAACAGCCATTTCAGGAGGGCACCTAAAACGTCCATTTTGTTGCACAAAAGTAGTTAGCCCTTGACTACTCGCTGACTGGCTTGGGGATATAATGACGATTCAGCCTGAGGAAAGCCAAGTTGCATAGGTTCAATGCCCATGCGCAGGAAAGATGTGACCGCTAAGTGCTATGGAGGAGACATCAGCCGCAAACGGAAGCTCTTGGATAAGCAGAAGGTGGAGTACAAGGCCTCGCCTCCATTAAGTTGTGTCAGGCAGGCTGGCCGTTCCTTGCTTGCCAAAAAGCTGCCAATGCTCATGATCAGTTAGTTGACACCCACCCACTTTTCCTCGTCCTTCATTCCCCAAACTTGACTGGTTACGCTGCGCTTGTTCCTTGAATGCAGGAGGGCAAAAAGCGCATGAAGCGGCTAGGGGGCATAGACGTGCCTGCACACGCATTTCCAGAGCTGATGAAGACAAGATAGCTTTCTTTACTCTGCACCACGCCATTGCATAAAGGTACAGGAGTCCCCCTAGTAACAAATAGATTAATGCACAGGTGCTCCTTACAGTTCCGCGCAGGATCAAACTTGCTGCTGTTCAATGTTCGGATTTGCTTTTTCCCCTTGTTATTGCTTCCTGTGTATCGGCATGAACCATTGCCCAGCATTGGTGCTTGCCCGGCATCCTTATTCTGTCTCAGATTACTTTAAACTAAGCTATCCAAGTCATCCCTGGATCGAGGCTCTTTGAGACTTGGGGTTGTTAATGACATGAATCCATTAAAAGTGCTCTCCAACAAGAAAGTAAATCTAGAGCAAATTGAAACACAAAAATCCATCAAAAAAACGCAGCTTTAACAAGACAGAAGCATTGCCTTAATAGGTCATACCATGACGTGGTGCAAAACACATCTATATTAGCACAAATCAGACAGCAAATGTCTTAGACTGGCGTGCAGGAAAGCTCCAACTGCACAGCAACAACCTCAGCATTGTGTTCTTCTTCACCTGCTTACTTCTATAAGCCAATTTCTGTTGGGCTCAGGGAGTCTGTGAGGTGTCGTCCTCCACGCACACGGTCGAATTCTTCAATTTCTGCATGCCATGCAGTGTACCATAGTGCAGTATCATGCAATCCTTGAGTTTGCCAGGTTAACAAGTCTTGGATGCAATGGGAGGTGCTGAAATATGTTCCTCACCTGTGGCATCAGATGCATCCCCAGCAATGAAGTGCTTTGTCTCCTTCACCTCTGCAAGCGGCTCTGGTGCCACTACTTGGCCTGGAGCCGAAGCAGAAAAAACATATCATCAAAAAAACTTGACAAGAGGCCAACCAGGCGTAGGCCCTGTGGTTGCAGTACTGACATTCATAGGCATGTAACACCAACATATGTGAGCGTACAAAATACACAACTCATAAAACAACGCAGGAAGCATTGAATGCTCATTCATGTTGAATGCAACATGCAGCCTCATCTGCCACGGTGTGTTTGGCTACAGATGTGAAGTTGCACAAGTCAGTGTGCTTTAAGACAAACTGATGTATTCAAAGTGTGTAAAAGAAAGTTTTTGCATGTGTAAATCAATCTGAAAATGCTTTAGTGCAGCCTTCAAGCAAGCTGCTGTAAGGTCCACTTTCGCTGAAGTTCAGGAAGAGTGCAGCAGAGTCCGAGCCATGAAATCCCTGTCATCTCTCTCCCTGTCTTTGACCATCTTTTCGTTCATGGAACAATGATGGAATTTTGTCCTCTCCAAGCGTCTGACTTGCCTTCATACATGCACATGAATCATAATGTGTATGTGCAGTGCACATCACTGCGCATTCTTCAGGCAGCTTGATATCCTGATGATTTTCACATCACCTGGTTTGCGGGCGCCTGGGGAGACCTGCTCAAATTGGGGCCATGACCCTAGGCGTGGCCTAGTCTCATCTTCTGAAGTCAGGAACGGTTGCGGCCGCACGATGTGCCTGCCGGCTGGGTACGGCACTGGACCAGACAAGAAGAAAGATTCAACCTTAGGAAGTTCCTTTCCTAATCAGTATGCTGGCTAGATCAATGACCAATGCCCCCTCCCCTCAGCAAAACACTCACGAGCCTTGACGGACGAGCTGCTACATATGGCTGCTACGGATTGATGCCCGAGCTGGAGCTGTCGTCTTAGACAAGCGCTCGTCAATCTGGCCAACGACGGGACATGACGCGTCATCTTCGTCGAGAATTGTTCGAGGTGCTATAAAACTGTAAACAGTCGTTCGGGGCGGCGTCGTTGCAGCGATATGATTTTTACCTCTCCTTCGTACAGCTATCCAAAAGTGCCTACTTTGAACTGAGGCGGTTATACCACTTGGATCTCAAAATTTTCATGCAAGATAGCTTGCGGCCAGAAAACAATGATCTACGGCCACAGGCCACGCGCATCACACGTTATGAGTCATCCATGCAGTGGCTAGGTGTGTCTGCATAGTTTCAAATGCAAGTGCCTGCCTTCTTTCCCCCTCCTACCCGCCGCCACCCTCACCCACCCACCCAGGCCTGTGTGCCAGAGGTGTGCCCGCAAGCACGGCCTGAGGAGAGGAGGGGAGTGGGGGCACCATGGGCCAGCTACAGCATCTTTGATATGGTCTCTTAACGCCTTAGCAACTTCCGGCCCGCCCCTCGAGGGAGGCAGTCCAGCAGATCCTTGGAGACCGGCAGGTCTACCTCGTACTCATCAAGCACCTCCCGAGTGTCAGCCGCGGCTTGTGCGAGGTCCATCACCACCAGGAGCCCTGTCTGACCCGCGCCCAGCTCCAGCCAGAGCTCACCTCCACCCTGCAAGAGGCGATTCCGAGGCACAGCATGGGCAAGCATGCAGCGTGTGGAACACAGAAGCTGAGCATGTGCAGGTGCTTGCATGCGCGCGTGTGTGCGTGCAAACAAGTCATCAGCTAAGGATCTGCAGCAACGACCCTGTCGTTAAGGCGCGCACTGTTAGGCTGTATTGTGCTTGCTGTGCCACTGGAAAGATGAGCACACTTTTCCAGTTCGCGCTTTCCCTGACTCAGCTCTTGGAAAGAGGGACAGCTGGGGACAGCTCGCGACCTGGCGTGGGGTCCTCTTTGCGGTGGGGCAGCTTGATGGTCTGAAACCTAGTCAGTCAGAATCGAACCTTCACGCTCACTACCGGCTGCCTGGTTGGCGGAAGCTTTGGCTCTCTACAACAACGCGCAGGGCTGGAAGGGCATGCCTCGGCCCCTCGCGCTCCGCACCAGCGCCGCCGCAGGCCCCCAAAAGTCGCTCACCTGGCAACCCAGCACAGCCCGGGCAACCCTCGCCCAAAAGTCGCTCACCTGGCAACCCAGCACAGCCCAAAAGTCGCTCACCTGGCAACCCAGCACAGCCCAAATGTCGCTCACCTGGCAACGCAGCACAGCCCGGGCAACCCTCGCCCAAAAGTCGCTCACCTGGCAACCCAGCACAGCCCAAAAGTCGCTCACCTGGCAACGCAGCACAGCCCGGGCAATTTGCCGCAGGTTGTGCACGGGCAGCATGGGCGGCACCCTCCCCACGCGCCCCTGCTCTGCCCCTACTTCCTGCGGCGCCTCGCCCTGCGCTGCCAGTGGGTACGGATGAACCGGCAGCGCATCTGGGCCACCACCTCTTAAGCGTACCCTGCTACCCCTCCCCATGACCCTGGCGCGGCCACCCCCCCCCTGCCCATGGCCGCCCGCCCCCAGCGCGCCCTGCCGGGCCACCACCCCAAACCCGGTCACGAGCTTGTGCTGCAGCAGCTGCCGGTCATGGCCCTCCAGGGACACCGTGTCCTCGCAGTGCGCTACAACCACTGGCTGCTGAGGGCCCCACGGGCTGCTGCAGGCATGCTGCTGCTGCTGCTGCTGCTGCTGCTGCTGTCTGCCCTGCCTGCCATGGGGGCCTGGCACGAGCGGCTGTGGCCCTTTGGCCACGGACGGGGGTGGCACCAGTGGCACCTGTGGCACCTGTGGCACCTGTGGCACCAGTGGCAGCTGCGCCTCTCCGCAAAGGCCACCAGAAACGCTGCCATCATTGCAGCCGTCAGCTTCACCATCATCCTCTTCACTACCACTGATGCTGGCGCCCTGGCTGCTGCTGCTGCTGCTGGGGTACTCCCTCAGGAGGCGCAGGAGAGAAATGGGTGCTGCCTTTGGCCAGCGGCTCTTGCCAAAGCTCTGCAGCACCAGGAGGAACACACAGGAGTTTGAGGTTCCCTGCAAGTCTCAGAAATGCTTCAGATGAGCACCTGCCAAAGAAAGACACCCGCAGGTGTGGCCCAGCCATGAACAGGGCACAGGGCACGCGTTCAGAGAAGGCTGGGAAACGCAGAGTGCGGCGCACATGTGACGAGCTCCCCTAGCAGACTGGGACTACGCTGCCAAGACACTGCAGTTGCAATTGAAGCAGTAAGACAGCGCCAGCAGTGCTCACGCAACAACCGACCCCAACTGACTCAAGAGGTGGTCAGGTGGGTGTCCGCCAGCGCTGCAGCACGCCGGCCAGGCCAGGTGCCTTTCAGAGGTTCCATCACGGCACCACTACCATGAGCACATGGAGCTCTGCAGAGCCCCCTTCAACTCACCTGCTCAAGGTAAGGCAGAGTGAGCGGAGTCAGCACCATGCCCCCAATCACCAAAAAGGACGGGGGTGCACTCGCGCTCGTGGCCACCAGCGGCGCCGGCACATTCAGCTCAAACTGCACCACCTCCTCACGGCCGTTGCGCAGGATTTCAAGGCTCAACGTGTCCCCCACTGCCATGCTGCCCAAAGCATGGGTCAAGCTGACCCGCTCTTGCTTCCTGCGCCGGCAGTGCGCAGCAGCACAGAACTCACAACTCAGGGCTCAGGACTAAAGTCAGGGCTCCTCGTCGGTGTCCGCCAGCACGAGAAGAGAAGTGCATGCGGCACCTTCTATGTGTATATACATGCACACCTTTTGTGTGTGCGCGCGCATGGTTATGCATGAGGCACCTTCAATGTGTGTGTAAATGCGTGTGTTTGTGTCTGTGCTCTTACATGCACATGATGTGCAATCGCATGTATGTGTTTCAATGATATGCGTATCCCTTGTGTGCGGTTGAGCCTGTAAGGAAGCTGCTGCTCACCATAAGACTACAGAGCCGTCACTGCCGATATCATACTTCAAGCCATCTGGCCCCGTCATGGCCAGCAGGACATCACCAATACGCAGAACCGCTGTGTGTGTAAAGTGCGTGTGTGTGTGTTTGTGTGTGTGTGTGTGTGTGTGTGAGAGAGAGAGAGAGAGAGAGAGAGAGAGAGAGAGAGAGAGA
>LKMJ01001281.1_pt1 | contig 21834 bp, 30 predicted proteins | sample 643391 | NCBI WGS metagenome assembly LKMJ01 (sample SAMN04112250, study PRJNA286221) | soda lake metagenome | biome: soda lake; feature: Kulunda Steppe; material: water; isolation source: sample PL-Br10 brine of Picturesque Lake | place: Russia: Kulunda steppe | collected 2010-07
AAGTGTGGCTTGCAGGCAATTCAAGATGAAAAACACGCTCTTTTCTTGTGCCGTTGCACGCAAATGTGTTCGTTGAGGCTTCAATTTGCAGACTTGTTTCATGATTTACCTATGGCTCACAAAATTAATGTCAATCAGACTGGAGCTTTCTATTTCTCTCAAGCTTGTTCTGAAGATGTCTTCATTTTTTCCAGAAACAAACTAATGATTCCTATCGTTTTACTTCAGAGCTTATGGATGTTTTTTTTTAAAGGCTGGTGTTCACTAGCAACCTGATCAGTCAAACTACCTGGCTGAAGGTTAACTTAAACTTGTTAACTTTGAAACCTGCCCTCTTACTGCATGTAAAATAAACCACCTTTATCAGCCTTCCTTGCTCAAGGCTGCTCTCCATGTGTTGCCCAGGTATCTGGAGCTGGAACTAAGTAGGCATGTGCTTCGGAACATTGCTCGTTTTCGTTTGAGAGCTCATGCCCTAAGAGTTGAAACCGGTTGTCGGCAAAGCCACAATAGGATCTGTGACAAATGTGACTTGCATGATGTTCAGGACGAAAAGCACGTTCTTTTATTGTGCCCTTGCTTGGAAATGTGCTATCTAAGAAATTCGAAGAACAATTTGCTGATTTTGCTGGTAAGGCTTACATTGGAGACACAGGCGCTTTTTATTTAGACAACATCGGAGCTGAGGATGTGAAATTGTTTCTTTTGAAGCAGACATACAAATCATTCCTTTTTTATCCCTGAGACTATGGATGTTTTTTGTCGAGCTGGCAATGTCCAGCAAGCCCAGCAGTCAACCCATCTGGCTGGAGGTCTAAACCCATTGTAACTTAACTTGCTCAAGGCTGCAGGTAGTAGCTGGCTGGGGGTGAAGAGACCTGAGGTTCTTGCTGTTGTGTGTGCTCGCCGACAGTGCCTGTGCTGACAATATGGGTAAGCTAATTTGCTATCAACTTAGTATGCAGGACCCGCTGGCTGGCCGAAGAAAGGCAAGCCATTTTTCAGGGACCCGTGTGCGCAGAAAGACAGCCAATCCATTTTATCAAATGGACGTGTTTTGATTCCAACAATGCATGAGCCATGCAACAAAGGTTACCTTGGCAGTTACGTAACAAGTACCAACATAAAGGTTGAGTATGGACCAAAAAACGACTGGCTCCGCGCGTCAGTCACATCAACAGCAGCAATCATTTTGCACCCAATTTTGGGCCAGACAGCAAAAGCATTCAAGTTCTTCACTTCCATCTTCAACCAAAAACAAGAACAGTCCACCCTTGGGCGGGCAAGCATGAGCCATCAGGGCAAAGGGTTAAAAATGCTGCCATCACATCTCATGTTGCCTCACGTCTGTCAGTCAACAGATGGCCATGGAACCAATCATATGCGTCGTTGCTTTTTGGCTGTCATTTAAACAATCACACAATAATTAACACAACCAGGCTGCGGGCAAGGACACCCAAGTTCAATAATAAAGGGTGATCAGCACTCTCAAAAACCCTGGTTGGTCACAAATAATTCTGGGATTAGTTGCAATCACCATCAGCAACATGGCAAGGTCACTTGTAGCAGTCACACAGAGAGCCAACAACGCGCGCAAGGGCCTCCATGCCAGCACTGTAGTGGCAGCAACCTTGATCAGCACCAAAATTCAAGGTTGGCACAGGCATCGGTCTGGAGTTTCTGGAGTTAGTGCAGGCGCCTCGCAAACAAACTAATTTGAGAGACTCTGGCTAGGACGTGACTAATGGGCAGGCTTAGAAAGACCACCAAGCCATGCTTGGTTGCCTACACACTGATGTGCTCAAGGTGCTGGTAGTAGTACTTTGTTGCATTCCAAGGACGTACCTAATGGCAGAAGCTGCGGCTCTCAGCATAACAGTCCGAGCCAGCAGCTTCATGGTCATGTGGATGCCAGCCACTGCTGAAATAGTCAGTGCAGCTCTAAGGAAGTGTAAGCCTCTACACAGTTTCACCCACCTCACGCATTCACCTTTGTCCTTCTATCCCTACCTCTCTGCAAGCGCCTCGCCCCTCTGCCTGCTCCAGGCCAGGAGTGTCATAAGCGACCTTCTGTGTTTTGACGCAAGCTACCTTGCTTGCATGTCCGATCGATTCTTTGAACACATCGCAGCTGCTGCAGTGGTGGAGACTACCACCACCAGCACCAATTGATGCGTGTGGGCAGGCACCACTCAATGTGGATGCTGCCTTACCCAGGTTCAAACGCATGGTGTCCAGCGAGTGGGCAGACACATGGCTGCACCTGCAGTCAGACCTCTCTTCCCTGGAAGTTGGGCGGAGCCTCCTCATCAAGGGCTCAAGCCTCTGCTCATCAGAGGGGCTCACCAGTCCCCTCATCCGTTTGAGGGCCTTACGCCTCCTCATCAGGGGTGGAGCCGGTATGCTTCTGGATGTTGACATCCGGTGTGTCCTGCAGCTTGTCGTCGTTGAAGTGGATCTTGTACTGCAGGTGGCACACGCGTGTGCAGGCAGGGCAGGCGCAACTGAGCGCGGAAGAGGTGGGCCTGAAGCCGGGAAGGCATGGATTTAGCCTTGCTAAATGCTGCACCATTTGGGGGTAGCTGCGCTGCGTGCATGCACTGGCTTGTCCACTTGGGCAAGCAGGGCTAGCCGCAGGGGGCAGAGGCACGAGCTCTCATTTTTCCTGTTTCCTTTTGCCACGCACGCAGCTTGGGAAGGGGCACCCGGGGCTTATGCAAGTGATGGTGAATGTGAGAGTAGGCAGGGACCTCTTCCTCGCCAAGAACCCATTCTTGGCTAGTGGGAGGGCATGCGTGTCAGCTGGGTTGAGGGGCGTTTCAAGGCGAGCAAGAGTGGGTGTGCCAGTGCCAGGTGAGACACCTTGCGTGTCTAGCGTGCATGTGTGGGGATTGGGCGGGTGAAGGGGCAGGGGACAGAGCGCACATCACAGTTTGGGTTGAGCTGAGGCCCAAGCATACAGGCACATTGTTGCTGCATTTGAGGATTTGCTACATATGGGGGATTTTAAGATGACGCGCTCTGTTGGGATGATACTGGTAGCCCACATGCGCGCAAACATGTGCACGCATGTACGTGTGTGTGTGTGTGTGTGTGTGTGTGTGTGTGTGTGTGTGTGTGTGCGCGCGTGCGTGTGTGCGTGTGTGTGTGCGCGCGCGCGCTCTTATACCTCTTAGTCTCCACCACCCCTCGCGACCCCTCGCGCCCCCCCCCCGGCGCACCGGCTCCTTCTTGAGCCCCGCCAGCGGGTCCATGTCGTTGTACACGGAGCCCCCATGCTTGGACCTGTCCAGGCCGCGGTGCTCGTCCTCCTCACTGATGCGCAGCAAGCCAGCCATCTTGAGGCCAAAGAACAGCATGCCGCTCAGGCCGCACACCCAGGCAGCGATGGTGAGGACGCCAATGATCTGCGCACGCAGCATCCGCATCCGCATCAGCAGCAGCATGCGGTTGTTCTGGGCGGGCTAAGCACGTGTTGTATGAGGTGGGCTCGTGCATGTCCAGGGCGGCCTTGCGCGCACGCCAGTGGGGTGCGCCCCTGCGTGCGCTAACCCTAGTATTTTGAACAGACAACATGCACAGCGGCAGCACGGGGTCGCTCTGAGTGGTCTTGTGACCTGTTGACCTGTGGGGTTGACCTGTGGAGTGCCCCGTTGAGTACTGGGCAAATGCGGTGACTCAAGCCTCTTTCAAGGCTGGTAGTGTGCACACGCTCACACGCACATGCAAGCGCACAAACATGGCACACATGAAGAGCACAAACACGTGAGTACTAGGTCAAAGCGAGAACAACACATCACTGCCAGCTGCCTTTGTGCACTTTGTGCGTGCAGATTGTGATAGCGACCAGCAGCCCTGCCTGCACGCCCACCCTGAGTGCGGCAGCCGCATACACCTTGCCTTGACTGGGCTCCGGGGCGCACATGCACTAGAGCGCCTCCATACGCTTGCCTGGGTTATTCAAGCAAATTAAGGGGGCAGCAGGGGCACGTACACAAGCACATGTGATAACATTGGTCAATCAAACATGCACACACGCACATGTCCACGCGCGCACCTGTGAGGCAAACAGGCGGCCAGAGGAGCCAGGGTAGAATGCGCCGTGGTGGTACTCTGTGCGGTCGTAGCTCTGCTTGATGTAGTCCGGCTTGGCCAGCAGCCCCACAAAGATGCACGCCCACATGCCCACCCAGCCGTGCATGGGCGCGGCGCTCAGCGGGTCATCAATCTTGAGCTTCAGGAACACCCAGCACATGCCGTCGAAGATCTGTGCGCGCGGGCGCAGAGTGTGAGGCGACATGGCTACTTGCATGCTTGTGTGCATGTCATGTTTTCTTCAAGGGGGGAAGGAGCGTGCGAGGCGACAGGGATGCTTGCATGCTTGTGTGCATGTCATGCGTTCTTCAAAGGGGGAAGGAGCGTGCGAGGCGACAGGGATGCTTGCATGCGTGCAAATCGTGTGATGTGTGTTTCGGGGGGGAGGGGGCACATTGTTGCATGCATTGTTTGTGAGTGCTGTTGCTCAGGAGGGAGGAGCTGGAATGGGCAGGGGAAGGACCCAAAAAGGCAGGAGCGCTGGAGGTCGAGTCTCCCAGATTGGAAGATGCACAAATAAGGTGCTCACCTCGAGCTACCATGCACAAGCACACATACAGGCACGAACACAGCACATGCGCATTTACAGACACACACACCAGGCCGCCGACAAAGCCAGCAATCAGGGCTGCCCAGGGCTCCACCACATGGGCACCAGCCGTGATGGACACAAAGCCCACCAGCACACCTACAAAGGCGAGGGAGTGGGGAGGCATGAGCGCACGCCGGCCCAAGGGCGCTTTAATGCACTTCCCTTTGCACAAGCATGCTCAAACGCTTGTCTTGCATGCGCGTGTGAATGCCTGGCACCTTGTCAAGCATGCGCAACACAGGAAGGACTAGACCATGGGCTCGTGACCCACAGCACCAGGCCCATGGCCGCCAGGCAGCTTCAGGACCAAGCCCACGTTGCCACCACACCTCCTGAACACCTGAATGCTCCCCCCATCCAGTCACCCATGCTGCTGACACACTCGTGCACATACACACGCACCCATGCTGCTGGCATACTGCTGATGCGCGCAGCGACCCGCAAGCACATGCCCCCCTGAGCACAAAGTTGTCGCAAGCTGCTCGCGCCGCAGGCAATGCATGTCCTCTGTACTTTCTGGGGCTGTGGCAGTACCACTCACCGTTGCACAGAGACACCAAGTCCCCACTCACCGTTGCACAGAGACACCAAGTCCCAAGCCTGCGTCACGCAGAGGCGGCGGATGAAAAGGGGATGAGTGCCGCAGCACATGCACAAAAGAATGCACGCAGGGGGTCAAGAGGGGGTGAGGGGGGGTGAGACCCGCGCTCTCTCGTCTCGCGCTCTGGCGCTGGCCTATGCAATGCATATGGTGGTAGGCAAGCACAGGGTCATCCACACAGCACCACGGGCATGCAAGCGCCTGCAAGCTGGCACACATCCATGCACCCTCCTCCCCTGACACACGCTCACACATGTACCCACCTTGTTGCGCCTCCAAGCGTTGATCAGGCAGGTGAGGCCGCCGGCAGCGCCGGACAGGGTCGTGGTCACTGCAGCGCGTGCAGCGACCTCGCCGGTCGTGGCATCATCAATGGTCAGCACGGACCCGGGGTTGAAGCCGTACCTGCGTGCACGTGTGTCCGTGTCCATGCAATCACGCACACACGTGTTCACGGACCCACGAAGTTAGATTCCAGTGCGGCACGCTCACCCAGAGTACCTAGCGACCTCCAGCTGCAATGGGACCAGGAATGGCATTGGGAGGCTGACACCAAATGATGCTCTGGTGAGAGAAATATCCATTGGTCCTTGCCACCCACCAGCCGAACCACAGAAGCACCGTGCCCAGCACCGTGAGCACCACTGAGTGGCCGGGCATGTCCACCGGGTTGCCCATGGAGTCGAAGCGGCCGAGGCGCGGTCCCACCAGCCACGCGCCCATCATGCCCGTGAAACCGCCGGTCATATGGATGACAGCTGTGAGGGCACATGGCACAGGCGGGCAGGTGAGTGAGGGGGGGTCTGGGGGAGGGCAGGCAGGCTGAGCAGAGAAGTGCAAACAACAGTGTTCACAGCAGATGGGGGAGCAGGCGGGCAGGGGCAGCTGTTGGGCAGCTGTCAGGCAGATGAGGGGCAAATGGGTCCTCCTAGCACACACACACACACACACACACACACACACACACACACACACACACACACACACACACACGCGCGCGCGCGCGCGCACGCGTGCGCGCTCAGGTGCATGCCCGTACACACTCGTGCATGTATGTCCACTCCAACGTGCATGCGCGCGAACCGGGGCCAGCAGCTTTTTGCCTGTAGCTGCGCCGCGCAACGAGCACGGGTGCAAGTGCACACCCCTGCGCCGCCCCCCCCCCTGCGCACCTGAGCCGGCGTAGTCAATCATGCCGGAGCGGAACAGGTGCCAGCTCTTGCCCTCGCCGCCCATTTCACCGCCAGGGTACTGGAAATAAGACAGCCAGCCGTTGGGCGACCACACCCAGTGCACCACGACGGGGTAGATCCAGCCAGACACAAAGATGGTGTAAGCCAGGTAGGCGTTGAAGTTGAAGCGCTCAGCCACGCAGCCGGCAGGGATGGTGGTGGCGGTGGCTGCGAATGCCCATTGAAAGAACTGCGGGGGAGGCAGGGGGCAGCAGAGGCTTGAGGCGTGCACGTGTGAGGGCGCCACGTGCGTGTGCTGTGTGGAAGTTTGCTATGCGTGCTGTGCTGGTGAGCGTGTGTACGCACGCGTGTGTATGAGCGCATGTCCATGCAAACATGCGTGTCTGCTTCTCAATGTTCTTGAGCACACGCCCTTGCTCTCCAGTTTAAGAGTCCTGCACAAATGCCATGCCACTGTGCCGGCTTCAATCATCCGCCCCCCAACCATGACACCTCGCCAACACCAACAAGAGGCCCATGCTCTGTCCCACAGTGCATCAAGTGGGTGTCTGCCGGCGCATGCCAGCCAGCCTCTGTGGCCTTTTGCATGTATGCGTGCATGGCAGGCCCTTCTAACACATACACTCGCAAGCACATGGAGACGCGCCTCTGTGCACACCCACCCAATCTGTCCAGCGGCCCTGTCCAGTTCCAGTTTCATTTGAGGACCATCGCGCGGCGGCAAACACAGCATCGCCAATGAAGGTGTTGGGGTTGTCGCCCTCTCCGTAGGCAAATGCAAACCTGTGTGTGCGTGCCACACGAGCGAGGGAGTTGGTGTGCGCTTGAGGGGTTTCCTGCTGGCAAGCTGACGGCTGCTGATGTTCACAGGTTGGTATGCCAAGGGTAACATGCAACCCTGCTTGCGACCATGGCCAGCCTCACAACACATACAACAGCGTGCTCATGCTGCCTGCCCGCTGCCACTTACCCGACACAGTACCACATGATGGCGCTGACGCAGGCATCCAGAATGGTTTGAAGCAAGATGTTCTGCAAGGGGATAGAAGAGGATGGGCCTGGTGCTTCAGAGGGATCAATGAATGTGTGCGTTTGAGAAGCCAGGAAAGCGCATGTTTGCGCTGAGGAAATTTTCAGATTTTCAGCACAGGACCACTGGCTCCTTATTTCTTCACAACACACACACACACACACTGCTTAGCTGGTGGCCTCATCTGCGATACTTGGCACAGTTAAGCAATGCTAGATGGTCATTGGACCAGCCCCTCCTGGCACACTGCACCACTCACCAAGGTGTTCTTGGAGCGGATAGCGCCCGCACAAAGCATGGCGAAACCGCCGTGCATGATGAACACCAGGGCTCCGCATAGCACCAACCATCTGCACAAGGAGACAGGAGATGTCTGAAAGCAAAGAGCAGCTCAGCAATCGTGTGTCGCTGCAAGGGGAATTCTAGATCTGGGACAACTCCCCCTGCTCTGCCCAAGCAATGCACAGGATGGCCCTGCCTTCCCACCACACATGTATGTCAGCAGTACGTATGTGAGAAGAACGGGACCTGCTGTGGGGCGTATACGTGGTGCTCTTGCTCCTCTGCCAGGATCACTTCCAAACCTAACTTTTAAGCACGTGCGCCTTCCAATGTCGGCGTTTCCGAGACAACAGGGAAGCGGAGCTGAGAGGAGTCCAGGGGAACGAATCTTATGGGCGGGCGCACACCACGCAAAGACGCATGCACGCCGCTCACTCACGCGCTGTTTAGGCCGTACGCAAGGTCGCTTTGTGCATCGCCCATCTCCTTTTTGGAGGAGAAATGAGCGCAAAGAGCATTGGCCTGCTCCTCATTCAGGCTTCCTGTCGCCGTGAGCGTCTCTAATAGTGACGCTGGGCAGGCCATTGTCCTGCGGGCAGGGCCAAGAATGCTCTGTAAGCAGGAGCCTGGAGGGACGCCTGCACCTGCCTGCAGCCCACACTCCTCCCTCCTCCACCCACTTGTTCCACCTAACTCCGAGCATTGCCTTGTATGCAGCACACCATTGCATGAGCAGGAGCCCACGCAAGCTCAACGACTGACAAGGTGCTTGCCCGGCAGGCGTCCCGCCATTATTGACAAAAGTAACATATGTACCGGGGCATGGCCTGCAGCAAGGCTCTCCTAATGCAGGCGTGCTGCTTGCGGAGGAAGCTTGCGGCGGGCGGCATGGCAAGCCAAGGGCTTAAATCGCAGCGTTATTTCAAACTTACCTGGTACAAACAGCCGCCTTTTCTACAATAAATTTATAGCTAGTTGCGCAGTCAGCCGCCTCTAAGAATCTCTGTGGTCACGTGGGCTCCCTTGAAATGGTGAAGAAAGCCCTATTAAATGCGGAATAAATCTATGTTATAATAAATATTTTTTCACGAGGAGAATTGTTACACAGCAGCATTGTGGCGAGTCTTTATGTCAAATGGATGAACAAAGTGAAAGCAAGGTAGGTACCTGTAGGTTCCTGTGAAGTAGTTGATCTGTACTGCCTCGGAGCACGACTCTTGCCAGTGCCAACGTCATTGCAGCATGGATACGTATACCTTTAAGGTTGGAGACTTTGCATCTATGGTCAATGCAAGCCAACTGATCAGTTTTGTCATGACAGGTACCCTCCAGGCACCGGTGCCTGTAAATCTGCAGGTAAGGTCCAGGCTCAAAAAAATTTTAAATTTGTGGCAACAATGTCACTTAAAACAGGCAAATTGGCATGCCATACAGCAGCAGGTTTTTTGCATCGATTGTGAAGGATTGCAGAAACTCCATGCAGGGCTGATGCCTTTGAATCAGCAGCTGCTGTTCCTGCCTTGTGTTCACACCGACAAGAGCAATCTCAAAGATGTCTTCACAACACGTATTGGACTCTTCTTCCACAGTGGTTTGCCTGCCATGCCCTTTTTCCCCTTCAGAGCCATGTGCACTCCTACTCCTCCATGGCTGGTTGTCACAGAATCAGGCAATTTGCGCAAGAGCACTTTTTGATGGACAGGTCACATGCTCTCCTCTGGTTGGCTAAATGCGCATTTATATTATTTAATTATTGCGCATGCTATGCTATCCCCGCCAGTATGTATGCTTGCCAGGTCTGGGGCACACGCACGGTTCACGAAAAAGTGCAGTGAGTTTGACAGCCCCCTTCAAAATGAGCACACTTGTCTCCTCAAAGGTGTGCTTGGTGTGAAAATAACCACGCCCATCTGGGCTGTGTTGCGAGAGTGTGGACAGGAGGAGCCTTTGCCGTTTTATTGGTTCCGCGCTGCTGCCAAGTTTCTAAACTCTACTTTGCGGGAATAGTGGCACCAGCCAGCAAGCCGGCTTGGTCAAGAAGATTGTGCGTGCAGATATTGCTCAGTGTTTCTTACAAAAATTGTTGGACAGCGTAGTTCATAGAAGCGTGTGAGGGTCTGCGTGCGGCAAATAGGTATACCGATTGCGTTAAGGCTGCTATCCCCCTTCCATTACAAGACTTTGTGGTCAATTTGCTGGAGCAGTTGCGCGCAGTATGGAGGGAATTGTATGGCGCAGACCCTAAGACTTGCTCACAAACTGGCTACTCCGAGTCATCATGCATGGATGGCCTCGCCTCTCAAGCCAAGCACTGCGCGGGGCCCTCCCCATTTGCTGCCTACAGCTGGAACTGAGTCGGCATGTGCTACGTAACATCGCTTGTTTTCGCTTGCATGCCCATACCCAGGGAGTTGAGACTGGATGTTGGTAAATCCACAATAGGCACTGTGACAAATATGATTTGCATGCTGTCCAAGATTAAAAAAACATGTCCATTTTTATGCCCTTGCTTGGAAATGTGCAATAAGCTACTTGAAAAGGAAATTCACAGAACAATTTGCTGATTTTACTGGGACTGATAAAATTTACACTGGAGACACAGGAGCTTTTTACTTTGACAACATCAGTGCTGAGGATGTGAGATTCAAACAAGTTGTTTCTCTTGAAGCAGACGTACAGATCACATTTTCATTTTTTCTTTCTGAGACTATGGATGTTTTTTGTCTGGCTGGCAGTGCCCAGCAAGCCCAGCAGTCAACCCATCTGGCTGAAGGTCTAAATCCATTGTGACTAACTAGTTAACTAACTACTCCTCCATGTTGGATAAGTGTTGCATCCTTGCTAATGGAAATCCTCTTAGTTTTGGAGACCAAACTGAGTAACTCAGTTGTTGCTTAGCCAGGAATACAAGTAACTGACTAACCAACTCCAGTATGACTGATGATTCAACACTGATGATGAATCGTCATAACAACCCAATCAAGCTTTTAGATTTAGGGCAACCATGGTGTCTGAACAGATCACAGCAGCCTACATACACCAAGAACACTCCTTGATCTTCCTCAGGACGTTATTCGCAGCGTGGCTCGCTTCAGACTTAATGCCCACACCCTACGAATTGAAACTGTGACCTGGACTCACAATATCTTCCCTACTTGTGACTTGTGTAATGCTATTGATGTACAAGTTAAGCAACACGTCCTTTATCACTGCACCCATCTAGACGTGGTCTCTCTCCAAAGGACTTATGCGTCCCTATTTCTTCCCGCAGGCTTCAACACTGTGTCTACTTTTCTGGGCCAGGAAAACATTAGTTCTTTATTTCTTCCTTCATGCTCTGGTAGTTTTTTATGAGCAGGCTAGCAGTCGCACTTCTTAACTGAAAGCCTTTTCTTGTAACCCTTTGTAACCCCTGGTATCATCTTTTGGCCCCTCGCGGGTGGCACCGATTACTGATTGCAACCTCTTGTTGCATTGATCATACCCTTACAGACTTCGCCCGAAATCTACCTGCATCATGGCTGACCTAGCGGTAAGCCATGCTAGCGCTCCTTTGTTGGTCAAGTTCAGGCTTTGGCCATGCTGCCTCAGATAGGCAGAAACAGCTATGCCCTCCATTCAGAGTGTCGAGTGCTTCACTATTGGGGCCTAGAGGGTGGGCGCAACTGTAAGCCTTTTCCTTGCATTGCCTGGAAAACAGTTGCTCTTCTTCAGAATAGAGCAGCCTGTTATCCATCGGGGCCATCACATCACCAGGCTCAAAGAGAACATTAGGCGGGCTGCTGCTGGTCATCTCTACAGGTACCGCCGAATGATCTCGTCTCTCAGCTCCTTCATGACCCTGACTTTGCGAGGCAGCATGCTCTCTTGAGAGGCTGACAACTTGGACTGAGCCGCACCCGCCATCAAGTTGTACGCCCGCAGGGTGTTGTCCAGGACAAGGAATAAGCGGTTGGGGGTGGTCCACATGTAGTCATGTGTGTCAGTTGCCCTGTAAGGCAAAATATTTGAGGGGGTGGTCCACGTGGAAGATTAGAGGGGGAGGTCTATGAGAAGTAATGTCATGAAACACAGAAAGCCTTTTGCCGCAGCAAACAGTTAAACATCCCAGTTGCCCTTGCTCACACCTTGATCCACACTGGTCAGGAAGATAACAGGCAGCGTGATATCTCAGGGAAATGTTGTCAAGAACAGGGGTAACAAAGTTTGAATAACACTTCCCAGCTGTTTCAGTTCAAAGCACTTGCTGGTCAGTGCCATGCAGCCACCCCCTGTTTGAGCCCAGATTTCAATGTTGTGCAAGACGTATACCGTACAAGGCTGATGGAATAAACCTCAAGGAAATTGTGCAAATTGCTTAAAATTGCATCTGGAGCCTCTCAACAACAACAAAGAAGTTCTTAATACTGCAACTCTCAAAGGTCATTGCCCTTCTTCCACCAAACCACCATGCCTCTGAACCCCCACCTCCTCTCTGTTGCAAAAGATTTCCGCAATGTATCCAAGAGCAATTTCTAACACAGACACCTCTGATGCGAATGCGCAAACCCACACGTGTCAGTGCACACGCTTGTGAGTTCACACTATACAAGCACATCAACACGTGTACATCCAGACCCACCCACACCCGCACTTATACCCCTGTCCACGCCCATGCCCACACCCCTACCCACCCATGAGCATGAATGCATGCTCCCATGACCGCAGGCACACACACACACACACCTGGAGGGGCCTGGCGTGAATGCATTGTCCATCTGCGTCCTGCGCTCAGCAGGGTCCGGGATGGAGCACAGGTACTCAATCACCCGCTTCTCTACTGGCTGCTGCCGGTCAAAGTGATCTCGGGCGTGGCGGTACAACTTGTACGACACCCACTTGGCCTGCGAATGCATGCAGGTGTACATGGCAAACAACACAGATGAGTGTATCCAAGCACGCACACACAAACACTCATCAAGTGGGGCATGTAGACGCACACTCAGACATTTCATGAATGGGTTAGCACATGTATGTTCAAGGGGTTGTCAGGCTCGCGGTAGCATCTGAGCTTGCTGTTGCTGCGGGTTGGCTCAGATCAGGGCAGGCCCAATTTTAGGCAGAACCAAATGAGGGGCTTACAACAAAGCGCTTAATACATAACCAGCTGTGAGCGAGGCCAATGGCGCTCGCCCGCATGACGCCTCTTTTGAGGCGCATCATTTGCTGCACCCTTCTTAAGGCATGCAAATATTGGGCAGGTGAGCAGGTCTGCGGAAGCTCTCAAGGGCATGCCCGCTCCTGAAGCTGCTGCCCATGGCAGAAACTGCGAGTCATGTCTCAAGTGGCCTGAGAAGACCAGCGCAGCGGTGGGACACTGGCGGGTCAGTGCATAGACAGCTGTGTATGCACCTCATCGAGTGTCATGTTCGTGTCGCGCGCCGCGCCGTACGCTTTGGCGGAGATCTGCAGAAACGCGGGGTCGATCTTGCCCTGGCTGGACAGCTCGGCCATGCGCTTGTCAATGTCTTCTACGCTGGACAGCGAGCCCAGCAGCTCCCTGCACAGGCGTAGAGGCAGGCGCATGGCGAGGAGGGTCTGAGCACACAACCATGGCTGTTGGGCTGCTACTAGCTGCGCAGGTATAGGGAGGGTCTCTTGCCTTTTTTGTGAGCATGAGGCGTAATCGGTACAGGCAAAACAGAAAAATAAAGGCCCATTGGTGTTGATGCCTGCAACAGGCTGTCCACAAGGCTCCATATGTTGAGCCCTCTGCAGCACCTTGGCAACTTCGTCAATTCGCTAGAGCACAATCCATGAACTGTGTGCCCTCTGCCCAAGGATTGAAGCAGAGCGTGAAGCAGGCTCTCTTACTGACTGCTCTAATCATCTTGCTTTTGCCTGAGGAAAAGTTAGTTTCCTAAGTTGAATCATGGAAAGCTTTGCCATGTTGGATGGACAATAGTATTCCTCTCGATGTCTGTTTTTAGCATCCTAACTTTCACCCGTTCAACGCAAGCTTGCGCTGGCTTGGAACAATTGGCCAAGGCTGCGTGCCTGGATGTGTGCTTACGATCATTTGCATACTTTGCCAGATAATTAACAGGTGCCTTACACATTTTGGACCAGGGCTTGACGTCAGCTGGGCCATGTACCTAACCATGCCAGCTAGGCTGCAGCTTGCGCGTGAATTTTTTGTCCAAGGCAGCATCATGGGCCTATTGTCCCATGACACGCAATGCGCTATGCACCAATTTCCCCTTGGGAGCAAATCTTGCTAAACGCATGCCCTGCATCTAAATGTCTTTCTTCATGTCTCCGACCATCTCTCATTCTCCCTCCCTATGACACACACGAGCACACACATACAAGCACATAAATCCACGCGCTTACGCACGTGCTACCTTTTGACTTACCTGTATGTCTGGGCAGCCTCTGCCATCTTCTCCTGGTCCTTGACAATGCTGTCGTGACTGGCGCACAATCCCACTAGCCGTGTATTTATCATAACTAGCTTGTCTAGGGCCTCCTTGTCTTCTTTGCTGGCTGCCATCAAGCACTGCAAAGTGGTGAAGGGCCAAACACTGCTTGCAAAAGTATGCTACCTGAATAAACATTGCGTTCAAGCTCTCCTTCTTGCCCAATTCCGATTCTTACAAGCACGCACAACCGACCTCGCTTCCCCTTCCAACATCTTGTCCAGGTGCCAAGATTGCAGCTATAATCTTCATCTCATCACCTCTTAAACAGGCGACATCTAATCATCTGCACCACCTTTAACAGCATCTCCCTGGCTCCACCCCCCACCTTTACCAAAAGCCCCCTGAGCACAGAGGTGCTTATACCAAAACTTCTTAACGCAAAGATCCTTGACCAAATTCCCAAACATCTGCGGCAGTGTGTCTTCTTTGCTGTGATCTCTTTGCTTTAGTCCACACTCAACCCACTGGGTGTGGCCCCAGTAGGCAAGTCATCCCGGTGGTGTAAGTCTCTCACAAAATCCACAATATGCTTTGAGAAGGAGCTTTAATAGAGTGCTAGAGTACGAGCAAGCGTCGGAATGCGCATGACTCACCTGCATGTGCTCAAAAAAAGGCCGCTGTAGATCACCCCGGTAGTGCGACACGATGGCATCCCATTCATCACTTCCAGCCTCAAGGAACTTGCGCAAGATCGTGTTGTATCGGTTGACCTTCAGCGTGCCCAGGGGTGTGTTGTGTGTATGTTATGTATGAAAATATAATCTCGTGGACATGTGCGTGGGCTATTGTCCACTATGGTGGCCCTGGGGCGAATTCTGTGCATTGGCAAGAGACTTGATGAAAAACTCGATGACCCATGCACGCATTTTCATGCCCAAGACAACAGGGCCCTGGCAGTGAAATGCATAATACTGGCCCCATGCTCAAAAGTTATTCTACCTTTCCTGGCTAGAGTATCAAAGCTAGAAATGGAGGAAGGCAAGCAGCACCTCAGAGGGCTTGCGCAAGAACTGTGAATGATTAGAACGCCAGCAACCATGCTACACCCAACCTGCCATACAGTAAGGGACCTCGGCATTTGCTAACTGGTGATGAGCAGGCCTGGTCACTATCAGGAAAGTTACATACTTCCAAGGGAACAAACAATCAATCTTGCATGTGCACAAACAGAGACACACACGTACATGCACAATGCGCCCACATGCGTACGCAATGCTGATTATACAGAGCATGCAGATGTTTGATGCATGTGTGTATGTGTGTGTGTGCCTGAATGTATGCCCCACCTCATCATTTACTCCTTGAAGAGTGCGGAAAATTTTGCGCATTGCCATCTTTTTGTCCACATCCTGCTCTGCATCTGCAAGCTCCTTGATCCTACATGCACAGTGATCAGCTAACAAAGTTCTTAGACACAAACACATACCTAGTCTTCTTTGGTAAAGAGACAATTTGTAAGACACGGCCAGAATTACATAAACTTTACTACCCCATACCTAAATGATGGACAGCAAGAGCAAGCAAATTTTGCGTGTACACTGCTCGTAGAGGAGGTGTGCAATGTTTTAGAGCATTAGAGTCGTTGTGAAGTCACGCACAAAAAGCCCAGGGCCCATTTGACAAAGGTGCTCCATGGTCCAATAAATGGCTGGCGCTCTAATTTACTTGCATGCATCTCAGAATTGACATGCATGACTCCATGCTCTAACATTACCATTACGAACACTTGGGCTGGGTAGTGAGTGTGATCGGAGGCACAGGAACTCATGCATCGTGCTTAGGAATGTCATAAAAAGGCATGTATTCAAACATGTTTAGTTACTGATCATAATACAAGAAGCTTCTTGTCAACATGCATAATGTGCCCACCTGTCAAACACGCCATTTTGATGCTGTGCCCATTGCTTGCTGAAAACAATAAGCTTCTTCCAATCATCACGCGGCCGGACCTGGAACATATGAAGCTGTGGCTTGTGAATGCTGGATGAAAATGCCAATGCATGGTTTACAAATTGCCTTTATCATGGGCTTGAGTGGAGCATTTACAGGCTTGTGCTGGTATGCAATCCTTTGATTATGCACACAGGCCAAATTCAAGCACACGACATCCAAAGGCAACAAAAGGCCCATGCTTTTTATTGAATCTGTGCCCAGGCAACGAGCACGCATTTGCAAGCATATCCATAAACACGCTCGCACGTTCGCATGCACACATTTTTGCGCACATCACCTGGAACACGCTGATGAGGCGGTCATATATTTCTTTGTACTGGGCCATTGTCATTTGGGCTTCTTTTCGAGGGGAAGCTGCAGGCTCATCTACTGCCACTTCACGTGACTGTGACCTAGAGAGTGGATGAAAGTGCGGTAAGTGGAAGCAAATAAATGTGTGGGCACACGCACACATTCAAGCCCGTTCAACTTTCTCTTTGCCGCCCATATCCTCTGAACAGCTTGGCTTTCAATGTCAACCAATTATAAGAAGCTGGGAAATTAATATGCATATCATTGTACATTGTTGCAAGGCAAGCTTTGTCTTATTGACGTCAATTCTAGCACGCAGCGGGATACCTGGGTGACGGGCCTGCTGTGTTGTGCTGCTGCTGCTGCTGCTGCTGCTGCTGCTGTCTCTGTTGTGATGGATCTTTCTCATGCTTGGTTGAAGGTCCTGGTTCTTCCGTTGCCTGGCTGTTGGTGGTGCTGGGTTTTGGGACGGCAGCGGCAGGGTGCAAGAGGTCTGCACGCAAGAAAGGAAGGTAGCCATGCGTCCATTAGTGCAAGCTGAGCGTGTTTGTAGTGGGATCCATAGCAAATAATTAAACGGCTCTTTCACAGCTGGAGGACAGGAGACTGGTGCCTGGGATCTGCACACCTAAAGCTGGGCGACGCGCCAGGGCTGAGCTCCTCCTGTGCACCAAGCAAGAACTAAAGCCCGTGCCAGATAGTCTAAGCCTAAGAGATTTGGGCAATCCTATTGAGGGATTGTGCTGGCTGGTCCGCAAGCAAGGTGGGCCTTGAGTTACCGGGTTGCTGATTTGAAGCATGATCGCTATGATGTGTTTTTTCTTATTTTTGGGTCGATGTCAACAAGAACATAATTCGATGGTTTTGAACACCTGGGCAGCTGGGCACCTCTCAGGCAGACTTTCCATACTAGGTAAGAGCTGAACATCTATTATGACAAGCATCAGATATGCAATTGTGCAGGAAATGCATATACTCCAATCAGTCTCCTGGAATACAGGAAAAAGTTGACTCAAAAACACGCCAGGTGCAACTAAGCCACCGCAATTGTACAGGTCCTTTTATACTCTTGATGCTGCACAGCTCTGTCATTGCTGCAGCACGTTGCCCAGTGAGCTCCACAACCTCCTTGTGGCCTGTAATGGCAGTCATATCAGGCCGCTTCCCAGGCAGATGAGCTGCTACAAGCAAGATATGGCTTAGCATGGCTGACATTTGCATAAACTATTCCTGATCGAATGGCACAAGGATGGCCTTGTAGCCAATGTCTCCCAAAACAACTTGTTTTGAACAAGTGCCGTCGACCTGCAGCGACCATCTGGGCTTAAGCTTGGCACTGCACAAAATTCCTCACATGAGTGCAAACATCGCTCAAGGTCCGCTTGAATGGAGGCCAAACCCACCCTCTGCCATCATCCTTCTCAATAATAAATTGAGGGCACACACTTGCCTTCAAACAGAGCTTGAAACCCGCCATTGCCTACCAGCAAGGCAACTGGAGATGCAGCCATCGCATATTGCGCAGTGGGCGCAGGAAAATCGATGCCCTGCACAAATGGGCTGGAGGCATGAATAACAAGCCTTGCTCACAAGCATGCACATCTATAGGATGGTTGTAATCGATTTTGATGGCAATGCTCGCTGATATTGTCAAAACTCTCAAGCAGGCATGCAACACCCTTTCTCTCATGCCAAAATACTGCAAAAATATCACTGGATGGGAGCTGCTCCTCACCACCAAACAAGACGCGGAAATGCTCACTCTGATCGCCAGGAATAACATCTAGCAAGGAAGCAATGCTTGAAGCTGTGCACGTGGCTGCTGTTATGCGTGCCAGGGCTGTGAGCCTCAATGGAAGACAGAAGCATGGGATGCCCTTAAGCAGCTCTAGCCATGGATTCAGATGGAGCAGTGTAGGCAGAGGATTTGGCAAAGGCATTGGAGAATAGAGTGAACTAGCGGCAATACCAATGGCAAACAACTCTGGATTGGGTCGCCAGCCTGCTTCCTAAGACCTCTGCTTGCTACACTTAAAGGCAAAAGGAGAATAATTCATGGGGAGAGCAGCGTCTCCCATCATGCATGCAAACCCCCTAAGGGGGTAGGGTGCCAGGCCTGGATGCACTATGTTACAAAGCTGTACCTGCTGAATGAGGGCAGCTAGGGTCAATGAAGCTAGGGTGCACTAGAGGCTCAGGTGAACAGGCAATGAAGGCCTGCTTGAGAGCTGCATAGCAGCTCAGGTGAACAGAATGGCGGAAAACTGACAATGCTGATGCTTTAAGATCACCCTCATCACCTTGGTGTCAAAGTTTGAGATGGAGCAGCAAAGGTTCTGATGGGGCTCCCTTTTGGGGGCGCATGCACTAGTGCTCCTTGCAGGCCTGCCTGAGAGGTACACAGCAGCTCAGGTGAACAGCATTGCAAGAAACTGAACATGCAGTTGTTTTAGAACCTTCATTGACTTGTTGCCAGAGTTTCAGGCAAATCCAGGGAGGTGACCTCGGACCCCAAAATTTGCCTAAGTCCATGGACTTACCCTGCCCAGGATGTCCGGGGCGCACATTTCAAAATGTCACCGTACTTACAGACAATACTGAAACAGGGGTCAAAATGATAAAAGTGAACAGTGTGGAGAACAGAAAGGACCCTTCTGAAGAAAAAACTCGGACAAAAGACTACGCCAACAGGGAAACCCCTGTGTGTTCATTAAGGAAGAGGTTCACATCTGGTGCAAGCAACAGCAAACCCCCACCATCAGATTAGGAAGAGGATCGTTAGGAGGGTTCTGTAAATAAGGGTTTAGGGCCCCCCTTGTATTATGTTGCTCATTGCCCTTAGCGTACAATTGGCTGCCAAGACAATGAATTTAGGTCCTCCCTTCATGGATTACTTTTTGACTATTGACCCCATTCCTGACCTTGGTAAGGTAAGGTTTCAAGGCTGTATCCGCCGAACAAGGGCAGCTTAGCCGGTTGTGGCCTCCAGTGAGGTCCGAACCCCGAACCCACAGATTGCGAGGGTGGATAATCGACTTTCCATCGCACGTGCCCCGCCGCCTGCTCGACTATCCGGAGCTAAGGGATTCCTGACCTTGGCATGAAAGGGTAACCTACTTAATCCCTCCATCTTCAGCTCTTTATTTGGAAAAGAAAAGATAAAGAAAAGAAAAACTACTTGGGTAGTGAAACCACTCCCTACATCGATAAATGGAAAGGAGACACACTGGCCCCAAGAGCTGTGTCTTTCCCACCAGGGAAAAGGAAGAACTAGTGAGGATCTGGAGGGCGGCAAGCTGCCCCTTGCTGTAGACCAAGACCTTGAGAGCAACTGGATTTTCAAGAGCGCGTCAAGTTGTTGTCAGTTTGTGCGCGTAAAGCACAGAGTGAGCATGTAATTCAAGAGCAGTCTTATGGGCTTTTTGTGTTTCAAGGCCGAGCTCTTTAAGATGAATTAAAGTATGAAAGGTATAGATAGTTCTTCCACACCAAGAAGGGTGGTGTGAAGGAAAACTTTCTTGGCCTTCAAGCGCTTGCGAGGAAACTTGTATTGTTTTCTTGAGGCCTCCAATTGGTGTCCAGGCCGTGTATCTTCACAGTATTTAACCTCAACGATGTGTATCTCCCTCATGTTGACATTGAGCTCATAAGCGCACATCTCCGCTGGATTGTCTTGCCCAGTGGGCGTGACACCTGGTGCAAATGAGGAGTGGTTGGCGATTTGGTTTTTTTAGTAGGTAAGGGTGACCAAAATGGCATCAGGGCGACTAGAGGTGAGTCTATCTATAGCAGATAAACGAGCACCAAACAGCCAGCTGGGTATAGTCCTGTTATTAGCATGCTCAGGAATTTGAAGGTTTTGTTGGGCCAAACGGTTAGTGCTGCCGGCATCCAAATGGACCAAACAACCTGCCAAAGAGCTTTTGCTGATGGCTTTCATGATGGGCCTGCAGGTAACATTATGGCGTTCAGTGATCATACCCGATATGATTGTGTGTTGACATCCTGAGAGAACATGGAGAGCACTATCTGCTTGCTGACAGGGTGGACTCTGAAGACTGGCGGACTTTTTAAAGCGGACAGCATGTTTCTGATTGAAAAGGGTGCCTGTGCGGTAGTGGAAGATATCACGTTTCATTTGGAGAGAGAGTTTGGACATGCTCCAAAAAGCGTTACTTATGCCTTTGTGGGCATGTGGAAGCAGACTCTGGTAGTGAGAGTAGTACCCTGTTTTTAAGTTGGCATGAACCAGTTATTGGTTCGAGTGCATGTGGGATTCTAGTGCGGCTTAGAGATTTGGAAGGTAAGTCAATCTGGGGCCGTGTTGGGGAGCTTCAGTGTTAGATCCTTGCTGATAAACTTCTTCAACAGCTAACCAGCTAGTCTCAAAGAAGGGATTGCCACCAGGGCCTGCGGTGCGGATGGTTGTTTCAGTTGGACACCTGTTTCCGTAGCAGGCTTGGTATTCTGCTAGGGCGTTTGCACATTCATTTCCGGCAATGCCCGCATGAGATTTTACTTTATAAAGGAAGATGTGGGATTGAGAGTTACGGATAGTGTATGATAAAATTTTGAGGATGTCTCCCTGGACATGGTGACGGTGCTTCTCTGGGTACAACAATTGTTTCCTTATTCAAAGCAGTGAGGAAAGGCTGTCTGTGGCAATATGAATATGATCGTGTGAAATAGCAGCTATGGCTGCCAGTTCTGCTCTCCCTATGGTGTTGGTTACACCAGCACCATTTGGTTCAACCAAGTTTAAGTTGCCCGAGCTGGGACGGTAGAAACCTGCCCCAATAAGTGTTACACCTCCTTGGATGTGACAGCTACCATGCATGTAGGTCCAGGATTTCCAGTCAGTAATTTTAAGTGGAAGTCCCGGTTTGGAAAAATGGGAAAGGGTGGCCACTTCACCCAAAGCAGGTCTGTGGGAGCACTTAGTAGTTAACATTTTGTCTGAGTGAAGTTTCTCTCTTGAGAGGCGCAGGAAGTGAAACACGGATGGCTCAACAAAGTCTGGTCTTACCGGCACATGTAGCCAACATGACTTTACGCCAATGGTTTCTACCAAACCTGTCAGCAGACGAACTTCGATCCTGCTCAAGACCTGATGCTCTTTGCATACTGCCAGTTGGAACGAAAAATGACCATCAAAGAGACATACAGGATGTACGCCCCTCGCGCTGGGATGTACACCTCATTGAAGTAAAATACTGTGATGATACACGACCAGAGCAACAACTAGCAAGAGCAATTGAACAACATAATGGATTGAAACACGCCCTTGCACAGCAATGCCACAAAGTAAGCCTACATACCATCCTGATTGGAGTGAT
>LKMJ01001282.1_pt1 | contig 21830 bp, 16 predicted proteins | sample 643391 | NCBI WGS metagenome assembly LKMJ01 (sample SAMN04112250, study PRJNA286221) | soda lake metagenome | biome: soda lake; feature: Kulunda Steppe; material: water; isolation source: sample PL-Br10 brine of Picturesque Lake | place: Russia: Kulunda steppe | collected 2010-07
TCGCTCACGGGCTGGGAGTCGTCTAGTTCAAATCGCGGAGCCGCTTTGCTCCTCGCGTAATTGCTCGGCGCAAAAGCGGGCCGGGCGCGATTTGAACACGCCCACCTTTTCACTCCTTCGCCGTCAGGCGATTTCATCGCCTTCGACGAAGGAAAAAGGTGGATCAAAATATCGAAGAGTCAAGGATCGTGATGGAACCTGAGCTACAAACATTCGTGTCGCGATGATAAAGACGTTGACAGCCGAAACGGGTCGCACACTTAGTTCGCTCGTCGCTAATAGGACACCCACGATCCCGGCGCGCGTAGCACATCGAGACGTCTAGCAAGCATCCGGGGAATCCGCTACCGCGGCGGATGCACGATGACAGACGATCTTCAACCAATCACACCCAGAAAAGCAGTCGGAATGTATCTCAAGGATCGAGACATCGCCACTTCCACGCGAAGGGCTCACCATCGGCGACTTCAACGGCTCGTCCAATGGTGCAACGACGAGGAGATCACGAACCTCAACGAACTCACCGGACGAGACATCCACCGCTTCAAAATCGAGGAGTTTGACTCGAAGGAGAACGGCGACAACTATTCGAAGGAGACGATTCGGAGCGTGATGGACACCATCCGCGTCTTTACGCGGTGGTGCGCATCTATCGATGCCGTGCCGTCGGGGTTGAGCGAAAAAGTGCAGTCGCCATCGCCCGAAAACGTTCGTAGCGAGACGCTTGAACGAGACCGCGCAGAAACGATCCTCAACCACCTCAATACGTACGAGTACGCAAGCGTTCGCCACTGTTTGATCGACCTGCTTTGGCACGCTGGCTTCCGCCTCGGCGAGGCTCGTGCGCTCGACATTGATGACGTCAATCTCAATCAGAACTACGTTGAGGTCGTCCACAGGCCAGACGAAGACACACCGCTGAAAAACGGCGAAGACGGCCAGCGACTGGTCAACATCTCTCAAACCACCGCGACCGTTATTCGTGACTACATTGGAGGCGTTCGCGACGAGGTTACCGACGACTACGGACGGAGGGCGCTGTTGACCAGCCAGCACGGACGCCGGTCTCGAACGAACCTTCGCTACATCGTTTACTCCGTCACGCGTCCTTGCGTGTACACGAACGATTGCCCCCACGATAGGAGAATCCAAGAGTGCGACGCTGCGATGAAAGCGAGAATCGCTTCGCGATGTCCCTCTTCGGTGTACCCGCACGCGTTACGCCGCGGGAGCATCACGTGGCACCTTCGGGAGAAGATGCCCAAGCACCTCGTCTCCGATCGGATGGACGTGAGCCCCGACGTCCTTGACAAGCATTACGACGCTCGCTCCGACGAAGAACGGATGCGACAACGTCGGGATTATTTACCTTTCGACGAAGATGACAAGAACACGGGTGAATGATATAGAAGATTGACATCCGAGCAGAGTCTCTAAACCATTGCTCATTTTTCAGACCACAGCAGTAGGCACTGTTTAGTTGACCACCTCCTCGACAGGAGTTCGTCCATCTTATGCTTAGTTTAGCCGATGGAGGTTGTAGTAGTGTCTGAACGACCACAATTAGAGTTCTGTATTTCGACTGATTATTTGAATCAATTTCTATCGAATGCTAAATTCACCCATATGATAAATGGTTTCTGTCTTGGCAATTATTCATGCAGTATGTGCCGGTACAAGCTCTATATTAAAGATGTGAATAACAATTCGATGCATAGTGAGATTTATGAAAACAACGACAGGGCCGATTCTATGGAGGAAACCGTGGAAGAATGGCTCAAAAGTGAGCATAATGCTACGTGGGGTGACACTATATACGACACTTTCAATTCACCAGACAATAAGTCTCCAAAGAGTTCATTTCTTGAGCCATTCGTGACGAAAGAAAACCAACCAGACCCACCAGAGGATAGAATAGATTTTGAGCACCTAGATGAGTCTGAGTATGTCTCTCGTGTCCCAATTCCTGTTGCTGAACGAATAGGTAAAAAAGTAAGATCAAACCTCACTAAACAACAGAAGAGCTTATTGGCGACAATAATTGCGGGTTGCGATAGCGTAGACGATATCGATAAACAATTCTATACGGGAGTTCCTTACGTTAGCGGTCTCCCTGATATTCTAGCATGGGAAGAAGATGAACCGAAAGATGGGTCTTACAAATTCTTCGAAGTAAAGAAATTTGACAGAAAGAGCGGATATCAAGACGGGATAGGGGTGGATCAGGCTCTTTGGTTTTCGTTCTTCGACTATTTTGACAGTTACGTAGTATATATTGAAGAACTGAACTCGGATTCCTAATCGCCGAGACGATTTCGACCATCGACAACATTAAACACGGTCGTGTGAGGAAAAATCTCATATACTTCATCCCATGGCAACCGATTTTTCTCTCAGTGGAAGGCCGAACTGGACAAGACAGAACACGAGCACTTCGGAGATGTCGGGGCCGAGATGCTCGAGTGTGTCGAGGGCAACGTCACGTTCCAGTTCACTCAGAGAGGACTCGATGACGAACCCGATGGGATTGGGCGGGCTTCGACGTCATAAGTACACTCACTGACAGCCCATTGCTTCTGGACACACGACCTCCGTCGAACGCAAGATGGCCAGCGATCAATCGTTTTCACCTTCTCTGCGTTAGACTGGCGATTTGATGGGGACTCCGTTCGACATCACGAATCCACTTTCCACTGTGTCTTGTTGTGAAAATGAACTGTTAAGGGTATCGGCGTGCCACCTATTCATAGGATGGTGTGGTAGTGGGTGGCACGATATGGCCCGAAAGCAATCCACCTTCGGAGATCGGGAGGCGAGCTTTGCATTCGAGGTCTACAAAAGCCGGCAGTCATTCACCAACCTCTTCGAAAATGCCGTTCGACTCCACTGCATCACGTACTGTGAATCACCCGAAATTCTGCTCGAGTTGTTCGACGAATACGCACTCGAGGAACTCGAGGTCGTCGTCGGTGACATCGTCGATTATCGAGAGCGATTGATCGACAAACCCGAAGTCGCCGACCGACTCGAGCGTCTCAAAGAGACGGGTGATCTGCGGATTTACACCTGTCCGACGAAAACAGTCCACTCGAAGCTCTACGAAGTCGAATACGAAGACGAGTCACTGACGCTTCTTTGCGGGTTGCCAAATCTAACTCGGACAGGCTGGCGAAACCAAACGAACGCGGGGGTCGCATTTGAGACGACTCGTGGCACCGCCGTCCACGATGCGTTTCGAGAGATGTACGATGATCACAGGGACTCGTACGGCGAACTCTTCCTCGACGATCTCACTGAGGAGATCGAAGCGTCAGAACAGGATCGGGAGGAGATTATCGAGCGGTGGGTCGAAGGACGCACATCGGAGACAGACGAGATCGAAGAGATCCACGGAACTCTCACGGAGAAGCTGGTCACGACGGCGGAGGAACACGTTGACGCGGATGCGGTGGTAGTCAATGGGGCAATCGATGTCGACGAAGATACAGAGGAGGATACAACCGACACACAAACCCCCGATGATGAGCTGCCGGAGCCGCCAGAAGAGGAGATGGTCGTCTCGTTAAAGGGCTATAGCGACAGGAGCAAGAAGCGCGTGGACGAGACGTTCAGCGGATTCGGTACGGTGACGGGTGATCAGTTGCGGATCACGCCGCGTGGGTACGGGAAACAACTCACGCAAATCTACGGCGTTCCAAAGATGCACGTCGATCGGGACGAGCGGCATCTCACCCTGACAGCAGGTGAGGCATACCGAACCCTCGGTGCGGAGTCCCCGTCAGATTCCGACGTTATCGACCGCTCGTTGAGTCAGCTCGAGGCGTACTTCGAAACCGTCGACGACTACGCACAGACGAATCATCCGACGGTATTGAAGACCCACATGTACGAAGCTCTACTGTACCTCTTCTGGGCCCCGTTCGCAAACCTCCACGCGGCTCAACTACGGCGAAACAGTCTCCAACTTGACAAGCGACTCCCCTTCCTGTTCATCTATGGCGAGTCGAATAGCGGGAAAGGCACGTTCACGAAGTTCGCGCTCAACCTGCTATCCGACGGGCAAGTCACCGGAGCCCTCGATGCCGACGACTTCGGAAAGAGACGCGTGCGAGCGATTCGTAAGCTGGACACCTGCTTCCCGCTGGTCATCGACGACATCAAGAAAAGTAGGATCAGCCAGACGGACACGCTCCGTAACTATTGGAGCGAGTGGAACGACGATCGAAACTATCCCGCTCTCGTGTTCATCAGTAACGACACGAAACCTGACGAGTGGTTCCGGAATCGTGCGAAATTGATCCACTTCGACGGGCAATTCACTTCGAATATCGAGGGTGAAGCCATAGTGAACCGGCTCATCGAACGACGGAATCCTGCGTTCCATTGGTTCACTAGCTTGTATCTCGATCAGAATCTGGGGTTGCACGACGATCCGCTCGCCGACACGCGTGCGGTGTTCTCAGAACTGTACGACCGAGCCAATCGCGAGGTACCCGAGTATTTCCCTGAACGTCCCGCGGAGGAGATCTACGACACGGGCCGGCGACGATGGCAACAGGCGTGGACGGAGAATAAATACACCGAACGGCGAGAAAATAGCCGGCTGCATCTAGAGTTCGTTGACGACATGGAGTCGTACGAGATTCTCCGATTTAGACGAGATCTCCCTGAGCGAGTTAGGGCGGAGAAGTACGGCAATGATTTGGTCATCAAGACGCCGGAGCAATTTCACGACTGGATCGAGGAGGGATTTGATGGTGTCGACCAAAAACGGAATTTGCAGCCTATAGAGCGAATCAGGAACTTCTTCGAGTAGAGATCTTATCGGCTTCCTATTCAACAAAATACTAATTCCATAACATTCATCCCAATTGTTATCTATGGGCATCTATGCGAGCCTATGAGTTACTCGAGGGGACGAAACCGGTAAAACGAGAGGTCAAACCGTTTCAGTCAGAGAAGAGGCTGGAACAACTCCTTCACAAGATACCGTCCCTATTGCTAGACGAGCAAGTTCTGATCATTGGACGGCAAATCGGCGTCGAGACCGGCACGCTCGATCTACTTGGCATCGACAAGTACGGCAACGTCGTAGTCTTTGAGCTGAAGAAGGGAGACAGCGGTTCAGGAAGCGCCTCCGAAGGCTCGATTCTTAGCCAACCACAACAGTACGCGCAAGCCTTGCAGTGGTTCTCGTACGACGATCTGAATGACGTCTATAAGGAGTATGAGACTGAACGCGGCACGAAGAATTGGCCAGACGCATCGATGCCTACCGACGAGACATTGCTCGACGCGTTCAGCACTCACTTCGGTACCACTCTAGAGCCGGAAAAGTTCAATCAGCACCAGCGGATGGTCATCGTGGCCGAGCAGATTACAGACCGAACGGCCGCAAATGCACGCTATCTTCGAGACGAGGGACTACACCTTCAGTGCGTTGAGGTACAACGGTTTCAGCTTTCCGAGGGGGAGAAGACCTCGCCGACTCTGGTTGCCTCAACGGTAGTTGACTACGACGACAAACGTGTTCAGCCGCGCGAGGAAGACTCCATTACGTACCCCGAAATCAACGAAGCGATCGTCTCCCGGGCTTACCCGGCCTTCGAGGAGGTTACCCATGCTTCCGCACCCGACGAATTGTTTCCCGGTGGGTTCGACCACCGAGAACCACGAATGCGGTCGCTCCACCCCGACCATCCGGACGCAGTGCGCTACGGGCTCCGCGTGAAACCGCTCGAAAAGGGGCATGTTCGGCTTGCTATCGATGTGACCAGTCGCGGATTAGAAATCGACAAGGTGGACAAAGAGTCGCTGGCTGATCAACTACGTAGCGCCACTAACCGTATCGAGCGCGCCGGGTTTGAAGTCGATCAAGACCGGAACACCTTCCGGATCGTCACAGCCCATTGGGATGTCGATTCGGTGACCGACGTTCGGGACAACGCGTTTCTTGACGAGTTGGCCGACCGCTATGCAGAGTTGGTCTTGATCGGCCACAAAATCATGATTAACGCCGAATGATACCGACCACAGAGGATTGACTCGATGTCCGATGATAAACTGAACACATCGCAACTGAGGTTTGTCGACGGAAACCTCGTTGAGCAATCGACGGAGGGTGAGGCCGTCGGAGAATACACCGCTGAGCCGATCGAACCGGGAGACCGAACGGGGTTCGTCGTCGAGGTAAAATCAGGCGCTATCGACGTGAACAGCGAACTCGTCGAGGTTATTGAGACACACGGTCGCACTTTCGACTTCCGCTCACGATCACACGCCGAGGACTATGCCCGCCAGCTGTCGGCATCGGATGGTTCACTACGAATCCAAGCTGCACCCGACAATGATCCGCGGGATGTCGATGCGTACCTCCTCGCCGAGCACAATCAGTCAATAAAGGAACCGGCCGAGGTCAACGGCGATGTGTGGACATTCGACGTTGGCGCAAATCTCTATGGCACTCTCGGCGAAGCGATTTTACTCGGGTCTTCAAAGCCACATGCACTCTACTACTTTGTTCGGCAGGATCTGAATATTCACGACGATGAGCTAGAGAATGGATTGGACATCGATATTCAGTCCGGCTCCCTCGTCTCTTTCGGAGATACCTCGAGTGACGACCGGGAGAGCTGGGTTCCCGATTGCACGGTCGTCGCAAAAGATGGGTGGAACGGGGACGTTTTGGAGCGATACTACTGCGAGATAAAAACCGGAAACGCTTCATTCGAGCGATCGCAAGTCGCGACGATGGAACGAATGGAACAGCAGGAACGCGTCCTCAAAATTCGGATGTTCATCGAAGAGTTACCCGATCGGTACTCGCTCCGAATTAACGAAGTTGAGTCTTCGAACTAGCTCAAGAGCTGATCAAGGTGGCTATCCGATCTGATGAAAATAGCCGCATTTAGTCCGTATAAGTACATAAACGCGGGTTTTAGCAGTCTGGCTAATGTATGGTGATCCAAGACCGATGAACGACGACTTCGCACTCGACAGTGCTAACGTTGATCGTGATAGCGGGGTGGACTGGCCTTCTGAATGGTGCAATAAGCGGCGCGTGGAGATCTACGTCGGATCGTCGATCAACCGCATCGATCTCGAAGATATTTCCGAGGCGTGCGGTATCGACGAGGATTGCGTCCGCAACCTCGTTGAGGATCTGGCCGATCGGGAACCCGCGCTCGTCGACGACGGTGAGAAAGCGTGGCGGTGGGACGAAGACGAATTGAGAGAACAAGAACGGGAACGTCTCGCCGAAATGGACGAAGACGAACTGCGTGATGAGTTGCAGCGGATGGACGAGGAGATCGCGGAATGGCGAGACGAATTTGATGCGGACACGCCGGATGAGGTGGAAGACTTGGAGACGGCCTACGACTGGCGACACAACCTGCACGTACGTGACTTTATTCTGGACGCACTCAGTGAGGAGGGCTCGTGAAAAGTAGAATATCATCGTCTCGGTCGCTTCTCGAGCCTGTTTGAGCGAGAGCAATTATAGTGCTCGTTTCTCGTACGTACTCGCAGAGGGGCTCCGCTGTAGAGAAGATAACTGGAAAGGCTACGGCCGCCTTTCCCGACCTTCGATGTATCCTCGCTCTCGGAGAAACGCGAATCGGTCATGATGGTTGCCGATAATGCCATACGTACCGTGTCTTTTCCCGATTTCGCAGTAGCGTCGAAGGGTATCCTCGTCCGCAACGACGACGCCATAGTAATGGTCGAACGGGGTCGTCACGTCCACGAGTTTCTCCCCGTCAAGCATGCACCATGCGTGCCCGAAGCCGCCGATATCAAACTCGGAAGCAACGGCAAACCCTTCGGCGTATGTGAACCGATCGTTGTACTGCCACATCTCGAGCGAGTTGGCGAAGTAAGCTTTCTCGACCGGCTCGGTTGCGCGAATGGCGTCGGCGACGAGTGCTCGCTCGCCGGGCGTTAGAGCCTTCGGCACAGCGACGGGGTGACCGTCGATCGTGACGTGTTCGATGTCGCCTCCGTTCACTGGTTCACCGTTGTCTGCGATGTATGCGTGGATGGGCGACTGCTCTCGTGACCCTTGCACGAACTCGGCTGCGGGATTCACGTTCCACGTACGCGTAAAGGTGGTCGCCAATTTGAGCCCGTTGCCTCAGCGGGTCACGAACACCGTCAATCGAGTTGCGTTTCAACGACTATTCGCGAATCGGGTTCAGAACGCAATTGAGCGTTACTACAGCAGCACTCTCACAAAGGAGTTGGCGCTCGCAGGACTTCTCCATCAAAGACGACGCTCCCGGGATTCCGATGAAACGTCGCGGGTATCAGCACCACATTTCTGACAGCCCGTTTCCAGTATTTCGCCTCGGTCTTGCGCATTCCACAAGATGGCGGCTCATTACTTGGAGTCGGAGAGTTTCGGATCGATCGCCGGATCACGGCCCTGTTTTTTGGCTTTCTCTTTCGCAGCACTGATGCTGGATTCCTCGTCGCTAGTCACCTCGAACTCTTCATCTCCGATGAGGTCGTCGGCGATGTCGTGTAGTGATCCATCATCACCTTTCGATGCACGCCGTTGCCGTGACGACCGCGAATTTGCAGATTGACCGGAAGACGCCGAAACGGAACTAGGTCGATTGTCGGACTGCGACCCGCTCGAACCTTTCGCATCCTTCTCGCTCCGGTGGCGTGCGCTGATGGTAGCCTCGGCCGTCTCGTCACTTGGCGAGACGAACACCACATCGAGTTCTCCGGACGTGGAATACCATGTGTTGGTCACTGTGACCGTGATATCTTCGCAGGTTCCCTCTTCGAGGTGAGGGGAATCCAGCAGCTTGAGGTCGTACTCTCGATCGGTAAGGACGAGCACGTCTCCATCTTGTTCAGCGATTGTGACGCGTAACACATCTCCCTCCGAGGGAGAAGTCGGATCGACCATCGCAAAATTCTCATTTTTGAAGAAAAATAAGCTTTCTCAAAACCATAATATACCAATCACTTTCTACATATGGGTGGCTACATCGTGCGATCTGGTGATGAAACCCGCCAATAAATATAAGAAGACTGATTTCTATGGCTGTGTCATATGCGGAATCTTCGGGGATTTGAATGACGTGGGATGATTTCGAGGACGAATTGGATGACGAGATACGAAGGCCCTTCGAATCGCTGCTCCCGAACTTTCTCAGCTGCCGGTTGTATGGCAACCTCGACGAGCGACGACGGCCGTACGAGCGACGACGAGAGGAAGCCAAGAGACGGATACAAGAGGAACTCAAGGAGTTGCGGGGACTACGAGGGCAACTTCGAGCCGACATCCTATCGGCTAAAGAGGAAGAAAAACCGCTCCCAGACAATACACCGGAACTCCACGATAGGCTGCAGGAGAAACTCGAGATCATTGAACAGCTCAGATCCGAGATCGATGAAAAATACCTGCGGCAGGACGAGATTGATAAAATAGTCGAGATAAAGGACGAGTTCAAGAACTACAACAGGTTCATCCGAAAGAGGAAACAACACGAACAGCAACGAGAAGAGGTTATCGGGCCAGTACGAGACGAAATCGGCGACCTCCGAGTACTCCACGAACGACTGAGCGAAGGAACGGACGAATCGTTGGCACCCGATGAAGCAGACCTTTACGATCGAATCGGAGAAGGACTCGAAACGATTGACCAACTGAAGGACGAGCTTGACTACGATTATTTGTGGCCGCACGAGATTGATGAACTTGATCAGATCGAAGCTACGTTGGAAGAGCATCGACAGAGGCTCTGCGATACACTGCGTGAGCGGGCCCGTTCCAGATTTCAAGACGAGATTGATGAACTTCGGCACCTCGAGAACCGTCTCCGAAACGACGTCGAGCCGGCGAACACGTCAGGGGAGAGGCTTCCGGACGATGCGGATGCCATTCATGATCAATTGGAACCGGCACTCGAAACCATTGCACAACTCAGAACAGATTTCGACGAGCAGTGGTTCAGTCAAGGCGAACTCGACGAACTTGAGCTATTAGAATCGCTATTTGAATGGTATCAGGACTTTATTCCGGAACGGCAGCATTACGAACGACAGCGCGAAAACGCAAAAGCGCGTTTCGAAGAGGATATCGATGAGTTGCGATCGCTGGAAGATCGTCTTCTCGAAGAGATCGAACCGGTGAAAACGTCCGGTGAAACCCTTCCCGACGATGTCTTGGACATAGAGGAGCAGTTGGACGATCGAATCGATACGCTCGAGCAACTCGAAGAGGATGTCGACGAGCAGTACCTGCATCAGCAAGAGATCGACGAACTTTGCAACCTCCGGGGAACGTACGAAGAATATCTAACGTTCATTCCGAGACGGCACGACGTTGAGTCGCGGCTCTATTCTGAACTCAAAACGCTGCGACCGCTTCGAAAACGTGTCGGAGCCCATATTGTACCAGCCAAAGAGTCTGGTGACCCACTACCAGATGATGCAGCAGCCATTGAAGACAAGCTTGCTGCCGGACTCGATACAATTGCAGAGTTGAAATCTGACCTCGATCAGCAATATCTCCACCGACACGAAATCGACGAAATCGATGAAACGGAGAGACTATTCAAGGACTACTGCGAGTTCATCCCCGAAAAGCGGAGATTCGAGCAGTTAATCGCACCAGTAGAAAAGCAACGCGACATCCTCGAAGCTGTTGCGACCCCGTTTCTCGAGTATGAGCAATACTTAACCCGACATCGGCGTGAAACGCTCGAAGAAACTCTCGAAGCCATTGAACAAAAACTCCAGAGAATCCGGAGTGAGGTTAATCAGCAGATTCTGGCCGATGCAGACCACGATCGCTTCACCGAAATCGAATCACGATGCCAAATCATCGATGAACATCTGGACGGGTACAATCCCGTATTCGTCGAACGCAAGATTGCCGCTTGTGACGATCTCTTCTCCAATATTGATGATGAGGGCAACGACCTGAACGAGGCCCAGCGAAAGGCAGTCGTCAGAAACGACACCTACAATCAGGTCGTCGCCGCCGCGGGGACGGGGAAAACCATCGCGCTGATTTACCGGGTGGCGTATTTGGTGCGAGAACAGAACGTTCCCCCGAAGCGTATTGCCGCGCTCACGTACACGCGCAAAGCAGCGGAGGAGATGGCTACGCGGCTTGACGACCAATTCGGAATCACCGACGTTGAGGTGCGGACGATCCACTCCTTCGCGTACGAAATTGCGCAGGACGCTGCTGACGAGGAATTGACAACGGCGCAGACAAGCGACGCCTACAATCTCATCGACCGCGTGATCCACGAGGAGACGGAGAACCCGACCGGCGACTTTCACGAGCACTACTTTCAGTTCCTCTCCCATTACGAGGACGACTACGTTGAGGAGCCCGACTTCGAGGAGCGGGCGGACTACGTCGCCGAACGCGCGGAAGAGTCCTATGAGACGCTCGCGGGAGAGATCGTCGCCTCGCGAGCGGAAAAAGTGATCGCCGACTTCCTCTTCACGCACGAAGTCGACTATCGGTACGAAGCGATCGCCGAATGGGCGGATAATGCCGAGGACAAAGATGCGTATCGACCAGACTTCTATCTACCCAATTACGATCTCTATATCGAACATTGGGGATTGGATGAGGCCGGCGAGGTCGCACCGTGGTTTTCGTGGACGACCGATGAGTACCTCGAGAAACTGCGGTGGGCACGCAGCGAATTTGCGGACAGCGACAACGCCTTGGTCGAGACGTATGATTTCGAGCATCAACGCAGTCCGCTTCATCTCAAGCGCGTCCTCCGACATCGCCTCAAGCGTCGCGGTGTCGAACTCGATCGGTTGGATTTTGAGGGGCTAGTCGACGCCGCGTTCGAGTACCACGAACAAGAAGAGGACATCAAGGAGTCGTTCAAGCAGTTCATCGACAACGCGAAGACGTTCAATATCGCACCGGAAGCAATCGAGGAGCGTCTCGACGAGCGGATTCCGAGACAATATCACTTCGGCCGGTGCGGCGAGATCGTCCTTCGTCGGTACAACGACTATCTCGACCGAAACAACCTCGTCGACTTCGACGACATGATCTACGACGCCATTGCGGCTGTCGAGCAGCATCCCGAGAGCTACAAATCCAAGTACGGCCATCTACTTGTCGACGAGTTTCAAGACGTTTCTATGAGCCAGATCCGGCTCATCCGGGAGTTCGGCGGGCCCAACGGGGCACGTCTGTTCTGCGTCGGCGACGACTGGCAGAGCATCTATTCGTTCCAAGGCTCCGAAGTTCAGTACTTCATCGAGTTCGAGGAACACGTCGGCCCCGCCGCGACGACGCGTCTCACCGCGAACTACCGGTGCCCTGAACCTGTACTCGACGCTGGCAACGAACTCATCAGCAACAATCCCGTGCAGATCGACAAGACTGTCACCGCCGCCAGCGGTCGCGATGCGACGCCCCAGTTACATACGCTCAAGGGATACACGGATAACGCGTACAAACGGCGAGTAGGGAAACACGCCGCCGAACTGGTCGAACAATGTCTCGAAGGGGAAAGCGAGCCGAGCGACGTGATGGTGCTTTGTCGGTACGACGATGCCGCGCCCTATCTCGACGAAGTGAAAAAGAACCTCGAACGGCGCGACATCCCGTACGATGGTAAGGACGACCACTTCCGACCACCAGCGATGCCGAGCGAGTACAACCCCGGGTTCGATCCCGGCGCAGGCGTTTCGGTGTTCTCCGTCCACCAGTCTAAAGGACGCGAAGCCGAGCACGTTATCCTCCTGCACGCGGCTGAAGGTCAGTTCGGTTTTCCCGCAGAAGATCGCGAAGACGACCTCATCGCACCCGTACGAGACGTCGAGACGAATAGCGTCGCCGAAGAGCGCAGATTGTTCTACGTGGGGATTACGCGGGCGAAAGAGAACCTCCACATTCAAACCCAACAAGGATCGGAATCGCCGTTCCTCGAAGAAATAGATCCGTATCTCGAGCAAGTCCCATCAATTGCCGCACCGGGTGAAGTCGGCGAGACCACAACGATCACCGCGAAGGTCGATCAACTCTTCGAAGATCCACACCCAACCCAGCGGCAAGCGGGTGTATTAAAGGATCAGACCGGAACGGTGCGATTCGTTTCGTGGGAAAATGAGAACCCGCCGACGATCGAGGTAGGCGTCTGGTATCGACTCGACGGCGTAAAAGTAAATGAATACGAGGAAGATCTGCAAATCATTCTCCGTGGCGACGCTGAAGTGATTAATCTCTATCAGGAGTGCATCACTGCGACCGATGAATAATTCATTCGGTGATTTCAACCATTAGAACGGAAGCAGCCACCTCTTTTTCTTTGTTCGCGTGTCTCGTTTGTTCCACGGTGGTAGCGAGCCGTGTTCTTGCTTGTATGCGGTGAGGTGCTTGTCTTCGTGTTTCTTGATCTTCTGAAACCTCCGGAGGGTTTTTACACGAAATTTATTCGGTTTTCGTTTAGCGCAGTGTTCGAGCAATCGGCGCTTGAGGTTCGTAGACCGGCCAATGTAGACTAGTTTGCCGAAGCAACAGAGTTCGTATATTCCCTTCTTTTCTGGAACGTTTTCGCGGATGTACGTCCTACTGGCAGGTTCCCAATCTGATTTGAGGGGCATAACCTAGTCTTCCATCTCCTCTAACATGAAATTCCATTACGTTTGTTTGGATAGTTTATCCAATTTTACGATTGACTCTAACATCTTGCAACCATCATTAATTCAACATAAACAACACGAATGCCGTACGAAAGGCATTCCAGTTCGGCGGCTTAACGGTTCATTCGGATGGTTCACTCCCCAAAACTTCTGCCGCCTTCTTACGCAATTCCTTAGGCTTGTCTCCGTTATCCATAATCTTACCGAGTGCTTCAGCTGCTTCATCAGAAGCATCATCTTCCATATTACGAGCGATATTTCCAAGAGAGAGTACTGCCTCACGACGAATATCCATCGGACGATCTCCATTCGTTGCAGTCTTGTACAGTTCTTTAACCCTCGAGTCTGACCAGTTGCTACCGAACAGCCCCATATATAGTGATATGGATTAACATAGCATAATGATTTCGTGAACATGGTGAGCAGAACCCTGTTATCAAAACCTAAGAAGGACGCGTTGTTCGTGCTGAACCTCGCATCTGTGTTTAGCACGCCGTCTTTGAAGGCGGTTGAATAACCCAACTGCAACTCCAATAACCCCACTTCCTATACGCAAGATGGTTATCGGAAGATGATATTCATCGCATTTCACATAATTAGATTCGTCACTATCGCTTTTGGAACGGTTATTAGTCGCTTTTCGGTTGGAGAGCGTCTTTCTGCGGGACATCTGCTGGGTCAGCAAACTCGGGAGCACGTATCAGGTTTCCATTGAGGTTGCTTCCCTGCTCAAGGCAATTCCTGATCTCGCTGACGTGGCCGCTCCCGACGAACGCCAGCACGTCGTATCCTTCATCGTAAAGGTACCGAAGGTGACCTGCCATGCGGGCATCGCGATCATCCACGTTAGCTTGCACCCAGTTTGGAGCTACCGTCCTCACTACATCAAGGAATGTAGCTGCTTCTTCGGGATCGAACTCTGCCATCGCCTCCTCGCGTTGCTTCGCATCCGTGATGTCTGTTACACCATGCCGACGAAGAGCGCGAACGTAGTGGACGAGCGGGCTCACTGCCACGCCGGCCTTCCAGAGGTCACGTTGTAAAAGTTGCATCCAATCGCTGTTAATAGCTAATTCTCGATGAGTTTCCACCTCTGAGCGAAGCAGTTTGAGATTGGAACTGAGATCAGTGAGAATGCCTCTCGCGATTGCATCCATCGAGTCAGCGAACGGTTGGTCGATGAGCGCGACGCGTGCATCATTATCAACTGCAACTCGTGCAGCGAACGGCATCTCGTCAACCTGCCAAATATCCCCCTCGATCGCTACGCGTTGTAGAACGAGTCCGGGAACCGATACGTTTGCCGTTGGATCGACAGTCGACGTAACCGACCAACTCGGCCGATCCTCGAAATGTTCCGGTGGGAGTTCGACCGCGACTACGTCAGGGTCACGTTCGCGAATCGATTTGCGGACGAGTCGAAAGCTCTCCTCGGAGTTATGGATCGTTCCGTGAATCGCGATCGAGCCTGCCATACAATCTCCAATACTGTTAGTCAGTATAAATGACCTTCTAGATTACTCAGTATTTCACTTTCACTTCGAATATGTTACTATTATGTGCTATGCGCTAGCAGATCTACAGTAGATGACGACACGAATCCTACACATCAGCGACACGCATCTCGGAAACCGACAGTACGGGAGCGATACGCGTCGAGACGACTTCGCGGACGCGTTCGACCAAGCCGTCCAATACGCCATCGACGAGGATGTAGATGCGGTCGTCCACACGGGCGATCTGTTCGACACGCGTGATCCCCGCTTGCCCGACTTGAACGCCTGCATCGACGTGCTCGAAGGCCTTCGAGACGCCGAAATTCCGTTCTACGGCATCGTCGGCAATCACGAGCGCAAGATGGACGCCCAGTACCTGGATCTCATCCAGAAGACGGGAACGGCCGAACGCTTGGATCGATCGCCCACCGTGATCAACGGTGAAGTCGCTCTCTACGGAATCGACGCCGTGACCAAGCCGGCGTGGCACGCCGAAGACTTCGCGCTCGAGGAGCCGCCCGACGACGCCTACACCATCCTCTGCATGCACCAGCTGCTCCAGCCGCCCGTTCCAGACATCTTCGACGGCCACCCGCTCGAGGACGTCCTCGACAGGGTAAACGTCGAACTGGATGCGATCGCGCTCGGCGACTACCACGAGTCGGAGAGCACCGTCAAACGCGGCATCGACGTCTGGTACGCCGGCTCGACCGAACGCTGCGGCGTCAACGAAAGCGACCCTCGAACGGTGACCCTCCTCGAGATCGCAGACGGCGAACTGACTCGTCGGGAGAAGGAACTGGACACCCGGGACTTCCTGCAGATAGAGATCACGCTCGCCGAAGATGACGGCTACGCCTTCGTCGAAGGCGAGGTGGAACGGCATGACGTCGACCAGAAGGTCGTCATCGTCACGTTGCACGGGGAGGCATCCACGGTTTCGTCGCGCGACGTGCGCGAAATCGCGATGAACCGAGGGGCAGCCGTCTGCTGCGTCGAGGACGAGCGCGGCGGCCCCGACATCGATCTCTCTGAAGGGCCGACGGGCGAAATCGAAAGCCCGGACAAACTCATCGAAGAGCGACTCGCCGAGCAGAACCTCAGCGACGTCGCGTTGGAGATCGAGAATCGCGTGCGCGTGGAAGACGCCACGAAGAGCGGCTTTGATACCGAGGTCAGGGAAATGGTTGAAGAAGCACAGGCCGACGCGTTCGACGGACAAGCGACCGCCGCCGGCGACGCGGGTGATGACCCATGAAAATCAAACGACTTCGACTCCACAACATCCGGAGTTACGCGGATCAGACGGTTGAATTCCCGAACGGGACGATTCTGATTCACGGATCGAACGGTGCGGGAAAGACATCGCTCCTGATGGGCGTGTTCGGCGGCCTCTTCCTCTCCGAGATCCGGAACGTAGGGAACAACTCGTTCACACTCGAGGAGTTCATACGGCGCGACGAGACGAAGGGAGTCGTCGAGTTGACGTTCGAAATCGAGGGCGTCGAGTACGCCGTTGAATGGGAGATCTACACCACGAGCACGCCGAACGACGCTACGCTCACATCAGCCGAGTTGTCGGAACCCGTCTCGGGCATCGAGGACGTGCGCCGAGAAATTACTCGCATCCTCGGGATGGACGAGGAGGACTTCGCCAGCTCGGTCTACGTCAAACAGGGTGAGATCGATCGGCTGATCGAGGCAAACGACCGCGCGGGGATGATCGACGGCCTCCTCGGACTCGACGAGATCGACGACCACGTTGAGACGATGAAGATGGCGCGACGAGGCGCAGGGCAGGTTCAGAGAGCGAACGAGAACAGCGTCGACGAGCGGCGCAAAGAGCTTCGCGAAGAGTTCGAACGGGACGAGGACGACATCGAGGAGGCCATCGCCGATGTGTCGGAGGAGATTAAGGAGGCGGAGTCGGACGTCGAGACGGCTGAGTCGTACTTGGACGACCTCAGGGACAGCCGGGCGGAGCGGAGACAGGACATCGACACCCACGAGGATCTCGTCGAGGAGAAGGAAGGCACGGCGGAGGAGATTGCGGACGTGAAAGACGATCGGGCCGAAGAGCAGCGCAAGATCGAGGAGCGCGAAACTCGGATCGAGGCGCTAGAGGACGAAAGCGAAGAGCTACACGAGGACATCGACGACCTCGCCGGAACGGTCGACTACGACCTCTCGACGGGCGAGTCGGCCGAAGAGGCGGCCGACGAGGTGCAAGACGAACTCCAAGAGGCCACCGTAGAGCGAGCCAACCGAGAGAACGAACTGGAGCAAGCCGAAGACGACCTCGACGAACTGGAAGCGGAGTTGAGCGACGCAGAGACCGAACTCGACGACCTCACTGAGAAACGCGACGCCATCGAATCGGAGATCGACGACCTCAAGGGCGATCTCGAATCGGCCGAATCGGAACTCGAGGATGCCATCGAGGAGCGCGATACCCGCTCGATCGAGTTCCTCCCCGACATCGATTCGAGAGACGAAGTGGACGCGACGACGGTCGACGCGGTCGAAGAGCGCATCGATCAGCTGACCGACGACAGAAACGAGGCCACCAACACCCTCGCAAAGCGCGAGGCCACCCTCGACGAACGGACGCGCGACCTCGACGAGGAACGGGATTCCCTCGAGCAAACGCAGGAGACGCTGGACGAGAAGCGCGGCACGCTCGAAGAGTTGCAGGCGGAAATCGACGCGACGGAAGAACGTGTCGACGACCTCACCGACGAGTTCGAAAGTCGCCTGTCTTCGCTCGCCGAGCAAGTCGAGGAGCACGACGTCACCTTGTCAGCCGACGAGCTCGACTCGGTGGCAAACCGGCGACTCCCGGCGACGATCGAATCGGTGACCGACGAACTCGGCGACGTGGAGAACCGGATCGCCGCTCTCCGACAGCAGGAGACCAACCTACTCGACAACAGAGACGAACTGCGGGAGTTGGAAAGCAAAAGCAAGTGCCCGCGATGTAAGCAGCCGGTCGACGAGACCCACATCGAGGACGAGCTTGCCGAGATCCAATTGGAACTCGACGACACGCGCGATCAGCTCGAGGAGGCGGAAGCCGAGCAACGGCAACTCGAGGAGCGCCGGGAAGCCATCAAGGGACTCCAGTCGGCGGTTCGCGAACTCGGTGAGTTCCGGCGAGAGGACGTCGAAGCGGCGAAAAGCGAACTCGAGGATCTACGAGAAGAGGAGGCGGAACTGCGCGAAGAGATCGGCGATCTCGAAGCGGACGTAGACGACCACGAATCAACCATCGACGAACTCGAGGAGACCGTCGAAGAGCTCGAAGGTGAAATCGAACAACTCGAAGATGAGTGCGACGAGTTGGAAGAGGCCATCGAAGAAGGGGAAACGCTCGCCGACCAGTTCGAAGCCGTCGATGAGAAGCGCGAACGTGTGGACGATATCGAGGACGAGATCGCCGACCGGCGAGAGGATCTCGACGAGGAGATCGGCGACATAGACGAGACCGAGGAGCGAATCGAGGCTCTCGAGGCGGACATCGACACTCAAGAGACGACCGTCTCCGAATGCAAAACGGCGCTCCAGGAGGCGGAGACTCGCGTCGATTCGCTGGAGGATCGCAAGTCGACGGTCGAGCGAGTCGTGGAGCTATACGAGGACATCGACGAGAAGCGATCCAAGATCAGCGACGAACGGCGCGACATCGACCACCACCGCCAGACCATCGAAACACTCAACGAACAACTCGCAGACCTCCGCGACGAACTCGCCGAACTCGAAGCGGAGATCGGCGACACCGAGATCGAGGAGTTGGAAGCCAAGCTCGAGGAGATCGACGAGCGAATCGAGGAGCGGAAGAACACGCGCGACGACCTCCAAAAGCGGGTACGATCCCTCCGCGACGACCGCAAGGAGTTGGAGAACGAGCTGTCGAACCTGCGCAATTTGAAGGCGAAGATTGAGGAGTACGAACACAAGGTCGAGTGGGCCAGGGAAGTTCACAACGAACTCGACGCCGTTCTCCAGATTTACGAGTCGGTCAAATCCGAACTCCGCGAGAAGTACCTCGCCTACATCAACCAGTACACGAATGACATCTTCCAAGATATCTACCTGAACAGCAGCTACCAGCGGGTGATCATCTCCGAGGAGTACAATGAACGATCCGACAGCTACGATTACGACATCAAACTGCGTTGTGACGACGGTACGACCGAAGATCCGAGCAACGCCAGTGGCGGCGAGCGGGCGCTCGTCAACCTCGCCCTCCGGGCGGGAATCTACAAGCTCATCGCCGAGTTAGAGGGGGGCGATCGGGGCCGGCTGCCGCCGTTCATCCTCGACGAGCCCACGACCTTCCTCGACGACGGGCACGTGGGCCAGCTGGAGGAGATGCTGAACCAGATCCGGGAGTGGGACGTCTCGCAGGTCATCGTCGTCTCCCACGATCGAACGCTCATCGACGGCGCCGACCACGAGTGTCGCGTCGAGATCGACGAGACGAGCGACACCAGTCAGGTGACCATGCGCTCCGCGGCGGAGGCCGACTGACGATGGACTCCGAAGCTCTCGGGGCAATGCGTCAGTTGATCGGGGAGATCGACGACGCCATCCCCCGCGATCAGGAGTCGCAATCGGCTCGCGCGCGTCGGCTGTTCGAACTACTCGGTGAGGACGGCGGCGGAGTCGAAGCCCTCGGCGAACCGGCGTACCGGCGCACTCGCATCGACGAATTGGGAACGTGGGCCGACGATCCGTGGGCCGGCTCGACGTACGGGATCGACGCCAGCACGACCCGTCCGATGGAGTACAACAACGGGCTGGTCGTGGATGCGGCCCACGCCAAAACGGGCGTCACGGGCAACGGTTCCGACCGGGGGATCGAGCGCACCGGACGCGTGGTGGCCACGGCGTACTTCGACGACGCCGACAGCGTGCTTCACGAAGCGACCTTCGAGCGCGAGCACGTCACGGCCGAACTGGTCTGCTTCCCGCCGACCGCCGAAGAGCCGCGAAACGTGTCGAAGTCGGTGTCGACGATCGCCCAGCGCCTGAGCGAAAGTCAGCAGGCTGTGGACTCCCTCGACGCCGTCGACGGCCCCCTCTTCCTCGACGGCGCCGTGTTGCCGCTCGGAATCGCGTACTGGGTGTTGTTGGATCACGCCGGGCTGCAATCGCCAGCTGGCGCGTGGAATTTGCCGGCCGACATTCTCGGCAACTACGCCGAGGTGATCGATCGCCAATACAAACGCGACCTTCCCCTCATCGGCATCGTGAAGACCTCGTCGATGGCGCAAGTGCTCAACACGCTCCGGGAGAAGATCAGCACGCACGACATCCGCGACGACGACGGCCGGCTCCTGAGCGTGCCGTGGGTTCGCGACCACCAGTTGATGGCGGAGGTGCTCCGGTTCGACGATCTCGAGTATCTGACCTACACCTCGTGGTTCGTCAGCCGAGGCCAGTCCATCAACGGCACGCGGTACGACGTGCTGGAGCCGCTCGCCGACCGACTGGAACACGGCGACCCAGAGGATTATCGGCGCGCGTTCAGCTACGTGCGGCTCCCGAAGACCGGCGACTTGCTCCGCATCGAGGCGCCCTCCTTGATGGTGCGGGACGAGACGATGCGCGAGCGGGTACAACTGAAGGCGCTGAAGGAGATCGCCCACCGTCGCGGCGTTCCGCGCGCCGTTCACCGCGCCGACCGCCTCGCTCGAATCAGCCAAGAGAACCGCGACAAGATCCGCGAGATGATCGACCGCTCCGAAGCCTCGTACGATCACAACTGGGACGGGCGCTGGAGCGACCTCCAAGACGACATCCCCGAACAATGACAGACGACGCAGACGACATCCTCGACAACGATCCCTTCGCAGACGAACAGCACGCAGACGAATCGCCGGACATCGAAGAAGAGGAAGAGGAGGTGGTGCGAACCGATGAAGCGACGAGCGAGCCGACCGATTCCGATCGCGAATCGACCATTCCCGAATCGTCGGTGCCGAACGAAACCGCCGAATCGGGGGACGGCGAGGTCGGTCACGTCCTCGCGAGCGAGGAGATCCACGTTTCCCGCAGCGACTATCGGATCAACGCGTTCGTGACGACCGAGGAGCGCGACGAGGTTCGGGTCGGTGACTACGTGCAGATTCCGTATCCGGACGGCACCGACGAGCTGTTCTCGGTCGTCGACGGGTTGCGGTACGAACCCTACACGGAACTCGACGACAAGTCGGACACCCACAATCAGATCAGCAAGCACCGCCAGCTCGACGAGTCCGAGTTCGTCCTCATCGCCGAACTCGACCCGATCGCGATCCTTCGAGAACGCGCGGGCGCCCTCGAGCGGGGCATCGTCAACCGGATTCCGAAGCCGAACACGCCGGTCAGCCTCTCACGCAATGACGAGTATCTCCGCACGGGATTGAACATCCCTCAGGAGGGCATCTTCGGGGGCCATCTGTCGGTCGGCGGCGACAAGATGGAGATCGACGGCGAGGAGTTCCCCTACTACATCCAGAACCCGGGAATCGATCCGGACACCGGCGAAATCGAGGACGGCGAACCGGCGGTGTTCAGACACACGCTCGTGGCCGGATCGACCGGGGCCGGAAAGACCCACTTTACCAAGAACCTCCTGCGGCAGTACGTCGACGGCAAGCGATATCCGGTCGACGTTGGCGAAGACGACGAAATCCAGCGCAA
>LKMJ01001283.1_pt1 | contig 21820 bp, 21 predicted proteins | sample 643391 | NCBI WGS metagenome assembly LKMJ01 (sample SAMN04112250, study PRJNA286221) | soda lake metagenome | biome: soda lake; feature: Kulunda Steppe; material: water; isolation source: sample PL-Br10 brine of Picturesque Lake | place: Russia: Kulunda steppe | collected 2010-07
CGGGATATCATTTTTCTCTAGTATATCGACTCCCGACCCTACATCATGCTCACCCATAAAACATGCGAAAACAGGTTTTTCAGTCTCTTTCTCGGCTTTAACTATTGTTTTAGCAGTCTTCTTAATTTCAGTGTTAGCTTGCGGAGTCAATAAAACTAGAATTCCATCAACATTTTCATCCTGGCCTACAGCTTCCAAGGCCTTTCTGTACCGAGAATGACCGGCATCCCCAATTAAGTCCAGAGGATTTCTGATTGTCGATTCTTCAGGCATAAACTCATGAAGACTCATTTTTGTATCTGTCTCGAGTTCAGCAAGCTCTAAATTATGCTGGGAAACTTCATCTGTAGAGATAACCCCAGGCCCTCCAGCATTCGTTATAATCATTATATTTTTACCTGAAGGCAATGGCTGGTAAGCAAAGCTTCTGCCGTAATCCAGTAGTTCTCTATTTGATTCTGCTTCTATTATTCCTGCTTTTCTGAACGCTGCTTTGTAGGCCTGATATGAACCTGCAATGCTTCCTGTATGAGATGATGCAGCTTCTCCTCCTTTACTGGTTCGGCCGGATTTAACTGTAATTATCGGTTTTTCTCTGGAAGTTTTTTCTGCCTCTTCCATATACTCTCTACCGTCTTCAATTCCTTCAGTATAAGATAAGATTGCTTCTGTGTCGTCTTCTCTCCATTTTTTCAAGAAGTCGACTTCATTTAACATCGATTTATTGCCTAGAGAAACGAAATGCCGGAATCCAATATGTTCAGCCTTTGCGTAATCCAGTATTGCTGTGCAGAACGCTCCGCTCTGACTCATGAAAGAGATATTGCCTTCTTCTGGCATCTTTGAAGCAAAGCTTGAGTTCATTGAGTTTTCAGTATTTATCAGGCCTAAAACGTTTGGCCCTAGAAGATCTATACTGTTTTCTTCCGCTATTTCAACTATTTCTTCTTCAAGTTTTTGTTCTCCTGTCTCGGAAAATCCTGCCGAGATAATTATTGCTGCTCCAACATCTTTTTCTGCAGCATCCCTCATTATGTCAGGAACTATCTTTGCTGGAACTACCACAACCACTAGTTCAGTATCTCTTGGAATCTCATCGTAGGCCTTTTCCCCTTCTACTTCATCTGCAGTAGGATTAACAGGGTAAACTTCTCCTTCAAAATCATGATGTAAATTATCGAATACTTCGTGACCTGTCTTACCTTCGTGTCGGGATGCTCCTACCACCGCTATTTTTTCAGGCCTGAAAAGTTTCTCCAACATAAACCCTAGTTTAGACTGACCGGATTAATAGGTTGGTGAGTTCACCGAAAAGTCGCAAACGATTTTTTATATACAAAGAGAGGCCTTTCTCAAATATAATGGCGCGTGAAGAAGTATATTCTGGTTCAATCCAGCGAATCGAAGTAATGGATACTGAAGATGACGAAGATTTCCCTTGGATTGAGGAAGATGAGTACCGAGAACTTTACAGGAAAATGATGATTGCAAGAAAATTCGATGAAAAGGCCTTCTCACTTCAAAGGAGAGGAGAAATATCTACTTACGCACCGCATAAAGGCCAGGAAGCCTGCCAGATCGGCGCTATTTTTGCTTTGCAGGAAGATGACTGGATGGTACCAAGTTTTAGAGAGACCGCGGCATTTATTCAGAGAGGCGCACCACTAGAGAAAATTTTCCAGAGATGGATGGGAGACGCAAACGGTCAAAAAGGCCTATCCGACCTAAATACTTTACCAGTCGCTATTCCTGTAGGAACCCAAAACTTGCATACTGCAGGCCTAGGAATGGCTATGGCATTCGAGGAAGATGAAAATGCAGTAATCGGATTTACTGGAGATGGATCTACTTCTGAAGGAGATTTCCATGAGGCCTTGAATTTTTCTGGAGTCTACGACGCGCATTCGATCTTTTTTGTGCAGAATAACAAGTTTGCTATTTCTATGCCTATTGAAAGGCAGACGAATTCGCAAACAATCGCACAGAAAGCCTTAGCGTATGGAATTGATGGGATACAGGTTGATGGAAATGATATTTTGGCAGTTATTAAAGCGACTCAAGAGGCCCTAGAAAAAGCACGTAACGGAGAGCCTGTGCTGATTGAGGCCGATACTTATCGTCTAAAGGATCATACTACTTCGGATGACTCTACTCGTTACAGAGACGAAGAGCAAGTGGAAGAATGGAAGAAACATGACCCATTGAAGCGTTTCAGAGAATACTTGAAGGAGCATGAGATGTGGGATGAAGAACTTGAGGCCTTTGAGGAAGAAGCAGAAAAAATGGTAGATGAGGCAGCTCAGAAGGCTATAGAAATGGATGATCCTGAGTTCGATGAGTTATTTGACTTCGTGTATAAGGATATGCCAGACCTGTTAAAAAAGGAAAAAGAATTACTGAGAGGCGAATTAGAATGAGTGAAAAAATGAATATAATTGAAGCTGTGAACGCAGCACTAGAAGATGAAATGGAAGCCGACGAAAAAGTAATAGCATATGGCGAAGATGTCGGAGAAGATGGAGGAGTATTCCGGGCCACAGAAGGCCTCCAAGAAAAATTCGGAGATAAAAGATGCTTCTCATCCCCACTAGCCGAATCCGGGATTGCAGGTACCGCAATCGGAATGAGCCTTTACGGTTTCAGGCCTGTGGTTGAAATGCAGTTTTCAGGTTTCTCCTACCTGGCATTCTACCAGATTAAGGAGCATGCTTCCCGTATGAGAATTAGAAGCCGAGGAGACTACAATGTTCCATTAACTGTTAGAGCCCCTTATGGAGGAGGAATCTCAGCGCTTGAACACCACCAAGAAAGTCCGGAAGCATTTTATGCTCATGCTCAAGGCCTTCACGTCGTAGTACCAAGCACACCTCAGGACACTTACTCGCTTCTAAGAAAGTCTATCCAGATGGATGACCCTGTTGTGTTCCTCGAGCCTAAGAAGACTTACAGAGCTTTCAAGGAAGAAGTTGACCGCGACAAAGAGGTAGAACTTGAGAATTCTAGAATTGTTCAGGAAGGCGAAGATGTTACACTGATTGCCTGGGGTGCGATGGTTCCTGTCGCTGAAGACGCTGCAGACGAAGTAGACGCAAGTGTAGAAATTATTGACCCACGTACCATCTATCCTATGGACTTTGAAACTATAACTGAATCAGTTAAGAAAACCGGAAGAGCCATGATTCTGCATGAAGCCCCAAAATCAGGAGGCTGGGGCGCAGAAATCAGCTCAAGAATACAGGAAAACGCAATACTCAAAATGGAGGCGCCCGTAGAAAGAGTAGCAGCACCAAACGTACCATACCCACTCTACACACTGGAAGACTTCTACATGCCAAACAAAGAAAGAGCTGTGAAAGGCCTAGAAAGAGTACTAGAGTTCTAGGTGATTAATCTTTGAAATTCAAATTCCCTGACACCGGAGAAGGAGTAACAGAAGGACAGTTCCTCGAATGGAAAATAAGTGAAGGAGAAAAGGTAGAGGAGGATCAGATAGTCGGGGAAGCAGAAACAGATAAGGCCGTAGTCGATATTCCAGCACCTGCCGATGGATTAGTGGACGAATTGAAAGTTTCTCCAGGAGACAACGTACAGGTCGGCGACGTAATAATGATACTAGACGAAGGCTCAGAGAAACCAGAGACAGAAAATAAGGCGAGTGAAGAGAAAGCTAAAAACAAAGATCCAAATACTGAAGACCCTGAAACAGATTCTCACGGGAAGAAAGATGCAGTAATGGGCGGATCTCCCTCCGCAAGCTCATACGACGATGAAGAACAAGAAAATACTCAAAAAGAAGACGAGACCTCAGACTCAAGCAAGGGAGATATTCTAGCACTTCCAAAAGTCAGAAAACTGGCAGAAGAAAAAGGAGTAGAGTTAGATAAACTAAATATTGATGGCAGAATAACTGAAGAAGACGTCTTAAAAGCCTCAGGCTCCAAACAGCAGAAGAAAACCCGGGAACAAGAAAAAGAACCTGAAGAAAAACATGAACCTGAAAATAATCAGGAAGAAGATTCTAGGCCTCAAGATATGAGTGATGTTGATGCTAGGCCTTCTGTCCGTAAGCTGGCTAGAGAGCATGATATTGAGATCTCAGTGTTGGAGGGTTCAGGTAGAAACGGAGAAGTCACTCGGGAAGATGTTTTAGAGGCTGCTGGAGAAGAACCAGAAGAAACTGAAGATGAAATTCAAGAAGAAACTCAGAAAACTTCTAAAGTTGACAATGAAGGTGATGTTGAGAGAATTGAAATGTCTGGTATTAGAAAGGCTACAGCTGATAAAATGGCTCACTCCAAGGATGAGGCTGCTCATGTAACCCATATTGAGAAGGTTGATATCACAGAGCTGGTCGAACTAAGAGAATCAGTTAAAGGCGAGGTAGACGCTCATTTAACTTACCTGCCATTCATTATGAAGGCCTGTGTAGCAGGATTAAGAGAATATCCGAAATTAAACTCTGAACTGGATGAAGAAAACAATGAGATAGTTAAGAAAAACTTTTACGACTTTAATATTGCGGTTGACACTGATAGAGGCCTGCTAGTTCCAAGAATCGACGGCGTAGATGAGAAAAACATGGTTGAGTTAGCAGAAGATATAGGAGATAAGGCCTCAAGAGCTCAAGAAGGCGATTTAGAAAAACATCAGATGGAGCCCGGAACCTTTTCAATCACAAATCTTGGTGTTATCGGAGGCGAGGCCTTTACACCGATAATTTATCCCCCTCAATCTGCTATCCTTGGAATCGGTAAGATTCAGGAAACTGCTGAAGTAGTAGACGGAGAAGTAGTGCCGCGGAAAACTGTCAAGTTAAGTTTAAGTTATGATCATCGTGTTGTTGACGGTGCTGAGGCAGCTCGTTTCATGAACAAAGTTGTAAAAGATTTAGAGAATCCTCGGGAAATGCTGGTCGATATATAATGGTAGTTGGAGATATAGCAACTGGAACAGAACTTCTTGTAATTGGCGGAGGTCCTGGAGGATATGCTGCCGCGATTAGAGCAGCACAGAAAGGCCTAGACGTGACACTGGTTGAAAAAGAGGATGTTGGCGGAACCTGTCTTAACCGTGGATGTATACCTGCGAAGGCCTTGATTCATGCCGCAGGATTTGAAAACAGTATGGAGCACTGGGATAATCTCGGTATCCATGCAGAAAATATTGAAGCAGATTTCACAGAGATACAGGACTGGAAAAACGGTATTGTAGAGCAACTGAACTCTGGAGTTAGAAATAAGCTTGAAGCCGTCGGAGTAGAAGTGATGAACGGTGAAGCTCATTTTATTGATGATTCGACCGTCCGAGTTGAAGAAGAGCACCGTACAGATAAATTAAATTTTGAGAAATGTATTGTCGCAACCGGGAGCAAACCTATTGAAATTCCAGGCCTTGAATTCAGTAATGAGGGCGTTATTTCTTCACGAGAATTACTGGATTTAGATGAAGTGCCTGATGAGTTAGTCGTTGTCGGCGGAGGCTACATAGGTATGGAAGCAGTCACCAAGTTCTGCAAGTTCGGCTCTCACGTCAAAATTGTGGAAGCTGAAGAACGAGTATTACCAAATTTTGAGGAAGAAGTCGTCGATAACATTCAGGAGACCTCAAAATGCTACAATAATGAAATTTATACTAACGCAAAGGCCTCAAAAGTTAAAGAAGGAGAAAGTCCCGTCCTTGTGGCAGAACAAGAAGGGGAAAAGATAGAAGTGGACGGAGATTATATTCTTGTTGCTGTTGGGAGAGAGGCCAAGTCAAACCTGGAAAGCGTTAAATTAGAGAACGCAGGGATAGAAATTAATGAGAATGGTTTTGTTGATACAGATTCTCAGATGAAAGCAAGCGAAAACATCTTCGTTATTGGCGATGCTGCCGGACAACCAATGCTGGCGCACAAGGCCTACATGGAGGGAAAAGTTGCTGGCGAAGTTGCTGCTGGTGAACCTGCAGGAATGGATTCGCAGTTTATACCTAAAGTGATGTACACTGATCCTGAGGTCGCGGTCGCAGGCCTTACAGAAGATGAGGCAAGAGAAGCATATGAGAATGTTAAGGTTGGAAGGTTTTCGATGAAACACTCCGGAAGGGCTTTGACAACGAACGGCGGTAAAGGATTTGTCAAAGTCGTCGCATCCGAGGAAGGCAAATTACTTGGCGTAACAATTATTTCTGAACGTGCCTCAGATATGATTGCTGAAGCCACTTTGGCGTTAGAGATGCAGGCCTACCTTGAGGATGTAGTCAATACTGTTCATGCTCATCCTACTTTCCCTGAAGGTTTTCAGGAGGCCTGTGAAGACGCCTTAGATAAGAGTATTCATACCTAGTGGTAACTTGTTGTTTTTTATTGATTGTAGCGTAAATTCTTCTTGTTATGGTTAAAGACGATAAGTATAGTGAAAAAGAGTTTGACTCTAAGGAGGATATGCACCTTTATTGGGCAGAGAACCTTATGGATGAGTTAAGCTCGCATGATAAAGAGAAGGCTAAGAAAGCCTTAAGGAAGAAGAAGGACGCTAAGTCCGATAAGAGAGAGTGGCGGAAAAAGATGATGTTTAGAGGTACAGCAGGATTAGTAGTTATCGCATTAGTATATCTTGCAGCACCTTCTATCGCTGGCTTGTTCGCAGGAGGAGGAACTATTGATTACAGCGAACTTGATCTTGAGGACCAGCCCATGATGGGAAGTGAAGACGCACCTGTAACTGTTGTAGAGTTTGGAGACTACATGTGTCCAGCTTGCCAGTCATTCGAGCAAGATGTGAAGCCAGGTTTAATGGAGCTAATTGACAATGGAGATGTGAAGTTCTATTATATGGATATTAACCTGCCACAGTTCCAGCCTAACAATGGACAGGCCTCAGTAGCTGCTCAATGTGTATTCCAGCAGGATGAAGAACAGTTCTGGGAATTCCATACAGCATTATATGACAACCAAGGCCAGACATCTTACACTGCTGAAGGCCTTAGAACACTAGCTGAGGAAAACACTGAAGACCTTGATTACGAGAGGTTAGAAGAGTGTATTGACAACAGAGAGACTTCGGATGCAGTTGATAGAGACAATGAGATAGCCCGTAATAACGGTGTAAGCTCGACTCCAACTGTCTTTGTAAACGGAGATAGAGTAAGTAACTGGAACAACCTAGTTTCGGTAATTGAAACAAACTATCTATGAACAAAGAGGAAGTAGTAGAACATTACCGCAACAACAAGACTGAAATAGAGTCAAGACTTGATGAGTTTGAAAACCTGCGTGAGGCCTCCGAGAGGAGGCTTTTCCAGGAACTTTCTTTCGTTATTTTTTCTTCACAGAGTTCAGCCGAAAATTCGTGGTCGGCGGCTGAAAGAATAGGTGAAAAGGGTTTAGTAGAGAACTCTAGAACCGAGATTGCTGAAGTTCTAGCACAGGAGCAGGTCCAGTTTGAGGAGAGAAAATCAGATTACGTAATTAAGAATCGAAGGCTTCTTTCTCAGCCCACGTTTGATGATCCTTCAACAGATCTGAAAATAAAGTCCAGAATTAAGCCTAAAAACTTGAATAAGACAAGAGACTGGTTCTCAGGAAATATTTCAGGCCTTTCCTGGAAAGGATCCTCACATTTTCTCAGGAATATTGGTTATGGGAACGGCTTTGCTATTCTTTCACAGCATACAGTATCAGCTCTAGCCGATTTAGAAGTGATTAAGAGTTTAGAGCCTCCTAAAAATAGAAAAGAATACATAGATATTGAGAAGAAAGTTCAAAGGTTTTCAGAAGAAATAGGCATAAATATTAAGGCCTTAGATCTAGTTTTGTGGTCAATAAGAACTGGCAAAGTTTTCAAATAATTTTATATCTTACCTCAGTATCTTCAATTTCTGCAGGCAAATTAGTCTTATTGTAGAGAACCCATTCTCTGCTCAAATCAATATCTCCATTCTTGTGATCCTGTTCTATATCTTTCTCGATAGTTTGTTCAATATCCGATTCAATATCGTTCCTATTATATTCGGGACTTGGCTTAATCAAATTATCCGATCTATAGGTCAGCTCTATTCGAATATCTGTAATAGATAGATGAGTCTCAGAATCCTTTAGAATATTTTTTATGTTACTTTCATAATCGATAGTTTCGGGATTAACTAATTCTGATGGATTAGCCGACATAGCAAATCTAAACATTCTTTCAAATCTTATAAATTGTTTAGAACTGTCCAAGACCTGACTGTTTCCCTTTACCTTTTAATTGGTCCTCTGTATATCCGAAGACTTTCAGGACTCTCATAGTGACAGGTATTATCTGGTTGTCTACATAGTAGTCTGCATCGTAGTTCTCCGCGTATTTAGTTAACTCTGCCTGTTCTGAGATTGTCTTACCCGTTCTTGTAATTACATAGTCTATCGTTGTCTCAGGCTCTATCTGGTCTCCACGTTTCATCGCCTTTTTAGCGGCTTCTACATGAGGCGCAGTATTTCCATACTCTTCAGGAGGTTTTGTCAAAGTAGTATAAATTTTAAGATCTTCCACATCTACTTCACCAGACTTCAAGGCTTCAATAGTGTCTTTAACTATATCTACAGCCTCATCTACATCGTCTTCCAATACTTTTCTCAATACTTTTTCTTGGGTATCCTTAGCTATAGGGCTCCAGTCTCTCCTAACTTGTTCAAAGCCTGTTATCTTCATTGAGCCGTTTTCATCTATTAATGCGTACTTCTTCTTGGCGCCTTCTCCTGATTCTTTTGAAGTGAAGAACCCTCTCTTGAAAAGGCCTTCAAACTCTAATTCCATAAATTCTGGTAATTCGGAGTTCACTCTTTCAAGAAATTCATCTAAGTGCTCTTCTAGATCATCTTTTCTCAGCATCACAGAATCTGTGTCTCCATAAGTCATTTCGAAGCCCATGTCTTCTGCTATTTCTATTGCATCCTTGATATATTCTCTTCCAAGATAAGTTGTTGCTTCTGCGCTTTCCCTAGAGTACCACCGAGCTCCACTATATCCAAGATATCCATAGAAGGAATTCGCCAGAATCTTTTGGGCCTGCTGACGGTTATCGATCGATTTGTATTCTTTTGAGGTTTTTTCCAAATCTTTCATTTCTTTTTTTAGTTCATATCGAGAGCTTACCAAGTTTTCAACTAATTCCGGGAAAAACCCTTGTTGATCCTGACAGAAGTCATAATCGAATTCCTCTAACTCAAACCTGTCACTGCATTCATCCAGATTTAATGTATCAGGCGAAATATTGTGGGCTACCATAACTGTCGGATACAACGACCTAAAGTCGAATACCGCTACGTTCTCATAAAGGCCTTCTTCAGGAGTGTAGACAAACCCTCCAGTATAAGCCTGTTCTCGGTCGCGTTTACTTCTCTTCTGCTGAGAAGGCCTGTTACGCGCCAACATATTCCTATTGTAGGCCTCCCGAATCAAATAGTTCTCTGTCAGCTGGCCATAGGTAAGCCTTGAAGAGTCAAAAGGAATCAACCCCGTGATCTTCGATAATTCCATGACCTGCGGAGTAATCTCATTCCCTAACTTGAATGTTATGTCGGCATCTTTCATTGCGTACTCGGCAAACTTCTCTAAGTCCTCTTCTGTCTCCCAAATCCGCTTCATCTCGCTCCATGAAAGATCGTCCTTATTCAGGCCTAGCATTTCCTCAGCTACAGAGTCTAGATCCAGTGTTTCGCTGTCAAGGCCTGGCGCCAGTATATGAGTGATGAATGGGTATAGATCGATATGCATTCTTCCTTTGATTCTGGCGCCTTTAAACCGTCCGCGCCGGTTAAATTTCATTCTCTCGCCGTTTCTTCCTAGTGAAAGCTCAACATTGTTTCTATTTGCTGCTTCTCTTAAGACTGTGAAATCATATTCATCCGTATTGTATCCTGTCAGCATGTCGACATCTTGGTCTTCTACGATCTCTATAAATCTTTCCAACATTTCTGCTTCATCTTCTACCTTCTCAGCGAAATCCAAATCTATATCTTTCATCGTTAGAAGTTTTCTAAAGTTATCTGACCTAAAAGAAGCCATCACAACCCTATCATCAATAACCTCAAGATCAAAAGCCATACTATTCCACTCAAAATCCTCTTCATCCTCTAAAACAGTTATATCATCAATTATTATTTCCTTCTCAAAATTATCAGAACTTTTTTCCTCACCTTCTATCTCCACCCAGCTCCCAGGCCTAATACCCTTATCAATCAGATAACGCCTGTAAAAAGGTATATCAAATTCTAGACACCTTCTAACCGATTCTAGATCCCATAATTCATTCTTCAATTTAGAGACATTCGCAGGAATATCTGTAACAACTTTCAAGGCCTTTACTGTTTCTTGGCCGTACTTTTTCTCTTCAACCTCAGTCCTTAGTATTTCAAGCTTTTCTCCTTTATCTGATTCAAAATCGTTTTCTTCAACATCATCTTTGAGTTGCTCAAGATCTGTCGGCATCGCATAGAAATAAGGTTTGAAGCTCCGGTCCACTAATTTATAGCAGCCACCCTTATTTCTCCCATAGAGTATAACCTTCAAAGGATCAGTCTCGTACTCTGCATCAAAGACCTGTTGCTTCATAACATACATTTGTTTAACAAGGAATTTATTACTGGAATCTCGAAAACCTTTGTTATGAGACTTCTACTTTTGACAGACATTCATGGAGATACAGAAAAATTAGAGAAAATCCTTTCAAAAGAAGAGTTTGATGGCATCCTATGCGCTGGAGACCTAAGCGACGCCTCAGAGTTCGAAGACTACCAGTCCCAACTTGATGAAGTTCTAACATTAATGGAAGAGAGCTCAGGCCTAGTAAAAGCAGTTCCCGGAAACATGGATCCTGAAGAAAAATCTGTAAGATCTTTGATAGATAGAAAAATGAATATTCATAAGAAAATCGCAAGCTTTGAAGAGTTTGATGTCGTAGGTTTTGGAGGAGGCCTGACACCGTTTGGAACACCTTTTGAGCCTTCCGAAGAAGATATCCATGATTCACTGAAAGTTTTGCACGGCAGAATGAGTTCCGGGCTGAAAGCTGCAGTAATTCATCAACCGCCTAAAGATACTGAGCTAGATATTGCTGATGGAGATCATGTAGGCTCTGAAAAAGTTAGAGAGCTTTTAGAAAACACAGATTTTGACTTCTTGCTCACAGGCCACATACACGAATCATTTGGAACAGATAAAATAGAGGGCACTCTCATGGTGAATCCTGGGCCTGTAATGGAAGGACATTATGGCATACTGAATGTAGAAGACGGTTTTGAGTTCGAGTTAAAGACAATTTGACTTCAAGCAAATCCAGGCCTTTCAATATTTACCCGTCTCCCTTTTCTATTTTACATTAATTGATTGAGACATAGTTTCATTTCTTTAAGATATTTCTAACTTACTGCATGCATCATTCCAGCAATCAAGGCTTGAGAGCAGGAAAGGCTTTTATAGGTGTCTAAATAATTATTAGATAATAAAGCCGAAAGGCACAACCAAGGAGGTGAAAAATTAATTATGGCAGAACTACCACTAGCACCTGTAAAAAGAATCATTAAGCAGTCCGGAGCAGCAAGAGTATCAGAAGACGCTGTTGAAGAACTAAGAGACGAACTTGAAGCTCACGCAGAAGATAGAGCAAGAGAGTCCAAGCAGTTCGCAGAACACGCAGGTCGTAAGACAGTCCAAGCTGCAGACGTCAGAACTTCCAGGTAAAACTGGAAGCAACTTTTTAACCCCTCCCCTACATTTTTTCTTTATGAAGATCGAAAATTCTTTCATCCATATCCCCGGAATAGGAGAAAAAACAGAAAAGAAATATTGGAAAAAGGGATTAACACACTGGGATCATTTAAGAGACTCCGGGAGCCTAAGCGACAGTAAAAAAAGGCATTTAGAAAAGGCTGAAAAGAATTTAGAGGTCGGAAACTCGCTATACTTCAAACAACAACTACCTTCTAAATCACTATGGAGAATTTACGAAAATTTTGCAGAACAGGCCTGCTTTTTTGACATAGAAACCACCGGGCTTTCAGCTAAGAGAAATAAGACTACAACTGTAAGCTTCTACCGCAACCGAGAGTCTAAGACCTTGATTAGAGGCCAAAATTTGACAAAGGAAAGATTAGAAGAAGAATTTTTCGAGTCCAAGATTCTTGTAAGCTTCAACGGTAAGCGGTTCGATGCACCATTCCTAGAACAAAATTTTGATCTGAATATTGAGACACCTCACATTGACTTAATGTACCCAGCCAAAAGGATAGGGCTGAGCGGAGGCCTAAAGAAGATTGAGAAACAGCTTCAAATACAGAGAGAATTAGAAGATATTGACGGTAGAGAAGCTGTCAGACTCTGGAAAAAATACGAGAAAAACAATAACAAAGAGGCCTTACAAAAACTGGTTAAGTATAATCAGTACGATGCTGTAAACCTTCAGGAACTTACTGAAATTATTGTAGATAAGCTAGATCAGGAAGTTTACAGACCTCACGTCAAATAATATTCAAGGCCTTCAAAGATTTCAGGTATGCCTATTGTTTCTTGTTTAAGCTGCTTTAATGTCAGCCATTTAAACTTCGAGCGCTCATAATCTAATTCCCTTCTTTTTCTAAACTTTAACTTGGAAAGGATAAATCTTCCAATGATATAAATCTAAAGATTTTTAAGTAGGGTCTGCCAATTGTTAATTGAAAATGGCCCTAGTTGCAAATACTAAATGGCTGACCGGAAACATGTCCATGTCAATGGATCTGGTGAGACCTAGCTTTAACCATAGGGCCAAGGCTAAATTCTCCATTATTAATTATCTGGTAGAGTAAAGCGGGATGAAGTCTTGGTCCGATTGGTGGACCAGCGACCGACCGCGAAAACTCAAAAAAATTGAAAATGCTTAGTTGACCTCTGCTTCTGCGGAACAGATTAGGTTAGAGGACAACTAGCAAGGGCAGGCTTGGCTTGCAAGGTGAGGTCTGCTCTTCGACTCCTCTTATCAACGACTTAAACATTTGATAGACTACAAGAGGTGCCAACCACACAAATGAATGCCAACACACGCAACTTTGAAGCCGAACTTGAAGCACAGGACTTAGAAGTAGAAGAAGCTCCTAAAGTTAATTCGGAAGCAGAAGTAGTTACAGCGACCGCTCTCTAAGAAAAACAACAGCAGTGCTGCCAAAAGAAAAAGGGAAAGAATTCCTCCGGAGGAAAACAGATTTTATTCCTGATTACTGTAGGCAGCAGACTCGAAAGCAGCCCAGCCGTTAGCCATAGAATCCAGTATCGAAGTAAAAGACTTAGCAGGTTTCACGACTTTTCGACGGCCTTGAGACCCTTCGCTCGAATCACGATACTCCAAATATTCATACTGAATAACGCCTAGACGCCTCAATTTCGGCAAAATATTATTCTTAAGATTTGAAAGGCCTTTTTCATGACCCCATTCTCCGAAATTATTCAATTTTTCTGAATCTATCTCTCCTTCAGCCTTTAATTCTCTCAGAAAAATTTTGGCATATTTGTTCCTTTTCGGCGACTGTTCGTGAGGGAAGAATAGATCGACTAATTTCTCCCAGTTCCAGGCCCGCTCACTCAACTTGTATTTTTGCCGGTCTTCAGGTATAGCAATTGAATTTTTGGTTACAATAGTTGAAGTTTTCCTAGCTTCTTCGTCTACAAAAGGATGATCTGACATAAAGAAAGTATAACTTCTCTCGTTGATAAAGTCCTTGGAAACTGATTAAAACCGCGAGGCCTCAAAAAGATATTATGAAGGGAATTACTCCTGTTGTTGCAATTGTTCTTTTAATGGCTGTAACAGTAGCAGCGGCAGGGACTTTATGGACTATGGTAGAAGAAACACAGGAAACTGCTGAACAGAGCGCTCCTATGCTCGAATTCAATACAGATATTCTAAACGTTGAGAGCTGCTGGTACAATAGCAGCGAAGAACAGGTAAGATTACAGATTAGGAACGAACATCCTTCAGATGCACTGAACATAACAAGGGTAAACTACTATTATGAGTTCGACCAAACTGACGTAGAAATAGAAGGAAACGAAGAGATAGTTAGCCCTCAAAGATCTTGGAGAGTACATATAGATGACGATGACCCAGAGGACACCCCAACTATAGAAATCAGCAATGAAGGAAACACGCTAACACATAGATGCTTCAACCTAGACACATCTTAAACATTTCTTTATTTCGAATTATCTTTATTCTCTAGTTATAATCTGCACAACAAAGTTAGATATACAAACTAAATACCAGTATAGCCTGAAGAGATCACGAATAAGGCCTCGAATCAAATTGTAAAAAAAGTACAACTTGAACCGTAGCTATTCTTAATTTTAGTTAAAAAGGTGGTTGGAGCATAGTGTAAATAATTTTATATTTTTATAGTAGAAATTGACGAGTATGTTAAATCCAAAGAATTTATTGGTAGCGTTATCGCTCGCGCTTTTCGTAAGTGGAGCGGCCGCACAATTCAGTACTGGAGAATCTTCTGCAGAGTATAACTTTGAAATAGAGACTGAAGAATCCGGAGTAGTCTTTGACGGAGAAGTAACATTCCCGCAACAAGGCTATGAATATCAGACAGAAGTTTCCTCTGGCGAAGACGATGTAAGGCTTGGAATGGATGTAACAAGCCCTGATGGAGCTGCAGCAGATGCACTTGAAGTAGTAGACGTAGATGAAAGGGAAGAGTTAGAACCTGGAACCTACACAGCTACAGTAGAGGTAACTGAAGATAATGAAGTAGTGCATTCTGAAACACAGGAAATAGAAATAAATCAGCCTGTAGAGCCACAGCCTTCTGAAGAAGAAATAGAAGAATCGGAAACTGAAGAAACATCAGATACAGAAGAGGAGCTATTAGATGAAGAAGGTGCAGAAATAACTGACATGAGCAGAGAGGCATTAGAAAATGAAGTACAAAGCCTTAGAGACACAGTAAATCAGCTCGAACAACAAGTATCTGGCCTTCAAGAACAGTTAGAAGAAGAAAGAGAAAGGTCTGAAGACGTACCTCCTGGAGAGGAAGTACCAGAAGAAGGCCCAGTAACCCAACCAGAAGATAGTTCAGAAGAAGATTCAACCGAACCTGAAGAGCCACCGCAACAGGCTGAAGAAGCATTAGAAGAAGCCGAGCCAGAAGGACCTTCAGATGATCAGTTCGATGATCAACCAGGAGAAGAAACCCAAAGACCTGGCTTTGTTGGCAACCTGATGAACAGCATCTTCGGATAAATCCAGTACATTTACCACCTTTCTTTTATTTCAATTTTATCATTTAAACAGTCAACATGAGCTACGAAGAACTCTCAGAAGAACAGAAGATAGAGGCCTTAAATCAGCTGGAGAAAGAGCTGGAAAAAGCACAGACAGAGGCCTCAGAATGGGAGGAAAAGGCGAAAAAGATCAAAGCTGACTTCGAAAATTACAAGAAAAAGCAGGACGAGAGGAAGAAGAATTGGCAGGATCAGGCTAAGGAAGAATTGGCAGAGGAAATGATAGAAGTAATTGACAATCTAGAGAGAGCGATTTTATCAGCCGATGAAGACTCTGCACTTCTTCAAGGCGTGAAAATGGTTGCTGACCAGTTATATGATAAACTTGAAGATGAAGGCCTTGAGAGAATTGATGCAGAGGGAGAAGAGTTCGATCCTAACCTGCATAAAGCAGTAGAGAAGAAAGAAGATGGCAAAAAAGTAATTGAAGAGAAGAGAAAAGGTTACATGTTTGGTGACAAAGTCTTGAGAGAAGCGGAAGTAGTTATTGGAAATAAGGAATAGGCGAGTTTAAAAATTTTTATTCACGTAAGTAAAAATGCGGTGAATTAGAAAACAATGGCAGCTATAATCGGAATCGACCTAGGTACAACAAGAAGTGCAGTAGCACACATAAAAGACGGAGAACCAGAAATAATTGAAAACTCGGAGGGAGAAAGAGTAACTCCTTCAATCGTCGCATTCGACGACGGAGAAAGACTTGTAGGAAAACCAGCAAAGAACCAGATGGTAACCAACGAAAAAAACACAGTTAAATCCATCAAAAGACACATGGGAGAAGATTATACTGTCACACTTGAAGGAGAAGAATACACTCCACAAGAAATCTCCTCAATGATCCTACAGAAACTAAAACAAGATGCAGAAGACAAAATTGGAGAAGAAGTGACCAAAGCAGTCATCACAGTACCTGCACACTTCGACGATACCCAGAGACAAGCAACCAAAGACGCAGGAGAGATCGCAGGCCTAGAAGTCGAAAGAATACTAAACGAACCAACCGCTGCAAGCCTAGCATACGGACTAGACGACGACCAAGATAAACAGGTTCTAGTCTACGACTTTGGTGGCGGAACCTTCGACGTCACAGTACTGGAAATGGGAGACGGAATCTATGAAGTACAGAGTACAGAAGGGGACAACGACCTAGGAGGAGACGACTTTGACGAAGAAATAGTCAAATGGATTCTCGACAAATTCGAAGAAGAAAACGATATCCGACTGGAAAACGATGAAGCCCTCCAGAGAATCAGAGAAAAATCAGAAGAAGTCAAGAAAGAACTATCTTCCAAGAAATCCGCCAAAATAAACATCCCCTTCATCCACCAAGAAGACGGCGAAACATACAACATAGACTACGAACTCACACGTTCAAAATTCGAAGACCTAGTAGAAAAACTAATCCAGAGAACCACAGATCCAGTGGAAACCGCTATGAACGACGCAGGAGTAGATTCCTCAGATCTGGACGAAGTCATTCTTGTCGGAGGAACCACAAGAGTACCCGCAGTCAGAGAACACGTACAGGCGATTACAGGCCTAGAACCAAGCAAAGAAGTCAGCCCAGACGAAGCAGTAGCCATGGGAGCAGCAATCCAAGCAGGAAGTATAGAAGGCGAAATGGACGACATCCTCCTACTAGACGTAGCACCACTATCCTTAGGCGTAGAAGTCAAAGGAGGCCTCACAGAAACACTGATCGAAAAAAACACTACCATCCCTGCAGAAGAAAGCAAGACTTTTACAACAGCTCAGGACAACCAGTCCATGGTGACCGTCCACGTTGTACAGGGAGAAAGAGAGATGGCCCAAGACAACAAAAGCCTGGGGCAGTTCAATCTTCAAGGCCTTCCACCAGCACCAGCAGGAAGACCTCAAATCGAAGTAACATTCGAAATCGACTCGGACGGAATCCTACAAGTCAGCGCTAAAGAACAACAATCAGGAGAAGAAGCCTCAATTTCAATTGACGACGCCTCACGGCTCGATGACGAGGAAATTGAGGAGATGAAGGAAGAAGCAGAAAAACACGCAGAGGAAGACGAAAAACGCAGAGATTTCATCGAAACCAAGAACAAAGCAGATCAAATCATCAGCCAGGCCGAGTCGCAAATCGAGAACTTCGCAGACCAGGTAGACGAAGAACTACTCGACGGAATTAACGAAGCGATCGAAAATGTCCAGACCGCAAAAGAAGAAGCGGAAGACATCGACGATCTAGAAGAGGCCTCAGAGCACATCGATGAAGCAATCGAAGAACTAGAACAAGAACTTCAAGAAATCGGAAAAGAGATGTACGATGGCGAAGGCCAAGGAGCACCCGGAGGAATGGGAGGTGCAGGCTTCGACCCATCCAACATGAGTGAGGAAGACCTTAAAGAGGCAGCCCAGAACATGAACATGGGCGGCAGCTCTGGAAGTTCAGGAGAAGACGTAGTCGACGCAGACTACGAAGAAGTCGACACCGATTCAGAATCAGATGAGGAGAAAGAGGAATAAAAAATTCCTCTAAACTCTTTTTTCCCTTAATTTATCTTATGTGATGAACAAGTGAGCAAAGAATACTATGAACTTTTAGGAGTCAGCGAAGACGCAAGTCAAGAAGAGATTAAGAAGGCCTATCGTAAGAAGGCGAAAAAGTATCATCCTGACAGTAATGGAGATGATGCTGATGAAGAGAAGTTTAAGAAGATTAACAAGGCCTACGATGTTCTATCAGATGAGGATAAAAGAAGAAAGTATGATCAGTACGGTAAGCAAGGTGTAGAAGGTCACGCCGGTAGAGGTCAGCGCCAGGCCGCATCTAATTTCCAGGATTTGTTTGAGGAGATATTTGGAGGAGGCTCAAGAAGGCAGAGTCGCGGCCAGGATATGAAAATTAATACTACTATTTCTCTTGGAGAGGCCTATAAAGGCGTTGAGAAGACTGTAAAGGTTTCAAGAAATGCTCAGTGTGAAAGCTGTAGTGGTTCTGGAGCCGAGGACGGAAATACTGAGACCTGTTCTGAATGTAATGGAGAGGGTAGAGTACGAGAGGTTGAGCGCTCGATTTTCGGTAGACGCCAAGTTGTGAAGGAATGCTCTCAGTGCAGTGGTCGTGGAAAGGTTCCTGAAACCGATTGTTCTGAATGTAATGGTAAAGGAGTGAAAGAAGTTGAAGAAACTATAACTTTCGATGTCCCTGCAGGTGTTCAAGATGGTCAGAGACTCCGGTTAGAAGGTAAAGGCCATGAAAATCGTGAAGGGCGAAGCGGCGACCTCTATGTATTCATAACTGTTGAAACACATGAATCTTTAGAAAGAAGAGGCAGTGACCTGTACACTGTGAAGAAGATAGGTGTCGGAGACGCAGCGCTCGGCTGCGAGGTCACAGTAGACCATCCTGAGAAGCAGATCAGTGTTGATGTGCCTTCAGGAACGCAGCCAGGCCAGGTTCTAAGAGTCGCCAACAAAGGGATGACTGAACGTTTTGGAAGCGGCGACCTCTACATCAAAATAGACGTAGAAATACCAGAAGACTTAGATGAAGATGAAAAAGAAGTGTTTGAAGGCCTCCGTAGAAAGCCAGAAAGCAGCAAATCATTCTTCGAGTCAGTAAAGGACTTCATTAACTAGCGATCTTATCGCTTAGCAGTGAAACTGCGAAGAAGGATACCATTGTCATGACTATTACTCCGCTTGGCGGTAAATCCCATTTGTAGGCCAATGTTATTCCTGCTATCATTGATGTGATGCTTATGCCTACTGAGTAAGTTAAAGCCTCTTTAAATGACTGTGAGAACTGTAACGCAGTCAGCGGAGGCACAACTATTAATGCTGTTACAAGTAGTACGCCTACTGCTCTGATTGATACTACTACTGCTAAGGCAATCAATATTATGAATAGGTAATGTGCTATTCTGTTTTTGGATCCTTCAAGCCTGGCAAGTTCCTGATTGAAACTTGAAAGCACTAATTGGTCGTAAAAATAGTAGACTGAAGCTAGTGTGAATGTGAATACTCCTCCTATTATCCAAAGGTCTAGTGTACCGATTGTCAGGATGCTTCCGAACAAGTATGAGAAGAGATCAACTGTGAATCCTCCTGTATATCCTATCATTATCACTGCTAGCCCCATCCCTGTTGATAGAATTAATGCTATTGCTGAGTCTCCGTAGGCCTTTGCTCTCTCCATTAATTCGTGGATAGCTATTGATCCGCCTGTAGCAACTATAAGCGCCGTAATTAATGGATTGGTTCCTGTGAGTAGGCCTGCTGCCACTCCTGCAAATGATGCGTGTGCCAGTCCGTCGCCGATTAAGGATAGTTTTCTGAGCACAAGGAATAGGCCTAGTACGGATGTTATTACTGCTATCATTATTCCTGCGAGGTATGCGTTCTGCATGAAGTTGAGGCTCAGTATTTCAATCATTGTAGTTCAGTGGCTGTGGTGCAGGTGTTTGAAGGCTTTGAATTCGTCTCCGTATGCTGTTTCCATAAGTTCTGGTAGTTCGTCTGTTGTTCCTGTGCAGCAGATTTCGCGGTTAATCAAGGCTACTTTATCGGTTTTATCAGATACGACTCCTATATCATGCGATACAAAAATTACTGTAAGATCTTTTTCCTGGTTTAATCTGTCTAAAAGGTTGTAGAATTTTTCCTGAGCCTGTACATCTACCCCTACTGAAGGTTCATCCAGTATCAGTATTTCTGGCTCTTTCATCAATGCAAAGGCAGCCATAACCCTCTGTTGCTGGCCTCCAGAAAGCTCAACAAACTTTTTACCCATTAAATCATCAATTTCAAGCTCCTCAAGAAGATCAATATCCAGATCTCCGTTACCAGAGATATTTAGTAGTTCTTCTACTGTCGCCGGGAAATGCGGATCTCTCTCATATTTCTGAGGCACATAACCAACCAAGTCCTGATAGTTTTTCTCTTTTCCATCAACCAGTATTTGGCCAGTATCTGGTTTTTCGAGGCCTAGAATCAGTTTCATTAATGTTGTTTTTCCTGAGCCGTTAGGCCCTACTACTCCGAGAAAGTCGCCTTTCTCTACTTCTAGGTCTATTCCTGTGAGTACTTCTTCATCTGAATATGAAAAGTGGAGGTTGGAGACCTCGATTACTGGCATTGTAGTGCAGTTTGAAGATTCTCCAGGTTTTCCTCCATCAAGTCGATGTAAGGTTCTTCGTTTGCTCCTTCAATTGAGTGAAGCACCAGGACTTCTGCGTCGATTCCTGCAGCTATTGTATCCGCTACAGATGAATCCGTCATTGAATCATAGAACACGTGTTCAAGTCCGTGCTCCTCGGCCTGATCTTGTAGATGTGCCAGTTCTTGGCCTGTTGGCTCCGTCAAGTGCGATAGACCTGTTATCTGAACCTGTTCAAAGCCGTAATCCTGTCCAAGGTACGAGAACGCTGCGTGCGTGATCAGGATTCTATCTTTCTCGCATTCTTCTAGACCTTGTTCAAAGTCGCTATCCAGTTCTTCTAGTCCTGAAATGAAGTCCTGTTCATTTTCTGTATAGGTCTCTGAATTCTCAGAGTCAACTTCTCTTAGTGCATCAGCTACATCCTCTGTTATGAGCTGTGCGTTATTTGGAGACAGCCAGTAGTGTGGGTCGTATCTGCCGTGATCGTGGTCATGGCCGTGTTCTTCATGTTCGCCATGCTCTTCATCATGTTCTTCGTGGTGTTCTTCCTCATGTTCATGATGGCTTTCGTTGTGCTCATCTTCATGATGTTCCTCTTCGTGATGTTCTTCCTCATGTTCGTGTTCATCGTGACCATGTTCTTCATCGCTTTCTATCAAGTCAATTCGTTCTGAAGCATCTACAACTTTAACATCAGAGTCGATCGACTCTACAAGGTCTGTTTCCCACTCTTCAAATTCGGCTCCAGTCACTACAAATATATCTGCATTGTTTAATCTCTGGATATCTTGCGGTGAGGCCTCAAAGCTGTGAGGATCAGTTCCAGGAGGCACCAAGGAGGTTACCTCGGCATTATCTCCTGCGACTTCAGTTGTTATATCGTAGAACGGGTAGAAAGTTGTGACAACGTCAACTTTATCTTCGTTAGTTTCAAATCCTTCGTAGGTCATTGCAAAAGCCCCTGCTACAAGCAGGAGGCCTGCTCCAATTATAATGTGTTTTTGTTCAATGTTATTTACCATGTAACCGAAATAGGTTATTAACTTTTTAAGTAATGCTATTAATTCTAGGTTATGGAAGTAATAAGCCTTTCAATTGACGAAGAAACATTAGAAAAAATAGATGATATTCAAGAAAAAGGAAGTTTCAATGGAAGAAGCGAACTGATCAGAAAAGCTGTAGAAGGATTACATCAAGAAGTAAATGATAGAGACAAACTTCGAGGCAACATGAACGCAGTTATAGTAGTGAGACATCCTCACGACCATGAGCACGGAATCTCAGAAACATCCCATAGCTATGACGATGTAGTTACCACCCAGCTCCATAGCAAACTAAGCAGCAAGAAATGCCTAGAAGTATTTCATACCAGCGGCTCTGCAGAAAAAATAATAGACTTTTATAACGA
>LKMJ01001284.1_pt1 | contig 21820 bp, 21 predicted proteins | sample 643391 | NCBI WGS metagenome assembly LKMJ01 (sample SAMN04112250, study PRJNA286221) | soda lake metagenome | biome: soda lake; feature: Kulunda Steppe; material: water; isolation source: sample PL-Br10 brine of Picturesque Lake | place: Russia: Kulunda steppe | collected 2010-07
CGGCGGCGGCCTCGATGATATCCCGATCGAGCTGGTCTTCGAGTTCGTGATCCTGCTCGCGGATCTTGCGCCGGACCTCGCTGCCTGGGTCGGCGATCACTTCGGCGAGATCGACGTTGCGGGCCTTGGGGTGGTCGACGTCGTCGCGCTGTTCGAGTACGTCCGCGTGACCGATCATCTCGTCGACGGTCTCGAAGCCGAGTTCGGCCATGATCTCGCGCAGTTCCTGGGCGATGAACGTCATATAGTTGATGACGTGTTCGGGTTCGCCTGGGAAGCGCTTGCGCAGGTCCTCACGCTGGGTGGCGACGCCGACCGGGCACGTGTTCTTGTGACACTGCCGGGCCATCACACAGCCGCCGGTGACGAGGCTTGCAGTCCCGAAGATGTACTCTTCGGCACCGAGCAGGGCGGCAACGGCGACGTCGCGGCCCGTCTTCATTCCACCGTCAGCAGAGACGCGGATCCGATCGCGCAAGCCAGTCTGACAGAGCATCTGGTTGGCTTCGGCGAGACCGAGTTCCCAGGGGAGGCCGGCGCTCTTGATGGAGGTTCGCGGGGAGGCACCGGTGCCGCCGGAGTGGCCCGAGATGTGAACCACGTCGGCGTTGGCTTTTGCGACGCCTGCTGCGATCGTCCCGATGCCGGCTTCGGAGACGAGTTTGACGTTGATGTCTGCCTCCTCGTTTGCCGCTTTGAGATCGAAGATCAGCTGTTTGAGGTCCTCGATCGAGTAGATGTCGTGCAGTGGCGGCGGGGAGATCAGACCGACACCAGGGGTCGATTTGCGGACGTGGGCGATCATCTCGTTGACCTTCGAGCCGGGGAGGTGGCCACCTTCGCCGGGTTTGCTCCCCTGGGCCATCTTGATCTGGAGCTCGTCGGCGTTCGAGAGATACGTCGACGTGACGCCAAAGCGGCCCGACGCGACCTGTTTGACGTTACACTCGCGTTCGGTGTTGAACCGCTCGGGAGGCTCGCCACCCTCACCGGAGTTGCTCTTCCCGCCGATACGGTTCATCGCGATCGAGTTGTTTTCGTGGGCCTCTGGCGACAGGCTCCCGAGACTCATCGCGGCCGTCGAGAACCGCTGGACGATGTCCTTGATCGGCTCGACGTCTTCGATCGGCACCGGGTCGCGATCGCTCTCGAAGGTGAGCAGCCCACGCAGGGTCTGGAGGTTCTGTTGCTGGTCGTTGATCTGTTCGGCGAACTCCCCGTAGCGATCGTAATCGTTCGATCGGACGGCCTGCTGGAGCGCGCCGACGGTGTCCGGGTTCCACTGGTGGTAGATGCCACTCGACCGATGTTCGAACTCACCGGAGCGAGCGAGATTGGAGTTGTCGCCCCCACCGAACGCGGTCTCGTGGCGTTCTCGAAGGTCGTCTTCGATCTCCGGGAGGCCGATCCCTTCGGTGCGGTTCTCGGTGCCCTCGAAGTACTCGGCGACGAGATCCGAATCGAGGCCGACGGCCTCGAAGATCTGGGCCCCCTGGTAGCTCTCGACCGTCGAGATCCCCATTTTGGCCATGATCTTCAGGAGACCGTCCTCGACGGCACCAACGTAGGCGTCGATCGCGACCTCGGTGTCAGCGCCGTCCTCGCCGGCCGTGATGTCTTCGATCGTCTGGTAGGCCAGGTACGGGTTGACCGCGCCGGCACCGTAGCCGACGAGCGTCGCGAAGTGGTGGACGGTGCGTGGATCGGCCGATTCGACGACGAGGCCGACGTGGTTGCGTAGGCCGTCGCGAACGAGATGGTGGTGAACGCCGCCCGTCGCGAGCAAACTCGGGATCGCCGCCCGATCGGCGTCGACGTTCCGATCGGAGAGGACGATGATTTCGTGACCGGCGTCGATTGCGTCGACGGCGTCATCGCGGACGCGCTCGATCGCCGTTTCGAGGTCGGTCGTCGACTGGTCGTAGGTAATGTCGATCGTCGCGGTGATGATGTCGTTTGCCTCACAATCACGGATCGAGGCGAGTTCGGCATCGGTGAGGATCGGCGAGTCGAGGACGAGCTGGCGGGCGTGGTCTGGCGACTCGGCGAGGAGGTTTCGCTGGTAGCCGAGACGACTCTCCATCGAGGTGACCAGTTCCTCGCGGATATAATCGAGCGGCGGGTTGGTAACCTGGGCGAACAGCTGCTTGAAATACGAAAACAGCGGTCGGTTGAACTCGGTGAGCACCGACAGCGGCGTGTCGTCGCCCATCGAGCCGACGGGGTCTTTGCCCTTCTGGGTCATCGGCTCGATCATGTTGTCGAGTTCGTCGCGCGTGTAGCCAAAGGCTGCCTGGTAGTTTCGGAGCGCGTCGACCTGGTCCCGTGGGGTGCGATCGGCGGTGGTTCGGATGTCGTCGAGATGGACCTGCTGTTCGTCGACCCACTCGCCGTACCGATCGTCGGTCAGGTCCTCGAAGACCTCGTCGTCCGGGATGACCCGGCCCTCTTGTGGATCGGCGAGGAACAGCTGACCGGGCTTGAGGCGACCGCGCTCTTTGATCTCCGACGGATCGGTATCGAGTGCGCCGGCCTCGCTGGCCATGATCAGCCGGTTGTCTTTCGTCACGTCGTACCGACACGGCCGCAGCCCGTTGCGATCGAGGACTGCGCCCACGCGATCGCCGTCGGTCGCGGCGACCAGCGCCGGCCCGTCCCAGGGTTCGACGAGCGAGGCGTGGAAGTCATACCAGTCTTTGCGGTCTTCGTCCATCGCGTCGTCGCCACGCCAGGCTTCCGGAATGAGCATCCGGAGGGCGTGTTCCAGATCGCGGCCGTCCTCCATGAGGAGTTCGAGCGCGTTGTCGACGCTTGCCGTGTCGGACTGTTCGGGATCGTCGATGATCGGTGTGACTGCATCGAGGTCGTCGATGACCTCGCTTTCGAGGTCCGTCTCCCGGGCACGCATCCAGTTGATGTTCCCCTGAATGGTGTTGAACTCGCCGTTGTGGATGATGTTCCGGTAGGGGTGGGCGAGATGCCAGGCCCCGAGCGTGTTCGTCGAGAACCGCTCGTGAACCATCGCGAAGTTCGACGCCATTCGCTCGTCGGTGAGGTCGGTGTAGTAGGATGGGACCTGTTCGCCCTTGAGCAGGCCCTTGTAGACGATCGTTTTCGCGTCGAGCGAGCAAATATAGAACCGCTCGGTGCCGTCGACGTCGCGACTCTCAGTTTCGTTTTCCAGTGCACGACGGGCGACGTAGAGGCGGCGATCGAACTCGTCATCGTCGATGTCGTCGGTTGGGGTGAGAAACACCTGCCAGACGTCGGGTTCGGAGTCGACGGCCGTCTTGCCGAGTTCCGTGTTGTCCGTCGGAACGTCCCGCCACTCGACGACCGAGAGATCGTACCGCTGGAAGACGGTTTCAGCGATCTCGACGAGCTCCTCGCGAGCGTCGTCGGCCTGTGGCATAAAAAACGAGCCGGCAGCGTACGTGTCCGGAAGCGCCGAGTCGAGTACGCTCTCGAAGAAGGAATCGGGAAGCTGGAGCATAATTCCGGCCCCGTCGCCGGTGTTTTTCTCCGCGCCAGTCGTCCCACGATGTTCGAGATTGCTAAGAAGTTCGAGTCCATCGGCAACGACGTCGTGTCCCCCCTCGTCGTCGAGGTTCATTACGACGCCAACCCCGCAGTTCGAGCGTTCGTCCGCTGGGTCCGCAAGGCCCTGCGAACGCTCGGTGGATACATGTGGCTGTGACATACGCACTACTTGTGAGACCGAACATAAGTCACTACCCCATAATGGCTAAGGGTATTATATACACATATAATCAAATATAAGGTGTATGAGTGTCTCGAACCGGTCTCCGGTCGTAGCAGCCGTCTCTCCGGCGAAACGGGCCGTTTTTGCTGGCCTCGTGACCGGTGGCAATTGTCGGTCGTCGGTCGAAAACGGGGATCGAAAGTGCTCATTCATTCACTTTTCGGCCCCATCGTTGTCAGAGGCATGTGGCATTCACCCATATGAGTGGACACCACACACCCCGTTCGTGCTGCACCGATAAGTGGTGTTTGGGTAAAGAATTAGGGCCACCGATTGGCAGCGGTGAGCGCGAACGGCCACAACCCGTGGTCGCCGGCAGTGTCAGTAAGACTTCGCGAAGTAGGCGACCTCCGTTGCCGGCTCGCCACAGACGCCACACTCGTCGTGGTCGGGTTTGGCGACGTCGCCCGCGGTCGACCCACCGCCCTCGGCGAGTGGCTGCATGACGATCTCCGCGGCGATTTTCTCTTTGATCGCCTCCTCGCATGCCTCGTCACCACACCACGGCGTCTTTACGTAGCCGCCGTGTTTGCCGATCGTTCCCAGAATGGTTTCGGGACTGTGGGCCTCTCGGATATTCGACTCCAGATTTGTGGCGGCCGTCTCGTACAGTTTGTCGTAGATTTCATCGAGATGGTCGTCGACGGTCTCGACGATCCCCTCGCGGTCGGCGACGGACTGTTCGTTGTCGGGACGGTGGACCAGCGTCACCTCCTCGTCGTCGACCTCATTGGGACCGATTTCGAGGCGAAGCGGGACCCCGTTGAGTTCGTGTTCGTTGAATTTGAAGCCGGGATTTCGCTCGTCGCGATCGTCGAGTTCGACGCGGATGCCGGCGTCCTCGAGGTCCGCAGCGATCGCTTCGGCGTAGTCCAGAACCGTCTCTTTGGTGTCGGCCTGCCAGATCGGCACGATGACGACCTGCGTGGGGGCGATCGTCGGCGGGAGGACGAGTCCCTGGTCGTCGGAATGGGTCATGATGAGGGCACCGAGTGCACGCCAGGAGAGCCCCCACGAGGTCGTGTAGGCGGTCTGTTCCGCTTCGTCTTCGTCGACGAAGCTGATATCGAAGGCCTCCGCGAACGACTGGCCAAGGTGGTGGCTGGTCCCGCCCTGGACGGACTTTCCGTCCGGCATCAGTGCCTCGACGGTCGTCGTGGTGTCTGCACCGGGGAACTTGTCGTGTTCGGGCTTTTTTCCCCGGAGCACTGGGATAGCGAGGACGTCCTCGTAGACGCGTTCGTACTGGCCCAGCCGGGTCCAGACCTCTTCCCACGCCTCTGCATCGGTGGCGTGGGCGGTGTGGCCCTCCTGCCACATGAACTCCTTCGTCCGGAAGAACGGCTTGGTCTCCGTTGCCTCCCACCGAACGACCGAACACCACTGATTCAATCTGAGGGGAAGGTCGCGGTGGCTGCGAACCCATTTCGCCATGAACGGGGCGATGATCGACTCGCTCGTCGGCCGAACCGCGAGTCGCTCTTCGAGTTCCTCGTGGCCGCCCTGAGTCACCCACGCCACCTCAGGATCGAACCCTTCGACGATGTCCTTCTCGCGTTCGAGATAGCTCTCGGGAATGAACATCGGGAAGTAGGTGTTCTGGACCCCAGTCTCTTTGAACCAGCCGTCGAGTGCGTCCTGGATGCGTTCCCAGAGTGCATAGCCACGCGGTTTCGTCACGATGAACCCACCCATCGGCGCGTAATCGGCGAGACCGGCCTTCTGGACGACCTCGGCGTACCACTCCCCGGGTTTGTGCGATTTCGACTCGGTGATCCCGAGTTCCTGACTCTCGTCGCTCATGTCTCGAACGTCAGCCAGCGCGGTCTTAAACAATGCGAAGGCGCTCGACACCGCTGACAGCCGATCGAACGCGCCGGTGTGCTGGCTCGGTGGCAGTATCAGATGAGTGCGAACGGTGGACTGACGATCGGTGTGGATACCGTTTCGTACGGACTGTCATCCGTCTCAGTTGGTACTAGAACAGGCTGCCATCGTCGTCTCCATCCTCAGCTTCACTGTCATCGCCGTTCTCACCATCGTCGTCTCCATCCTCGGCTTCACTGTCATCGCCGCCGTCATCATCGTCTCCATCCTCGGCTTCACTATCATCCTCGTTCTCACCATCGTCTCCACCTTCGTCGTCACCGCTCTCTCCCCCACCATCATCTCCGTCGCCATCTCCGTTCTCGTCTTCGCTGTCATCGCCTCCATCCTCGTCGTCACCGTCTCCATCCTCGTCGTCACCGTCTCCATCATCGCTGCCCCCACTCTCGTCATCGCTTTCGGCGACGACCTCCTCGCCGTCGATCGTCCCCTCGACGATGGCATCCTCGCTGACCTCGACTGTCTCAGCGACCACGTCGCCCTCGACGATCGCAGCGGCGGCGATCGTCACCATGGTTCCCGAGAGCCGTCCGCCGACAGCGGCGGCCTCCCCGACTGACACGTTCCGGCCGCCAATATCGCCATCGACTGCCGTTTCGGAAGCGAGTGTGACGTCTTCAGCGCTGATTGCGGCGCCGATCTCGACGCCCGTCCCCGTCTCGACGGCCCCACCAGCAGTAATGCCGCCGTCGACTGCAGCCCCATCATCGAGCACCACACGGCCGGTAGCCGCGATCGAGCTACCCACTGAGACGCCGGCATGGACATCGACAGTACCATCCGCGATGACGCTTCCGTCGGTATCGTCCTCGATCGTGATATCCGAACTCGAGTGATGTTCGGTTTCGGCGTCACCCGAACTGACGTCTCTGATTTCAGTTTCGGCGTCGTCGGCCTCATCACCGCTCAAACAGCCCGCAAGCGCAGTCGCAACTGCACCGGCTGTCGCGGCGAGGACCGATCGGCGTAGAGACGACTCGGACATACAGATACTCGCGAATATCACGAGCCGAGAAAAGAACGTTTGCGCGTGTTTCGCTGACTGCAACAGCGTCGGGAAGCTGTTCAACACGGCTCTCGAGAGTTGCGTCGCCAGCCGAACGAATCGGCCTGTCGGGACCGTGCCACCCTTGGGTGGTCACCCACGTCGCTCTCGATCGCGATGCCGTGAACGAGGCCGTAGTCGCCGCCACAGACGACATTGAAAATGATGAGGGCGATAGATCCGGATCCGAGCCGGGTCTGTCCGAGCGCGGCACCGACAGTGTCAGCGAAGAACGCGGCCACGACAACAACCCGCTCTCACACAGTACTGTCGGTGAGTCAATCGAACGAGACGCCCCATTCCAGTTCGTGCTCGACGAACGCCGCCTCGTCGAGTGGCTCACCGCCCTCGAACCGGAACTCGCCGGCGACGGTCCGTCCCTGGAGCAGCCCCGGCAGCCAGAGCCGATCGTCCTCCCACATCCGATCGTAGGGCACCTCGTCGATCGGAACCCATTCGGGAATGGCCTCCGCCGAAGCCGTGGGCTCTCCCTCGAACGATCGGGTCCGGAAGACGTGACAGAACGTGTGCTCGTCGCCGTCCAGCATGAATGTTAGCTCGCCGGCTTTCGTCAGTTCGGACACCGCCAGCCCGACCTCCTCTCGGGTCTCGCGGACGGCACACTCACGAGGGGTCTCCCCCGCTTCGAGCTTTCCGCCAGGACCGTTGTACCAGCCCTCGCCGAGTCCACGACGTTTCTCGATCAGGAGCACCTCCGACGCTAAGAGATCGTTTCGATCGGTGCCGGTGTCCCCGCCGTCGGTCTCGCCCCGAAGCGGGAAACAGAGCGTCGCCTCGATCATACCGGTGTCTTGGACCGATCGAACATAACGTTCGCCACTCGCGACGCGCCAGAGGGGTGGCGCTGCCAACACTCACGACGACCGATCGCGGCGTCAGGACTGCCGAACTACCGCTGGCCTCGCAGCTGATGGAGTTTTCGATCGAACTGTGGGATCTGCCGTCGAATCCCACCGGATGCCCAATCCTTATGTTGATATTCCCGCATACTGTGTCATGGACGATATTTTCGTCGCCCGACTGATGTCGACCGATCCCCGCGTCGTCACACGAGACACGCTCGTCGAAGACGCAGGAGAGCTCATGCTCGATCACGATATCGGCTCGGTCATGATCGTCGACGACGACAACCAGCTCGAAGGAATCCTGACGACAACCGATTTCGTGGCGATCGTCGCCGAAAGTCAGCCGAAAGCCGAGACGACCGTTGCGCGATATATGACCACGGACGTCATCACGGCATCGGCACAGGACAGCATCGTCGACGCCGCAGATATGATGGTTACCTACGGCGTCCACCACCTCCCGGTCGTCGACGACGATGCGGGCGTCATTGGGATGATCGCGACGTCAGATCTCACTACCTATCTCTCGCAGGTCTCCGAACCAACGCCCCAGGCGACGTAGCCGTCTCCAGCGGCCTCGTCACTCGGAGACGTCTGCATCAGGCACCCGATCGGCTGCCTCGGCGAGACGCGTCGCAAGTGCCCGTGCCTCCGCTCTCGTCACGGTCACGTCGGCGTGACCCGTTCCGTGATCGCCCGCCATCGCGTCGATGCTCAAGACGAGTCGATCGCCGTCCCGGCGAACCGAGAGATCCGCCCGATCGGGGTACTCCCGTGGCGGGCCGAGAACTTGGCTGTGTTCCTCGTCCCCGGACAGCGATACTCCCGGCCGCAATGTCGCCGATCGCCGGTGTAAACCCCGCGCATATCGATCGGCTCGCTTCGCTCGCGAGCTGGGACTGGGAGGGGTTCAAATCCACCGTCGACGAGGATTCACGGCGCTCACGAATTTATTCGCGGCGCAAAATAGTGGACTCGCTGGGATTTGAACCCAGGGCCTCTTCCTTGCGAAGGAAGCGATCTACCGCTGATCTACGAGCCCGCGACCGTTTCTACCCGACGTCTGTATTTGTAGCTTGTGTTTCGCCACCGACTCGACGATCCGATGGTGTCGGTCAGCCGATCAGCGCCCGGTCCGCGACGCGTGCGAACCGGGCCCGAGGACGCCGGCGCGGCCGGCGACCAGCCCGAGCAGGAAGCCACTGAAGTGAGCGACCAGTGCAACGCCGGGCTGGGCAGTCGCAAGCGTGACGATCGCCGCCAGTACGAGGAAGATGGCGATCGTCACCCAGCGTGGCACCGTGATCACCGAGGCGAACGCATCCGACAGGCGGTTGGCGGCGAGCAGGTAGCCAAGGAGGGCAAAGACCGCCCCGCTGGCTCCGAGTACGCCTGCCGTCGCCGAAACCGGGGTCGACGGAAGCGTGGCGAAAGCGCCGGTGAGCAGAATCTGGGCGATACCCGCCAGTGCACCGGTGACGAGAAAGAAGGTGTGAAATCGCAGCCGAGTCGTCGCCCGGGCAACTGGCCACCCAAAGACCACGAGTGCGACGCTGTTCGAGAGGAGATGTCCCAGCCCACCGTGAGCGTAGACACTCGTGACGATCGTCCACGGATTCTCGGTCAGTGGTGGCGCGAGGACGAACAGGCCGGCCATCGCTCCGACGAACGCGGTGAGCACCTGGGCGACGTAGACCACGAGGAAGATGACGAGGAGTTCGAGGATCGGACTCGACCCGGTTCCGTCGGCGCCGCTGACCGTCTTTCGCTTCGAGTCCGACCGCGCTCGCCTGGACATACTTGACAGTCGGTCGCGAGCCACAAAAGTCTACAGCGCAGTCACAGTTTGCGTGACGGAGCCACATCGTCCTGGGCCGGAGACAGTCCCAGCTAGACGGGCTGTCACAGTGGTCACTGGTGGGTATCGATTATCGATCGGAAAAACAAAATTCCTCAACAGTGTGCAGTCGAGATCGTCAGTCTTCGAGGACGATCTCGATCGAGACGTCGTTTGGCACCTGGATGCGCATGAGCTGGCGGAGTGCGCGTTCGTCGGCGTCCAGATCGATCAGGCGCTTGTGGACGCGCATCTCCCAGTGCTCCCACGTCGCGGTGCCCTCGCCGTCAGGCGACTTCCGGGTCGGCACCTCGAGGGTCTTCGTCGGCAGCGGGATCGGACCGCTCAGGTTGACGCCGGTGTTGTTCGCGATCTCGCGGACGTCGTCACAGATGTTGTCGAGGTCGTCTGGACTCGTGCCTGCGAGTCGAACGCGTGCCTGCTGCATTTATTTCTCGTGGACGTCGAGGACCTTACCGGCCGCGATGGTCTGACCCATGTCACGGATGGCGAAGCTCCCGAGTTCTGGGATCTCGCTGGATGGCTCGATGCTGAGCGGCTTCTGTGGTCGAATCGTCACGACCGCAGCGTCACCCGACTGGATGAAGTCGGGGTTCTCCTCGGCGACCTCGCCGCTGGATGGGTCCATCTTCTTGTCGATGGACTCGATCGTACAGGCGACCTGGGCCGTGTGGGCGTGGAAGACCGGCGTGTAGCCGGCCGTGATCACGGATGGGTGCTGCATGACGACGATCTGGGCCTGGAACGTCTCGGCGACGCTTGGTGGCTCGTCGGCCGGACCACAGACGTCACCGCGGCGGATGTCGTCCTTACCGATGCCGCGAACGTTGAATCCAACGTTGTCACCGGGTTCGGCTTTTGGCACCTCTTCGTGGTGCATCTCGATCGTCTTCACTTCGCCGCCGACGTCGCTGGGCTGGAAGGAGACGTTGTCGCCGATGTTCATCACACCGGTCTCGATACGGCCGACTGGGACGGTACCGATACCCGAGATCGTGTAGACGTCCTGGATCGGGAGTCGAAGCGGTGCGTCCGTCGGTGGTTCGGGCTCCGGCAGGGCGTTGAGTGCCTCGAGGAGGATTTCGCCGTCGTACCACGGCGTCTCGTCGGAGCGCTCGGCGATGTTGTCGCCCTCGAACGCCGAGATTGGGATGAACGAGGCGTCGTCGGTGTTGAACTGGACCTGCTTGAGCAGCTGGGTCACTTCCTCGACGACCTCGTCGTAGGTCGACTCCTTGTAGTCGACGACGTCCATCTTGTTGATGCCGATGATGAGTTCGTCGATACCCAGGGTGCGTGCCAGGAAGACGTGCTCCTGGGTCTGGGGTGCGACACCGTCGTCAGCGGCGACGACGAGAACTGCGTTGTCGGCCTGGCTCGCGCCAGTGATCATGTTCTTGACGAAGTCGCGGTGACCAGGACAGTCGACGATGGTAAACTCGTACTCGTCGGTAGAGAACTCCTGGTGGGCGATGTCGATGGTGACACCACGCTCTCGCTCTTCGGCGAGGTTGTCCATGACGTAGGCGAACTCGAATCCGCCTTTGCCTTTCTCTTCTGCTTCTTCGCGGTGCTGTTCGATGACGTGCTCTGGTACGCTCCCTGTCTCGTAGAGGAGGCGTCCCACGAGCGTACTCTTCCCGTGGTCGACGTGACCGATGATGGCCAAATTCTGGTGTCGTTCGCTCATTGTTGTAGCTCACGCGCAGAGGCGCTTATATCGGTCTCTTTTGCTCGTTGCAGTTAAAACCATTTCGATAGCGTATTCAGCCGATCCCGCTGCTTGCTTGCGGTTTGTCGATCGTGCACACGGTTCACAGCGTCGGGTCGTCGGCCGGATTTCTGGACCCACTGACCGCCGATCGGCGATACGGTACTGCCGATTCGGCAGTACCGACGGACACGAATCCGTATGAGAACGTGATAGCGAACGGCTGGCCGCGATCGAACGGAAGGCGATCGACGCGAACGGAAGACGATCGACGCGAACGGAGAGACGACTGTCCTACAGCGGTGGCAGCCGACCGACATCGGAGAGCACTGCAGTAGCCGTTTCTGGGCCGCCTGCACCGCGGCCGCTGTTGTGGAGGCTGCCGGCGTGTTTCGTCTCGATCTGGACGATGTTTCGGGTTCCAGTCACGGCGAGCGCACCGTTTTCGGGGACGAGTCGCGGACCGACGCGAATCCCATCGCGGGTCGCTTCCCCGATGAGCCGGATCGTTCGGCCGTCCTCTGCGGCGAGGTCGAGTGCGCTTCCGGGAATGTTCTCGATGCCCGAAACGTCGGCGTCCTCGAGTGCGAAGCCACCGTCAGCGAGCACGTTCGACAGGATAACGAATTTCAACGCCGCGTCCGTCCCATCGACGTCGAACGTCGGGTCGGCCTCCGCGACACCCAGGTCCTGTGCTTCAGCGAGGACGTGGTCGTAGTCGAGGCCTTCGGCGGCCATCCGCGTGAGGATGAAGTTCGCCGTCCCATTGAGCACACCACGGACAGCCGTAACGGCCTGTGGCGTCGAGTCTTCGATCGTCGATAGCACTGGAATCGCACCGCCGACGGTCGCCTCGAACCGGATCGAGCCGGCGCTGTCGGCTTCGAGCGCGCGCAGTTCGTCGTATCGTTCGGCGACCGGCCCCTTGTTGGCCAACACGACGTGTCGATCGGCATCGAGTGCCCGCTTGGTGTGGGTAAAGCCGGGTTCGGCGTCGCCGAGTGTCGTCGGCGTCGCCTCGACGAGGACGTCGTACTCGGTCTCGAAGACGTCCGCCGGCTCGGCGGTCCCGACGGCGTCCCCGCCGAGTTTTCGATCGAGAACGCTGTCGACGTCGATCCCGTCAGGGTCGATCGCCGCGTCAGTCGAATCGGCGAGTGCAACGACCTCGTGGCCGTACTCACCGGCGAGGTCGGCAACCGACCGACCGACGTCACCGGCACCGAGGATCGCGAGTCGCATCAGGCATCACCTCCGAGCAGCGGTTCGACGACCGTGAGCGCTTTCTCCGAGCCGATCGACCGAATCGACTCCAGAGCGGCGGTCGTCCGGCCGGAATCGATCGCGAGGCGGACCCGTGCGCTGGCGACGCCGTCGGTTCCGTCGGGGGCCGCCATCGAGAGATCCAACACGGCCGCATTGGCCTCGTCTTCGATGCGCGAGAGCGTCTCCGAAAGGTCGGTTGCGACGAGGTGACCGATCAGGACGACGCTCATCTCCTCGCCGTAGCGCTCGGCACCCGCCTGGATCACGTTGACGCCGGCGTCACGAAGTCCCTCGACGACGTCGTCGAACCGGTCGGGTGGACACTCGACGTCGACCTCGACGGGGATATGACCGCGGGGTGTGATGTTTCCTCGTTCGTGATGGATGCTAAGCAGGTTCCCACCGTTGTCCGAGATTGGTTCGAGCGCGCGAAGCAACTCGCCGGGTTCGTCGACGAGTTCGAGTCGAACGGTGTAGGCGCGAACACCGCCATCAGTCTCGGCATCCGCGTCCGATTCTTCCTCGGCGTCGGCGGCGTTACTCATCGCCGACACCTCCGTCCTGGGGGCGTCCACACGTCGTCATTGTATACGACTCCATAATCGGTAGCTAAAAGGATATAGGAGTTCCCAAAACTGTCCGCCCGTGTCAACAGGCGACACGAGACAGCGTGACGATCGACTAGAGGTGGTCTTTACCCGGGTTCGAAGAGCCCCAGTCGCCACGCCCGCCTTCGGTCCGATCGACACCCATGATGGTCTCGGCCTGGTCCGGACCGCCGAGACTCTCGCGTGCGTCGGGGACGCGGATGGTGACATCGTCGACCTCGGGCCATTTGAGGAGTTCGGCCTCGATGTTGCCCGACGTGACGTCGCTGACCGAACACCCCTTGCAGCCGCCACCGAGTTCGACGATAACCTCGCCGGTCTCGGGGTCGGCCTTCCGGACGGCACTGGTGCCACCGTGCATCTGGATGATCGGCATCTCACGCATGAGCCATTTTTCGACGCGCTCTTTGAGCGGTGTCTCGTCGTCGGAGTCAGTCAGGGTCATTGTCCGTTCTAGGGGTTCAAGCGCTGAATAGGTTTGGTCCACGGTAACAGTCCGTCAGGAACGATGAGGAAGGATTTCGACGATCGCGCCCGCAAACCAGTGACCGACAACTGCTGGCCGACGATCGCTGCTCCACGATCGCATCCACAATCGACGCTCAATCGGCCGTGCGACGACGCCGGCGCAGCCACTCCAGGCCGACCATCCCGCCGGCGAGTCCTGCGAGGCCGGCCGTGCCGACAAACCCGGGGATCGGATCGTCGGTATCCTCGTCGACACCCGCCGTCCTGATCGGGAACGTGTAGAGCGCCCCCTCGATGTCGGTGTTGGGGATCAATTCGGTACTGCTGGCGACGATCGTTTCGCCCGGGTTCGCGACGCGGGCCGTCCAGAAGGCCGCCTCGTCGCGATCCGCCCAGCGAGCAATCTCGACCGGAGCGGCGGGATCGGCGACGTCGTGGACCGAGACGCCGCCCTGATACCACGAGGCGTAGAGTCGATCGGCCCGAAGCTCGAAGTTGTGGGCTGTCGTCCACTCGCCGCCGTTGTACGTCGCATCCTCGGTCTCGGGTGGGTCGATCGACGCGATGCGGTTCGGATCGGTGGCGTCGCTGATGTCGTAGAGGTCGATCCCACCCGGTCCGTCAGGGTCGTCACCACCGGTTTCCCAGGCTTCTCGGCCGACGGCCATGAGAGATCCCGTCTCGTCGACGGCCGAGTAATGGTCGTTGCCGGGGAGGCCATACTGGGCCTCCCGGTCGCTCTCGATCGAGAGCTGGTCGTCTCTGTTCGTCTCTCGGACGTGCGACAGGTACTCGGGGGACGACGGGTCGCTCACGTCGAGCAAATACGTGCCCGCGTTCCAGTAGGCGAGGTAGGCGACGTCGTCGTGGACGTAGACGTCGTGGAGATAGCGGGCGAGCCAGTAGATCTCGCCCCACTCCGGTTCGCGATCGAGCATCGACCACTGGCCGATCCGGTCGATCTCGTCGTCGCCCACATCGAAGACGTCGAGTCGGTTCTCGTCCGGTGTTCCGGGATCGTCGGCGTCACCGTTGACGACGACGTAGAGGGTCTCATCGTCGAGATAGCAGTTGTGGATGTGATATCCCGTCTCGTGCTCGGCGACACGGACGGGGTCGGTTGGATCGCTCACGTCGTACAGGAGGACGCCCTCGAACTCGCCGGTGCCCCGATTCGCCGGACCGGGAACGACCAGCCGATCGCCGTCGACTTTGACGTCAAGGATTTCGGTCAGCTGTCGCTCGTCGACTGCGAGCTGGCGGTGGGCTGTGAGAATCGTGGGGTCGGCCGGATCGCTCACGTCGACGGTCACGAACCCGTTCGTGGCAGCGAGATACGCAACGTCGCCGTCGTCGCCGACGACTGCCTCGGCAGCACCATCGACGGGGACGCGACCGAGCGGCTCGAACTCATCGTCCAGTGTCGTGGCCCCTACAGCCGACGTTGTCGCGGCCTGCAGGGTCGACAGTGACAGCCCGGCGATCGCACCGCGCCGGAGCAGTGAGCGTCTGTACACACGTCTACCACGAAGCGTCAAAGTAAATAGTATGTGCTGGTGGCGTTCCACCCGGCGACCGACGTCCCCTGTTCCATCTTCGAACGACTGATACGGATTAGTGTCCGTCGTTACCGCTGATCGGCCGGACGGGTTCGCTGATCGGCGGTAATTGATAACACTAATCCGTATGAGTCGGTCCGGCCGTCGGTCACTACCGATCGAGGCGACGTCGGTCGCCGGTCCCGTCGGTCAGTGCACTCGCGAGGGCGCCCTCGAGAACGACGTCGTCTCCGAGCTCCGTGACGGTGATTTCGGGAACGTTCGTCATTACCATCTCCGAAACCCGATCGCGGACCGCATCTACCACCAGCTCCTCGTTGTTGAGTGCGACGGCACCACCGAAAGAGACGACGATCGGCGCGAAGGCGTGGATGACGTTCGTCAGGCCGATCGCGTTCCAGTGGGCGAGTTGCTCGATCGTGTAGTCGGCCAGTTCGTCCTCGCCGGCGAATTCGAAGACGTCTTTGGCGGTAAAATCCGGCCCGTCAAGTGGCAGCTTCGTCTCGATCGTCGGATCGTCCTGTGCGAGCAGTCTGGCGTAGTTGGGGATGCCGTTGCCCGAACAGTAGGCCTCCCAGTGGCCGTCCTGGCCACAGCCACAGGGTAGCCGACCCCGCGGATCGACGACACAGTGGCCGACCTCGCCGGCGTTGCCGTCCCAGCCGCTGACGATCTCGCCGTCACAGCAGACGCCGGCTCCGATCCCCGAGGAGATCGTGAGATAGACCATGTCGTCCGGGTTGCGGTCCGCGTGAAACCGCTCGCCGATGACCCCCGCCGTCGTGTCGTTGTGGAGATGGACCTGCTCGCTGTCGATCAGCTGTTTGATCGGCCCGGTCAGGGGGATGCGATCGATCGAGTCAGGCAGGTTCGCCGGATCGATCACCGCCCCCTCCGCGAGATCGAACGGACCGATCGATCCGATCCCCGCGGCGCCGATCCGCTCGGGCGTGATACCGGCGTCACCACACGCCTCCCGGAGCGTTCGGAGCACGCCCTCGGTCACGTCGATTCCCGTGGGACCACGCGGTGTCCCCCGACGGCTCACGCCGATTTTCGTCCCATCGGCCGCGGCCACGATGGCCCGAACGTTCGTCGCGCCGAGATCGACGCCCGCATAGTAGACCATATGAATAGGGACTGCCGTCACGATACTTAACTACCAAGATCCTGCTCCGTCTCCGTAGAGTAGCCACAACCGTTACTGCCGATGCGATACAGCGTGTGTGCCAGCAGTACATGTATGCCATTTCATATCATAGTATACGGCATGGGGACTAACGACTCACCGACGGAGACCGGCACCGACACCCCCGATGGGATCGACGCCGAGCCAGTTGCGGAGCTCACCGAGGGAGAGCTCGCGGCGCTCCACGAGGTCGAACTGGGCTTCGAGTGGCTCCAACGCGGACAGGGCTGTCTACTCGAGTTCCATCACGCGACTGGACACGGGATGGACCACCTCGCAGAGGCCGAGCTGTTGCTCAGAGACCACGGCCACGAGGCACTTGCTGACACGATCAGAGACGAGGTGCTTCCCCACGGCGTCGTCGACGACGATCGGTGGTCCTACGATGTCGTCGAGAACTTCCAGGAGACGCTGTTGACCGAGACCCGGGCGCTCGAACGGCGCGTCCGGGCGGAGCTCGCTGACGGGGAACGACACGTTCGCGAACGACGACAGGAACGCGAGTGGAAAGCGCGATCGCGCCAGCGGTAGCCGGTCGAGCCGCCGGCCTCGGTCAACAGCGAGAGAGCCCCGTCGGCGTGCGAGCCTGTCCACCGTGGTAGAACGGACAGGCAGGCCGATGGCACGGCCCGTGTCCGCCTACGGCCAAACCGTAGACGGTCGCCTGATTCGGTATCAGGCGCTGTGCAAGGAGATGCGTCCCCGTCGGGACGCCGAACACGCCACACCCCTCGCGGGGCTCACGTACCGAGTACGAACCGGAGTCCACCCACGCGACGGAATCTTGCCCCCGTCGGACGCACGGAACGACACACCGGTTTTCTCGGGGTGTCTGCCTGTGCGACCCCGAACGTGCGGTTGGGGAAACCCCGGCGCTCACGCCAGAGAGGATGTCATTCCATCACGTCTAGATCCCGGAAGTAGGTTACCGGACAGGGTGCCTGAAGAATAATCTCTTGTGAGACCGAGCCGAGTACTGCCTTTTCGGCCGGCGATCGGCGCCGGCCACCGACAACCAGCCGATCGGCATCGACGTCGATCGCGATATTGACGACCTCGTCGCCGATCTCGCCGACTGCGCCCCTGATTTCGGTGTCGACGCCAGCGGCTGAAATCGTCTCTTCGAGGTCGCTGACGGGCGATCGACGCGCGGCCACTGCATCGGGATCGACGTCGTCGACCCGGTCTTCGAAGCCCAGTCCCTCGCGGAACTCCTCGTATTCGGCTTCAGTGAAGGCGTGGCCGATGACGACAGTGGCATCGAGCGGTTGTGCAACCTCGAGCACGGTAGCGGCGAGCTCCGAGGCGCGGACGGTATCCATCGGGCCGACTGCGAGAAGGACGGTATCGATCGCCATATCCGGACAGTGGCACAGCAACCATGGTAAGTGTTCGCGTCGTTCCAACTCGGCAGGAAGACGGGAGTTGCGGACTCGAATCCGTCTCAGACGGATTAGTGTCCGTCGGTGGCGTCGCTCCGGACGAAGGTAACGGGACAGGGAGCCGACAGCAGCACCTCCTGGGCCGTCGAGCCGAAGACCGCCTTGCCGGTCGGCGATCGGCGGCGGCCGCCGACGACGACGCGATCGGCGTCTATCTCCGTCGCGAGGTCGACGATCGCCGGGCCGTGGTCACCGACGGCACCACGGATCTCGTACTCGATGTCGTGGTCGTCGAGTGTCGCCGCAAGCGTTCGGATCGTCGAGTGGTGCGTCGCGACGCCGTCGGGATCGATCGACGCGTCGTCGTCGAGTTCGAGTCGCGTGACGACCTCGTCGTACTCACTGTTCGTGAACACGTGGCCGAGTGTGACAGGAGCGCCTGCGGGGTCGGCAACTTCGATGACCGCCTCAACCAGTTGCTCGCTTCGATCGGCGTCACCTGGGCCGACGGCTAACAGGAGCGTGTCCAGTGACATAGCCGGACTATGGCCGAGAGATATTTAGTTCATCGATATTCGAAACCCGACAGCGGTGCCGAATGGCCGGCTCCGTGTGACTTTTGGACGCAGTGACCGACCACGACGTATGGATGGACCCGATCTCGAAGACCGGACCGTACTCGTCACGGGCAGCGCACGCGGCGTCGGTCGCGAACTCCTGCTTGCAGCGGCCGACTGTGGGGCACGGACGGCGGTCCACTATCACACGAGCGACGACGCTGCCCGGGACGTGGCAAAGCGAGCACGCGATCGCGGCGCGCCCGAGGCGGCGGTGGTGCAGGGAGACGTCACCGATCCCGAGAGCGTCGACGACCTGTTCGAGGCCGTCGAACGCGAACTCGGCACCGTCGACGTGCTCGTCAACAACGTCGGCGACTTCGCCCCCACACACTGGGACGCGATCGAGTTCGAGCGCTGGAATCGGGTGCTCGAAACCAATCTCAACGGAACCTATCTCTGCTCGAAACGGGCACTGTCGGCGATGCGTGAAGGCGGGTACGGGCGGATCGTCAACATCGGCTACGCCTCCTCGGAGCAGGCATTGGTCGCCCCAAAGAACTTCCCGTACTTCGTCGCGAAGACCGGGGTATTGATGTTTACCCGGATGCTCGCAGCCGATACCCAGGACGATGGGGTCACGGTCAACGCAATCTCCCCCTACGTGGTCGAAAACTCCGCGGAGTTCCCCGACGAGCTACCACGCGATCGGCCAGCATCCTTCGAAGACCTGGTTCAGCCGCTGTACTTCTTTCTCGATCCGAAAAGCGACTACATCAGCGGGGAGAACGTCGAAGTCGATGGCGGCTGGTTACCCGAAACGGTCTGATCGACGGATGGAGGCGGCTGGTTACCCGAAACGGTCTGATCGACGGATGGAGGCGGCTGATTATCCGAAACTATCTGACTGGGTGGCGAGGCGGTTCACCCATCAGACGCCAGGCGGTCTCTGTCGGTGTCAGGCTTCGCGTCGATCGATCTCGGGGAACTGGTCGTCATCGAGCACCGAGACGACGTCCGAATCCGACGGGCCACCACCGTCGAACGCTGCGACGAACTCGTCGAGTTTGTCGGGCTCGTCTGCACCCGGGAGGCGACGGTCGGCAGTGACAGAGTCCTCATCGACCCCGAGGCGGTCTGCGACCAGATCGGCCGCCGCCTCGGCCATCTGCCGGTAGGTCGTCAGCTTCCCGCCGACGATCGAGGCGAAGTTGTCGACGCCGTCGTCGTCGTGGTCGAGCAGGAAGAACCCCCGCGAGATACCCCGTGCCGTGCGGCTCGATTCGTCCGGTGCGTACAGCGGGCGAACGCCCCACCAGGTGCGGGTGATCTCCGCGTCGGCCGCGGCTGGTAGCATCTCCCCACACTCCTCGCGGACGCGTTCGATCTCCTGCTCGGAACCCTCGTAATCGTCTGGGTCGTCGATATCGACGCTCGTCGTCCCGAGGACCACCTCGCCATCGTGGGGGAGAACAATGTCGCCGTCGTCCGGATCACGACAGCGGTTGAGGACGGGGACGAGGTCGTCGTACTCGACAGAAATCATCACGCCACGGTTTGGCTGCATCTCGACGTCGACGTCCGCCATGGCAGCGACGTTCCCAGCCCATGCCCCCGTGGCGTTGACGACGTACTCGGCCTCGATCGTGTCGTCGACCTCGCCGCCGACATCGACGCCGGTGAGCCGTCCCCCCTCGACGGTCATCCCCTCGACAGGCGCGTTCGTGAGGATCTGTGCACCGTGATCGCGGGCGTCCGCGGCGTTTGCGGCGACGAGCCGCGACGGATAGATCACCGCGTCCGGCACCGTCATCGCCTGCTCGACGTCGTCGGACAGCCCCGGGACCCGATCGCGGGCTTCGTCACCGTCGATGCGCGTCACTGGGATTCCGATGTCGACACAGGCAGCATGCTTCTCCTCGAAGTAGTCCGAATCGTCGTCTTCGAGCGCGACGAACAGCCCGCCGGTGTCACGAATACAGTCGCCGGCGATCTCCCCCAGGATCCGCCGCTCCTCGATGCACTCTTGGGCGCCGACGCGATCGGCCTCCGCGTATCGCGCGCCGCTGTGAAGCAGCCCGTGCGATCGACTTGACGTGCCCGACGGCAGGCCACCGCGATCGACAAGCGAAACATCGAGCCCACGAAGTGCGAGGTCACGCGTGATTCCAGCCCCTGTGGCACCGCCGCCGATGACGAGAACGTCAGTTTGGATCGGCATACCATGCCTATCGGCTGCTATCGGGAAACATCTACCCCCAACAATGCAACAGGTGAGAGAGCGGGCGCCCAGCCACACGGACCAGACGAGATCACGGCCGCACGGACCAGACGAGATTACGGCCGCACGGACCAGACGAGAACACAGCCGCGCGGACGATCGGACACGTATACCACAACCGACCTCCTACGCCAGTGTATGAGGTCACCGGGAACTCTCCGAACGGTTCATACCGCTGCGGCTCAGGGCGCACAGATGGAGCAGGTCGACACCGTCCGTGCCGCTGTCGGACGTGGACTCGAGGGCGATCGGGAGTGGCCCCGGTACATGCTCTCCGAAGACGAGGACCAGGTCCCCTCGAAGTGTCCGATCACCATCACGCGAGACCACCCGAAACGAGCCGTCAGACTGCCATGAGCGAGACGTCCACCGAGGCGACGTCTGAGGACGACGACTCGGCGGTCCCGGCCGACGCCGTCCTCCTCCTGATCGACTTCCAGGAGGGGTTCGACGACGACGGGTGGGGGAGCCGGAACAACCCACGCGCCGAGAACCGAGCGACACGGCTGCTGGCTCAGTGGCGAGCAACCAATCGACCCGTCGTCCACGTCCGCCACGCCTCGACCGAGCCCGACTCGCCGCTTCGCCCCGATCGGCCGGGATTTGCGTTCAAACCGGCACTGGAGCCGATCGCCGGCGAGCGGACGTTCGAGAAGTCGGTCAATGGTGCGTTCGTCGACACCGATCTGGAACCGTGGCTTCGTGACCGCGGGCTCGAGACGCTCGTGATCGCGGGGTTGACCACCGACCACTGCGTCTCGACGACGACCCGGATGGCCGAGAACCGGGGCTTCGACGTCCGCCTCGTCGCCGATGCGACTGCGACGTTCGGTCGGACGTTCGATGGCGAGCACTTCGATGCGGAGACGGTCCACCGGACCGCCCTGGCCCACCTCGAGGGTGAATTCGCCGAGATCGTCCGGACGGCCGATCTTCTCGACGAATGAGAGCGCCACCGAGGCGAACAGTGAACACCACACGCCGCGTACCGCTTCGACACTGACCACCACTCATGACCGCTGACGCCTCACACCACGAACTGGCGACACACCTTGGAAGCGTCACAGGAGAAACGCTGCGCGACGATACCGACTGGACGATCGCGAAAACGGCGGATGGGTGTGAAGTCGTGTTGCCCGACGAACGCATCCGGATCGATCGCTACCACAGCCCCGACGAGTCGGTTCGGTGGGAACTGACGCTCCAGGCCGACGGCGACATCGTCGGTAAGTCCGGCCCCTACGAGTCGATCGCGACGGTGGGGAAACGGCTGCAGACACTGCTCACCAGCGAGGTCCGGTATACGGTCTGTTGTGACGGCTGAGTGCGACGGCCCCGCGTATCGTGACGGCTGAGTGCGACGGCCCCGCGTATCGTGAC
>LKMJ01001285.1_pt1 | contig 21816 bp, 17 predicted proteins | sample 643391 | NCBI WGS metagenome assembly LKMJ01 (sample SAMN04112250, study PRJNA286221) | soda lake metagenome | biome: soda lake; feature: Kulunda Steppe; material: water; isolation source: sample PL-Br10 brine of Picturesque Lake | place: Russia: Kulunda steppe | collected 2010-07
AGCGCAAGCAGAAGCAGGCAGCTGACCGTGCCTGGAGGGGCGGGAGCCGCTTCCTGGAAAGACATGAAAACCTGAAGCTCGCAAATATGGGCTTAAAATCAGAGGCCTCGCAACCCCTTAATACTCGCAAATAAATTAATGTAATCATTTTGAGGCCTCGCAAGATCAAGGAGTCGCAAGATCAAGCGAGCAGTACGGTAATCAATAATCAATGAATAACACCAGTGCTTGTAAATACATCTTGAGAAATATACTTTTACTTTCTGCAACGCGGGCACTAGAGGAATGGCTGATTTAATTCCAGAGGGTGATCTGAGGCCCAAAAGGGGTATGGTCTTGGCATGATCCCAGGGCATGGGCCCCGTGACGCACAGTTTTCAAGCTTAGTGTTTGGTAGCCCTGGTTGCAAGCTGTCCACAGCACCTGAGTTCGAGGTGCCTGTCACGGCGCCCATGCGCAATAAGCCGCGGCGTGAACCCTACTTTTCACAGCCAGATGTCCACACCAGATCAGCCACAGCACCAAATTACATGATTACGGTGTTTTGGTGCTCTTGTAATAAACAAACATCATTGCAAAGGAATTGGAGTGAAAATACCCAGTGGTTGGTGAGACGATGACCTAAAAAAATCAGCATAAGGGGTGGCAAAATGGGTCAAAATCCGACCCCCTCCAAACCTGAATTTCAATATCCAATATCAATTAGCGACATATAAGAAGTATATTGATGGTGTTTTGGGGGTAAAAATATGTGTGGTTGGGTCGTGTTGAGGGCATACGTGGGCTGTTTATGCCAAATTCGGCCAAAAACAGAGGCTGAGCACCCTCCCAGGCCACCAGGAGCGTCCATTTCACCCCAAATTCTGCCAGTAGCCTAGTGATCAAAATACAATAAACATCAAATAAGGATCATGCCCAGACTTTTGCTCAACCCCCTCTGAGACTTTTCATGTGATTTTGATGATATTAAAAACAAATATTTGTAGTTGGAGCAGCCCTCCTGGAGACCGGAATGACTCAGAAGGACCCGAGCGCCTGGTCTGCGCCCCCGCCCGCCCATCCCCCAAGCTACCCCACTACACAGCGCTGATCAGTCCAGATTTCCACATTTTGTTTGCGCTGCTTCCTTTGTCCACCTCGAAGAGCTGCAGGCTGCCTCAGCGCTGTTGCTGCATTGCCTGCTGGTGCAACGCACGTAGATTAGCTCCATGCACACACCAGAGTGAGCCTGGATTGAATCTTGCTGTACATCAGCCCGCAAGCTGACCAGTTGCGCTGGCAGACACCAACTTGATGCCTTGTGGTATAGCACATAGGCCTGATTGTAGACGATTGGTAGGTGTGCGCGAGCTTACACACGCACACACACATGTACACACACATGTACACACACACACATGTACACACACACACACACATGTACACACACTGTTTTGAAGACGGCATCTGCCATATCTCCATCCTGCCCAGCAAACCTTTGTGAGCCAAGGCATCTGCATCCCACATCTGCCATGGTTGCATCCCCCTCAATGCATTATCGCAATAGATGTGTGGTCATATTTTAATGTAGAAATAATTTAAGTACATTTATCGAATTTATCTGAATTTCTTTAGCGTGTCAAAGCGCTGTTCCAGTGAAAGAGGGTCGCTGAGGCTATGGCACTTTTGGCAAAGAGGCTCCCCTAGGCTCGCCAAGGCTCGCCCTTGGCGAGTCCTGGCAAGTCAGCTGCCCACCCTTAATCAGCATACATCAAGCGAAACGGGAAGCCTAATCTTGGGATGGTGCTTAGGCAGACGAAAGCCCTGACAGGCTGCCATGAACTTTAAGCTGATTCCATCGATGACATGACCTTGGGCGCGCAGGTTTCCATGTCCAAAACAGCATAAGCTTCATTTGCATCAGACACCAAAAGTAAGAGAGGCAGAGTAGGGAGGCATCTGCATTTGAGCTCAATGACAAGCCTATAGTAGGCTAAAACTTGGCAAGTTCAAGTCGCCCACCATACCAAGGACAGTAGGCCCTTTCGAGGATTGTAACTAAGGATCGGCAAGGAAAGCTGAACAGGCCCCTGTTTTTCCTTTTAAGGAACTACCTCACTGTCCTGAAAGATTGATGCCAGAATAATGTTACTGTGATTTCTTGATGACGCATGCTGGCCTGCTTAGGAACTGCTTTGCTGGAACTGCCACCACGTGTCATTCAAAATGCATGTAAGATGGACTGCATGAAGTTTGAAGTGCTTACATGCTGATATTCCTGTGGGCTGTGAGCTCGCGCAAGTGCAATGGCTGCATTTGATGGTAGGAGCAAGTTTCAAAAAATAGAAGGCCCTCCTTTGAGCGCAGGATTGCATGAGCAAACAGGGGCACACCAGCATCCCTGATGAGTGTTAATCAAAAATAGTTATCACAGGCTTGAGGGTGCTTAGACACACACACACACGTCTTATAAGGTATCATTCATGTCAGGTGTGAAGTAACTCTTTGAGCTGAGCCCAGCACCTCATCCCTGCGCTATATACTGCCGTTTCACACAGCTTCACAGCCAGCCCATGGTACTCAAGTCATAGCACAGATGCAGAAAGGTCTTCGGAAAATATTTTGGCATAGGAATGGTAGCATTTGGCGCACCCTGCTGCGCGCAGCGCACCCATGTTTGCAAGCCTGGAAGGTAAATCTTACCCCCTTCCCCCAAGACCTCCCTAGCTGCTCTATTCACAGTGCATTTCACTTACTGAGGTCCACGTGAAGCCCCTGGTCACCAATTCTCTTTCTGAATCAGGTCTTGCACAGGCCATTTCACGGAAAGGGCTGTAAGAATCCACTGTATCTAGTAAATACTTCAATTTCACAATTTTAATATTTTGGAAAGTCTTTCAAGAGGGAGCAGGACCTGCTCTTCCTTGCATCTCCTAACTTCTAAGACGAGGCAAGCAGTACAAGTTTCAAGTGTACGCTGCATTACTATATATGATTAGAAAGTACTAGAAGCTGATACAACAATTTGCAGGAGTTTAAACTTAAACCCGCTGTCCCTGTTACCATCTCCTTTAACATTCCTCGCAAAACGTTTTTTGTGATATATGAGAAGGGTTGTCCCCACCACTGAGTTCCCCCTTTATTAGGGAGGGGTGGCCAAAAACGTTCCTCAAGGCATAACTTTGCAGCCACCCCACCATTTTTTATCTGAGCACACCATTGGAGAGCTTAATCTTTTCCTGGTTCCAATCGTGCCCTTGGATCAGAATTGGTGTCGTGGGTGGAAGGAAATACCGAAAAAAGAATATCAGGTTTGAACAGTGCACACCATCTACCATACACAGCCTCAAACTCCGACCATGATGTGCCTGCACATGTGCAAATTTGGCCCGCTTATCCTGTGTAGATTTATGTGTGGGAAGCTCTGTTACTGACCTATGCGCCCAGGAGAGGCAGATGTCTGGACATATTTTGGCCCCCTGTTTCCCACTCTCACCCTTAATCAGCTCCGTTTCAAATTGGTTTGATTATCTTTGATTGCTTGCAACCCTCAGGCTTGGTCTGGCTTAAAAGCATGCACGGGTTGCGGAGGTATCGCATTTCCTGTGCTTGCACCCCCATGCGGTCGCGACAGGGTCACCCACGGAACACAATTTCCCGACGCCCTTCCCCAGAATCCGACTTTGCAGCATCAAATCATCATGCAAGTGCTGCTTAAGTCCTGGAAATCGGCAGGATTGGAGCAAATTTGGAAAAGTGCAATTTTCCTGCCAAAATGGTGCAAAATGGTGCTAGAACGATCAATGACATGTACACCCCGCCCCCACCTCACATCTTTCACACTGCCTGACAAATGATAACATATGTACTTGTTGCACAAGGTTGGAGCCGTCAATGTGGCGAGTGTGTGGGCAGCTTAGAAATTTGGCCACACTTGGGGGGGGTCAATGGTGGGGAGGACCAGAGCGTAATTATTTAGAATTTGATCCTGCAGTACGGTCTTGATAGTTAAAAGTTTCTGCAGCCCGTTGAAACTCCATAGCACGCTGCTGGAGGCAATCCCTGGCTGGGCTGCGACCCTACAGGGTAAGGTGTACCCATCTGCTGCCAGCTTACCCAGAAAGCTCGCAAGATAGCCTGGCAAGACTGAACCTGGAATTCCTGCCTCATTGTTCTTCCGTCGCTACCGTACTGCCGGCTTGTCTTTGCGACACTGTATTTTTGCAAGTCCCAAAGTATAATTTCTAATTACGCTAATCATTTATTTGCAAACTGTTAAGGTTCGCAAGAGCCCCATAAACGATAACAATTTTGCAAAGCTTTGCTGTTTTATAAGAGCAAAACTCAGCAGCAACAAGAGAAGCCAGTCCAGACGTTCCAGGGTCCCCTACTTGCACTTCACATCTCCAATTCTTGAGAGGGGAGCTCTCTTCCCCTCTTTTTGACGAATGCATTAGATTATGTAATGCCAGAATAGTTTGAATGATTTTGCAAGATTTCAATGGCAGTATGGCAGTTAGTGGACTGGCCCCTGCAGACCTTCGAAATAATGACTTATTATCTCCACAGTGCAAACCAGTTGCTAAGCAGCAGGATGGGACACTTATACTTGAAGCCATGACACTTGGATATTATCAGGATGCACCTCCAGGGTTCCCCAAAGGCTCCAATAAAATACTCAGCTTTATTTATTCTTTGGTTCTTTGGTTTTAGAGCGGCTGCTGCTGAACCAGCAGCAAACATGGATTTTGTGACAGGGCAGTCCAACCATTCTGCTCCCAAGCAAGCTGGATATCCAGCATGAGGTTGCCCACTACTCTGAAATCTCATACTTGCTTTGGGGGACAAAGGCAGGATATCGATCGTTTTACTAAGTGTAAGAGTAGTGTTTTAAACTATAGGATGGGGTGCCTAATTTCAGCTCACTTGAGCTCACAAGCATACAAAACTAGGTTAAACAGGCCGAAGAGAGCTCACTCACATCTGGGGAATTAATGCCCTGATCTTGCAGCTGCTGCTGCTGCTGCAGAGCGTTAGAGGCAAGGCAGGAGTCCACAGAGGAGCGGCCCAGTTTGGGCCAGCCAGGAGAAGCTGAGGAGGAAGCATGCAGCAGTGGCTGAAGATTGACATTGGAGAGGCCTGCACCGCACAAGAGAGTCATACTCCTGAAAATGTCAAAAGCGCCTGAAGGGAGGCAGTATTAGGATGAAATGGCCATAACAGTGAGGAGAACAAAGCATGCATGTGGGAAATGAATGGGCAACAAACGCGTGTGTACGCGTGAATTGTGTGAAAAACCACATACAAGTGCATAAGCATTAGCCATGCTGTCCTTGGACAAGGGGAGACTCACTTGCTTTGCTGTAAGTACCGGTTTCTGGGTTGCTGGACCTGGGGTGCTGAATGGGGATCAGAAGGGGCATGCGGCCAAGAGGAAAGGACGCGGCGGCACTGTCTTGGACTGCTTTAAAACCAGCAGGTGCCTGTGGCAGGGTATCACCAGCGCATGATACGTTGGTTGCGCAGGGAATGATTTTCAAGATCCTACTTGCAGTCAAGCGATAGCCTTTTTTCAAAATCCACGACACTAAAGCGGTCAGAAAATGCTCAACAACAGGCTTTCCTTGCGTTAAGTGTCCAGGCTGTCACTGAAAAGCAGTGTATCTCCTGCTCGCTGCTGCTATGCCCAACCGCAGTACCAGCCCCTCTGAAGCTTCTGCAGCCCCAGTGCCCTTGTACCAAGTCGGCCACTGCCATGCACTTAAATGCCCAGCCTTATGCAAACGGACCTGTGAAAATGTTTGCCAAAGCATGTTGCCATTGCTGGGTGGCGAGTGAAGGCTTGGATCGGCATCAGCATCCTTCTCCTTCTGTGATCTCTTCCTGGGAGAGCTGCTTAGCTGGGGCACATTGGCTGTGCTGGGACCAGACAAGCGCGCCTTGAGCTCTGGCAGAGGCGTGGAATGATGAGCAGGCAGCTCGATGCTTTCTTGTTGAGGAAGGTCCGTGGGTGAATGCTCCTCACCTACATAAGCGTTGTGTGTGCGTTGTATGAGTGTGCGAGCGTGCATCATGAGTATGTGTGCATGCGCACACACACACACACACACACACAATTGGAGACGAGTATGTGTACAAGTGCATCCACACTCACACACAATTGGAGAGAAGGATAGGGGCTGGTATGCACATAATTTGTGGATGTTCACATGCTCAGACTATGTTTGATTTTCATTGTTCATTGTTCAGAGCTCAGAATGTAATTGATTTTCATTGTTATAATAAAAGCAATTTCATTCAATTTGACTGGGCTCCCTGAGGCTGAGATGAGTCACATACTACTCCGTCCTCTTCCCCCCTGCCCCTTCGTCCTTCCAGCTGCTTCTCCAGCAGTTCGTTCCTAAGCAACCTAGGTCTTCTTGGCAAGCAGCAGCCGGCTCGATGTCATCTTCAGTAAGTGAAGTCCTTGATGCTTCAGCGAGGGTGCTCCTGTGCGCGCTCCAGAGCCTTGGGGTGCTCAGAGAACAGCTGCGGTGCTTAGTGTAAGGCTACAAAGCTGTCTAGTTCACTAACTGGCACAAGGCGTGGGGTGCCGGCACAAGCTGTGAGGTGTACATCAACCGCACTGTGACAAGGGCAGCTGTATTGATCCATGGAGGCATTCTGGAAGCCACAGGTTAGCATGTGGAGCTACATTTCTCTCATTTTCCTTCCATTGTTCCTGACTTTTGAGACAACATCAGAGGGTTGCTAGCTCCCTGGAAGGATGGCTAATCCTCCCCATCACCTTACCTTACCTAATCCTCCCCATCACCCTGTCAGTCATGTCCAAGCTCAACATCGCCTTCCGTGTTACCTCGACCCTCACTCAATAAAACTAATCTTATATACTTGTAACTTAAAGGGGAGTTTGGGGGCTGTTGGCTCATCTTTGTAAATCTCTGGCGATTACACTCGTCATCGATGAGACCACCTCCAATTCCCCAAAGAGACTCGCCAAGTCTCTGCGAGTCTCGTCCTCAGGGAGTCTTGGCGAGACCACTGCCCAACCTTATAAATGATGCTTAAAAGTCTAGGAAGATGGCTATTCCCAAGGTATTTCAGGCTTGCAACTTAGCCTGCATTAAGCACAAAGAGGACATGATGTGCCATGCACCATTTATTGCCCGGCGGTGCTGCTGCGCGCATGCTTCCATTACTCCCATTGCTCCAACAAGGTCCCTGCAGCATGTCACTCTCAAGCCACAACTTCTGCACCAAAACATATTTTTGCTGCTGTGCCCTATTCAAACCTGCAACAACACAGACCAAGCCCTGGCAAGTCCTCCCCTCCCAGGCACTCGCCTCCAATGGCTGAAGGACGACGTCCCAAGCCTTTGGTTCTCTGAGGTAGAACAGGGGCGTAATGCCAATTGTCATCGATTAAATTTTTTGAGAAGGGGAAGGCGTCCTGCGATCCAAGCAAAAGACAGAAAAGCTGCATTGCTCGAGCTGGCACTTGAATTGAATGCAGTCATCTCATGACGCTGGCACTTAAATGCAGCCATATCATGAGATAAATCCGTGCAAACCTACACTTGCTCGCCCACACTTGCTTACCCACAGCTAAGCTGAGGAATATAAAGACTCACAAATTAGACAGGCAGAGGGCACACAGAGAAAAGATGCAAGTCAAATACGCAAGGGGTGTGCAGTTGCTTTACGGTGCTCACTAAGTGTTCTCATTGGTTTTTCGTACACCCAAAACCTGGATGCACACCATGGTGCCAGGCAGAAGCTTTGCACACCTGTGATATGATATTACAGACAAGGGTAAGGCTGGTGTGAGCAGTGCAAAGAGGCCCAGGCATAACAAGTTCGTACACCTAACACGAGAGCAGGGTACCTGTATACCCTTATACATTGGCCACACTGCATGCTGCTTGACTCAGGCCTACTACCTGCTCGGGAAGGTGCATGCCTTGGGAGACCATGAACTCGGCCTGAAGCAGTTGCTGCAAATCAATGAAAAGTACAACAATGAGGTGACCATCTTCATTGGGTGCTAATGGCGGCGTCCACTTTGACAAATGCACACTGGGCGAGCACAGGATCTTGAGGCCAAGGCCGCAGCTGTTGTTATACAGCTATATCAAATGTTTGAGCATTGGTGTGGCGTTCACTCCGACTTATTTACGCTGGGTGAGCACAGGATTTTCAGACTCAGAACCCAAGAGAGCTTTGTCTGAGCTCGCACCGTATCTAGGTTGTAAGTTGCACTTTGCTTAGGGATGCTTTTCAGCTTGGCCGCCAGCTCTGCGGAGGTTGCAGCTTGCAGATCCTTGTAGGACTTGAGCACCTCCTCTGCAAAGTATACAGGTTCAAAGACCAAAAGATTTTGGAAGTGCCAGAATTGCCCATCATGTACTGCACACCCATGCATAAAATTTGGAAAGGGTGTTGCAGATGAAGAGCAGCATTGTGCAACAAGTCTCGTGCATGGGTGTAAGAAATGGGCACGTTAAGCCTGCAATTGACATGGGCCTGGGCGGTCTTGTTTCCTTATGGGTGATGTGGCTGTGCATGTCATGTCACCTGCGCAAATGTGCCATCTCTGTGCCTGCCAGTGAGCACACTTAGCATTGCAGAGTCTAGCGAGCAGGCAGGGAATCCGCATTCCATTCATTGCTCAAGTTGCAGCATCACGCGTGCGCCTTGTACATACGATCAAACACACACCCACAGCCCCACCTTCCCCTACCTCCCGCCGACAAACATGCACGCCACCCACACTCCTTGGTTAGGTGCTTAAAGTCTGTCATAAGCATACCTCCACGTGTCCGCTCCGTCTGCTCGTCAGGAGGAAGCGCCCCTCCGCAGCCAGCCTCAGTAGGTTGGCTTGCAGGCTTTGTGCCCTGGCTGGGCGGCACCTTGTGCTGCTGCCCCTGCTTTGTGGGCTTGGGCTTGGGCGGCAGGCCTCCCTGTTGAGGGCGCCTAGCCGCCTGTGGCTCCTCCACAGGGGGGCACTTTTGCAGTTGCTGCTCCTGTTCACAAGCCTCTGCGATCCCCTTATCCCCTGCTTTCGGGTATGCGCCATGGCCAACGCCACCTCTGGCAACCTTCCCTGTGGTGTGCGCCACCTCTTGGTTCTCACTCTCATGATCATCATCAGTGCCCACATCATCCTCTTCATTTGTCAATGGAGGCACGGGGTGTGCTTTGACTGGGGCAGTAGTCAGCTGTGGGTACTCAGGCGCCGCCAGGTTTTGCAGCGTCTGTATCTCCCCAGGTTTAAACTTGCTGTCTGCACGCATCAGGCAGGTTTGTTGCATACGCAGGTGTTTAGCACTGTCCAGGCACATTTTTATAGGCACTTATCAGTCACCTCCGTTCTCCTGGGCTCTGAGCGCCAGGTAGGAGCGCGCCTCCGCCAGCTTTCTCTCCTTAAACTTAGAATATTTGGCCACATCCATGACTACACAATGCATGAGTCACTGCACATTGTTACTATGATGGCAGGCTCTTGTACACCAAACTAATGAATGAAAAATAGCTTATCATATAAGTTCATATTTGTATATTGACACGAGTGCACGGTCGCTCTCAACCCGTCACCCCGTCAAAATTTCAATTGTATTTTAAATTTTAATATTATAATGTGTAGTTATAAATTCTCAGTTCAGGCTGCAAGCTGCGTGCTGGCTGTCCTCGCCTTGCCGTTGTCTGTAAGCGTGCTGACTGCAAGTGCAATATCATTACAATTTAAAAATTATCCAAATGCTCATGTGGTGCACGATGTATATCCTCCTCGAGGAGATCTGGCAGCTAAGGAGGTGGTGGAGGGGCCGCTGGCACCAGCCACGCTGGTCAAAGCACTGAGGCGGCTTGCCCAAGATGCCCCCTCACCATATGATACAGACGTGTCTGCCATCGCCACCTCGGCTCTCATCCCATACGAGCTGCTTTATGGTGTGGCGAAGCGATCTGCTCGAGCTCGCTGCTGGCAGCAGTTACTTCCTGCAAGAAGGAACCTCCTCTTACAAAAAAGCCTTGATCATTTACCTAACTGTAGGCAAGGTCATTCCCCACAGGATGCCTTGCCCAGGTACCTATCTTCAATGGATCCGCAGCATAGCTTGTTTGCTACCATTTGCTACCATTTGATCGCACTGCCTTCCATGCTGAGTTGGTGTCACAGACACGTATTGGTTTGATGCAGAGGGAGACCCTGGCGTCACTGGAGATAACTGCGGCCCAGAGTTCAATCCATGTACGGGCTAGCTTTGCCAAGTCTGCAGTGTCCTATGTTGAACGGCTGCATTTATTCGTGCACTATGAAAAGTTTCAGGAAATTATTATGAATCAGGACACCCGCATAGTGCAGCCCATCCATGCAATCATCCATAGCGTTCATAACACAGCCAATTGGCATGGATGTTTCGCATCAGAAGTAACCTGTCAGAGATAGCTCAGAAGCACAGTAAAAACTGTAAAATCAATACACAATTTGCACCGTGCTTCGGCGCCCCTGCCTGGCTTCCAGGTGAAGACAGCCCCATTGCCGGACCAGCTAACACATGCAGGAGGCTGCAGGGTGCGTACAGGTGCATTCCCAACACCTGCACACAGTCTTTCAAGTGGAGGTATGTATACGCTGATGCAGCCGGCTCACTCTATCAGTTGTGCCGCTTTTTATGCCAAACAGTGAACATTCTTGGGCTTGCGTTCCTTCTGGTCATTTTATGTGTTGCATGCCAGGGAAAAGGTTTGTGTCCACCGTGCGGCATTTCACAGAAATCTAGCGATGTTTTTTTTGTTCTAGAGTCTATCTTGAGGATTGCTTGGTAACCTCTGAGTAGTTGTTTTCCACATTTTCTGCAGGGGAGTGGAACTGCCGGCAAACCCTTGTATGCCGATCTTCTTGGACAGCACATGGGGCACACCTGCACTGTGGTAAGTTAAGCTTCTCTTTGCATTGGAACAAATCAATTAACTGGTGCTTTGCATTTAAAGCTCTCTGGATGGTCCTCAATGTTAGGCAAGGGAACTGAGATGGCTGACTGAGGTTAGGTTAGAGAGCAAGACTGGGTGCGCTCATTTTGGTGAACGATGAGTTAGTTTAACCGCCAGCATGGTTGTTAGGTTGATTGGTTTGTGGCTGGTCATTGCCAGCCAAAAAGTAATCCATAATGCCACACAAAAGGAAAGAAAAGAAAAACTATGCAGGCAGTGAAGCACTCCCACATCAATTTAGGAAAAAGAGTCACCTAGGGCCTAAGCACTGTACGACTCTTCCACCACCAAAGAAAACAAGAGAAGTCAGTGGGGATCCGGGGGATGACTAGCAGTACCCCATTCCTGGTCTTGATGATAAATTGTAGGAAAAGTTCTCTCAAGAGCACGTCTGGTACTAACGAGTTTATAAGCATGCTAAACCCAATGAGCATGAGGCTTCACAGCAAGCTTGGTGGCTTTCTGAGGATCGAGACCAAGACGTTTTAGAGGCTCTAAACTAGAAGGGCTGTAGATGGTACCTCCCACTCCCAAAAGGACAGTGTGGAGGCCAACATTGGCCGCAGCTCGGCGAAGGTGTTGATAGAGCATGCCGTGATGGTGGTGAGCTGCTTCAAGCTGGCTCCTAGGCCTGGTATCTTCACAGTACTTGACCTCCACAAGATGGATGTGCCGCTGCTTGGGTGGGAGCCGACTAGGGTTCCGGACTCTGGACGAAGGCTGGCAGGCTAGTGTTCTTGCTGAGAGCCCCCTATCCCCTCTTCACCCAGTCCTACTTCTTAATGCATATCTTGGGTGGACATCTGGTAATTGTTTTGCTTGTTTAATAGGCATTTCAGTTACTAGTATAGCATCTGGGCGGCTAGAAGTAAGTCTTAGCTAAGCAGGAAACCGGCGAGGGAAGAGCCATTCTGGGACGGTTCTGTTGGTAGATCCTACGGGGATTTGTAGCTTTTGTAAGGCTAAGCGGTCTTCGCTGCCAATATCCATTTGAACAAAACATCTCCCCAAGGAGCCTGCTTCTATAGCTTTCATGATGAGTCTACATGCAATGTTGTGGCGTTCAGTAATCATACCAGAGATAATCTGGTGTTGACACCCTGATAGAATGTGTAGGGCACTGTCTGAGTGATGACAGAGGGGGCATAAAAGACTGGCCGGGGTCTTAAATCGAAGAGCATGCTTCTGATTGAAAAGGGTACCTGTGCGGTAGTGGAGAATGTTTTTCTTCATCTTGAAGGGCACACATCCAAACTCCGGGGCAAAATCCATGACCCTGTAGGACTGGGTGTGCAGCCTGCTTAGCCTATATGTGTGCCACAAAATTTGCTCGCCATAAGTCACCATGATTCAGAATTGTTGCTCCTCCAAAACAGGCCACAGGTAGTAAAACTACCTCAAATGCAAAATAGCAGCAGTATTAGTGACGGAAAAGCTTGCATGGCCATTCCCAAGACACATGTCTGTTGCCTGCACAATATTCCTGATCTTGTTTAATACTGGTGCATGATGCCCAAGCAGGTGCACTGATCCAGCTTATACAGGTGGTGTCCCCGGTGCTGAGGTAAGATTTAGGTTCTGCATCTAGATTTGGATCGCCTTTGCTGAGATGTGCAGCTACCAAGTCACATCATTCTTCATCATTCTGTACATCCTCCCAGAGTTCAGGCAACTCCCTTGATATTGTGCTGTCCACACAGCGTGCACGGCAGGAGGCCAGGCAGAGGGCCCAGCCAGGAGGCCAGGTATCCTCGATGCAACAAAGTCCCACAGTCATTACAGAGGGACCTTCATCTTTAATTGCTCACAAGCACTCGAACCAGCAGCCGTATCAACCTCCAGGTATGGAGTGTGAAGCAAATAGCCAGCCAAAAGCCCATCAAAGTGTGGGGCTCAAGTGCTCTTCACAAGAGCATGATCCAACATGGCAGCCGTGATGCCTGCCCAATTCTGTATTTCGTTTTGCACATTTTCACCGACCAAAGTTGCTCACACTTGCTTTTGACCATCATCAAGCCTACAAATTTGAATATCTGGCTGGAAGGCCACCCTTACAACGCAGAGGGCAGCACACATTGTCGCCCTGCAGATCCTGCAATGGTGATACACGGCCCTATGAACTTTGAGCACAGCGGGGGCCTGGATTATGAGAGGCCCTTGACCATCAGTCCAGGGGAACCTGAAAGCAGAGGCAGGTTCAACAGGTAAACCATCAACATGGTTGCCAGAAGCAGCCAAGAAACTGCTTGCAGTGCATGGGAAAAGGTAATTTAGTACACGAATTTAACAGCTACACCGGTGCCGCGTGTGACATGCATGCCCATAAACATGCATATCATGGGCGCACCCGACAAGGTGCCAAACCAGCTCAGTTTGATAGCGTGCTGTCAGCATCTGCATAACTGTGCACAGATTGGATTTGTTAAGCACAATTGGCTGTCTTGAAAGCCCAGGGCGATGCACGCTCGGCCATTTCCACGGCACACCATACCTAAGCAACACACACTCATCTGTTTGGCTTTGCTTTCAGGGGCCTGAAACAGGAGTTGCCACCTGAGGTGCTCAGCAAACTAGCAGAGATGGGACTCAGCAGGGATGACGTGGAGGTATGTGCTCATCCTACAAGTAAATGTGCGCACGCATGTGTGAACAAGTATGTGAATGTGCACATGTGTATAACTGTACATGCATGTGCATGCGTGCGTATTCTGTACATTTAACGTAAGGGAGCTGTCACTCAGGTCATGGACTTGACAGTGGTCTGCAGAGGTCCCTACCTCTGAGGGAGTAGCACATGCAAGCAGGTGTGAGGTTCAGATCGTGAGATGTGTGCATTGCCTCTGCACGTGCAGCTGGTCTGGATCGCAGATCTGTGAAATCACAATCTTTTTTCTTATGAGCGCTGTGCAGTTAACAGGCCAACTGCAGAAGGTGCCGGCTAGAGCCTGAGCAACAGCAGCATTTCAAGGTTGCACCCATACATATGCTGTGTGCAGATTGTGGAGTACCCTCCGGGCACAGATCGTGAAGCTGCCTTACGAGACTTCTACTCGAGACAGGTTGGATGCGCCTCGGCACGAATTATGATGAGCAGTGTGTATCACAGTACCTTTTGATCATTGGGCATATTTGTTTTCTCTTGCTGTCCCTGCACAGCCCACTGATTGAGGGTACATGGCAGCCAGGTTTGGGGGTGTACGTAAAATTTAAGACAGCAACTTGTCAAAAGCGAGAAATGCAACCATGACCTTAGGAAAAGCTCTCAATGTTACACGTGTGTATACAGGTCAGCAATAGATATAAATATTTTAAAATCCAAAACTTTTCCTCTCATTTGGAAGCCTTACCAATTGACATTGCACAGGGAAATGAAGGCGCTGATGCTTCTGCCATTCAAACATCCTTGATACCTGGGCAGAGTGATGGCAGTGAGGAGCAGAGGTCTGCCTTGGAGAGATGGCTGGATGAGGATTGGCATGAGCTGCCTGCAATCACTCTGGACGTTTCTCTCCGGGTCATGGAATTTGCACAGCGTGCAAGCCAGCAGGTGAAGTGCCCAAGACGGGGAAACAAACACACCTAAGTCACTTCTGCTGGCGGTGTAACCATGTCTACCTTGCCACATTTCCTGGAAATGAGTTTTGCTGATGAAAGGGTTTTGGGGGAGTATTTGCCTCTTTAAAGCATGCTTTAATTTGCTTGGAATTCATGCGCATGCAAGCCTACAGGAGCTCATACTTTAAGGAACAAAGAGGCATCTGCTCTGTTACCTAGCTTTTCCCCCTGACTTTTCCCTCCTCCTCACCCACATACTTTCCTCACCTCATGCAACTTTCTCTTTGCACACAAGTCAGCTGCTACCCATTCCAGCCTCAGCTTCAGGCTTAATTCATGCTGCTTACACACTCCCAATCGACAGCTGCTCAACGCTGCTTCAGACCTGGCGCCATTCCTGCAAGATGCGGCCAGGCGCTTCTCTTCTTTGAATGGTGCAGAGTATTCCAGCAAAATGTATGATTGGACGAGCAATGACATCAGCAACAGCATTAACATCAGCTTGCCAGGACCAGCAAAGGACAGCAATGATGAAGGGACACAGGACGGTAAAGAGGATGATGAGGATATAAGACAGGGTGCAGAGAAGAAGGAGTCGAGCCTGAAGAGCATCTGGGATGAGCACAAGAGCAGGTTGCAGGAAAAAGGCAAGACAGTGGCGGCCTCAACGCTGTGCGAGTGCAGCAATGACGGTAAAGCAGCTGTTTGCTGTGCTGGAGCTCGGCAGTACGCATCCAAGTAAGTGATGGGTGATGAAGAGCCCAGTTGGCACTCTGACAACTAGTATAAGCTTTGGCTTGAAGCTGGTACAGCCACAGGACATCAAAGTAATGATAGGTCATAACAGACTTGCCAGCCAATGCCATATGCATTAGCACCTTCATGGGAAGGTGCGAATGGGTCGTGCAGGAGCGTAAGTCTTCAGCTGGCAGAGTATCTGACAATGATGTCAGGTAGGGGGCAGATCATTGGGCATACATTGCCTGGGGATCTGCGGGTGCTTGCAGGTGCGAGGCGCTATGCGTCAAAGAGGAGCTTCAAAATTGCAGAGCAGGTGCGAGGCAGTAGATCACGGAAGCAGCCTAACTTAAATTGACTGGCAGTCGGATTCCTTTTTCCTGGCAAGGCTTCCAATGTGCGGCAAGTAAATAAGATAGCTGCATCCAATTGCTGTGAAATTTGCATGCCCCTAATTGCCGCCAAGGCCGAACAGAACGCCAGGTGTCGCAAGATGTTTGTGTCTGTTTACCACACACACTGCCCTGCAAGCCATTTTGAATAATCTACCTTGTGTCTGGAAAGCACCTGAAGTGCAGTACGCATTCCTTTACATGCAGGGCCCTGCAGCTAGGCTCCTTCTCGCGACAATGCTGCGCAATATCCCAGGAGGGTGTGCTTGACTAGAGCAACAATTGGTGGTGCTCTAGGGCCAAGGCCTTGGCCTTGTGATCATGGCCTCGTGATATGGCTGCTGCTTGGACTTCTGTGACCCTATTAGTCTTGTTGTGAAGCCTCCTTGCTTGCTCCTCAGGAGATGCCATTCAATGATCGTGTTCCAAGTAACTGTCAACACAATTGTTCTAGACAGGCTGAAGCTACAGAGGCAATGCCTGCCAAAACCTCATCACCAAAACCATTTGAACGCATCTGGAACGTACATTAATTAATTAATCATTAATCAATGACAGTGGTCATAAATTTTTTGGAAGCAGATTATCATGTCATGGCCTGTTTCAAGGTGCAGCCTGGCTCTAGTCCCAGCCGCCCTCTAGGCCATCTCCAGCGGAGACACTGAGGCGAGATACTGGCCCGTGCAACTCAAGGGGTTATGCTGACTGCGCCAACAGTTCTACTGTGTCCTTGCACACCATCTAGGCTAAGAAGTTGTTGTCAAGAGGAACCTGGCGAGTGCATTTACATTAGTTAGACATGTGGACACACTGACCAGTTATGGATTGCTGCAGGAGGAACTACTGCTTAAAGCAGCTCTCAGCACCTCTTTAGCATCAGTTATGCCAAGGTGATTGCGATGCATTGAATTGATTTGTTTCGGTAGGATGTCCTGATCAGGGCAACACACATGTAAGCCTTCATTCTCATCCCTACCCCAAAAGATAGTGCTTCGCACGCTGCACACACTGCCTTGCAACAGTCCACTGCGCCACACAATGGGCCCGGCCTGCCATCGTGTTCATCCACCTGAGCCTGTGCATTACGCTCCCGCTAAATTCTCTGCTCTCATTGAACATTTCCACACAGCAGCGAACAGATGGCATGGTGGCGCGCTGTATTAACAACCCAAAAACGAGTTCAACCATGGAATGCTTTGAGGTGGTCAAGTGAGGTCTAGAGTACATAGTTTGAGAATGTGCGACGCATCCACTTAAAAAGATAATTGAATTTCACCACCACCTCTAACCCCCCGTGCTCTACTTAAAAGCTGAATCTGCTGCAAAGCGCTCGACCTTAGCCGCGAAGCGCTCACAAAGGCTAGCATGGCTGGAGGATACCCCCCACCAGGCTATCCACCCCCTGGTATGTATGAATTTGAATATTTATGGTTGTTCAACTTTGGCTAGAGTTGTTGGAGCCCAGAAGCTGCCCCTCTGCAGCACCCCCCACCACACGCATGACAAAACATGAAGTCAAATCGATAGCTGAGCTCCCCTTTCACAATACCTTCAGGTGGGTACCCGCACCACTACCCTCCGCCTGGAGGCTACCCACCTCCTCCACCAGGTTTGTGCAGACTGTCTGGCCCCTCTGGGATTGTATGCTCAGCCTCTGCTCTAGCACCTGTCACCAATCTCGCGCCGGTAAATGATTCTTCTGCACCTCTCTCTTGTGAAAAACTCAGGTTACCCAGCCTACCCAGCTCATGGTGAGTAGCTCGCCCCTTTCACGCGATAGATGCATGAGGGGTCCTGTATGTAAGCCTCGGCTTCAGGCCACGTATTGCTGATTGCACACTCCCTTCACACCTGGAGCCTTTCCTGCCATGGAAAACATGCTTGCTTTTTTCTTGAATTCCTTTGTTATATGTCTCAGCACTGACCTGCACCAAAAATGTAAGCATGGCGTATAAATCTCGGCTACAAGGTTAGGTCATTGAACTGCAGCCTTGAAAGAGAGCAACCTCCTCTTGTATGACTGAGCTTCCTGCAGAGTCCATGTCCATACATGCGTTTGCATTGCTCAGCGCCATACTTTTTTGACCTGCATCAATCAATTCTCCTACAACCTAGTCCTCGTCATTGTTTTGTCACCCCAAAGCCTTTTTTAAGTCCTGCATGATCCCTACACTTTTCTGTCTGCTGGGTTGTGCTTTAGCCACTGACCGTCCCGCACAACAGTCAACGCATCTGCTGGCCCATTGTGCCAAACTGCTCTTGAGGCTCTAGACCTTGATAGCTTGGCTCGAGCGGGCATTGCCTCCCCCTTTGACAAGCATGCTATGTTGCCTTTTCTATTTGCCCTTTTACTGCAGCTGCCGGCTATCCGCCTCCAGGCTACCCGCCTCCTGGTAAGTGACCGGGATAAGGTTCTAAGGCATGCAAGCCCGTAGGCCAACAGAGTGCCTGCTACCTGCAGGGCAGGCATTGCCGCAACACAGTTTGCCCTCGCTTGCTCTTTGACTTGCATTGAGCACACAAACTAGGAGTGGTTATGCAAGCCATTTATATGCCCCCTAGAAAGGGCACAAGTCTTTTGATAGCTCATCATGAGGCAGATACGCAACTGCACACAACTGCACGTTCACACCATGTGTGCATGCGCATGCATCAATGCTCAAACACAACCACAGACATTATCTTCTTGTGTGCCGACGCGCATGCGTGCTCAAAAAAGCACACTGAGGCAAAGCGAAATGCACATGCTGACGTGCCCACCCACATGCACACTCATGCAATCACAGGTCACTACCCAGCTCAGCCTCAGACTGTGTACGTACAAGAGGAGAAGAATAGTGGCATGGGTCTGGGAGGGGGCATCCTGGCAGGCTGCCTGGCTGCGCTGTGCTGCTGCTGTGCAATGGTGAGCTAATATATTCGTTTTGGGCGTTTTGGGCACGCTGCATACACAACATGCACAGGTGCGTCTTCTTGGAGCTGCAAGTTGCTTTCAGCATACACCAAGCGTTATCTTGCTGCTGGTTTGGAATCAGGTTGCAGGGGCTGCATGTTATGTTCTGCCTAACAAGCAGAGGGCGGTTGCCCTTCTGGTGCTATAGCAGAGGGTCAGGCATGCTTTTGACAAGCGTTGACGGTGCGTGTTTTGGCATACTGCAACAAGCATTCCAGACATGCTCTGGCTGTGGAGGGCAGTCAAAACATGCATAGGCAGCTTTGCAGCAATAAGGCAGCTCGCGCCAACCATGCTACCAAAGCCAACACCTTAACAGGGCTGCCTGGTCAGCCCTTGCGCAGCATGCCCAAGCGCATGATCCATCCTCTTGCAAGGCTTTGTGTAGAATGCCCAAGCTGCCTTGGTCTTGCAAGGCTGCTTTTCCTCCTAATCTGCACTGTATAAGCGTGGTCTTGTGGCAAATTCAAGTCCGGCCTCCGCAGCATACCAGGCAGGACAAATGCTGCTGTTGCTGGATGCGCCTAACACTCATGCAGGATATGCTGATGTAGCCCAGCTTGGGTTGGAGCCTGCCTCAGGCGCTGTGCGCCCACTACAAGTCAGGGGTATGTAAGCTTTGTTGCGTGCTATGGCTAAGGTCCACATTAAAGCTCACTCAGCAAGTGATCCGTTCAGGCATATAGCTAGACGGCAAGGGAGCTCTGTGAAGTGAGATAGGACGCTTAAACCTTGACGGTGCATAGCCAACTTGCGTGACAACCCCTTCAGAGTTGCCCAAATTTATCCTAGAGCTTTTTTTGGGTCAGGCTGGGGAGCGTCCATCAGATGAGTGAAGCACCATGGCGTTGCTCGTAGATGGAGCAAGTCTGTGCTGTGAAATATGAGGTTTCAGGTATTTGGGCTGTTTGGGTGTTTCTGTGAGGCAAGTTGGCCAGCTAGTCGGGGCATTTGGTTGTACATGAATGGTGGTGTATCCCTGATTGATAAAGCTCCAAGTGGTCTTTTTTGCTGTTTCTTAGGTGTGCAATTGGTATCGCTGTGTGATCTTGTGCATTCTGTGGGCTCATCTTGTCTTGCTTGTGCTTTTTTGAACAGCTATTCTTGGCATGAATAATCCATGAGGCATCACGCCTCTAGCACGGGTAGCATTCGGATGCTCCTGGAAGGGTGCGAAGCGAATCCAGGGTGTCCTATTATTATGTGCGGGATTTTTGCACGTGAAATAGTGTATATACATGGGTGGTATGCGTATTTGGAGCCACAGAATTGTAGATTGGTTTCTTGGCCTGCCCTTCTCCTGGCCAGCCTGTGCTGTGTACCACTGTTTGCGCTCTAAATCATATTGCCTTGTAAAGTGCATGCCTTCATGCGTGAAGAAGCAGAGAGCCTACTTGGCAAATTGTTAGCATTGGAATGGAGCTGTCATGCGATCCATGGATGCGCTGATCAGTGCCTTGGCCAACGCCAATTTGTTGGATGCATCTGAAATACCATGGAGCTTACTGAACAGGGCATTGAGGTCCCTGAAGGTAGTACGCAAGCACATTCCACCTGGCTTCTCCCATCCCTGATGTGAAGCTGCGCCAACCAGATAATTAGTAGCGCGTAGGAAAAATCCACCATTGCAGCAGACAGACTACTAGGTACTTAAGGACCCACCACAGCCAACAGGTCTTGCAGGAACTTGAGAATAAGCCATCAGTAAAAACAGCGGGACTGCAAAGCTGCCAGTGGATGTAAAAAGTTATGTAAATATAACAAATATGTAGCACCTCAAAAAATCTTCTGCACCCACCAAAAAACCTTTGCGAAGGGAAAAAGAATTGTCACTGTCTTGAACATTGCAGCAAAGATAAGGAAAAACTACGTAGGCAGTGAAGCACATTAAGTAAGGAAAAAGAGTCACCTAGGGCCTAAGCACCGTATGACCCTCCACCATACAAAAAAACCCAAAGAAGCCAGTGGGGATCAGGGGGATGATTAGCAGTACCCCATTCCTGGTCTTCTTGATGATTTGCAGCAAATTTTTTTTCTCAAGAGGGCGTCTGGTGCTAACGAGCATATAAGCATATAAAATTGAATGAGCGTGAAGCTTGACAGCAAGCTTGGTGACTCTCTGAGGATGTAGACCAAGATGTTTCGGAGGCTCTAAACTAGAAGGGCTGTAGATGGTACCTCCCACTCCCAAAAGGATGATGTGGAGGCTAACATTGGCTGCAGCTCGGCGGACGTGTTGACAGAGCACGCCATGCTGGTGGTGAGCGGCTTCAAGCTGGCTCCTAGGCCTGGTATCTTCACAGTACTTGACCTCCACAAGATGGATGTGTCGCTGATTGGGATGGAGCTGACTGAAGTTTCAGACTCTGGACGAAGGCTGGTAGGTTGGTGCTGTTGCTGAGAGCCCCCTATCCCCTCTACACCCTGTCCTACTTCTTAATGCATATCTAGGGTGGACATTTGGTAATTTTTTTAGTAGGCATTTCAGTTAGTATAGCATCTGGGCGGCTAGTACTACTAGTAGTAAGTCTTTGCTTAGAAGGAGACTGGCGGGGGAAGAGACATTCTGGGGCGGTTCTGTTGGTAGATCCTACGGGGATTTGTAGGTTTTGTAAGGCTTAGCAGTCTTCACTGCCAATATCCATTTGAACAAAACAATCCACGAAGGAGCCTGCTTCTACAGCTTTCATGATAAGTCTACATGCAATGCAGCATGCAATGCAGCATGCGATGCAGCAAACATCATCAAGCATCTTTGAGGACTGATTTACTGGTCGTATCTAGGTAAGGTTAGGTTTCAAAGCTGTATTTGCTGAACGAGGTCATACTTATACTCCTAGGCCTGGTATCTTCACAGAACTTGACCCCCATAGGATAGATGTGCCGCTGATTGGGTGGGAGCTGACGGGAGTTACGGACTCTCAGACCCAGGCTGGACGCCCCAGGGCTGGATGAAGGCTTGTCCTACCAGTGGTAGGCTGTTGCTGTTGCTGAGAGCCCCCTATCCCCTTTGCACCCTGCCCTACTTCTTAATACATACCTAGACTCTAGGCTGTCCTTAACCCAACGAGCCTTATAGACATGGATACTAATGGACGATTAGTGGCTGTAAAAATAGATGCTCAAAACACACCCCTCCTACTCTTGGGCACATACTGGCCGTCAGGCAGTAGCGGAGAGGCTCTTGAATTGAGAAGAGAACTGCAA
>LKMJ01001286.1_pt1 | contig 21802 bp, 24 predicted proteins | sample 643391 | NCBI WGS metagenome assembly LKMJ01 (sample SAMN04112250, study PRJNA286221) | soda lake metagenome | biome: soda lake; feature: Kulunda Steppe; material: water; isolation source: sample PL-Br10 brine of Picturesque Lake | place: Russia: Kulunda steppe | collected 2010-07
GGGGCGTCATCTTAGCTAGTTGGCTTTTCTGGCAGTTCTCCTTTTCCTAGCGTTTTTCAGCTCTTCTGCCTTGCCTGCCTTAAGGACATTGCTGTGTCCGCTCGCGTCTTGTAACAAACAAACAAATATGCTTCTTGATCTTCCTCGCGACGTTATTCGCAGCGTGGCTCGCTTCAGACTTCGTGCCCACACTCTACAAATTGGAACTGTGACCTAAACTCACAATACCTCCCCTACTTGTGACTTGTGTAAAGCTCATGATGTACAGGATGAGCAACATGTCCTCTTCACTGCACCCATCCACACGTGGTCTCTCTCCGAAGGACTTATGCTTCCCCTTTTTCTTCTGCAGGCTTAAACAATGTGTCTGCTTTCCTGGGCCAGGAAAACAATAAGCTATATTTCTTCCTTCATGCACTGATAGTTTTTTTGGGCAGGCTAGCAGTCGCACTTCTTGACTGAAGGCCTTTTTCTTGTAACCCTTGTAGCATGGCCATAACACAACTATAGCTGAATTGACAATCAATTACTCCTCCAACTGACTCAACCGATCTCCGGGTCACAACGCAGCATGAATATAGCACTGCATAAATCTGGCGTGACAAGCACGTCCTTTCCCACTGCACCCATCCACACAAGATCTCTCTGCAGAACTTATGCTTCTCTGTTTCACCCCGCAGGTATCCACAATGTGTCAGCTTTTCTGAACCAGAACAATAATAAGCTTTATTTACTCCTTTATGCCCTTATCGTTTTTTATGAACAGGCAAGCAGTCACACTTCTTGACCGAACGCCTCTTCTTGTGACCCCTTGTGACCCCTTGTAAACCCCGGGACTTGGTCACCTGGCCTAAGAGTTATCAAGTTTTGTGCAACCACTGGCATGCATTTGCAGACAGTGTGTAAGCCAGCATACAAAAGAAAGCAGGCATGGTGTTTCCCTGACCTAGGCCAGTGAATGTCAGCAAGTTGCTCAGCATGTGGTCTTAAGCATGCCAACCTTTAAGGCCATGCCAATTGCAGGTCCTGCAGCAGGCACCACACAGACACAGTTTGCTAAAAAAACAAGAATGGATGGCTGACACTTGTCACCCAAGGACACAAGGACTGTCAAAGTATGTTAAGTGACCTTTTGTACAGGTTATGTGTGTTTCACTCACACATCAGGCGCCGCTTCTGCAGATGTGATGGTCACAAGTTTTTCACATGAAAGCACTGTGCTCAGCCAGTAGGTGTTGGTGACCAAAAGAGCACCCTGCGAGGTTTGGATCATCTGATGATTAGACTGAGGACTGGACCAGCCGCGGTGCCCTAGCTGCTAACACGTACTGCCCAGTCAATGTCAAATATAATGCTTAGTGTAGCGTCTTCTGAGTGCCAATCTGGGAGGCAACTGCAAGTCCTGAATCAAATTCAGACACCAAAAGGAATACAAACTGCTCAAACTAGTGGTCCTTGTTATCCTTGCCATCAGTGATGCATAGCCATATGTCTGGCTGGTAAAGACTTTGACAGCGCTTGCAAAAACGTTCCTCACAAACATTACAGGGTAGTAGCGCATTTTCCTGAACAACGAACTAGGGTCAACAGTCAGATAAGTGACACTCGTCTAATCCAAGCAGGTCCAAGACAGAAAAGTTGCTCAGAGCAGAGCACATTAAGCACTATGCTACATGCTTTTTGCATCCTCGACTTAGCAAAAGCAGAGACAATTATAGCATGGGTACCATAGAAGGACGACCAGACAAAAAGAAGTACATGTCTATCAAAAACACTCGCTTGTTGAATGCAAGTGTAATTTTTTGCTACTCTTAAATTGCTACTGCAACTGGCTGCATGTACAAGCCTACTGCATGCTTAAGGCAACTCATTGCTTTACCCTCGCCTGCAAAAGAAACACAGATGCTTGATGTACAAGTCTGTCCCTGCCCAGTGTCTCAGGTGCTTATTTATCGTGAAAACCATGGAGACTACTGTTACTCTATAAACACAGCTATGTGACAAAACCGCCAATGGAGCAGTCCATGGGGCTTTTGAACTGCAACCTCAACTCTCCATCCACAGGTCTATCAAGCTTTGTCAGCTGCACTTGCTGCAAGAAGGCTTTGGCTCCGGCTTATTGATTCTGCAAGCAGGAATAAGAGATGCAAATGGTAAGGTGCATACTTGTAATGTTGAAATGCATGTCCTGGGCCACTGGCAGGCGGCACAAGGTCCTGACGTCCCAGCGACAATTCCACCCACATGTTACTTTTGCAATACCTGACTGTGCCTCAAGTAAGTACTTGCCTAAGAATGCCAAAACAAGGCCAACCACCAAGAATATGTGTGCAGTCAGGAGCAGTTGCATTAAAAAGGTTACAGAGCAAGTTGCATGACCTAGGCGGCTTGCTAGTAGCATACTCCGACAAGCTACAGAGCTTAGTTTTGGCTTATGTAAATGTTTGATTTCTTTGCTTGCGTATTCCTGGGATGATTCCTTGACTTTTTATGTGTCAAGAACGGATCTTCAACTTGCCTGCCACGCCCATCTTTGCCTTCCGCTGTTGGCGCTTTTTATGCTTTGCCACAATCGCTTGAGCCATTTTTGTGTTGGCTGCCAGGTTGGTTGATGTCTGTGCATGCAAAGGAGGACAACAATTGTTGCTTCACAGGCAATATCTCATCTTTGTGCTGCAGCCGGGTGAAAGAGCTGGAGCTGTTGCATGCAAAGTGACAAAACTAGAGTTGCTGTCCAGACAGTCCCAACGTCTTAAAAAGCACAGTCTCCCTCAAAACATCAGTGAATTGAATGACCACCAAACCTCATGCAACATAAGGCTGGTCAGAAATGCCCCAATGAGCATGCTCTCATTGGACGTCTTCAGACCAAATGTGTCCGCAATTCATGCTTCGCTTGCACTGAATGCAATGCACTCTTTTTCCGGGGTCAACAGCAGACACAGAAATGAGGGTGGGGTGCTTACAGGCATGGCAATCAGCTATAGTGCTCAATGGCAGTAGTGCACAGTACATCCCAAAGTGATGCTTTGCAGTGCGAAGAAATATATGAGCCTTTCTAAGTCATTTGCTGGAATGCATTCTTATCAACTCCAGCTGCTGTGGGTTTAGCACACATGCCTTTATCAGGGAAGCTACATCCTCTCTGGAAGCGATGATGCTTCCCAGGTCTTTTTCAATGTCCTGCAGAGGTGGCCAAAAGAGTATGAAATGCTTTGCAACTGCATACCAAGGCCAGCTTGCATGGCAGTACTGTGGCTTATGGGGTGAAGCATGCTGCTTGCTGGACACATGGCGTAGCATCATAAGCTTTGTCAGGTGCGCTCACAGTACCGCATTGTAGTTCTAAGTCCACCTTCTTAAAGGAACAGATATAACTACAGGTCAGCGTGTAACACTCACTGTATAGTGATATCAAAATAATGTATATATTTTAGGCTGTGCATACACGCCAGTTTTCCCCCCGCCAACCCAATTTTCGTCAAACTTAAATGTCAGATGGAATAAGGTGAATGCACCACCGTTGCAAAGATTGAAATGTTAATTTGGTCCCATTCTATGGCATTGTGAGGTCTGATGTAGCACTATATTTGGCGCTCCTGTGCTACTGGTAAGGGCCAGGTATCTCATGCACACCATCCTCTCCGCACTTCTGCTCCTCCATTTTGGCAGCTATCTACCTGGATGGGTCACTTGTTACTGCCATGAACAAATATGTCACAGCTTGTTTGGGCAAGTGCTTGTGCCGATAGCATAGGCGCACAAGTAACTGCAAGCATGCGGATGTACTACTAGGGCGTGCGTGTGCGCTCGTGCTCAGGCATGCCACTGTAGCTTGCGTGTTTGAGTGACTATCAAATGCATTGATGATATGTGAGGCCAAGGGCTGCTCTGGTGAGGGACGAAGAAAGAGAGGGCTGCGCTAGCAAAGTTGCGCCACCTGTGGTGCCCCGCTCAAGCTGCATTTTACACCTTCTGGCGCTGCTTGCCCCCATTCCTTGGCCTTGAGCTCCAGCTACTGCATCTGACCAAGGCATTGTGCGCTGCTTGCCTAGCCTGTCTACCACACCAGCAGACATGACTGACTTGGCACACACCAGAACGGCCCGGGGCAGATGCAGGTTTCTTCCCCATACACAGAATTATTTTTATTCATTTCAATCTTATCTGTAATGATCCAATATATCGATTCAGGCCAACGCGTCACTCGAGGGGAGCCCGAAATGAGCAATTTAGCAGGATACCATCCTTTGCACATGTTATATCCCAGGGTTGGCCCTAGTAGGCTGGACCCCCCCGCGCAGAGGGTTAGGGGTGGGGGTGTGGATACCCGCGCGGGGGGATAGACAACACTTGCGGAGGGTTCAAGAGATGCATGTTTGAGAAGGCAGGAAAACTGCTTGTTTCCCTATGCCCCACAGTCCTCAGATGTAAAAATGGGCAAATTTTGCTTGTCAAAAGCTTTACAGTGTTTGGGAGCATTACCCAGGGGCGCACAAGCTTGCATCATGAACGATGCACACCAACTTGAACGGGCATAAGTAGGAGCTAGATAGGCCGTGTGCTTGCCAAAAAAGTTGAAATACACTTTTTCACAAAATCCAGTTAAGTTGTGAACCATAAAGATGCCTGTTTGTGCTCCACGTACCATTTGCAGGCTTATTCTAGGGATGTTCAGTTTCCAGGAGCAAGAGGGACCCAAGTGGCAACTTTAAGCTGCAAGTATAATCCAGTGTTAACCTCCTTGCCCTCAGAATGCCTTGAAGCAAGGTTGATGAGTCTTCAGAACAATGACCCCGACCTCATTTGAAACCGAGTATTTTCAATTCGCGAATTTTAGCCCTATTTTTTATGCGTAAAATGCGATAAAATACGCATGACCCAACCCTGTTATATCCTGAAGATGTTAAGCGCTGTTTAGTGTCATTAAGCGCAATAAGCTATAAAGCGCTGTAAATCAACTCTAATTCCTAGATACAACATGCCTGTGACTTACGCGGACAAAATCTTCCAAGGGCAGGGACTCAAATGGCTCTTCAATCTGCAAGCAAGCATGCATGCATAAAGGTGACCCTTAGATCAATCAGGCACCATCAGAGAAAAACAATGGCAAGGGCACATTCCCTTAAAAGTGTCATGTGTGAGGGTGCTGGAGATTTTTGCTGTACCAAATTGCTCTAGGCATGGTCAAAACTAGAGTTGTATCATTGTAAAATTTTCCTTTTAACGTGCAAGTCATTCGGTCGCTTTTTTGTTCAGTTTTGAGGATTGGCCCAAGAGCTCTACCTGGCAATTTCACACTCTTTTTGTTTATTTACACTGTGAATCACAGTAAAAGTAATTTTGATGCATATAAATTTGCATCAGGAAGGAGAATGGCAGGTTGGCGCTTTTTTGCTGGAACATGCATGACCATATGATGCGTCGCAAGGGTAAGGAGTCAGCTGGATTTGCATGAAATGACAGTGAAAATGTTAAATGCAATTGGGATTCAAGATTGTACTTTCCAGAATTTGGGGTTGGTGAGGCAGGGAGGAATTGGGCCAAAATGGTTGTGAATCCCATAAAATTTATTTGCAAATGCCACTTTCGAAATCACAAATCATTCAATCAAAGAGATCGTTAACATACGTAAAGAACGAGTGACCCAACCCCAGTCAAAACAATAAACCAATATTTGACTCCATGCACCCACATTCCCAGGGATGCCCGCACATGCTTGCGTATGCCCCCACATGCCCAGGGATGCCCCCACACCCCTGCATGCCCCCACATTCCCAGGATGACTTGCCTGAACGCCAATCTCCTCAATGCCCAGCAAGAGGTAGGATATCAAGGCGGTGATGGGGATGACCGCCCAGCCTGCATCGCTGTGAGGCGATGCAGTGTGTGATGTGGAAGGATGCACTATGTGGGTGGGCATGTGTGTTGCAAAGTTCAATCCACACAGAGCGTGATAAAGACCGCATACAGGAGAGATTCAGGGCAGTGTGCGACCGTGGTGGGGTTGGTCTGTGGCATTTTGTTTGCATGCTGGTACACCTGCAACGCCAAAGTATCACAATATGAACACAATTCTTGCATTGAGCCCAGCTTCTGACACTCATGACCCTGCTCTGTTTTTAAGGGCTCCTAGCCGAGAAACAGAAGGTTGATCAGGAACATGTGCATAGTCAATTCTTCTGGTGCAACCTACCTCCAAAGGGCTAAGGGCAACAGACCAAGCCAGCAGCACAAGAAGCGGCTTGTGTGCCGCGTGTACGACAGTGGAATTGGGTACCGCAGCAACTTCTCGCAGTTGCCAACTGCCTTATTGAGCTGCAAGGAGGTGCAAGGACACAGCTGATAAATGTTGGTAAAAAGCATGCAATTGCAAAGGGAAACAAACAGCTTCATGGTCAACGTCATCCTGACCAGTACCTGGCACTAAGCAGGATTTTCCCTGCAAGCTTGTAAGCACTTATAACCACAGAGTCCACGAAGATGAGCACACAGCACGCATACAGGCCAGTGCGATGCAACATTCTGCGGACGACAGGTCTGGTCTTACCGTTGCTATTGAGCTGAGCATCTTGTCTTCTCTGGAAGAGGCACAAGATTTGTGAAGGATACAAGTGAGTGTCTATGAGAAAGCCACAACATGTTTCACATAGGCGATTATTATCAAGCAGACAAATATGGTCAAGCACATAAAGACTGCAAGTGGCACGCAAGACTTCAAAGTGGCACACAAGACTGCAAGTGGCACATAAGACGGCAAGTGGCACATCCTGTTTGGCTCTGCATTGTGAGCAGGTCTCACCTCGTCCCAGGCAAGCTTGCCTTCTCCACAATTTGGGTCAAGATGTGTAGCGTGTAGTGGGGGTAAGCAGAGCTGCGCATGTGCGAGCATTGGGCTGTAGAGTAAGAATGAAGCCAACTGATATCATCGAAAAGTCCACGGAGATGCACACTGTGTACAAGAGCCCACAATTTGTGAGCAGCATGAATGCCTCTGAATCTGAACAAATTTCTCTACCACACAGCTTTGAACAGGACTGTAGGCCATCATTTTAGGCCCTGGTCAACCCTGACAACGTTCCTGCTGTCAATCCTTTGCTACAAATGTAGCGCATGTGATTGCTCCCACGTCCATGCCCCAACTTGTTCAATTCCTTGAGAAAGGGCTGGCCCCCATCCCCATCCCTTACACCCCCCAAATTCTTATCTTGCCAGAATGGCCCTAGACCTCAGTCACACTGGGCCAAACTAACCATCGGATACTCAATAATTCAACTTCTTAATGCATTTGATCAGGTGTCCGTTTTCAAGCCTGGAGGTTGCAGGACAATCAAAGAAGCATCCTCTGTTTATTTCCTTGGATAAACAATCCATGCGCTCAATTTGTTACAAAATTTCGACTGCAGAAATGCAGGGAAACGTGAAAGCCGAATCAGGCAAGCAGTCACACAGGGAATTCAACGTCAATTCTGGGTGGCCAAATTCAAGCAGAACTTATGATGTTGGAGTTCTTTAAGCTCTAGTGCCCGCACACCATTGGATTGCTACTGACCTCAAACAACAATGGAGCTGGTTTCCAGCAGCTTGTGGTCCGCAGGATAGCAATCCTGGGGTGTGGACCATCCCCAGATTCCTTCATTTGCATGAGTCTTATGGCAGCCATAAAGCCAACTCTTCTGTCTTTTCCGGCAACTCTGTTCGCCTTCTCTGTTCAGCTGAGCTGCAAGCTGCAGTCTCAGGTTTTCTGCCTTTGAAAGGTGACTTTCTAGAATGAAGTTCAGGTTGCAGGCCTGACAGGCTTTAGCTGGGCTGCCTTCATTCAAAAGATACAGCTATGAAACCTGTATGAGTAAGGATGGGTAAATAGGGTGGTCCAGTCTGCCAAAGAGACTCGCCGAGACTCATTGAGACTCGTTGTAGATAGGTAGGGCCTAGATGGGAGATTGTCGTTATAAATTAGCTTTTCACAGGCGCGTACTTAGGTCCTGAAATTTTCATGGAACTTTAAAATCAAAAACATTTATTTGAACAGGTTCGAGCTTTACGGAAGCCAACAGGCGCAACAAGCGCAAGTTGACGCACGTGCACTGAATGGTGGAGTCTGAAGTGCCTGCTGCTGCAAAGTGCTTTGCTTCCCTTTTTCCTTCCATTCTTTCACCCGTTTGAAGACATATTGGCAGGGGTGCTAACTCCCTGGAAGGATTGGTAGCCCATTACCCTGTCAGTCATGTCCAAGCTAATCACATCATCACGTTCCTCATCGTCCCACACCACTTCGTCTCTCATTGTAAATGCATCTTTAAATATTAGGAACGGTTTGAGAAATTGAGGGTTTTCTAGCTGTTTTATTCACATTTTTGGCGTTTACCAGTCAAATAGGTGACATTCGTCGGTGACAGGGTCACCCCCATCCCCCAAAGAGACTCGGCAAGTCTCAGCGAGACCACTGCCCAACCTTGTATATGAAGGAGGTGCCTGTGCTGCTGCTGCTGCCGTTGCTGCTGCTCTGGCTGCGCATGCTCTCTCAGCATTGGAAGGCCTGCCACATTTGCACTTCCCAAGCTGGGGCTTCATGCTTTTGAGTGCTGCTCTTCTTTGGGCTTGCCTGTGGGCTGTGCTGCTGGGTGTGTGCAAGAATCTGCTGTTAGGAGTCAACGCCCTCCTCATAAAATCCTCGTCCCCATCCTCTTTAGAACCTCCCCTTTGCCTGCCCCTGTCCTTGTTGGGGACCAGTCAGGAGTGGACTTATCCATTGAAGGATGTAGAATCCTCTTCTCTTCAGGCACACATCTGGCTGACACAAGCTGAGGCTGCACAAGCCGGTCTGCCCCTGCGGGACATTTGTTTGACCCCGCTTGTTGACCCGTTTGATGATACTACGCTTTTATGATCATATTTTAAAAAGCAAAAACATTCCCAATTGAAAACTTCCTGGGAAAATGCATAAGAGGATTCCCCGGGTAAATTCATATGACCCGCACCTTCTGTAGGAGCCACCAGACCTAACCGGCAGAGATTTACATTTTCAGGGGGGGTGCCTTCTCCAAATAAGTCCCCCCTAAATTGAGCAACTTTTGGGAGGTTGAATTGGGAGCGGTCACGCTGGCCAATTCAATTAACCCTGAAGGGTTGAATCGGAGGTTGAATTGGTCTAGTGTGACCGCCACCACAGTTTTAAACCAGGTTAAATTGATGTGCCTGAATTTATTTGCCACATGCTACTGTCAATTGTGTTTCAGTGAATAAAGAAACCAATGAAATTGCCCCTGCCAAAAAACCCAATGATCTTCTGAATTTGTGGGGCAGGTAAACCCACCCAAGGCGCAAGTCCCACCACAAAGCCAAAGTGTTGATCTCACAAAGTCATCTCCAGCCCATCAACCATTGAGAAGCTGAAACACTGGCTCAAAATAAGACGAAATCAATGCAAGTGCCTCTAAAAATGTCAGCACTGTGCCTTCCTGTGCGTTAGCAGAACAACATACAGGCACATTGAGCAGTTTTCAGCACTGCCAGACTCACGTAGAATCTTGATCAAAGTTCTTGAGACGGGCCCTTTCGTGTGGTAGCAGTAGCCCCGCCATTTCCGTGTCAATGTTTGTGTTCTCACGCAGGTAAGCCTTGAGGGATTTGGAGTATGCTGGAGATAGACACACATTTTTGAACCAACATTTCAGTACCAATCAGCATACGCAGAAAGGGATCACAGGACTGCCACAAAAAAGCCTGACTGCACCATCACAAATAAATTTCATTTTGGAATCGCATGTCTCCCACTGCTAGCAAGCAAGTCTCGGGCAGCATATCCACATGCAGGCAGGTGCATCTTTTAAATGCTTCTGCTATTGCTACTGCTTCTCAGTTGTATGGTTTGCTTGTTTCAGATTGATTTTGCTTTTTTGTGTCCCATAGCAATGTTGAAGCAAACTAGGGCAGCTTTTGCGCAAAAAACCATTGCAATGCATCAAGCAAGACTGCATTAAATCTAAACACCCCTTATGCAGGGTAAACCTCAATCATTACTAGGATGATCTGCTTCGAGGTTTAGCATGAGTTGCAAGGGCCTGATGAGGGAACGCATGTCAGAGCCCAAGCATATTGAGCGCACCTAATGTCCATCTAACCACCATTGCAAGAAGCGCCGGATCCTTAATCCAGCAGGTTGAAGCGCGTACAATGTCTTTTGACACCCCACGCACTGCGTGGAGTCGTGGAGAGGGTCGGGCACAATTTTTTCCCAGCATCGTGGGAGCTCAATGCCTTTGCCAATATTAGATCCACACATGATGACAGGCCTTGTTGTGCAGGTGACACAGACAGCTTAGATACATTGCCCTGGATGCATCATATTAAGGATGTACTAAGCCATGGCGTCCCACCAACGGCACATGCCCAGTTGATGAATCTGGATGAACGTGACCAGGGGCATTACAGACAAGGGGCCAGTCGACCTGGCTTGCTATTTGTAAGGAACACCAAGCAAGATTGGGAAGAAAGCCTGCAGCGTAGAACGAGCAGATGATGGCCACTCGCAGAGTGTTACAGGAATGCACCATTTCTGACAACTGCTGGGTTGCAGGCGTTCATTTATTGCACAGCCCCTCCTCAATCTATCTCAGCTCGTCCCGTGATAACACACCTTCAGTCCAGATCTGCATGGCCTCGTTCCAGCGTCCATAACTGCAAACAGAAGCATTTGCATGCACTCTTAGGGGCCCACGCGGACCTATACCGTGTTTTAGCTGAAATTTAGAAACAAATGCTTTCATGTGAGCTTTCCTCTCAGGCCTTTTCACATGTGTGTAGCTGAGATTTTTGGAAGGCTCACAAAGCAAGGTGCTTAAAAGGTCAATACACAGCAAGGAGTTCAAGGCATTCTGACTTACAAGGTCGCCAATTATGGGCATGGTCAGGCGGCCCTGTAATTCAGTGACTACAACTTGTACTACAAGTGTTGAAGTAGCACCCCACCGAGGCAGCATGGCTCTTCTTTATCGTTCCGAACATAAAGCTTAATGAAGTATTTTCAACCCTTACAAACCTGGAATCTGTCCTGAACACCAAGAGGAGAGCCAAGGCAAAGGATGTGAGTTGAAAAGGACCTGAGGGTAGAAGACGCCATTTGACCTCATGCAGTTAGCATGTGCAAACGTCCGAAGTGTCTGTTCTACAGACAGGAGCTGCTCGCTCTCAAGATTCATCTCAGAGGTGCTCACGCAGCGTGTGCATAGAATGCCAAGGTCAACCAAAGGAATGAGCATGCTCATGCCACAACCTGCAAAGAAAAACTGGGGCTTCATGCGTGGGGCAAAACAACCTGCAGTTGGTGAACTGTGTTGAGCCAACGATGGAGGGGTTATAAGGTGCCTTGGCCTTAGGTGGCCAATTTTTCTTAATTGATGCAGGGAGTTTCACTGCCCTACGTAGTCTTTCCTTCTACTGGAGTCTCACAGTCATGATCTATCTTGTTTAAGTGTTGTGCAGCGCAATCCTTGAAGTGACGAGACTCGAGAATTTTGTTGAGGGCCTGTGCTCTGCTGCTCTCACCATCATGGACTTCCAGTGAGGGTACCCAGGCAGGCAGAGCACCCTCTCCTAGCATGCTCTGGTAAATTCCTATCAAGGCCTGCACACAGACACGGAAACATGTGCATTAGGTTTATACTAAGATGGAGTGAATAAAAATAACTTATTTTTGCTATTTAAAATAAGACCAAGGAGTCCAGAGCCAGCAGGTCAGGAAAAAGCTATGTTTTGTTTACCAGCTCGACTCCTCTATGGCTCTCAAGAGTGCCCTATAGCTGCGCGCTGTGATGCCACCACATTGTGTGCACCCTTAGGGCCCACACGACCCAAGCGACCCATAAAAGACTTACTCCATTGGCAGTGAAAGCGCAGATGCATGGCAGCAGGTTCCTCCACGTGTTGCTCTTCAAAATACCTGTGCAGAGTTATGCATCAACAAGCCACCAAGTGCGTTGTTGCAAGAAGCGACTGAGTGCAAGACCTGCAAGGTGGGCACCTGTGCATCAATACCTGCACATTGGAGTTACTGTGCCTGTGCGTGCACAATCCTTGCCTCCAAAACATGTGCTTTCACGCGCGTGTCCTCTGAACACACTCAGCAAGCATACCGGCATCCGCCCACCTCACCTGACATGTGTCGCAAGTACCTGAGGAGGGTGGGCAGGGAAGCAGGGAGCAGGTCAGGTGAGTGGAGACAGGAACCAACCAACCTTCATCGTTGCCATTTAACATTTGAGAGACACAAGGTTGCAGAGAAACACAAGGTTGCAGGTGGTGCCATGATCTGCGATCCACTCCCATCCGTTTACCTGGGCCCTGTTTGCCTGTGCATCACCCATCTATTGAAGGTAAAGACGTTGTAGCCTAGCTCCGCATCCGTATCAGCTCGTCCAAAGTCTTCAGACTAGGTGATCAGGAGAAGAATGCAACATACTTGAACTCAACAATAGAAGACCACAGACATTGCGGACTTTGAAGCCGTAAATAGTGTCATTGATAGTAAATCATCAGCTTGCTTGTCTTGGCTAAAGACAGGAGAAGAGGCCATTGCAAGCAGTCAAGTAGAGCTATAGGGGCAATGGCTCACCAGAAGCTGGCTCTGCGTAGTTGCTGTAGGCTGAGCCTTTGCACGCACAACCCTGCTGTTCTGGCGGTCTGTCTTTCCTCCTCCGTTGTAACAACTGGTGCTGAGGTTGGCACGTCCCTTCCTGATTGCTAGAGAGTTCAGTTGGCACAGTTCAGAGCACTTGAGGTTCTTTGTCAACATAATGTCGGGGTGCGCAAGTTCAAGACGCCTAGATTTATTTAGGCTCAGACGCGCATGGCTCGGCAACTTTAAGAAAAGTAAAAGTTACTGGTATTCAAAGATTGTAACAATTTAAGAAAAGTAAAAGTTATTGGTATTCAAAGATTGTAACAACTGTCTGCAATGATGAGGTCGTGCATCTCAAAATAAACAAAATGAATGAATAAAGAATGAAAAGATTTTACCAGAAGGTAACCTGCTGGCGTGAGTTAAGTGAGAGCAGGCATCCACCCGCGGTGGACAAAAAACAAAATACCCAGACATGAAGTCTCGTAAGAGCAGCCTTGCTGATGATGTTGATTCCCATCATTATGAACCTCCCAGAAAATTTCAGCGTGAGGAGAGCTATGCAAACAAGGCCAGGGCATCCCTAGGCATGCTCCTGCCTGGGCTGGCTCTGCCGGGTCTGCCAGGCCTCATGAACATCCCTGCACTATTGCCCCAACCTCCCCCTGAGGTCCAAGCTTAGCTGACATTGCGTCCCAACAAGTCCCCAACAAAAGAGTCCGCAACTCCACTTTCATCCTTTTGCTTGGCAGTATACAGTATACAAATATATCTTAGGCTGCAGACGTATTCCTATGCACACGTTTATCTCCGCTCATTCACAACCTGCACATTAACATCACGCACGTACCTTTTAGCAGCATCTGTAGGGTGCCCACCATCAAACTCTGCACGCTCATCACACCACCTGCGCATTTCCTCATACTCATTACCCAAGCTGTGCTTTGAATGCCCAAATCGGGGCCTTTTAATAAGCACCTCCAGCGTTCCTTTAGCACACCAAAGGCACGCTCTACAACATTGCGTGTATTGCTGTGCTTTCTATTAAAATAAGCGCGCTCCTGCCAGCTGCTAGGCTTTCCTTGAATGCTGGAAGTAAGAATGGACGCACTGGGTAAGCAGAATCACCAAGCAACAACAAAGGCACATGCACCCCAGCTACATCAATGCTTGCATCCTCGAATAGCCTGTACAAGTCTGAGGATGGGTCTGATAGCTTCACGCTTAACGGGCTTTGCTCAAACACACTGAAATCATGGCTGTGACCCACAGCCCCAACAAAGACATCCATGAATCGAAGGCGAGGGTCCACAACAGTATTCACATTTCTGGCAGGGACATTCTTGCAATTGGGTATGCATCTCCAGAATTGGCAGGCTTCTTAGACAGAAGAACTTGGGTTCCATCCAGCCAGCGTGCAGGCGGTCACACAGGTATCCATGCAGGCTTTCATGCAGCCATTCTAGCACACAAAGCAGCCTCAAGAGCGCAGCATGATGCATTACTACCAACCTCTTAATGTTGATTCTGGGAAGAGCTTGCAAGCCAAGGAAATACAGCCTCAGTGCATCCAGCATGGCGCACCAAGCCACTCTTCGCTGGCGCGCCTCTGACCTTGACCTGGCAGCTTTCCTCTGCCTATGCAACGCTATGAACCTAAGAGGCTCATCAGGAAGGTTAGGGGGAAAGCCTGAAGCACCTCTTTCACTACTCTCTTCACCACAATCACCGGTGGACGGGTGGACGGGAATTTCTTTTTTTGTCCACCCGCCTTAGCCTTCTACTATGTTTTTTTGTTCGCATTGAAGTATAAAAGCACAGAAAGACTAGATGGCTCTATAGGAGCCCTCCTTTTCAGATGAAACCTTTTTTTAATCCACGCCATCAAGTGTATCCCTGTTGGTGTAATCTTTTTTTCCTTGCAAGCCCAATTGGCTTCACACCGTGTTAGGTGGAGGAAGCCTCACACTAGATGTATGACATTTGTTTGCTTGCAAGAAGTTGTCACTGCACGCTTACACGGCAGGGAATGGTGTGGCATGTGCTATACTTGAAATGGTAGCCTTCGCATTGAAGTGTCTACTAAGACAGCCATATCATTTGCGACACTTGGGTACCCCAATGCGCAAGACAGCATCTGCCGGGAAAAAGGTGACAATACCCCTATCTTATCTGATGTGGTCGGTTGGTCCGCAGAGAAAAAAACATAGGCAGTCAAAACATTCCCTACACCAACTGCATTTATTCCAGTGCTTATGCACAAAAAATTATGCCTTTGTTCTCCTGTTCTTAATGCCTCATCAAGGTACTTGGTGGCTACAACGTACTGTTGAACAAAGACTCTCAAATTTTGTCGGTATTTGGTCTGATCTATACATGCGGCCTAGCAGTCCCACCTTTTGACAGCTGGCTTAAACTTTTAAGCCTCTACTTTTCAGCAGCTACAGGGGGGGTAGCAGCAGCAGCAGCAGCAGCAATAAGGGTTTAGCAGGGGGGGCAGCAGCGACAGGGGAGGCAGCAGCAGCAGGAGCAGTAACAAAGGGAACATCAGCAGCGGCAGCAGCAGCAGCAGCAGCAGCAGTAGCAACAAGAGCAGAAGCAGCAAGAGCAACAACGCCGCAAGGTGACAGCTCTGACATTGACAAGAGATAAAGGCGACCTGGACTCCCCTGGCCCATGGAGATGCATTAGGGCCAGGCAAGCTCCAAGATCGAGCTTGTGGGCTGGCTCGCAAACATGCAAGCGCTCTGGCGGTGGGTTAGTTGAAGTAGATAGTCAGCGAGCCTTGCTTTTTGTGTTCTCATCAGAGGTGTCAATTATTCCTTTTCCCTAATCTTGTGTGCCTGTTGGCTTGCCAGCTCAAGCCTGGCTTTTTGTGAGGTCCCTCACAGTGTCCTTGGGCTCATCTCTTGAGGTTCGCTTTTCACTGAAACCTCTAGCTTGCAGACACTACATTTCTTCTGATATGAGCGCCTGATTAGACTTGGTTCAGGTTGCAGGCCTTCAAGGCTTAAGCTAAGCCGCCCTTGCTCAGCAGATACAGCTATGTAACCTAATCTTTACTTTTTGCCGTTGGTATGCTCTGAGCTACTGAATACCATTCTGACCACGCGTATTGAGGGCGAGCTGATAATGACATCATAATGAATGGTCCCTATCACTCACCACAATTGAGATGGATCGGCAAGCTCACTTTTTGGCATTGCTGTGCAATTAGGCACTGGTATAAAAACACATGAGCATAAATATCTCTTGCTCCTGAAACCTCACTCTTGCCAAGAGATGCACAGTGTGCATCATTTTTCTCAATCGCTACCTTTCCTGGCACGTAATAATGCCTTTTGGATAAAGATTGAGGTTGCAGGCCTGATAGGCTTCAGTTATGCCCTCGTTCCATGGGAACACTTACGGTTTACATAAACTTAACTGTGGCTATTTCAGGCTGGCGTTGAACAAGCCCAGCAGTTGACCTGCTCCTTACTTGAAGTAAACATTAGTTTCTAGATGGGGTCTATGTCAGGAATGTGATCGATCTGCAGCAGTCTCAGCAGGACACAGTCAATGCAACGGCCAGGCAATGCGGCTAATCACCCTCAAATAAACCTTATTTACACAGAGCTGTGCAAACCAACAAACTTTTCTACAGACAGCAGCCCATACAGCACAGAATGGAAGTGCAGTTGTCCTGGGCTTAGAACATGGAAATTATCAGGCGTCCAGTGCTAGACATGAGCTTCATTGCAACAGCTGTCCGATGTGGTTGGCCACAAGTCTGAGACGGCAGGCCGGCAAAGCTTCTGTAATCAATTCTCTTGCTACCAGGCATTTAAGGTGAGGCATCACCTGCACGAGCAGAAAACGTGCGAAGAGAGCAGGTGAGGCAATCTGTTACATGGCGTTGACTCATAATCTATGGACACATTCACCCGATGAAACACCACAGAATTAACCGTGAGTGCCACACCCGTAAAATGGTCGCGCACTTCCTCATTGAGGCTTGCTAGCCTAGTGAGTTGAGATGCTTCATGGCCTGCAGGCGTACAGTAGCTGCTGGTGCTGCATAGTCGGAGCTTTCAATGATGAAGCTCAAGATCTGCACCACCATCAGCAGCCATATAACTGCATCACATGTAGCACCTCACCTCAATGGGCCAGGTATGTCCTAGCAAGGTGCAGTGTGGCTGCAGTGAAGCAAGTAACAGCTACTTAGGGCTTGGGGAAGCCCCAAGCCAACCATACTACTAGACATCCTCTAAGCATGCTGACTTTTAAAACATTTCATGCAGCATAGAAGCAGTTTCGATGCTAGCATATGGTACACTTGATGCTCATGCATGGTTGTATTTTTTACCTGTCCGCTCAATGTGAGCCAAGCAACAAGAGGCTGCACACAAGCAACAAGAGGCTGCAGACAAGCAACAAGAGGCTGCACAGGGCAGGTGCAGCTTAGCAGGAGCGAGGGGCTCATAAAACAATGCATGCTATGACCGCACAGACTGGAAGGTTATCCCTACCTCTAGCTTCAGAGAGCGGAGCGTTTTACACGAGCAGAAAGGGAGGAAGCTCACATCTTCGCTCCAGTCAGCCGCGCTGCGCGTCCAGACCTCCAGCTCCTGCAGCACAAATAGCAGGGCAAATGCTGCCTCCCAAAAGCCCTTAGCTGCTGACGGCATCTAGGCAGCCAGACAGTGTTTTAATGAAACCAGCTGAGCAGAGGGAAGAGGAGGGCATGAGGGGATGCCTGTGTGAAAGGAGACAACTAGAGCAGTGTTAGTGGGGGTGATAGAACAACACACTGGCTCACTGACAAATCAAACTGTTGTGCATTGCCATGTGCAGCAAACAATCGGGATTTGAACGCACCTCAAGCTTAGGACATGCTGCAAGGTCGCTGATGAGGCGCGTGTCCAACAAACCCTCTGTAGCTCCATTACTGTCCACATACATGACATCTAAGAACTGCAGTTGCAAGAGACAGCCAGCACAGATGCCCCATTTCATCAAAGGAGGAGCAAGGAAAAGCAATTTATTGTGCATTATCAATTTTGCACATTGAACTTGACATAGGCCGTGGACAGTTGGACGAGGTGCAGTGTGTATGCGCGTGTGCGCGTGAGCACGTGCGTGCACGCGTGCTTATGGGTTTATGTTTGTGAGTGTGTGCATGCGTGTGCGCGTGCGTGCCTGTGTGTGCATGTGTGCGTGCGTGCCCGCATGTGTACGTTGTGTGTGCATACAGTTAGATTAAAGCAGCACTTGTTCTGCTCAGAGGTGAACCACTTGTTGGAGTGAAGTCCCTAGAAACAGCTCAAAACAACATACTTGGAGGAACACAAGACGGATAGCAGTGGGCCTCTGAATACATACAAGGATAACAAGCTTCCTGGAAAATTACATGTTACGTCGGCAGCCTAGTAAGCCACAGCAATGGCAATGAGCACCTTCACGGCAACCCAGTAGCCATGCCCGCATGCCTACAGCTAGACCTGCAGCTGCGAGAATAAAAGCAGGCAGGGCTGGCACAACACCTGCAGAGATGGGGCATGCTTCAGGGCCGCCAATGGCGTGCTGCCCTCAGACGTACGTAGCTGCTCTCCCCAGCTGGCCATGGAAAACTCAATGCGCAAGCTTGTGAGCTTACTGCGGGTGCAGGCGGCAAAATAAGCAGAAAGCAGCAAATCATGCCGGCCTTGCAGACACGCGCGCTGTGGGCTGGACGCGCTAGATGCCCCAGGCAGCCAGGTTTCCCGGCGGTGGCTTTGATTGGAATGCATCCAGAGAGGCCAATCCTGTCAAAAGGTAAGCCTGTGCGGCACAGCTTGCTTGCTGCATCCACCACACCTTGCGAATGACCAGCCATTGCCTACATGCTTCATTCCCCCACTTCTGTAAAAATCTCAATGGACACCTTGGCAAAGAGAATTCCGGCACTAGGATCAAATCACTGTTGAGCACATGAATGAAATCACTGCTGGGCATATTATAAAATGACTAAGGGTGGGTAGCCGACTCGCCGAGACTCGCAGAGGGCAAGCCTCGGCGAGCCTCGGGGAGCCTCTTTGCCAAAAGTGCCAAAGCCTCGGTGACCCTCTTTCACTGGAACAGCGGTTTGACATGCTCAAAAAAATCAGATGAATTCAATATGGTATTTCAATAAATTATTATAACATTAAAGCATGCCCACATATCTTTGGCAATGATGTTAAGGGGGATGCAACCTTGGCAGATGTGGGGTGAAGATGCCTCGGCTTACAAAGGTTTGCTGGGCAGGATGGAGAGATAGCAGATGCCGTCTTCGAAACAGTGAGAGGCAAGAAGGCCAAAGGAAAGTCTTGGTAGTGGCAATGCATGAGAGTGGTGCTAGCACCTGTCACTGAGCTGAGATGCAGACACTGTTAGCAAGCTACAGTGCAAGCTGTGCAAGCAACAGCTCAGCCTATCCCAACCCCCTTACGCGGCAGACGCATCTTAAAATCACGTTGTGCAAGGCTCGCCACTTGAAAATGAAAGAGGGTCTGATTCCCAAAGAGCAGGAGTATCGGGCAGCAGCAGGCAGCAGCAGCACCGGGCAAACAGAAGGCAGCATCAGCAGCATGAGCTTTAAACGCCAGTCAACGCTGCCGGTAGGTGAGCTGCACAGTTGGGAGGAGACGCAGGCCCTTCTCTCAAGAAAGAGCTCAGGTGTGAGAGGAGGCTTATACATGAACGGAACTTGTGCACACATGCGCATGTGCACGTGTGCATCAAAACAAGTGAAAGGGTGTATGTGCATCTGTACTAAGTGTGCCTGTGTGGGCTCCATGCGCATAAGGAGGGTGTTGTGCAGTCCATGCAGGCGTGCCTAGCTGACGCCTTCTGAGAAGAACTTGAGTGAGCTGGCCGCTGGGCTCCTCCCAAAAGAAGATGGCAGCTTGAAACCCATCATTGAGCATGTCAAATTCTCGCGCTTGTGGGAAGAGGAGCTTCCCAGCTTTGCCAGGAGTAGCAGTGCGCTTAAGCAAGCATGCTATGCAGTTGCTGTGGCATGCCACATGCGCATGCACTCAACAGCCTGTGCGCATGCCATCGCAACTGGTCACCTCGGGGGCTGATGTATCGTTGTGCTCCTAGGGATCTTGCGATTAATAAATTAATTTCAGCACTCTCTCGCAACTCGTCAGGAGTAAAATAAATTACTTTTTTTGAGAGCTCGCAAGGTATGGTAGTTTAGCCACTGACTCACCCGGGCCCCCCCAATGAACCCCCACGCCCCAAACGGGCAAAAAACACTTTTTGACGTGGGTTGCACAAAATGGAAGAGCTCAGAGGGCGACGGGCAGCCTGAGGAGCTATGTACCTGTCAGGACCCCCACTCTAGCTCAGAGAGTTGCTGAGCGTGAGAGGATGCTCGCTGCTGCCATTGCAGCCAGACCCCCTCCTGCTCCACCCAGGCCTGTGGGTAGGCCAAGGCTGGAGAGGCCTGCTTCATTCATAGAGAAGCCTGTTGTGTGGCTACAGCTGCTGCCCTTGCGGCAGGAGGAGGTGGCAGCCAAGGCAGCAGCTCAGCAAGCAGGGGCAGCAATGTGAATCGGAGAAGCTGGCATTGAAGATATTGCAGCATTTGAAAAGTTTGTGGACCCGTGGAGCGACATTCACAGATACAAGGAGGGGTGGAAGCAGGGACTCCAGGGGTGCCAGGGAAAGGGGCTCTGGCTCTCTTGTGAGAATGCAGCTGATCAAGGAGCACAAGGTACAGATACAAGGAGGGGCAGGGGCAGGGGCAGGGACAGGGGAAAGGGCAGGGTCAGGGGCAGGGGGAGGAAGAGGGCTCGGGCAATGCTGGAGGAGTGGGAGTCAGAGATATCCTGAGAATCCTCAGATGATGAAATGGAAGAGGGGGGAGTGAGCTCTAAGTACGCGACAAGCAGGAGGTCAATGCAGACGCAAAAACCTAAAATTCGCAAATATGGGCTTACAATGAGAGGCCTCGCAACCCCTTAATGCTCGCAAATTAATGTTATTATTAATGGACCTCGCAAGATTGGGCTGGGGTCACACTGGGCCAATTTCAACTTTTCGATTTTCCAGGTATCTGTTTTCATGCGACAAGGTTGCAGGGCAATCAAGGAAGCTTGCTGTTTTTCTTCATGTCAAAATTCCATGTGCTCGATTTGCTACAAAATTTTGACTGCGGAAACGCGGTGAAAAAATGGAAGCTGAACTGGCAAGCGGTCACATTGGGAATTCAACGCCAATTCAAGGTGGTCGATACGGCAAGCTGCAGAAATCCAAAACTTGTAGAAGTTCTTGATATTCTTGTGCCTGCACACCATTGGGTCGCAATTATCCCAGACAATGATGTTGCTGATCCTCACTGAGGTAGCTTGCAGTCCTCTGGATGGCAATCCTGACATGTGGATCATCCCCAGTTTCCCTCATCTGCATGGGTCTCAAGGAAGCCATAAAGCCAACTCCTGTATCTTCTCCAGCGGTTCTGCACGCTTTGCTTGCAGGTCAGAGTGCTGAGTCTCACTCTGTCTATGGTACTCGAAATAGAAATTTTTAGATAGAGGTTTAGGTTGCAGGCCTGAAAGGATTAAACTAGACTGCCTTCGCTCAAACGGTTCAACAATGTACCGTAACCTATGGGAGAGGTGCCTCTGCTGCTGCTGCTGCTGCTGCTGCTGCTGCTGCTGCTGCTCTGGCTGCTCAAACCTTTTCAGCATTGGAGAGTTTGCCACGTTTGCGCTTCCCAAGCTGGGGCTGGATGCTTTGGGTGCTGCACGTGTTTTTGCTGTGAGGGGGAGTGAGTCAACGCATGCATGAAATCCTCGTCCTCATCATCTTCAGAACCTCCCCTTCGCCTGCCCCTGTCCTTGTTTGGGGACCAGTCCCGAGTGGATTCATTCATAGATCCCTCCTCCTCTCAGGTCTGAGAGCTTAGGCACACCACTGGCTGACTCCAGCTGAGACTGCACGGGCCGGTCTGCCCTTGCGGAGCACTTGTTTGACCCCGCCTGTTGAACAATGCAACAGTATTGAGCTTTTATGCTGACGTTTAAAAAGGAATCCAAGTTTACACCGGATACCGGCACTAGCAAAATTCCCCGGGTAAATTCCTATGATCCGCACCTTCCGCGGGGGCCTCTGGACCCTCCCAGCACAGATTTGGAATTGGGGGGGGGGGCTGATTTGGACCCCCCC
>LKMJ01001287.1_pt1 | contig 21800 bp, 19 predicted proteins | sample 643391 | NCBI WGS metagenome assembly LKMJ01 (sample SAMN04112250, study PRJNA286221) | soda lake metagenome | biome: soda lake; feature: Kulunda Steppe; material: water; isolation source: sample PL-Br10 brine of Picturesque Lake | place: Russia: Kulunda steppe | collected 2010-07
TGTGTGTGTGTGTGTGTGTGTGTGTGTGTGTGTGTGTGTGTGTGTGTGTGTGTGTGTGTGTGTGTGTGTGTGTGTGTGTGTGTTCGTTTGTGCATATGTATGTGCGTTTGCATGTGTGTCAGCTAGTGAATGTGCGCGTGCATGTACTTCTTCTGTATGGATCCTTAAATGACCTGTCAGATCCTAAAGTTCCTTCCTGACGTCTCTGCCTCCTGGTAGCCTTCCTGCCCATCATTCCGTTGTGCCCTTGTAGACTCATGACCTTTAAACTCAGGGGCGACAACCTAATTTAATTTGATTTTGGTCTGGGAAGAAGGTTCTTAGAAACAAAGAGGAGAATTTACCCCTCGATATCTATCCGCGTCCATTGTCTGAATCACCAAATGCTAGGGCCGGGCATGCAGAGTGGATCTGGCATCAGCTTCAGTCTCTTAATTAGCCCTCAACTTGCCTCTACACCTTGTTCAGCCCTCTACACCTTGTTCAGCCCTCTACACCTTGTTCAGGCTTGCAGGCAAACACACACACACACACACATGCACACACCCGCTGGGCAGGTGCATACCATGCATGTGCATGCGTGTGCACACTGGCACGCCCTGACAAGCACGCGCACTCACACACTCACGTGCACATGCGCGCACGCTTACACATACACGCACACAAATGCACATGAAAATGCACGTATGTGAGGGCGCGCTTGCATGAACATACAGTAGCAACCTGATCAGACCCGTGCCACCAACTCATGGGAAGGGTGAGCTCCCCTCCTTCTGCAAGACCACGTTGAAGTGTAGTTTCTTACAGAGACAAGGGTTCCAAGCCCTTAACCAGAATGACCGTCATTGTGACAGACTTGTCCACCTCGAGCTTCTCACGCAGGGAAGATGCGCGGGGAACAAAACTAAGACACAGCCACATCCAGAGGCTGACCCACATTAGATAAGCTCCAAATCCTCTCTCCACATAGTGGATTATTTTATGCTTGCACCAGGCATGTGCCTCGCCCTCAGTAGAAACCCCTTCAAATTAGAGATCCTGAGGACACAAGGTTTACAAGGTTAACAAGAATAAGGCCTTCAGTCTAGAAGTGGGACTGCTAGTTAGAGATCCTGAGGACACTAAAAAGAAAAAGACAGAAACAGAAAAACTACGAAGGCAGTAAAACTCCCTGCATCAATTAAGGAAAAGGAGACACATTGGCCCGGAGAGCTGAAACTTACAGTGTGAGTCTCATCCAATAGGGAAATAAGGAAAAAGGCGTTGTCTGTATACCCGCCTCTCTTTTTTCCCTTTTCCAACCATGACGCCTTAACCCTTAAGGTAATTGAGTGAAGCTCAGCTCAGCAGACACTGAGCAAGATAATGCATTATGGAAGTACAAGCTGCAGAGAAAAAAGCTTTGCAGACGGTAAAACACCTCCCGCATTGCTCAAGGGGTTGTAAGAGAAGGCCTTCAGTCAAGAAATGTGACTGCTAGCCTGCTCATAAAAAACTAAAAGTGCATGGAGGAAGAAATAGAGCTTATTGTTGTTCTGGCTCAGAAAAGCAGGCACATTGTCGAAACCTGCGGGATGAAACAGAGACGCATAAGTCCTACGGAGAGAGACCACGTGGGTGCAGCAAAAAAGGATGTGCAACATATCTTGCCAAGACAACAGTGTGCGTCACTGGCCAAGACAACAGTGTATGTCCTTGGCATCCCGCATCAATTATAGGAAAGAACTTCTTGTTTCGAAGACACAGTGATCCTGTGGTTGTGCGAATGGCACCGCTTGACTTGCTTTTGGCAACCCATTAAAACTGCAGTTGATGCACCTTCCTCATGCAACAAGCTTGCCTTTATCGTGTTGCCAAATGTTTAGACCTCATATTTCAAGGCTGATCACCTTTCCAAGAAAAAAAGAAAAAGTGCCACTTGCAGTGCTTAGGCAGTGAAAGCGCTTTCCATCCACTTGTTCAGTCATGAGCATCATGCTCACGCGTGGGCAGTCAGGTACCCTGGATGTCTGACACTGCTGGATTTGGTGCAGCAGGTTCCACAGCTTCCAAGCAGTGCTCAGATCCAGACTGTCTTAAAACAGTTTGCAGCGCTACGTCCATTCACAGCTGGTACTTTCCGCATCAAGCAATTTATGCGGAAGCATGACCTTACCAACAGGTTGCATGTCTACACATGGCTCCTTGAGACACGTGCAATCCCAGCCAATATGTAAGCCAATATGTAAGCCTTGAGACACATGCAATCCCAGCCAATATGCAAGCCAGGTTTGGGCCACCCCATTCTCACGACAGGTCAAAGACAAGGACGACCCTATACAAAAATGCCTGCAGACGGTGCTCAAGAGGATTTTGATGCATCAATATGGTCAAGGACCATATGGTCAAGGACACAACCCCTTCATGGTGCATCATGCGCAAGTGTGGTCTCGAGCCTCAACACTTCAAATGGTTCCGGGCGGCAATGCGGCTGTAAAATGCTAAAACTCAAAGCAATAGCTCCACTGCAAAAAAATCCTACAAGCTGACATGCAACCGAGCTCACTGAGCGATTGAAAGGGTATGATCATTGCAACAGGAGGTTGTAATTGCTAACCGGTGCCAGCCGCGAGGGGCCAAAAGGGTCGGGTTGCAAGTCCCCCCGCTCCTTCAAAGGAGTAGGATGGTGCTATAGTTGCATCCACAACTGGAGTTGGTCGGACCCTTTTGGCCAGGTCTGTTAGACCCACCAACGGCGTTGGTCTGACCATTGTGGCTAGGTCTGTCAGACCATTACAGCAATGATTGCTGGTCATCCCACATCCTATCTGCTATGAATGGTCAGACACAATCCTACATGTTCAAAGAAAGGCTGCTATAGTGTGAGCCCATTGATCTTGGTCATTTTGTTGTGGACCTCAGGGAGAGGCACATGGATTCTTGGACACCTTGTTATGATATGACGAGAGCGCAACAGCAAACACACCACTTATCATCAATGGTGCACCCTCGCTACAAAGAGGGCCCTGGTCACACGATCCCCACACATCCTTCCTAGATACATATTTATTGACCTCTCCATTGACGTTATTTGCAGCGAAGAAAAGGATAAAAAAGAAAGAAAAAGAAGAAAAACTACGCAGTGTAATACGCTTCAGACTTTGTGCCTACACCCTACAAATCGAAACGGTCTGGATTCACAATAACTCCCCTACTTGTGCAATGCTAATGATGTACAAGATGAGCATTACGTCCTTTTTAACTGCACCCATCCACACGTGGTCTGTCTCCGCAGAACTTGAGCGTATCTGTTTCATGTCACGCCAAGAACTGCTGCATCCAAACTAGACTCGTGGCATGACCTTAACTTTCATCCTGCAGAATTCGACAATATGTCTGCTTTTCTGGTCCAGAGCAACAGTAATCTCTATCTCTTCCTTCATGCACTTCTTGGCTGAAGGCCTTTTCTTGTAAACCTGTAGAATAGTTCCAACTATTTTGCCAAGTTGCTAACTATGCTAGTAGCATGGCTTCACATTTTCAAAGCACTTAGTAAGCACTTAGTTACAAAGCACTTAGGTGCAAGCACAGGACAGTCCTCCGCGGCCAGTGGACCCTCTTCTTAAAGGCTAGAGAGCGACTCAGTGTGGGGCAGTCGGACTTTGGGAAACTGGTTATGGAATCCAGAGTCTGGACCGAAGGGCATGATTTGCTATACACGGACTTCTACCACCAATTGAACACTGATTCATTCCCTCGGTGGTTTCTCTTTTTGATTGTGGGGTTTGGTGCCTGGTGCTTGCACCGGATGAAAACCTCAATTTACGTAGACAGGTTTTTCCCTATTGGTCTAGGTGTTTTCATTTGCAACCTAATGACAGACTCCATTCAGGACAGAACACTTGCATTTTGTAAAACAGTGACAGATCATTTACAACAGAATGATTGTATCATGAGAAAGCCTCTTGTGATTAAGCTCATCAGCAGCAACGCCATAACCTTGGCCACTGCAAGAGCCAGGCTATGGTGGCTCGAAGCACCAAAGTGGTGATGCACGCTGCAGCTGCAAGTGAGTGAGATGCGTGCTAGCCTTCCACACCATCGTCTTGCTGCCCCCCCCTCGTCTCTCTGCTGCTCCTCTCGCTCCCTTCCAAGGTCAACTCTTTGCCCGCCTCCTCGGCTTCCCACACAGCAAGGTTTGAGTGCGCCAGCTTCTCCAGGGCAACAATAGCATCAGAGTCGGAGGGCGCGTCCCATAGAGCTGCTGCGATCTCCCTGTGGGCTGTCTCACTACCACACCTGCGCACAGCAAGTAAGGGCATATCCCGTTTTGCTGCTATAATCTCCCCATACGCCGTTTCACTGCCACACAGTGCATTGAACAGCTGCAAATGAGGATCCTTGCACGCGCAGCTCAAAATGCGGCTCCCAGAAAGGATGCGACCAGAGCACCTGAGTAGACGCTCCAGTAGGCTGAGGTCTTGCAGGGTCTCTCCCTCCCCAATTATGCTCTTGCGGGTGATCATCAACGGGTACGCGCGCGAGGCTTCTCCATACAATTCTTCAGGAAGGGGCCGGTACCTGCAGGCACGGCGCGGCCCACTGGTTGGTTCAGTGAGATCCAGGGAGCTGTTGGGCGTGTGCCACTTGTTGCTTGCCAGCGGTCTATATAAAATCCGCAAGGGCTTCTTAATGCATTCACAGGAAAGAGGTACAGGTAGCCAAAGCATTTACGCCAGGATGCACAGCCCCTGTGGCTAAGCTAGCTATGGGAAGACGGGTGCTGCATTGTATTACAGCCCCAGCGCTGACATTGAGAAAAGGGTCACAAGCGCTGTGCAGTCCTCACATATTTTGCGTCTGCGTGCCTTTCCAACAACCGCAGACCTGCGCCTGCTAGAGTACAGGAGCGCCGTGACACGCACCGGCGCCTCCCCCTTGCTGAAAATAGCATGCCCTGCTCACTGACCTGTGGAAAAAAGAAAAGTGCCAAGGGAAAAAGTACCACGCTTTCCTCCGGCCCCAATCGTCCGCCCCAAACTGCTCCTTCATCAAAGCCACCAGGCGCCTGCAGCAACGACAAAAAAGCCTTGTTGCATGAGCAAGCAATCCCATGATGCGGTGCAGAACGCCCTGAACCCCAATCAATTCAGCAATCATTAGTTAGTAAAAGCACGCTGTGCCAGTAGTAGGACAGGTGCAAACAGGAGCCGGAAAGCACGGCCACCATCTCACTCATGATCAGCAGGTACAAGGTGCAAGGGGTGCAAGGTACAGGGTACAAGGTACAAGGTGCAAGGTACAAGGTGCAAGGGTACAGGGTACAAGGTGTAAGGGTACAAGGTACAAGGAACAAGGTACAAGGTACAAGGTGCAAGGTACAAGGTACAAGGTGCAAGGTACAAGGTGCAAGGGTACAAGGTGCAAGGTGCAAGGGTACAAGGTACAAGGTACAAGGTACAAGGTGCAAGGGTACAAGGTGCAAGGGTACAGGGTACAAGGTGCAAGGGTACAAGGTACAAGGAACAAGGTACAAGGTGCAAGGTACAAGGTACAAGGTGCAAGGTGCAAGGGTACAAGGTGCAAGGTGCAAGGGTACAAGGTGCAAGGTGCAAGGTGCAAGGGGTGCTAGCGGGTGCTGTTGTGATTGGAGCAGGGATGGAGGATCTGCGCGTTTCAAAGAATTCCCGCATTCGCATTTGTTTGCATTATTTCCCCACCTAAGACATCCATTCAAAAAAGTGTAGGCCCTCCCCAGATATAACTGCTGACCTGAGGTTTAGGATGAGAAAGTGAGAAGCGAGAAAAAAGAAAAGTGTGATGGACATTGCTGACATTAACCCTTTGGAAAGCGACAACAAATTGGTGACTTTTCATTTTTGACTTGCCTATCCTCTTGGATTTTCAAGCTAATGCACGCACTCGTGTGCGGAAGGGGGGTGTCCCCCCGAGGCCAGCTCGCTATCCTTACATTGACCTCCCTAAACATGTTATGGGGAATATGAGCAGGTTTCATTTGCGTGCACATCAGGGTTGTGCCAGGACGATAGACGGTTCGCTGTACGATAAGAATGGGATGGCACCGTCCTTCGATTTTTACCGTATTTCTCAAATTTTGGACCGTCTAGATGGTATAACTCAGTTCGGTGTACAGTTTGGTCTAGAGAATGCTGGCTGCTGGGGAAATATTTCAAAGCTGCTTTGAAACATAGCTGAAGACACAATAAAGGGTAATTTAAAGACATTTATTTAAAGGAAGTACCCGTTCTTCCCCCCGCTGCAAGCAACCTCCTCCACCCCTCCTGGGTCACTGCCCATCCCAACTGCTGCAGCTGCTCCATGGACCACCCTCCTACTGCTGCTGCTGCTGCTGCTGCTGCTGCTGTGCCTATCCTTGCTGACCTTACTCTTTCTTCTGGGCAGGCTTATGCCGAGGCCTGATGTGGGGGGAGCCCTCAGGCTTGGGGAAGGGCCTGTCAGGCTAGTTTGGGGGGCAGACTAGGCCCCGCCAAGGCATGCCGTGCTCATTTTCCATTATTCAGCATCAGCACGTTCTTTGCATCATAAATATTTGAAGCAATTTGATGGGCGGGCGCCCCCCGAATTGAAGCTGCAAGCCCGCGCAAGCACGCTGGCAGGGCCAAGCTGGCAGACGGTGCCACCGAACTGGTGGATTTGCCACCGTCTCTCTCTCCTGGCCGTGTTTTTACGAATTTAAGTGTACCATACCGTCTGCCTTACCGCTAAGACGGTCAGAAATCTCAAAGACGGCGTAGGGGCACATCCCTGGTGCACATACTCCCGCGGTGGAATCCTCCACCTGGACTGGTGGAAATGGCCACTGTGACAAGCACTCCTGAGCTGCTGTGCAAAATGAGGTGCAAGTTCTTTTCCACTGTCAAGACTTGTTTGTGTGCTCCCTCAGAAAGAAGCATTTGTTCCTCTTCTTCCCTTTTTGCCAGTCCTTTTCTGTGGAGGCCCCTTATATTTTGCATGTCTTGTCTAGACAGGCTGTCGTTGATTTCCTTTCTCCAAGGCACAACAACCTCTGCCATTTCATCTCGGACATAATGGTCTTTTTTTGGGCTGGCGAACACCATCAACAAACCAATCAGCCTAACGGCCAGGCTGGCAGTTGACCCTAACTTGTTACTCCCCAGTATGGGCCCTGTGATGTACTTCTTTTGCTCTGTGCAACTCCCCTGCTTGAATATTGTGATTTTTGTGATTACATGTGTATAGGTGGGTGGAATCAGGGGGTCTGGAGGTGAGAGAGGAGTCAGTTGACGTCAGTTAGTGCCTTTCCCTTCGTCCCTCAAAAGCTCACAGGTACGTTCAAATTTCGGATTTTACTTGATCATAAGCACGCTTTAGATTTAAAAGAGACGAACCCTCCAACCCTGGATTGGAGGAATGCAAGCGCCAAAGATTTGATATAAGTGACATGATATGCATGGGCAAGATGCCACATATATCCGGCAGGCAAAAACAAACTGGCCATCCTCTTACCTGTATATCCGAACCCGGTCCTCAGCACTAAGGCGCAGCTCTCTGCCCTGTCCGTGTGCACATTAAGCAGGTGCATATAGTGCATGATGGTTGGTCTAGCCGGAAATGCATGAGGCTAAATATGAGCAAATCGGAGAGCATTCAGTCCATGAAGTCCATCTAAGGAAAGTGAGGGAGGGGAGGGAGGGAGAGAGGAAGAGAGAGAGAAAGGGAGGTTGGTTGTGGGGAGAGTACAGCAGCAGCAGCAGTAGCCGGAGAAGATTCGCGTTCAAGCCTCGCCACACACAGAGCCACTGCACACCTCGCGTATCTCTTGGAAAAGCCACGGCCTGATCAGGGCCCCCCTGCCAGCCATTACGGCGTGGCAGCCGCTCTCATTCAGGCGCCTGGCTGCGTCGTAGTGCGTCAAGATGTCCCCATTGCCTGTCATGGTGTGTCAGTGCGTCATAGTGCGTCTTACTGCGTCAAGATGTCCCCATTGCCTGCTGCACTTGAGGGAATGGCACACTTGTGCGCCAGCTACCGTGCGCCAAAGTCTGCCGGTCAAAACAGTCGCCCAAACCGTGCAGGCTGGCAGCACATTGTCATCTGGGAACAGAGAACTGCACCAATGGGTACGTCTCATGGCCTGGCGCCATGAGACAAAGAACTGCACCAATAGGTACGTCTCATGCCCTGCCGCCAATAGGTACATCTCATGGCCTGGCGCTGGGTATGGGCATACCAGGCATCCGTCAGCAGACAGACTCAGGCAAGTGCTGCGTGCAGGCGTCAAATTTGCTATGCCACAGCAGCAGTTGGCCAGCAATGACGTGCCCACAGGGGAGTGTTGAGCTGGCCAGCAATGATGTGCCCACAGAGGAGTGTTGAGTTGGCCAGCAATGATGTGCCCACAGAGGAGTGTTGAGTTGGCCAGCAATGATGTGCCCACAGGAGAGTGTTGAGCTACTAGACTCTAGTAAAGTTGAAATGAAGGAGATGTGTGCGCGGCTTGCGCGTCTATCTGTATCAGGCTTTGCACAGCAAGTTCAGCCTGATCACTGCCTGGAGCTGCCGCAACTTTTCCACAAGGGGTAGGTACAAGAGAAAACTGACGTTGAAGTTAAAAAACCTATGTCAATTACGGTGAAGGAGCCACCTAGTGCCAAGGCACAGTATGAGCTCTCCACCTCTGCACAGGTAGACCAACCCAAAGGGCTCGGCACAACAAGGCGCTGGGCATGACATCCATGTCAGCGCTCAGGCGAGCGAACGAGCATCCTAGCCCCATAGACCACAACACCATGCTGCTGCTGCTGCTGCTGCTGCTGCAAGTCCTTACCAATGATGGGGAAGTCAGGATGCGCCGCTGCAACCTCCTGGATCAGCCCCCAGTCAGATGGCTTGCGGTATCTGCGAACGCATCAGCATTTTTTGAGACGGCTTGCGGTATCTGTGCGTGAATCAGCATCTTATTGAGATGCATGCGGTATTTGCGCACATGGCAGATGGCAGATGGCAGATGGTGCAGAAAGCAGATGGCTTGCGGTTTCTGTGCATGCATCAGCATCTCTCTTTGTCGTTTTGATTTGTGTCAAGAAGTTGAATCAACAAATAAAGCAGGGCATGGGCTGCGGGCACAGAGCACAAGGACAGCGGCAACAACCTCCCTATCACTGAAAGTATCAGAGCAGAACACCATGGCTACTGGCTTGCATTCGAGCACACCCACCCCTGCTCCATGGTCCTGCCATGTATGGTCACTCCTACCCTTTCTCACTGGCCTTGCTGCGTACTTGCCCGAGCACATTCACTTCTGCTCCATGGTCCTGCCGTGTATGGTCACTACCACTCTTTCCCGCTGGTCTTGCTGAGTACTTGTCTGAGCACACCCACCTCTGCCTTATGGTCCTGCCGTTTATTGTCACTCCCACCCTTCTTGATGGCCCTACTGTGCACTTGTCCAAGCACCCACCTTTGCTCCATGGTCCTGCCATGTATGGTCACTGCTGCTGCCCCAGTTCGGCAGAGTAGGGAAACAACCCGATGAACATTCACCTGCCAGTTCGGCAGAGTAGGGAAACAACCCGGTGAACATTCACCTGCCACATTGTAGCGGCCAACAAACGGGGCGTGCTATGTTTGGTACCGAATGCACGACCTGGTGAAGAGTGACCTGAGGTGCATGCATGGGTGTGTTCCTGTGTGTATGTGTGTGAGAACATGTATCTAGTCAGCGAAAGTGCCATTGTGTGCGCCAGTGCGCCTGAGAGTAGCGGCACAAAGAAAACGATGAGGCAGGGCGTGCTGAGCTGGAGCACAAGGCTTACTTTGGGCAAGGCACACAAGTGGGCAAGGCACACAAGTGAGCAACGCAAGTGGGCAAGGCACACAAGTGAGCAAGGCAAGTGGGCAAGGCACACAAGTGAGCAACGCAAGTGGGCAAGGCACACAAGTGAGCAAGGCAAGTGGGCAAGGCGCACAAGTCGGCAAGGCACACAAGTGGGCCCTCGCCAGGCATTATGAGACTAGACTGTGCTCAAAATAACTGTCTTCTGCGGACGCACATCCCAGGACACTTACTTGCAGGAACACAAGTTGGCGTGCACAGGTGCAGTGGCAAGGAGCCTGAACTGAGCCAAACACGTGTCTGTGGTGCAACTAGCACTGGAACTGGAGGCACAGGCGCTTGACTGGGTTGCATGCATACATGGTAGGCTTGCTTTGGGCCTTCGGTATTCAATGTAAGACAGGTTTGTCTTTTAAAACACGGTAGTGACGCGTCACCATGCCTCTTTCAGGCTTCAGAGCATGCATGCACACACTGCACGCATGGACTGTCACAGCAATCTGGGGGTTCACAGGGATGATTTCACTACCTGCGCCACCTAACACCCTGTGTATGCCATCAAGCAGGATTGGGCGCGTGCTTGCAAGCACAGGCGCGTGCACACACAGGTAAGATTTTGCACCCTTGTCCAAAGGGCTATATCCGAGAGCACCTCACCTTTTCCGGACCCAAACGGATCTTCACGGTCACGGGCAGCTCTGACGCCCTGGCCACCCCGGCCACCATCTTGGCAAGGGAGCGAGGCTTCTTGAGCATGATGGCGCCCATGCCCCTGCGTGCAGCATCTGCGGACAAGCGAGGGCACTAGCTGGTGCTTGCCAGTGTGAGCAGGGCAGCATGTTGTTGGTTGGTGATGCTCAAAGTCTGCCAGAGCACAAAGGTGGCCAGGCTCGAATGCAGGCAGGAAGGACAAGGGGCAGTTGAATGCAAGCATACAGATGCAGGCACCAGCAAATCAATGTCTAAGCGCATACACGGAAGACACCCAGCAGCCCCAACACATACATGAGGAGAAAACACTGGTTGTCGCTGAACGATGTGTTTGCACTGCTTGCATGTCGACCTTGCCAACGCATGCCTGGCCGGCGCATGCCAGGCCATGTGATGCTCTGCATGTCAACGAATACTGCTGCCAACGCATGCCTGCCTGCCCAGTCTATCAAATTAACTGTATAAATTGATTGTGCACTCCTGCAAATCACTCGCCCCTCCCAAATGCTGCCTGTCCGCACAAGCGTCACACTTGTGACGAGCACTTGAAGGACGCACACACACACACACTCTCACAACCCATGCACATCATGCCTGCACATGTCATGCTTGATGTGTGCCTTGACGCAGCCTTATCCAAGAAAGATAATGACATGGTTTCATGTATGGCCGCTTTCCCTTGAGTGGGCGCAGTGGAAGGGTGTAAAACTGCCTTCCAAGCGCAGCCACACTGCAGCCACGGGCAGTTGTTGTAAGCATGCTTGATGTGCCGTTCGTATAATCCTGTGCTGGCTATGGGAACACAGAGCAGCAGCCAGGGAACGATAATGAACGGCAAGGGCATCTTGCTGGGAAGGTAAGTGCCTGCCAAGAGCTGGATGCTGAGGGAGACAGCAAGCAGGAGTGAACAGCCCCAAGGGTACCAAGCTTGGAGTGCGAGTCAGCAGCATCACAACATGATGGGACAACGCATCACAACATGATGGGACAGCATCACAACATGATGGGACAACGCATCACAACATGATGGGACAACGCATCACAACATGATGGGACAACGCATGATGGGACAACAGCATCACAACATGATGGGACAACGCATCACAACATGATGGGACAACGCATCACAACATGATGGGACAACGCATCACAACATGATGGGACAACGCATCACAACATGATGGGACAACGCAGCAACGAGCACGGCAGAGCATGGTTCTGAATGGAGGGAGTGTGCAGGGCAGGGGACAGCCTAGTAAAACATGGACAGCGGGGTTTGTGCGACGGTGACATTGAGTAAGACAGGGCATGATGGTGGGTGGAGTTGGGGTGGCAGCGAGCAGCCCAGGGAAGCATGGGGTGCGGGGTTCGGTGTGTGTCACTCTGGGCACATGGGGTTTGGTGTGTGTCACAGGGAGCACATGGGGTCCGGTGTGTGTCACAGGGAGCACATGGGTTGCGGGGTTCGGTGTGTGTCACTCTGAGCACATGACGGCATACCTGGCTGCTGCAATGGGCGCCGGGTTCGTTTGACCTGCAGTGCACCTCATTCAACGAGAGTGACACAAGCATTGGAATGCCCCTCTGGCCTTCTTAAGGCTGTCAGCATATGTATGAGTGTCTGGGTGCTCCATGGATGAGCCAGGGTGCTCCATGGATGTGGGTGCTCCATGGATGTGGGTGCTCTGGGTGTTCCATGGATGAGCCAGGGTGCTCCATGGATGTGGGTGCTCTATGGATGTGGGTGCTCTGGGTGTTCCATGGATGAGCCAGGCTTTGCTGGGGCGTGAAAATGTTGGCCAGTACGTGCCTGCCAGATGGCGGGCCACACCGCTGTGTCATGCCCTTCGCAACACCCTCTGTACACCCACCCGCGTCGCCTGCTCACTCTCCCGCCCCCGCCACTCCACCACCACCACCGCGTACAACGTCAGGCCGAGCAGGTTCCAGATCCTCAATTTGTCCTTGGAAGCTCATGTCCTACCTTTAATCGGGCACCCGACGTTTATATCAACCCAAGTTGCGCCAGACTCTTTCGCAAGTTTGGCCGCGCTTGCTCCATCTTCTATCGTCTTTGTGGCAATCTAAGTTGCATGCAGGGACAGGGGGGCACACGATGTCAGAATGAGTGGCACACCAAGTCAACAATGAGTGGCAGCAAAGTCAAGCCCGAGTGGAGGCACAGTGCGCGATGGTGAATGCACACTGTGAATGTGGGCACATGAAAGATCAGTGTGCCCGAATCTATTGCCCAAGCTCCTGGTGGGTCTAAACCATCACAACAACCGCAAATGGTAGGTTAATTATGGTGCACACACATGACCCAGACACAGCCCATGGGCCACAAGGTGCAGCACAGGAGCTACCAAGACGAAGCTCCAGGAACACAACTTGCTGGCATGATAACTGCTTATTACTATAGGATTTGCTGGTCGCAGCTCCTTGGCAGTTCTCAGCCTTGTCTGTTTTTGATGTACGCAATTCAAGGAAGGTCCTCCTCTGCTCTTGAAGGCAGGGTCACCAGTCAAGCCCCAAACCCTCCAGGATGTCCTTGTTCAGGGCCGCCAGCCCTCTGGGTAAAAGCCCCACTCCAGCATGCCCCCCCCTCCCTCTTTCACTCACGCCCCCTTACAAACCCCTTGCACACTCCCAAAATCGCACCTGAGCACCTGCATACCCTCACTAACCTTACTTGAGCACCAAAACAGTCCTCAACGCCTTACAAGCTCTACTAGAGTACCCTCACATTAAGCACCAAAACAGTCCACACAAGGCTTGCTTGAGCACCAAAACAGTCCGCAAAAGCCTTACTTGAGCACCAAAACAGTTCTCGACGCCTGCTGCCGGTATGATGCGCGCCTGCTCAACCCTGTCCTTCCTGGGCAAGATTGAGAAGGTGGGGCCGTGGGTGTGTGTGTGGAGAATGGGGGCAGCGTGTGCGCACGCGCACTTGCATGCACGTCAGTGGGCGCAGCAAGAAGGCACAGATTTTTGCAGGAACACCTGAGCACACCCTTGGTATGTGCACTTCCAGAGGCCAACTTTCAAAGGCACCCTTGCAAGCAACACTGGTACCAGGACAAGCATGGATGCTGAACGCCCGTGCTAGCTCTGCCATTTAGCCACTGACAAACAAGAAGAGTGACACTCACTTGATGAGGTTTCGAGCGTATGCCATTTCACTCATCGTCACATCACAGCCAAATTCAGTCGTCAGCTGCCTGAAGGCTCTGTTGCCCCCTTTCGTCAAAGGGGCCAAGATGCATGTCCCTCTGTGCATGTGCGCACACGTTTTGTTAAAAGCAAGATATACTTGGAAAATCGGCAGAATGACAGCACCTTTCTCTGGTGGTATAAGGGATTGATAAGGCTCTGGGATCATATCTGTCCCAGTGCAATTGCACTTACTGGATTTGTGAATCCCATCTTCAGTTAAGACACTAAGCACACCTTACGTATGTGTGTGAATTTTAACCTGAGCACGAGCGATCGCAGAATTGGCCTGGGAAATTTCTAGCAGACAAGCATTTGATTTCGCTAGCGCTCACTTTATGGAGGAAGTGAAGGCCTTGTTCCTTTCATGCACCCAGGATGGGACATCAAACTCTAAATCCTCATCTCCTTCCACAATTCCTTGTCCCCCCACCTGCGGAAAGGAATGAATTGTCTGTGCATAAGCATGTTTAGAATATCAAATTCTGTGTGCTCGCGTGCGTTTGCATGTGCATGTGTGCGTGTGTTTTTGCATGTGTGCGCGTGTGCGTGTGTGCGTGTGTGTGATTTCCCTTGCCCGCTATTCCTTGGTGGCGGGCGCGCTTGAATTCACTTGAATATGTGTTGCATGCGCACACACCGCGGTCACATAGCTACTACCTGTGTCCCTGGGAGGCACTGAGCCTTCCTCAAAGCCCGTCTTCGCTTGTGTCTTGTGTGTGAAGTGAGCGCGGGCTGAATGCATGCAGGAGAGGGATGATGGTCCAGCGCACTTCTGGTAACGCCACTGATGTACGTACTGTAGCTCTGCATGGTTCAATTTTAAAAGTTTGGATTAGATCCTACAGATCTATCCATTTCATTCATCGTCACTTAAAGAACTATAGGTAAAATCTGATTAAAGTATTGTAAGTGCTTTCAGCAGCCATGTCCGCAGCTGCTGCAATGAAGACAGCCCAGATGGGTTCGATGATGAGAGGGGGAGTGGTGCCGGGTAGCCAGTCCCGCCCCGTCCACCTCCGGCCAGGCAGCGCAGCTCGTTCGCTGCGCTCGCTGCGGCCCGTCCGTGCTGTCATTGAAGGTAGGTGGGGCCACGAGGAGGTGGGGCCTTCTGAGCAGGTGCGTCCCGTCCAAAGGGGTGCCTCCCTGTCCCTCCCTCGCTGTCGGGTTCCTGAGTACAGAGGTGCCCTCGCCCTTGCGGGATCAACAGCGTGACCGGAGGCACCTTCCCCTTCCTCACATAGATGGGCAGGGCAGGCCTTTGGCCAGAAGTTCACAGCCCGGTGTCGCATGTTGCGACACTGGTGTGTCCCCTGATATTCATTCCGGTGCTCGGGGAGGGCATTCTCCGCTGCCCAAGCAAACGGCGTGTGCAATACGCCTTATTTGTTGCACTACGTGCCCTCGCAGAGGAGACGGGCCCGGACTACAGCGCGGTACAGCGTAACCTGGCGTTGGAAATTGTGCGCGTCACCGAGGCAGCTGCACTGGCTTCTGGGCGCTGGCTGGGACGCGGAGACAAGGAGGCCGCTGATCAGGTGCGTGCCGTGCGTTCTCACTTCACGTCTTAAGATGGTTGCATGAAGTGGGCTGTGCGTGCGGGAGGATGTGCCTATTTTGGTGCCTTCCATCTTCCCACCCGCTGTTCGCGCCGTCTGCCCTTGCAGGCAGCAGTGGACATGATGCGAAAGGTACTGAACAGCGTGCGTATGGACGGCGTGGTCGTCATCGGCGAGGGTGAGAAGGACGAGGTGAGAGGAAGAGGAAAGGTGCTGAAGATTCATCAGTGCTGACTCATCACCTGTGCTCAACTTGTCCTTCGTGGAAGCCTTGATTGAAACTTTTAATATTGGTGGCCTTTGTGTGTCATGACATCAATCACTGCGGGTTATAGGTTGTGCATGCAGAACAGAGTGATATGAAGTGCCATTTAAACGTGCTGATGTGCTGTTCCATGCTCAGCCTGAAACCATGGACCCCCCCTTCCTACAATGGCACAAATACGAATGTGCACTCTTGCAAACGCTTTGACCCAGGCGCCCATGCTCTATTGTGGAGAGCGCATTGGCCACAGCTCCCTCATGCCCAAGATCGACATTGCTGTGGACCCCCTTGATGGCACCACGCTGACCGCTCAAGTAAGGGGGCCCTTGCGCCTGAGACCAGTGTGACTGTTGCTTGAATGTGTTTCTCATGCGGTGTGTTGCTTCTTCCAAGGCTTGACTCACAAGCACAATTTCAAGTGATTGAGGTTTCTGAAAACAGTACGTACACGCAGTAGGTCTGCCAAATTCTGTGCGAATCAACCAAAACATACAGGGTGTTCATACAATTTATGACACAACCCTGAGATCATCTCCTCGGGATCAGCAAGCCTTCCCCCATGCCGGCTGTTCCCCACAGCCCTCGCAGTGCCTGCAAATCACCCTCAACTGCTAAGACCTGTCTTGTCGGGCCAGTGGCAGTCTTATCGCAGCCTCTTGGCGTGGCTCATTGCGGTCCATTGCTGTCCACAATCATGAGAATTATAGTGAGATGCGGCAAGGAGTTCTCGCGCAACACCTGCAAGCCATGTGCATGACGCTGTTTCCACGAATGACTTGAGAGCGCCTGCTGGAGGGATCCCGCGCATGTTTCCCATTGACCTTGATGGGGCTCTTGCCTCGCGACTTGACAGGCTGGGCGTTTAGACTCATGCCTTGCTGTCGCTGGTCAGCTTGAGCCCTCATTGATGTTCGCTGCTGCTGCTCTGGTTGAGCCGCATGCCTGTCACAGGGCAGCACCAGTCCCCCCTGTGGCACACAGCACGCCTGGTAGTGCACCTGGCACACATGGCCCAACCTGCCACCTGCACCTCTATGCTCGCTGCGTACGTGCAGGGGCGCCCAGGTGCCGTGAGCATCATTGCCATGGCGGAGCGCGGCGCCCTGTTCGACCCCGGACCATGCCTGTGAGTCCCTGGCCCATCATTGCCAGACCCTCTGCAAATTTGTGTCTGCTCCTGCACCGGGGTTCAGAGCAGGGCAGCAACAGGGAGGGCCCTGGTTCATGCCCTGCTTGACCAGGGCCTGGAATGGGGTGACATTATGGCATGGACCAAGCTCTAGAATCTATAGGGTCACAAGTTGTTGCTCACAGCAGAGTGGACCCTCGTCCACGCCCTGTTTGACCCGGGTCCGTGCCTGTGAGCCTTGTGCTGGCAACGCTCGCTACCCTCCATGTCCCCCACAGGACACACTCTTGATCTTGCGGTCACACTCTCAATCTTGCGGTGACAACGGCCAACCAGGGCCAGCGCGTGCAAGCATCCCACGAGTGAAGCGGCAGGGCCCCCTCTCAGGCTTACACCAACCTTGCTGCTGCATGCTCAGAGGCACTCACGGGTGCGCACGCGCACACACATGCACGCGCGGTTGGGGCCTGCAGGTACATGGACAAGCTGGCTGTGGGTCCTGATGTGGACCCCTCCGTGGTGTCCTTGGACAAGAGCGTGGCCGAGAACCTGAACGCCGTGGCGGCGCAGCTCAGAAAGCCCGTTGGGTGGGTCAGCTTGTGTGCGCGTGTGTGGCGGCATACCTGCAGGTGGCTTATATATGTATGTATAGGGGTGTGTGCGCCTGTCCCAGACCAAGGGCAAGTCGGGCTTTGGTGCCCTTGTGTCTGATTTAAAAGCTTCCTTCCCCTTGCAAGCTCAGGCTGAACTTCCACCAGCCTGACCCTCCTTCACAAGCCTGTGCCATCGTGGTTTGGGGGGCTGCCCACCTGCTCCTTCTGATCCCACGCACTGTTCTGCAGCACATGTGTGGTCTATTCTATCGCGCGCGTCATGCCCTGTTGTGCGCAGCTGCAAGCGCTCTGCCTCATGCACGCTTCTCCTTTGTCTTCTTCCTTGCCTGCGCAGTGATGTCACGGTTACTGTCCTGGACCGACCGCGCCACCAAGAGTTGATCCGCCAGATCCGTGAAGCCGGAGCGCGCATTGCCCTCATCTCCGACGGCGATGTGGCCGGAGCAATCATGGTGCGTGGACACGTGCTCCTCCCATGTGATGTGGCTGGAGCGCTAAAGGGGCGGAGCGAGCTCCAGTGCGATGTGACCGGAGTTTATATGTGTGGGCATGCGCTCCTCCTGTGTGATGGGTGCCTAGTGGCCTGTGAGAATGATGCGATGTGGTGGGTGCCGTGTAACCTTTGAGACTGACGCACTTTGATGGGTGCCATATAGCCAGCGATGATGATGTGTTCTGCGTGCCGCGTGGCCAGCGATAATGATGCGGTGTGGTGGGTGCCGTGTAGCATACCAGTTAGTGTGGCTCGTGCCCCTCTGTTTAGTCTCCCGTGATGTTGGCCACATCATGCATGCGAACACGGCCCACGTTGCGTTTGACATGTTCTGATTTTCAAGAGCATGATCCAAGCAAGGTCGCTGTTTGGGCAGAGCGACCCACAGTGCTGCTGGCACTCCTGATGGGCATCCCTCCATCATGCCGGCAGGGCCCGCTCAGCGCCCTGCCTGTTATGTACCGTGCATTACGCTTCCTTCCCTGTGAAATGCTTGTTCTCTCTGGGGATGGGCCAGGTTCCCAGCATTTCACGAGCAAGGGGGAAAGAAAGCCTCCGGGTCAAACAACCAAACCACACAAGTTCTGATGAGAGGCGGTCCTAAGTGCACTACACAATGGCAGCAGCATAATGACAGCACACTCTGTGCACAATGCGCTCAGTGGCATGCGCGCGATGTGGGGTCGACGATGCTCTCCATGGCCCAAGGGTGTGGTGTGGAGTCGACGATGCTCTCCATGGCCCAAGGGTGTGATGTGGGGTCGACGATGCTCTCCATGGCCCAAGGGTGTGGTGTGGGGTCGACGATGCTCTCCATGGCCCAAGGGTATGGTGTGGGGTCGACGATGCTCTCCATGGCCCAAGGGTGTGGTGTGTGTGTGACTGGCGCAGGTGGCCAAGGCTGGTGGACCTGTAGACCTCATGTTGGGCATCGGGGGCACTCCTGAGGCCGTCATTGCTGCCGCCGCCCTGAAGTGTATGGGCGGCCACTTTCAGGTGTGTGTGTGGGAGCGCGAGCGTGCGTGCGCAATTGGTGGCGTGCGAACGTGGCTATGAGTAGGTGTACTTGGAGTGTGAAGCGAGGGCCGAGGGTATGGGAACATCTCAGACGTATCTGCTAACGTCAGAGGAAGCTACGCTTGCACTGGCGGCTCTGACAAACACAGGCTGCAGTGGAGGGGCAGGTTGGATTTGTGAAGAGAAGCCGAAGGTGGTTCAAGAGGAGCAAAAGGCATAAACATCATCTTTGTGTTTCAGAATTTATAAAATGAGCGTGCAGCATGATGGGCAGGTGCACTCGGCATGCATTTTGCATGGCATTCTGCACAAGCAGCTATCATCAGCATAGCATGCTGCATGAGCAGCTTCTACTAGCACGGCACCCTGCACAGGCATCCATTACCAGCTAGGCCTCAGTGTGGCCTGACGCCCGAATCCTGGGCTGGAGACAGGGTGAGCTTTGGTGAGGCTGGAGGCAGGGTGAGCTTTGGTGAGGCTGGAGGCAGGGTGAGGTTTGGTGAGGCTGGAGGCAGGGTGAGCTTTGGTGAGGAGCTAGTGGGGAGTGGGCTTGGCCTTAACAACTGGGCTGAACGCTTGCATCCTCACTGTACCGTGTGTCATAAGACAGCCCCGCTGCCCCAGCCTACAGCGCTCCCAGGCCGCACGATGGGGGAGCTGTACAAGAGCTGCTGCCATGAAGAGTTCTGGTGCTCGATCACCTGAGAGCTGTTGTGGGGAGAGAGCCTTGCAGTGGTGATGAAGGCATGCGCGCGCACACATGTACGCACACTCGTACACATATGCACACACATAAGTACACACTGAGCCCAGGACAGCTCGTCAGTTCAAACATTTTTGAACCCCGGGTGCTTGCAGGGAAGACTGTACCCCCGCAATGATGACGAGCGAACACGGGCCATTGCGCAGAACTACGACCTCAACAAGATCTATGACCAGGATGACCTTGTAAAGGTGCTCACACTCTTTGTGTCGTTGCGTGTTGGCTCATGGTCAGAAGAAAGCCTTTTGAAGGTGCTTGGTTGCGTGTGTGGGCGCACGTGGTGGGTGCACCTGCCTCTGCATAGAGCAGACATGCAACGTGCCCAGCCCTACGTCCATGCATGCATGTTCGCAACTTTGCATCTGTGTGGCGTCCCTGTGTCTATGGTACACACTTCCTCATTCAAACATCCAGTGCATTGCATACATCCCAGTTCAATTTGTAATTGCATGCACACACCTCCTTTTTGAGTGCCTTGCCATTGCATCACACGCGCGCGCTTATCCCTTTCCGTGTGGTGCAATATTGGCCTGCAGGGTGACGATGTGTTCTTTGCTGCCACGGGCGTGTCAGACGGCGACCTGTTGCAAGGCGTGCGCTACTACAGTGGCGGCGCCTCCACAACCTCCCTGGTCATGCGTGCGCGCAGTGGAACTGGTGCGCAACTGCAGCAGGACTGCTGCTATGTGTGCATTGTGGCAGGGCTGTTGCTTTGCATACACCACCTGACTGCTGATTTGCATGCCCACAGCCTGACTGTTGCTTTGCGTGCTTGCAGCTTTGCTGCCATGCACGAGCCTTGCAGGCCTCTGTTGCTGCAGGCCTCTGCCGCTTCGCTTCACTCCTTCCTTTCATGCTAGAGGGGGCACTCAGGCAACTGGCTTTTGTGGCTGCTCCCTGCAGTGCGCTTCATCCAGACTTACCACCGCTGGGCAAAGCCTGGAGTCACCAACATCTTGGGGGAAGACATGGGCTACAGCAACGCGCTGGGCTTTGCCAAAAAGGAGCGGGAGCTCACCCAGAACACGCCCCTCCAGCAGCCTTAAGAACAACCACAGCAGGGGCACTCGCCACCTAACCCACCCACCCCCCTGACGGCAGCCGGCTCACAGCAGTTGCTCCCCTTGACAGGAGGCGGCTTGGTTGAGAGCAAGTCCATGCGCGAACTTGAGCTCTGGTAGCAGGGCCTGCCATGTTCGCACACAATTCTTGGGTGGCTTCCAGGATGCGGGGGAGACAATGCTCGTGGGCTGTGGGTTGTCCTCAATAATCACGCTAAACCCTTAATGCATGTGAAATTCAGGCATGTGCCCATTGCCCCTCTTCTGGTGAGGCTCTGCTGGCTTCAGTCGGTTTGTTTTTCATGGCTTGGGATTTCAGTTTGTGCCTGTGCGTGTTGCCTGCCTTAGATGCAATCCTAAAACGCATAGCAGCGAGCTTTTTAAAGAAAATAATGCACTTTCTTTGTATGTTACTTTCAATTGTGTACATACAACAGGGATCATAGGTGAATACATGGATGTGTGTGTCCAGGGGTCGGATAGGAATCCCCATTCATTGCTATCAAGCTGACATTTTCCGAGGTGTTGTGATTTGATCGCTCTCTCAACCTGATTCTGGTTTTGGTTTTTTTCCTTCCCAACTCTGTCACGAGATGGCTGGCTGATGCACATCATGCAGCAAGCCACAATCATGAACAGAGTGCCGTCGCCGGCTGTGTGTGTGTGTCTCTTGCCCCAGGAGGGTGCAGCTCCCCATTCCGGAGAGCAAGCAACCTACCCTGAGGGGATAGACTCCGCCTGTCGACTAAAAGAAAGGGCATGGTGATGGTGCTTTGCTGGATCACACGTGGCCCATGCATTGGCCTATGGGGGCCTGTGTACTTCTGGCATTGTGCGCCTGAGGTATGTCAAGGGTAGGCTCAAGAGGTATGGCACGCTCTGTTGAATTTTGTCGGTGCACAGTAAGCTGAGGTTTCTCAGCTGCATCTACTGAAAAGGGCAGCTTTACAAATTAGCCATCAAGTCAAGGTTGAAGTACTACTAGTAGTACTTAAGTTGTAGTACAATGGGTTTTGACCTTCAGCCTGGACAAAGTTTAAAAAGGGTTAACCGCCAGCCAGATCGTTAGGCTGATTGGTTTGTTGCTGGTCTTCGCCAGCCAAAAAATAGTCCATAATGTCCGAAATGAAATGGCAGAGTCTATTGTGCCGTTGAGAA
>LKMJ01001289.1_pt1 | contig 21792 bp, 24 predicted proteins | sample 643391 | NCBI WGS metagenome assembly LKMJ01 (sample SAMN04112250, study PRJNA286221) | soda lake metagenome | biome: soda lake; feature: Kulunda Steppe; material: water; isolation source: sample PL-Br10 brine of Picturesque Lake | place: Russia: Kulunda steppe | collected 2010-07
GAGAGAGAGAGAGAGAGAGAGAGAGAGAGAGAGAGAGAGAGAGAGAGAGAGAGAGAGAGAGAGAGAGAGAGAGAGAGTGAGAGTGAGAGAGTGAGAGGCGCAGGATCTCTGATTATTGCCCAGTGTCATGCTAATCCCAGCTAGTAAGAGATTAGGGAACAGTGGTGATAGTGGGCGTTCCGCGTGCTTAGACATGATAGTACAACTTGTTTGAACGTTTGAAAGTGAGTCAAAGGATGTGGTTTTAAAGGCAATGCGACTGGACACAGTCGTTTATTCTGGCCTCTCACTTTGAAATCCTCCATCTGGCGCAGTGGGCATGGCCACTGTGACTGTGTTCCTGTGCTGCTGTTCAAAATGAGGTGCATGTCCTTCTTCACTGTCAAAACATGTTTTTGTTCTCTCAGAAAGAAGTACTCTTTCCTTTTTTCCCTTTCTGCCAGTCCTTTTCTGTGGAGGCCCCTTGTACTTCATGAATGGTCTGACAAATTCCTACATGTTCAAAGAATGGCTGCTGCAAGTGTGAGCCCATTGATGATGATCGTTTTTTTTGTAGATCTCAGGGATTATCGGGCACCTTATTCAATAGAAGTTCTGATTTGCACCCACAAGAGCACAACAGCAAACACTGCACTTATCATCAATGGTGCGCACTCCCAACATAGAGGGCCCTGTTCACACATTTGCTGTGCATTCTTTCCAGATACTGTTTCTTGACCTTCCTCGTGATGTTATTTGCAGCATGGCTCGCTTCAGACTTCATGCCCACACCCTACGAATTGAAACTGTGACATGGACTCACAATACCTCCCCTATTTGTTACAAATTGCACAATTCACGGTGACTTGTGCAATGCTAATTACATACAAGATGAGCAGCACGTCCTTTTCCACCGCACCCAAACACACGCGTTCTCTCCGCAGGACTTTTATGTCTCTGCCTTATCCTGCAGGTGTTGGCAATGTGTCTGCTTTTCTGAGCCAGAACAACAAAAAGCTCTATCTCTTCCTTTATGCACTTCAGCTTTTTTATGAGCTAGCTAGCAGTCGCACTTCTTGACTAAAGGCCTTCTCTCGTAAACCCTTCTATTTTGCATGCCTTACCCAGTCAGACTCAGGCTGTCTTTGACTTCCTTCCTTGACGGCACAACGAACTCTGCCATCTTGTCTCGAACATTATGGACTATTTTTGACTGGCAAAGACCAGCAACAAACCAATCAGCCTAACGACCAGGCTGGCGGTTAACCTAACTTGAAACTTGAAAAGACTCTTTGACTACGCCAACAAGATAGCCTCTCAGGCTGTTTGCGTCATTTAAGGAAGAAGTTTACATCTGGTGCAAGCACCAGGCAAACCTCCACCATCAAACTAGGATGTTCTCTCCTTGATGTTTCTCAACCTCCTACTTGTATTATTATTTTTGTTGCATATTGAACAGAATGAGTGTTTAGATCAATAGTAAGTTTTCTTACTCTACACCGGCCGAGCTTATTGAGGGGTAGCAATTCAGTATGACAGTCATAGATGGTCCCCGTCTGAAGAGTGACTCACTCCAATCAGGATGGTATGCAGGCTTACCACTTTGTGGCATTGCTGCCCATGATGCCCAGCTGCAGAATGCAAGAAAGTGGCGATCCGGGTGCTTACTCTGTCAGAGCCCAGACTGGGACAACTCTATGGAGTTTCACATAATCTTATAAGGGGTGCAATAAAATCTACGCAAAAATGCACATAACTTATGTGCACATGATTGAATCATGTGACAAGGCAGTCCTGGCAAAGGATAGTTGTACTCTCAAGTCGAAGTTTTGTCTGCACCTGGGATGGAGCATTCGCCTGTTTTGGGTTTGCGATGATTTGGTTAAATTTGAAATACGCCGAGCGGTTAGATCGTTTGGCTGTGAGCTTCAAGAGGAGGCGGAGGAGGGGGGGGCATTAACTCACTCCAGCTGACCCTCCCAACTCCCCCCCCACCCCCTGAGGATTAAAAACAATATTCTCGACTTTTGTTAACGTAGGGCCACTATAAGGTGCAAAACGGAGCAAAACAGGTGCATTGCAGGGCCCGTTTTGGGGTCTTTAAATTCCGCGAATTGATGTTTTACTGGTGAATGATTCAGTAACATCTTAATTCGCGAATCGAAATGCGCAAATGCTCCATCCCTGGCCTGCGCCAACCAGATAAATGGCAGCACACATCAAGGAAATGGTTCACTAGTTGTCAATCCACTAGCTACTCTCAATGAATGATTCTGCAAGACCCTTAACTCAATCAGCCAAAGTTACGCGAGAATCTTGCAGCAAGAGGCTTTCGGTGCCGAATATACCATCTGTGGGTCTCCTTTTGGGGATAGGGTACGTGCACATGGAAAGGGAGGAGCTTATCAGCTTGTACTTTCAGCTATAACCACCCACTTCACAAATCTCGAAGTGCCCCCATAAGTTCAAGCACTCAGCTCATATAGCTCAGCAAAGTTTTCTTCAAGATGGCAGCACACTCTTCCAGCTGCGTGTCCGACATGGTGAGTGGTGGGGCCAGCCGAATGATGTTACCATGAGTGGGCTTGGCGAGCAGGCCATTCTCCTTAAGGGCCATGCACACATCCCAGGCTGTTGCCCCAGGACGCTCCTGTCCGTCAGAGGAGCACAAGAATGCGTGCTCAGTCACCAGGGTATATACTTGTAGCATGGTGCGCCAAACTTGAGGCTGCACGCAATCTGAGTTGCTAAGCTTAGAGGATAAGGAGAGTGTACTGCATGGCAGCCTTTTTTGAAGTGGAACCAATGTGCCAGAACCTCATATATGTGTGCATTTTACAAAGCTGCAAATCCTTGCACGCTAAAAGCAAAGTCTCTTTGACACGGCTTGGGACTTACCCCGATTACAATGGCATTCAGCATGCCCTTGCCTCGCACTGTTGTCACATAGCCATTGGACTGCGTAGCCACATCACGAAGCTCCTGCCGCAGCTTTGCACCCAAGCGGTCAGCAGCTTCTGCCAGTCGCTCTTCTTGTAAAACCTGGATGAAGCGCCAGGGCATGTTAAGAGGTGTGCAGCTCAGGTGTGCGATTGCTCCTCAGCTGCTACTGTCTTCTTTGTACCCGGGTGCATGCACGCACAAGGTGCAAACAAAACCAAGAGCAGTGCTTTGACCCCCACCTTTCCTGCTCTGCTCCTGCACCCACACAAGAGAAATGCCATGTTCGCAAACCTCAATTAACCTCACCTTATTTAAGGTAAACCAGCTATGCATTACTGGCCACGCATGCTTTTAAAGCTGTTGCTTGTAGGTCGTCCCCACCACTGGGTCACCCCTTTCTTAGGCAAACGTGGCCAAATAGGCCTCTCAAGGCATAACTTTGCATCCACCGCACCGTTTCCTGACTTGAGCACACCATTGGATAGCTTATATTTTCCTGGTTCTGAAGGTGCTCTTGGGGTCGAAATTGGTGTAGTGAGTGGAAGGCAATTTTGGAAAAAGGAATGTTAGGTTGGAAGAGTGCGCGCTGTTTCCCACTCCCAGCCCCAGACTCTGAGCTTGAGATGCCTGCAGATGTGTAAAGTTGGCCCGCACATCCTGTGTGGATTTGGGCGTGGGAAGCTCTCCTGTTGAGCTGTGCACTCAAAAGAGGCAGATGTTAGGAAACGTTTTGGCCCGCCACTTCCCACCCACACCCTCGATCGGTTCCATTTTAAATTTCCTAGATTTGATATATTGCCCGCAACCCTTAGGCTTGGTCTGGCTTGAAAGCATGCATGTGTTGCGGAGATATTGTATTTCCTGTGTTTGGACCCTGATCCGGTCGCGACAGGGTCACCCACGGAACACACCTTCCCAACCGCCTCCCCCTAATCCAACTTTGCAGCATCGAATCATCATGCAAGAGCAGCTAAAGTTCTGAAAAGTGGCAGGATTGGAGCAAGCTTGGGGATGCACCATTTGCCTGCCAAAAGGGTGCAAAACGGTGCCAGAATGGCCAAAGGCGCACACGCCACGCCCCCACCTCGCATTATCTCACAGCCTGACTTTTTATGGCATATGTACATGTTGTGCATGGTTGGGTCTGGAAATGGGGCCAGCAAGTGAGCGGAAATGCTAATTGGCCATGTTTGGGGGGTCAAGTAGGGTTGGTTTATTATTTTTGGTACATGCCTTTTTTATCGAATGATTCAATCAGAAAATGGCATTCACAGATTTCATGGGCCTCACACCCACATTGGCCCCATTTCTACCCCTTCTGCTTCAATGACCCCTAATGTTCCTGAAATTTTGATATTTCCAAGCCGCGGGCAAAGCACCGCGGCGGCCGCAGGCATACGTCATCTGTCAACTCATCTCGGTCACACTTCGGATAGCCTTGTGCCCTGACGCCACAAGGATTCCACAGAAACGAATGATGAAGTTTTTTACACTCTCCTAAAGAGGTCCGGGCTCCACGGGACGGCGGACAGATAGTCAATGGATATTGCACGGACCAGCATCTTGAGACTCCACAAAAGACCGTGTCATAAGTACATAATTGTAATGTCTAGCAAGTACAAAATTGAAATGTCCACGGCTGCGGACTGCGCTGATATGCAATCGCGAAACTTCCAGTCAAAGCTTCAGCACGGAATTTATGCTGCTTGGAACGCATGTTATGTAATGCTTCAACAGTATTACCCTTCAACAGTATTTATCCTTAAATCATGGATCCCGGAATGCGCTGAAGTGCAATCGCAAAGCTTCCGACATGTTGAATGTTCACCACTGAACCTACGTTGCTTTTGATATGAACTTAGAACTATCATTAAAGCCTTCCTGTCTCTCCCAAGATTGACCCATTCTCCCAAAATTGCACATCATCCGCTGGATCAGCGGCACTCAGTGTTCCCATGAAATCCTATCAACGTCTCCATTTTTGGGAATGGGATCCCTAGATCACTTGCATACTGTTAGCTGCTTTGGAAACCTGTCTATGAGGCACCTGCAGCTTGGCACTGACGCTAGTTTAAGTCTAATAGTATGCAGTTGACACAGAAGATTTCCACTGACATTTTCATGCAATTCCAGCTGGCACCCAACCTGTTGCAATGCATCATTTTCCGCCAAAAGATCTCCATTCTTCTTGTTGTAGAACTACATGCAATGAGATCGAGTGGATAGTGCATAATACGGTCCCTTAAGGGTCCTTAAGAGGAACCTTACCCAGGTGAAATTGGCCCTTTCCGCCCATTGAATCCCCGGCAGGGCCCATCCCCCAAATCCAGATAAAATTGATTAAAATAAATAAATAAAATCGAGCAGATTTTGCTTCTTATCAATCAGTTTGCACTTTTTTAAGGTGAAATGTCTGTGCAATTGCCTTCATCATCAAAAGCATCAAAAGTTAGCTTGCCCAGCGAGGGGCAATCAAACGTTTTGATACTACCTAGGCTCGGCGTATACTAGCGGTCCTCTGGACAGCCTTAAATCCTTGTGGCTGCCGGCTTTGTGTTGTTTGTGTTGTTTAATTCCGGCTGAGCTCTGGGTGTGTGGGCTGCCTCTGAAACTGAGGTTCAAGGTGACGCGGACAGGTCAGCACTCTGCTTAGTCTGACAAACACACCTGCAAGGCCGCTGTGGCCACACGAGCAGCAACAGGGTTGCCTCCGTATGTGGATCCATGCTGTCCGCGTTTGATGGTCAACATGATTTCGTCGCGAGCAAGTACAGCAGACACAGGATACCTACAAATTGCAGTGCAGAGGCCAAGGAATGAGTGCAGGGATACCTGAGAGGCGCACAAGTTGCATTTAAATGCAATGCTGTAGCACACTGCAGGGACTAAGGTAATTTGTCTGGAAGGGCAAGGGAGCACGGGCACAGCACCAAGTCCAACATACTTTTGAGGCAGCATGCCCATGACATGAAGAGTGCCAAGCTCAATGGTAGCAATCCAGCTTGCTAGTCTTCCAGCAACCCCCCCACTACAATTTGCGATGTGCAGGCCAACCATGACATCATGCAGTGGCTCAACTCCATGCAATGTCTCTCCTTCTCGAGGTTATCTACTACTCACACTCCTCCACTTAAGGCCTTGCCCAGGACAAGCAAGTCAGGCTTGACGCCATCCCAGTCACAGGCCAGCATGCGCCCAGTTCGGCATAGGCCAGTTTGGACCTACGCAACACAAACAAAAATTACTTCAGCAAAGAAAGAGAATACTTGCGCGCAGTGCAAGCAGCATTGCGCAAAAGCCTGCCTGCAGGTGCTGTGGTTGTGCAATGCGTGCAGCTCTGGTTCCAAGGGCTCACAGCCTCCTGGCAGGAGGACAGCTTGCCATGTGCTGAGAATTCACACTCGCTTACCTCATCCGCAATGAGCAGGGCGTTGTGCTTCTGGAGTAGCTTATGTGCCTCTGACAAGTAGCCGTCGTCTGGCACCACCACCCCAGCCTCACCCTACAGGCAGCAATTGCAATGATGGACTGAGCAGCTGAAGCAATGCTGACACACCAAGGTAGTCAAGCAGGCGTGAGGACAACTATGACACCTCTCCTCGTCACTCGCAGAGCTTGACTCATGCCAGCAAATGATAGTGAAGCTAGAATACTGCTATGTGCTGCAGTACGATGCACAAGCAACATGGACAAAAGCATGGGCCTGCTTCAATTTACTTTAAGCCAAGCCTGCCTGACTTTCTTGCCTCAGTTGACCAGACTCACAAACCATGAGTCATGATTCCCTCTGCAAGTCACCAGGTTCACACTTAGAATGCCCAGCAAAGTACCCCACTAGCAGGGCAGGAAAGGGGTTGTTTCAAGGCAAGGAGGAACCCTGTTTTTGCACCTTCGACCCCACTGACCTCCAGAGTGTGTGCTCTCAAGCACGGCATTGCAAGGGTTTCAGGGACCTAGGGGGAAAGCTCGTACGGGTGCTTAAAATTTATTTGGATTAAATGACGCCATGGAATTCTGATCATGTTTTTAAGCATTTGAGTCAACACGTTGCAATAGGTTCCCCAGTGCTTTCTTGTGTAGCAGGGAAGTAGAACGCACTTTCGTAAACATTGAAGGGTGCCCATAATTACCTTCTCCATTTTTATTGTAAGTTTGAGCGGGGCCTGGAGTTGAATTTTCTCAGATTAACGATTGCCCATTTAAAATAACCCGGGCCGGGGGCTGGCGCCCACGGCCCAGGTCAGTAATATTGAGGTGGCTAATATGCTAGGCTGAAGGAACCTGATGCCCTCCCTTACTTGATTTCACACCTCACAAGCTATAAACTCCCATTAGTTCTGCAAGAATACTGCGTGTGTGGTCTTATTCCCCTAGGGGCATGAAATCAAATAATCCTTGCCATTGTTTTGTTTATTTACTGTTGGGCTGCTTCTATGTTTAAACCAACGAAAATTTGGATTTCACTTCCTCTTCCTTTCGAGGGTAAAGAAAAATTACAAAAGTAACATTGTTTTACGTTTGTTCAGAAAGTCCTTGGCAAGCTGACCATTTCTAGCAAATTTGCTCACAGATCCTGCAGCTCTTGCTCAACCCGACTGTCTGGCTCAGCCATATGCATTCTTCATTCCCCCCACTGCCTCTTCACAAAAGCAAGGAAGGGTCAACATCCTCCTAATATTTGTCACACATCCATGCCGCTTCATCACTTTCCTCTTCCACAGTATCTTTACGATCATCTAAATCAGGCTCATCACCATCGTCAACACCATCATTCAAGAGCTCCATCTCAATAGCATGCACCCTTTTAAACAATACGCGCATCTTTATATCACGACTTCTCTCAACAGGCACCACTGTGAACATATACTGCAGGTTCTACATCAATGGAATCCAATAATCCCCCTTATTAGCAACTGCTCAATAATGAGTGAAGTGTCATGATTTTCAGGCGGCTTATCAAGCGGTTTTTGACGATGCGGTGCATGCTGGATCCACGCTCAACAGGTGCAATTTGCACAGGCAAGACAAACATAGCATCAACCAATTCAAATGTCGTGGGGAATTGTCCAGCAGTGCAATCACAGCGCAATAAAGCACAAATTTCGAGAGAGCTAAATGTTTTGGACTTTTTTACTTTCTATGCATCAACATTGTTTGATTAGCAGTAAATTCAATCAGGATCAGTTTGGTTGATAAAGAGCCACCATCCTATTCACCAGCAAAATGCTTGACAAGTGCTTGAAAACCATCCCAAACCTTTAAAGCTGGACCTCATCCTGGTCATCTTCTTCCTGCTCCTGCTGCTGCTGCTGCTCTTGCTGCTGCTGCTGGTGGTACTCAGAAGGGATAGGAGTCCATGGAGCTCCACCAGGTGTTGCTGCTGGCAGAGTTTGCGGGGCTGGTGGGCCAGGTTGTTGCAGCCGTACCCCAAGGAGAACAGGGTGGGGAGGCAGCACTACCCCAGGCGGAGGAGGTGGACACGGGGATTATGCCAAGTCTGCAACATCACTGGGAGTGCCTGCTTGCCCCAAGCAGTCAACGAGCTCTTGCCTGGACTGGCCTTCAGGCAGCCTCTCAACCCATTCACATGAAATTGGAACAGGATTCGCTTCTGAAAGAAATGCTGGTGGTGCTACTGCTACTGGTGCTGCTCAGGCTTGCCTCCCAGCACAGTTCAGGGGAGTCTGTTTGCGTGCGGAGCACGTCAAACACTCAGATCCCAGTGCAACAAGCACACAAAAGGACACAGAAGACCCAAGCATCAACCAAGAACACTCTCAGCAACCATTGTACACCAACATCTCTCACTCACAGTAGCTCTCAAGAGGAGTCATGGGCTGCTTAGGCAGGGATGGAGCACCCCTCCCCCTCCCATTTCCTCTGCCTCTCTCTCTGCCTTCCTTCATTGCTGTCGCTGGCTTGGATTACCGGACGGGTACACACGGGGGTACCCGGGACGGATAATTTAATTGTTAACCTGAACGCAGGGGCTGACACCCTTGGAATTTGGCAGGGGGCCCGGAGGCCCCCCGGCAGAATCTTAAGGCTGGGGTCACACTGGGCCAATTCACCCCTCAATATTCAACTGTTTGAAATTTGTCCAGGTGTCTGTTTATATGCAACAAGGTTGCAGAGCAATCAAGGAAGCTTGCTGGTTTTTTCGTGTCAAAATTCCATGTCCTCGATTTGCTACAGAATTTGGACTGCGGAAATGCAGGGAAAAGACAGAAGCTGAATTGGCAAGCGGTCACACTGGCAATTCAACGCCAATTCGGGGTGGTCAGTACATGCTGTACGCATTCAAAACTTGTATAGAAGTTATTGAAATTCTAGTGCCTGCACAGCATAGGGTTGCAATGATCCCAGAGAATGATGTTGTTGATTTGCAATGAGGTAGCTTGCAGTCCTCTGGATGGCAATCCTGACGTGTAGATCATCCCCAGCTTCCATCTTCTGCATGGGTCTCAAGGTAGCCATAAAGCCAACTCCTGTATCTTCTCCAGCAGCTCTGCATGCCTTCCTTGCAGGTCAGGCTGCTGAGTCTCAGGCACTCTGTCTATGGCACTAGACAACTAAATAGAAATTTCTAGATAGAGGTTCAGGTTGCAGGCCTGACTGGACTAAGCTAGACTGCCTCTTTTACATGATACAACAGTGTACCGTAACCTACGGGAGAGGTGCCTCTGCTGCTGCTGCTGCTGCGCCTGCGGCTGCTCTGGCTTCGCATGCTCTCTCAGCATTGGAGGGTTTGCCACGTTTGCGCTTCCCAAGCTGGGGCTGCATGCTTTGGGTGCTGCGCTTCTTTGGGCTTACCTGTGGGGTGTGCTGAGTGTGTGCATGATCCTGCTGTGAGGGGGAGGGAGTCAACGCATGCATGAAATCCTCGTCCTCATCATCTTCAGAACCTCCCCTTTGCCTGCCCCTGTCCTTGTTTGGGGACCAGGGTGGATTTATCCATGGAGCCCTCCTCCCCTCAGGCCTGAGGACCTAGGCACACCACTGACTGACTCCAGCTGAAGCTGCACGAGCCGGTCTGTCGTTGCGGAGCACTGGTTTAACCCCGAATGTTGAACAGTGTAATAGTATCGAGCTTTTATGCTAACGTCTAAAAAGAAATCAAAGTTTACACCGGATATCGGCACTAGGAAAATCCCCCGGGTAAATTCCTATGATCCGCACCTTCCGCGGGGGCCTCCAGACCCTCCAAGCGCAGGTTTGGAATTCCGGGGGGGGGCTGATTTGGACCCCCAACCCAAATCAGCCCCCCCTGAATTGAGGCCCCCCCTGAACAATCTAGGGGAGGTTGAATTGAGAGCGGTCACACTTGCGAATTCAATTAACCTTGAATTGCGGGGTTGAATTGGAGGGTGAATTGGCCCAGTGTGACCAGGGCCTAACGGTATTTTAGACAGGCTTTTAGAAGTTAACGGTTCCCATCCGGTTTGCACTTCCATGTTGTGTAGTTGGTCAACCTACAGTGAGTGGTGACCTTTGGCTTCTGGGGATCTTGCGACAATTGAGTCAGTGATACCGCTCTACCGCAACTTGTCAATGGTGGGAAAAATGACAATTCAGTGCCTGCCCCTCCTAAGCTCCTCGAGGAATCTGCACGCCACAATTGGGCGCAATACATTTTTTGATGTGGATTGGAAGAAGCAGAAGCGCACAAAGTCGACGGAAGGCCTTCAATCCGCTTCCCGCCCTGATTGGGCAAGGTGCTGCTGTCATGCCATTGCTGCCAGATTCCCTCCTGCACCACCTTAGCCTGTGGGCAGTCCCACACTGCCCCCCTCTGCCCCCCACTTTTCAAGGTGCTGCGGGAGCGTGCCCCACTTCTGTCCATGCGGCTACAATCACATGTGCACGTATATGCATTTAGCTTGCAAGATTACAAATCGCAAGATCAAAGGAAAACAACAAGTAGTAACTGAGGATTTTCAGGCAATGAAATTACCTTTATGAAGAACAAGTGAACAACAGCATGCTGCTGACATGCAAGTATGTGTTTCTTTGCTGTAGTAGTGTAAGGCGGCGGTCACACACCAAAATTTCACAAAATTTTCACTCGAAAGTGAAAACAATATGCAATCACACACGATTCTCTTCACTCTTGAGTGAAGAATTTTTCAATTTTGGAGTGAAACTTTTTTGCGGTCACACTGGAAATTTACATTAATTTTGTTCACTCCACCTGCACTACTCCCCCATGACATCCCCTCTCTTCCAGCATTGCTATTGGTATCCACACTCTTATGTTTACTAGGTCCCTTTGCAACAGGTCCTCAAGCCGCAATGAGGCAGCAACACGACACAGACTGCACTGTTCATGAGGAGCCTGCAATGCTGAAGACGCCCTTGCTTAAGCACTCGGCTCACAGCCTGCAAGGCCTTGCATGACAGTCAATCGACCCTGAGCCATCAGAGTAGAGTGCCAGGACAGAATGCTGGAAAGTTTGCAGAGCGCGGTTACTGCGGTCAGCGCACACATGAAAACTTGTCTGTTTCCCTTGTGCATGTGGCCATGGTGCATCAGTCCTTGCCTTCATTTGAGAGTATGTCCTCACGCACGCAAAGAAAGCCCTTTTTGTGCGCAAGTGCTCATCAAATTGGCAGTACTAAGGCCCAGGAAATGTCAGCGATGACTTTCCATCTCATTTCCTATTTGCCTGCATTCTTCAACACATTTGGCACCCCACAAGGGTGAGCCTGGCTAGCACATACATGAGACATCATCTTAGTGTGCTTTCGGCCTGGAGAATCATCACCAGCTAGTGCTGCAGCTGCATAAATCACGTGTGTAGACCATGTAGGGAAACCTTGCCCCCTCAGATATCCTCCCGAGGTAAAAATTCTTTTTGACACTCAAAACCCCAAACAAGGGGTTTCTAGGGGTCTTGCATGATAGGGACGCTCCCTAGGGGCCTCCTGAGACCACCCCCCATTCTCGCTAAAAAAAGAAGTGACAAAATGCGTTTGGCCAGGCCTTACCTTGCTTTTACAACAAAATACGCATTTGGCGGTCTGTAATTTCATTGCACAGCCCCACGACTCAGTCTTAAAGTTCATTGTTGGTTTTGAATTATTATGCCCCTGCAGGTTATTTTGGCAAGCTGAAGCTCATAAACTAAAAGCCAAAGCCTTGGTGCAATGAAATGAATAAAAAAGTATTGATTGATCTGCACACAAAGCACAGTGTTTACAACTTGCACCAGCGTTGGGTCATGCATATTTGTATCACGTTCTATGTAATGCTAAAAATCGCGCATGAAAAACCCTATATGTGCAAAGCGTAACCCCCAGGTATTTCCCATTTTCCTGCTCAGCCTTGCTCACTGCTCCCCTGTACTCCTTGGTGGTGCCAAGGCGTTGCTTGCAGTTGCTGCTGTACTTCTGTCTGGCGGGCGCTGCTCTGCTGCTGCTGCTGCTGCTGCCCTGCTCTAAGCATCAACGGGCCCTCACCTCATTGCTTCTTTGCAGGTGCCGAGGAGGTGCTCGCATTTGCTGCAGTACTCCTGTCGAGCTGGCGCTGCTCAACTGCTGCTGCTGCTGCTGCTGCTGCTGTTGCTGCTGCTGCCTTGTTCTGAGCATCGATGGCCCCCATCTCATCCAGGACAGGCTGCAGGACTGCTGCCTCTGCTGTGCACTTTGCAACCCCACAAGCTGGATCCATGTGCAGGAAGTGCTCCCTGATGCAGGAAGCACCAGGTACAAAGACATGCTTGCAGAATCCCGTATACTTGCACTCCACCTTGTGCTGGTGCGACTTGTCTTTCAGCCTAATGATCTTGGCATGATCACATTCCTACCCCTTTCTCTTGGTATTTTGAACGTCTATAAATGTAAGAATGTATTGGGGTGGTGACAGGTAGCTGGGGGGGCAGCCGGGAGCCCACAGGCCCCCCCCAAACCCCTCAACCTCTACCCTTAAACCCCTTAAACCCGCTTTGTTTGCATCATACACGCATTGGTCTGGGCAAGTGGACGCATAACGCAACCCTGGCTTTGAATATGCTCCATAGACTAAGGTTGCTGTCACATATGCCCTCGTGGTTCGCTCCGTTGACACTGGCTTTCGTAATTTAGCACTTCAGCTTGCCCTGTCGCACTTTCCAAATCCTTACCTGTATGGGCTCCACCATGAATGCGACAACGTGTGCGTCTTGCTCCAGCTTCTGCTTCAGCGCATTGAGATCATTGTATGGAATGATTTCATACCCTGGCATGAATGGACCTGTATGTGCATGGAAGCAGAGCATGACAGATGCAGCCACGACTGCAGATACAGCTGGTAGTGCTATGGCAAGGTCATTGAAATATGCTGCTTACTCTGTGGAAATAGGTACGCGCAAGATAAAAAAATAATAAGGATGGGTAAATAGGGTGGTCCAGTCTGCCAAAGAGACTCGCCCAGACTTGGCAGACTCGTTGTAGATGGGCAGGGCCTAGATGGGAGATTGTCGTTAGACAACTGCTTTACACAGGCGCGTCCTTTGGTCCTGAGAATTTCATGGAAAGCCAATAACTAAAAACAAATTACTTGAACAGGTTCGGGCATTCCAGAGGCCGGGATGAGTCACAGGCTGTTCCATCCTCTGCCCCTGCTCCACCCCCCTCAATTCCTCCCTTACCAACCTAGCTGGTCAATCCTTCACATTATTTAATCTTGTTCGGCAAGGAGCTGCAGGCTGGACTCCAGGTCGCCTACAGATAAGTCCTTGTGTTGTAGCAGATGTAAATCAGCTTACGCGCTCGCGCCAAAGCAAGCCTTGAGCAGTGCTTGGTGCATATCTGGCCCCGAACTGACCAGTTATGCTCGCAGACACAAGCTGTGGGAGCATGCATAGCAGCTGCTCTGTGGCAAGGGTGGAGAAGCCATGTTTAGAAGTCCACAGGCGCAAGAAGTTGACGCACTGAATGGTTGGGTCTGAAGTGCCTGCTACTGCCAAGTACTTTTGCTTTCCTTCCCTTTCTCCTTCCATTCTTTCACGTTTGAAGACACAGGGGTGCTAGCTCCCTGGAAGGATTGGTGACCCATTACCCTGTCAGTTATGTCCAAGCTCGTCACATAAGCTTGCTCCTCATCGTCCCACACCACTTCGTCTCTCATTCTAAATTCATCTTAAAACATTATAAGTGGTTTAAGAGATTCTGAGGGTTTTCTTGCAATTTTTTGCACAATTTTGGCGATTACCAGTCAAATAGGTGACACTCGTCGGTGACGACGGTCCCCCCCATCCCACAAAGAGTCTCGCCGAGTCTCATCGTCGGCGAGTCTCGGCGAGACCCATGCCCAATCTTAGAAACTATTTGTGCATAAGTCTTAGCATAGTGTTGGGCAGGTTCCAACACATGACGGCGCTCTCTCACCATCACTTTAGGAAACGAATTTAGGTATTGAATTGCACAGAGTATAAGGCCAAATACCGAACTTTAAATGGCTCGGGCAGTGCAATAACAAGCAGCATGCAACATGCCAGACCACCTGCAACCCACCAAAACCTTCATACGATGAAGGATCTGTAGAGGATGAAATAGCACTTGTCGTGCGACCCCAAAAGTTTCCAGCCGCAAAAATGATTTTTGCCTGGTCCTTAGGCACGCCCTTGACATCATAACCCCAGCGCCTGCCAAACAAATTTACAAAATGATGATGCAGGTAAGCAAAGTCAGCACGACTCTACTCTAGGCCCCAGCTTTGAGCACAACGGTGTCCTTGGCCAGCCTCAGAGCAGCTCATTGCCCTGTAGGCCTCGCAAGCCAAAATATGCAGCTGCACCTCATGTGCCCTCACTGTAAACCCTTGGCCATGTACCTGGCCTGCTTCTCAGCAGGCAGAATCTCTGGGCTCTTGCAGCATGCACCTGAATGAATGTGCTTCCACATGAGCTGCCTGGTCTAGCACACAACGCAGGGATAGCTGAAAGTAGGATTGTGTGGAAGATGGCTTGTCTTCGCAGACCATTGCATGCGCACACTCACTTAGGAGGTGGCCAAAGGCACGCACCAAGATAGCAACCCTCCAGTCATTCCTGTCTTTATAGCTGCAGTCAGGGAGCTCACCTGGCCAGCTTGACAGCGGTTTCTCCAGCCTCAACGCCCGTATTCATGGGCAGCACCTTGTCGTAGCCAAACAGGCTGGTGATGTACTGCTCGTACTCTCCTAGCGCGTCTGTGTGCACATGAGGTTCAGAGCTGCTATTTGTTTGGCTTGCGGACAGCTTGTGAGCTCTGCAGAAGCACTTTAGCCGTGAACACCATTGGGAGGAGCCCTTTCATGGGCCATTAGAGATAAAATCATCCTCTGCTGTTTGATCACTGTTCTCTTGCCCATTTATGGGTGCAGCATGGGTTCAGGTAGAGGTGGAGGCTTGGAATACTGCCAAGTGTTATACAGAATAAGCTAGCGGAAGTAGCAACATCTGTTCTGTCTGCAGGGCTCTCCTTGCATACAGCGTACCATTGTAAAAAGCTCTTGAAGTCAGCGCAAGCTTTCCTGCCTGGTCAACGAGTGCCTTCAAGATCTGCGTGTAAATGTTGACAATAGCTTGAAAGGCAGGAATAGAGAGCTTTTGGAATGCTCACAATCATAACGGTTCTCCATAATGAAGACCTGTTCAGCGGAGTACAGAACATCACAGATAACATGCAGACTGTCATCTAATCATGGTGCAAAGCTTGTCAATTCACACATAGAGTTCCAATCTTGAGATCGGCCTGGAATAATGCATCAATGCTTCACTTATCATGCTTGATGTAATAATGTATTGCAATATGCCGATCAACCAAAGAAGTGAGAAAATACATGGTGCAAAGGCGACTTTTTGAGCCCATCCTTCAAATCTGTGTTCTACTGAAGTGTGTTCTGCATTGCAAGCTGCCTTTTGTCCAGGAAGCATATGAGCAACTGCAAAGATGGGCCGCAGCTTTAGGATTTTACACTTTTGTCATGGCCTAGCTGGGCTTTGCTCCTTATAAGTCCTGGCCTTAACTTTGCCAGGTTAAATGCTTAAAACCCATATGCTCCTGACACAGCAGATATCATGTTGTGCTCACCTTAGGGTGGCTGTGCCCCTGGTTTACTGCTGAGTATGCGGACAGGAAATCAAAATAGCGCTTGCCTTCCACGTCCCACAAGAAGACGCCCTGCACCCATGAAATCGAAGTTCACTCAACAACTAATAAGATTAATTCACAAACTAGGGCAGACGCTTGAGCAGCCGCAAAGAGCACCTGCTGGCCAAAGCTGCACCGGAGATAGTAGCAAGCAGGGGGAGGAGCGGCTTCAGTAAGCCGAGGTCAGGGCTCAGCGCTGGCAACCTGCTCCAGCTGCAATTGGACAACCAAACTTTGCTGCCCTATCCACCCCAGTCGGTGGGACGGACATGTGGTAGAAAGGTAGTAGAGCGCCGCTAAGAGCGGGACAGGAAATGTGTGAATTATAAAGTTCGCAAGCCTTATTGGCCCATCCCTTGGTTTGCTTTTGGTTAGAACAGCAGTTGGTTGACGTCAACGTCTCCAAGACATCTTGGAGTGCACTGCGGAAGGGATTTAAGCTCAAATTTGCTGTTCAAACAGCAGCTGCACCTTCATCTTTGCCTACAAGCGTGGAGGCCTGGGAGGGAGTCACTTCCTGAGCTCGGTCATTCAATCATGCATCGCAGATGCAATAACTTGAAAATTGGATTTCAGGTGAGCTGACTCTGGCCAGGCCGTCCGCCCTCGCTCCAGGGATTAAGGAAAAGGGGTGGTTTGTGCATTACTGTGCAAGCATAATCAAGCAGCCATTCGACCAGTCCCCGGAATTCTTGGAAACACAAGCGCACTCGGACACGCGCACAAAAGCACACCTCGCGGAGTGTCCTGATGGCTTGGTGCTTCACTGACCAGCTACCGTGCATTGCAAGAGCAGAAGGTGCAGTTGGTCAACGCAAGCCTAGCATTCAAACTTGTCACTTAAATTTTGCCATCTCCCTATTTGGTCCCCCATGCTTTTCCAAAGGGCCTAAATTGTCACAGAAATGGGTGTAAGTGAAAACTTATTTCCTCTCCCAACTGCCTGAAAACGTGAAATTTTTAATGTGCAAGTATTCAAGTCATGTCTATTGACTAACAACTCTGCTTTACTTGCAATTCTGCAACCATGGCATTATTTCCTCCAAAATTAGCGTAGCTTGGCTGGCCTGACCTCAGGCACTCCCTTTTAGCACTTCCTCCCTTGATATAGGCCGCTCACTGGTGCATCACACAAACTATGAACTCAATCCTGAGCACGAGAAATACTTCCCTTTACTTTTTCTGAAGGGAGTTTGTGCATGACACCGAGAGGGGAAACTGAGGAGAGCAATCTGTAAGAACTCAGAACAAGTTGACCCACCTCTCCTCTAGAAAGCACAACGGGAAGAGGCTTGTAATTATGGGCCCCGAACCTGTCTTCTCTGGCAATGAACTGCAATAGGGCAGCAGGCAAAAGTGGTCTTGAACGCAATGCAGGGAGCTTCTTACGCTGAGTGTTTAACACAAAATGCATGCAATTTGTCTACTTCTTCTTCGCCAGGCCAAGCTCGCATTTGGTCAAGCACTTTAACGAAGCAATTCTAGACTTGGGTGCCCCAATGCATGCACAGCCTTTTTAGTACAGCCCTTGGGATCATCGTATTTGTATTGACAAGTGAAAATCATTCAGTGCAATAAGCATGTGTTGCTGCATCTGCTCCCTTGTGTGCCTCTCATTACTGGAAGAGGCTGAACCACCTGCAAGATCATGCAAGACACGCGTCACAGTGGGCGCACCTGCTTTTGCACCTCATTTACTCTATCCTCCAAGATAGAAGAGGCAAACCCAGCCGTGAAGCCCGGCCTCGACAAGCCCCTGCCCAGGTGGAGGAAGTTCGACAGCCCCTTCATCATGGCCGCCAAAAGTGTTTATTGATAACAGTTAATTCCCTAATTTGCAGTCTTTTAGCACTCCTTGAATTTTGCCAATTGTTGCCATGGGCGCCATTGTGCGCAAAGCTAACATCCAAGACTTGGAGAAACTTGTCAGCTTTAACCAGTGCATGGCAAAGGTTAGTGGGTCCGCAGCCGCAACATCAAGGATGTACATAAACGCGCGCTCTCTCACTCTTGAGCTCTCCAAACATGCTCAGGAAACAGAGAACCTTGAACTATCACAAGAGGTTTTGCAGGTATGTCGCTGGAAAGCACCGCATTCCCGCTCCGTGCGGAGGAGCAGGTGGTTCTGCATTGTATGGGCGCCACAAGCTTGCATGCAGAACCTGCATGCAGCAGGTGATCAACTGTGTCAGACAGATTCGAAGCATCTGGGATTAAGAGTACAATCATTTTCTCCTGTCTGCCGCAAGCCCGCAGCAAGGAGTCTCGACTGTCCTGGAAGGAAAGACATCTGCCGCATACTATGTTGTGGAGGAGGGAGGAGAGGTGGTAGGCTCACTGATGCTCACCTATGAGTGGAGCGACTGGAGATGTGCAAACATTTGGTGCGTTCTAGGGACCGGGTAGCTTGAACGGGCCAGGCTCGTGTTGCAGTCTTTGATAAGTGCCACAAGGCACTGAAAAACTGGTAGTCCTCCTATCTTATCATGTTTTGATACCTCAGGTGGATCCAGAGCGTGTATGTGCATCCCTCAGCACGACGTCGCGGCAATTTCAAGCGCCGTGAGTGTGGTAAAATAAACTCTGACGATGCAACCGAACTCTTCAAAGACCATGCTCGCCCTTCAGATGTTGACTGGATCAAAGATTGTTGGACGAGCTTGAGCAACTGCCGGTGACCCTGGGCTTGCTAATTTCAGTATCATCTTAGACTTGCTGAATTAGTACTTTTGTGCCATGACTTGCAGTCTATGCACTTGTCCGGGAGGAGGCCAAGGCTGCCAAGGCATCCGGCCTCAGATTGTGAGTGCCACCTTGAGACCATAGTGACTTGGGTTTCTTGTTATGGTGATTAAATTTATTGTCCTTAGAGTCCTCTGAGATTATCGCAGCTGCACTTATGCAGCAGCAGCAGCATAGCAGTCGCTCAATTTGCTAACTTTCACCCTTGACCTCCAGGTATGCAGACATGGGCAACACTGCAGCACATGCGACGTATGAAAAGCTTGGGATGACATCTCACTACAAGGTATTATGAGCTTGAGCATTTTATGAGCTAGCACATGGTACACTTGGCAGAGTTGTGCACTCAACTACTGACGCGGCCAACCGTCATTTGACGCTACGGCGTAATTTACGGTTTTGACGGTCAGAAATTGAGTCACAGGCGTACTTTTCTGTGATTTTCTTTTTGACGTCAGACGGTCGATTTTTTTGGATATTTAAGGTGCAAAACCGTCTGAAATTACAGACAGGCAATTCAAGAGCACAGTTCAGCGGCAATCTGAGAATTTGTCTCCTTAGCTCCATCCAGCTGTTTCCAAAGGTACCTAATATATTTGCGCGTCACCGGTAGGAGATACCTACCGGTATTAAGCGCGCTCTCCTCTGAAATTCGAATTCCCCATTCCCACTCCTCACCTCTCCCCCTCCTCATCTCCCACCCGCTGCTCATCCCCCTGCTGCTCATTCCCCCTCTTTATCCACTTCCATCTGCTCCACATCTATGTGCACTGCTGCAACCCCCTCTGCAACTGGCTCTGCAGCATCCTGGACTGTCTCCAGTCATGCTGCAAACTCCTGGCGCTGTCATCAACTCAGCCACCTGCTTTGCCACCTCTTGCACAGAGGTGCTGTACAGGAACTTGCACGTGCCAGGGTTGAGCAGGTGGTTCTTGAGTCGTGTTGCATTCAGCCCAGTAATCACTCATGAGCGTCCTCTGGCAGTGCAGGCAGCTGTGCTCCACAGTTGTCTTGCCATCCTGCTGCGTCTCCCTCCCCTCAAACTCTGCCTTTTCCCAGCTGCTCTTGTCCTTCCTGCCACCCCTCCCCCTCTGCCCACTCACTACCAGGCCTGTGGAGGTGGTGCTTGCAGCAGCTGGCCAGGCCGGGCCAAGCTCGACTGACCCAGGCGCACACGACCCTCTTAGCTTGATTGCCGGAGGACACGTTGCTTTGAAATTTTGTTCGTGAGAAGTCGGGGCGATGAGCGCACCTCTTGAGCTTGAGCTCGCTGGCCTCTGAGCCACAGAGTTCCTGACGCAGCACTGTTACTTTTGATTTCCCGCCGTCAGTATGAATTTCACCGTAATTGACGGTAATGTGACATAGACGTCATGTGAGCACCGTAAATTACAGTGCTGTTCCTGATTGACGCCGTTTTTGCACAACTCTGGCCGTATTTGCACAACCAAGTATTTGAAAACTGTAGTGAAAACGCAGAGGGGGCCGACTGACCAAATGTCTGGGCATGCTCCTTGGACGTAAACTGAATTTTTTATCATACAATTAGGCTGCTGGCAAAATCTGGGGTATATAAGACGACCCTGGTGGCCTGGGTTGGTGCTCAGCCTTGTTTTTGGCCTATTTTGGCATAGATAGCGCACGTGTGCCCTCACCACGAGCCCATCAGAGCTCCTTTTACCCCCAGAACCCCACCAGTATACTTCTGTTATGTTGCTTATTCATATTGGATGTTGGAATCCAGGTTTGGAGGGGGTTGGTTTTTGGCCCATTGTGGCACCCATTTGCTGGTCTTTTTCAAGGGAAATGACCACACCTCACCAACCGCTGGGTCTCTTCACTCCAATTCTTATGCAATGATGTTTGTTATTTACATGAGCACCAAAATACCAAAAATCATGTGATTGGTTCAGTGGGTGGTCTGATGTGGACATTTGGCTGTGGAAAGTAGGACTCACGCCACGGCCAATTACGCATGGGCCCCGTGATGGGCACCTTTCAAGCTCAGGTGCTGTAGAAAGCTTGCGAGCAGGGCTACCACTTGGTGATGAGTTTGAAAGGTGGCCGTCACGGGGCCCATACCCTGGGAGCATGCCAAAACTACCCATTTCGGGCCTCAGTCGCCCCCCTCTCTGGTTAAAACGCATTGTGCGGCTAGGTAGCTGTAGTGATGCCACAATGAGTTGTGTTCCAGAACTGAATACTGCTTTCCACACCCCTCACCTGTGTGCACTAATGCCTGCTGATCTGTCGCATCAGTTTGTTGGTGCCTTGGATTGAGGGTGATGTGCAGGTCATGAGGGATGAGCTTGGATGCCTTTGGCATTCCTGTTCAGCACCACTCCCTTGGCATTGGTCACTGCTGTTATATTATATAAGAACAATTCGTAACCTTTTCTTGGAGAGGAAACTGGGGAAAGCATTCTTTAAATGTGTTGTGGCTGTTTTTTAGAAGCTGGGACAGCTGGTCCACATCTAGACACCTGAGATCTCCGATGCTTGAGCATGAGAAATCACAACTGGAAGTCGCGCTAAGCTAAGCATCATATGAAATGAATGCAGGTTTACGAAGACATGTTCACCTCTTTTTAGAAGGTGCAACTCTCGGGTGGCTTTTGACTTCATGACGGCTCTGATGGAAGGATGCATTGCCCAGCACAACAGCCTACTGAGTTCGTAGGGACGATAGCTCTTTTGTAGAACTTAAGTTTGGCAGAGTGCTCGGGACTTGGGACGGGAGTGCAAGTGTGCATTCATGCACGTAAGTTGGACCAATCACTTCCCTTATTGTGCGCATTCATAAAATAAGTAATGGGTTGCATAGCTGTACGTGCCGAGCAAGAGCACACTCGACCAACAAGTAGAAACTGAACTTGCACGCAACTGCATTTTCAAGGTTTACAAGGTTTACAAGGATAAGGCCTTCAGTCAAGAATTGCGACTGCTAGCCTGCTCATAAAAAACGATTAATTCATGAAGAAAAAAAGGAAGTTTATGGTTGTTCTGGTTTAAAAA
>LKMJ01001290.1_pt1 | contig 21787 bp, 26 predicted proteins | sample 643391 | NCBI WGS metagenome assembly LKMJ01 (sample SAMN04112250, study PRJNA286221) | soda lake metagenome | biome: soda lake; feature: Kulunda Steppe; material: water; isolation source: sample PL-Br10 brine of Picturesque Lake | place: Russia: Kulunda steppe | collected 2010-07
ATCAGATCTTGGTTATACTTATTCAGAACCAATCAGAACTTTGTTCCGATTGAGAATATTATCAGAAGATTAAGAACTGAATCAGAACGAAATCAGAACGATGCACACTTTCCGACGGTGGGAGGCTCTATTTATACCTTACACACTTTGAATCACCTTTAAGAGCTCGGCCTTGATGCACAAAAAGCCCATAAGACTGCCCTTAAGCTACATGCTCATTCTGTGCTCTATGCACACAAACTGACAACTACTAGTCTTCTAGAAGTACTAGACGTGCTCTTGAAAAATCCAATTGCTCTCAAGGTCCTGGTCTGGAGCAGGGGGCAGCTTGTCACCCTTCAGATCCTCACTAGTTCTTCATTCTCCAGTCTCTGGTGGAGGAGACTCACGGCTCTTCGGGCCAATGCGTCTCCTTTTCCTTAATTGATGTAGGGAGTGGTTTCACTGCCTACGTAGGTTTCTTTCTTTTCTAGGCCTAGTAGAGGTCTAGTAGACAAGAGAATCATCAAGTACTATTAGGCTTTGCACCTATCAAGAGAAGTTAGTTCTTGATGGTTAAAAATGATAATAAAAAACAATTTCACACTGCTGTCAGTATAGGGCAGACGCTCTTGGTGTGCTTTAAGGGAGCCTCTGAGAAGCTCACACCCGGTGCAAGCAAGGCAACCCCCCACCATCAAACTAGGATGACACATGTCAGTGAGGGGCAGGAAGGTTTTGAAATGGTTGCCTGCTGAAATTTTCTTTGCATTCTATCTATTTACAATGTCTCTAGCACGTCCAATTGAAAGTGTGTTCAAATATGGTCACCGTATACACAGTGCATACGACTTATCTTACACTGGTCGCATACCGACACAGATGGGCGTATGGTATGGCCTGTGTATGAACAACCCTAAACTGAGAGCTACAGCTACTTGCACCAGAGCGAGTACACAAATGAATGGTTAGCCTTACGAACATTTTCTTGCTCCTGTCTGCGCCCAGAGGTCTCCAGGAGTGCAGGAGTCACAGTCACATGGGAGGTGCCTCAGTGCTTACGGGCACATCTGGCAGTGCACCCCACTCACTCCAAGATCCATCATAAATTGGAATCTGCAGTAGAACGGAAAGAAGCAGAAGCTTTGTCCCCAGGATGTCCATGGTGCAACATGCAAGGAACAATAGCGCTCGCGCATTTTTCTTTACTGGATTACCAGCACCTGCTGCAGAGAAGCCCCAGGCTCCCTTAACCAAGACAAAGAAGCGTCTGTGTCGAGTAAGAATAAGCTCAACTTACCACTTTACCATTGAGACGATGAATGGCCAATGCCAGTATGGCCACTGTCAAACCACTACCGCAGCTTCCAACTATAGGGCGGCTGTCAACATCCACACCGGCCTTCTGAAATGTTTGATACAATTCTTCCGGGCTTTTCAGCTGTCTACCATCCTTGAGGACTTGTGGGAAAGGAATATTGTGAGAGCCTGCGTGTGTGCAAGCACATGCGAGCATAGCATTTAAAAACAGGCTGGGATTTAAGAAAGGCTGATATAACCAGCAGACAACATCAAAGCCGTGAGTATGTTATCACCTGCAACTCAGCCATACATGCACAGGGAGACCAGCCAGACATAAGCAATCATGCCAATGCAGTCAATGCAGTGATTTGAGGATCAGCTGCCCACACCTGGGATGTGACCTGGGCGAAGACCTGGTCTAGGCTCTGGCTCTGTGCCAATAAATCGGCCTAAGCTGCGGGCATCAATGACCGTTTCTCCTTTACTGCCTACATTGGCGAGCATCTCTGATGAGCTTCGTACCTGAGCACACAACAAAGATGTGTGAGATCAAGAGCACACGTGTGCATGTGTGTGCGCGTCTACACGATGATTTATAAAATATGCAATACATGAACATTTTGCTGACCAGGGAAAGAGTACACCGGATTTGAAATCTCTAATGCTTTTAAGGTTCGTAGCCAATAAAGAATAAAGTAGGGGGTAATATCTGCAGATGGAAGGGAGCCTTCCCTCAGTACCTCCTCAAGTGTTGCCTGCTTCTCACATTCTGCTCCCTGCTTCTGTTACTACCTTGGTTTTGAACCTTCAGTACGGTAAAGAGTGCACAACATGATTTTAAGTGCAAGCCCTGTACCACAGCGTACACACTCATTGGGCGACCACGCTGCTATCAGCCTTGCTCAAAGCAGTCAACCCAGTGGGCAACTCCAGCAGACTGCAGAGCTACAGTCAGCAGACAGCCTTACTCACAGTTGTCCCATGCTTGAGGCTTGCACTCAGCAGCCTCTGCCAGCAACAGGGATCATGAGGGATTGGTTCGGGGGCTTTTGAGGAGGTCCCGCTGGGATAGGTAAGGTAAGCACTTCAGCTTCCAGTCAAAAGCTGTGTGTTTTCATTTCCTCAGGAAACGGGGGCCACCACCAACGGGGGCCCAGAAGTCCAAGATCTACTGAGGTTGCGTGCTAAGGTCCAAGCTAATCCATGGTCAAGTTGATTTTGACTCATATGGCTTGGCTATCTCTACATGTTATGTAGATGGGCAAGTCCCAGAGCACCAGCCACCAACCCGCCTGGCCCCGAACGCCTCACTACAGCATGAACACCTCAAGCCCTGCTAGAGTTTTCTGGCCAGACGCAAATAAGGAGCTTAGCAAACTAGGGCAATGACCCTACGAGTAGGGCTTTGCCGATGATAGACACATTGAGCCAACAAAAGTTAAACCAATTTCAAAAAGGCTGGGAGGCTAACCAGAAGGAGATCTCCCTTGGTCATCTTCAAGCAAACTTCTATTTTGATAAACGTCTTGATTGCTCACATGTGTTTCAGCATCATGGGCTTGTCCTGCCTCTTGAGCGCCAGACACTGATATTTTGATTTGTTGTAAAGCGTAACCTTCAGGCAAAGAATACACATCCTGTTGTTGGAAACAACGGGATGGTATTGATGAAGCTCCTCACAACCTGCCGATGGCTTGTAAGAAAGCAAGAATAGGAAAAGGAGCATGCAGACAGCTTGCATGGCAAACTGCCACACCTGAGTTACTACAAATGACCAATACACACCGCCTAAGCTCAAAGCTCTCTTACTCAATACCTTACTTACCTCAGCAACACACTGGGCACAAGCATATACAGATTCACTTAAACAATCATAAACTTTGGGTCATCTGGGGTTTAGTGTGCATGTACAAGCAAATCATGTCCACGTGTTATAGACCACAAGCTCCAGCTTACCTTGCTCGGGTCAAACTTGGCCCTGTACCGTGTGTCCTCGGGAGGGTTCCGGGCTGCTTTCCCAGGCGCATGCACCTGCTCATCTGGCACTTCCTCAGTGCTGATTGGCCCACTCCCAGATTCCCACGCAGGCAGGCCTCCTTCTAAGACTGAGATCCTACAATGTGCAGGAGTACTCAGCTTAAAAAACTGACTGTCAGACAGGTCCAGCAGGCACACTTTACCTGCATTGTCATGCAAGCTCAGCTGAATATGTGCATTACGAGCAAATGCCTCGCACAAGCGCACCGAGTATGGCCAAAGCAATGGAACGTCCACCTGCACAATTAAGAAGTGGCAGGTATCATTTCGTGGGGCGCAGACGTCACCTAGCATCTCTCAGCAAGCTTGCTGCACTATTTTTTTTGCGCAAATTTGTGCAAACATAGGGGATATGCACCCGGGCGAGAGGGCGCCATGAAGCCTTGTAGGTGTGACATCCAAGCTTTTGGAGCTCGGGGAGAGCAAAAATGCTATGCACTGTTCTTGCACCACTTCTCTCCACCAAAGTATATGTATATTGTTCCCAGGGAGCACACGCATAAACAAGTTCTACAAGAGGCTATGGGTGGGATGGATCCTCAGACTACTTTCTTTCAGGGGCCTCCGCCAGCCTGGAAGCCTGCTTGCATTTGAAACATTATTGCGTATGGAAGGAGGAGTCGATGAGAGCTGCCCATGATGCTGCAGAAGGAAGACTGACTTTGTAATCGTCAGTGATTGCTAGCACTCTGAGAACTGGGTCACAAGCCAAGGCAATGCTACCATATGGCAACTAAATTGCTCTTTCTCATTTAAATCATTGGTTACACGTGCACTTCACCCTCATTCAAAAATCACAAAAAAATGATTTAAGTCAAATAGTCTCCAGTTTGGCTTCCAGCAGAGGCAGGATGTGAACAATTACTTACCAGGCACGGGGACTACTGAAAATCCCCAGGCCGTCGTAAACCTGCCGAGCAAAAGAAATGGCACACCCATTATGCAGTGCTGCAAAGCAAGTGATTAAGCCTATGAGCAAGATGGGGTTCTGACATAACATTTGCAATCAGAGCTGATCTGTGCACGTCTTGCATACCACAACATGATCTTCATTCGAAATGTCCAAGGCATCCATGGCTGCTGCAAAGGCCTGTTCACTGGGCAGCATGTGCGGGAGGGGGCTGTTGGGTTCAGCAACCTCCTCGATAGAAAAGTAGCGTGCCCCTGGGATGCGCTTGGTCTTGAACTCGGACATGCCATCACGCGCTGCAGTCATTGTGCCGAGTGCACGCAAATCGCCAAGCAAATGAACTCCCGAAGCCTGAAGTCTGAATGCTTGCTGGATAAAATGAACGTGTTGAGGCAAGTGGTTGGCGAATTGGAGTCAGGACTCTCCACGTGTCACTTTTCCACGAACACCATCCTGAGATTAACTGCGGCATGCAGGACAAGCGTTGCAATGCGGAGCTCCTAGTGCTAAGATGAGTGCTGTACCTTGCGCAGGCATGTACCAACTGGCATCCAGCACTTTGACTTCACCAAGCCTGCAGAATGGTGTGCAGGGGAACTCAGGTGCCTCAGGTGCAGGGGAGCAGAATTTCTAATCGCATTGATTAGGCCTGTGCTCACCGATGCTTTAGCCATTCTACATCCACAATGGAGGGCACAGGCATTGGCTTAGTTGTGCCTGGTCCCGTGGAAGAGCGCCTAAAGATCTGAGCCCTTCTGCGGGAGTTTGATCCTTGCAGAATAGGCAGTCTGGTGGAGGAAGCGAGAAACGTCGATTGAAACATAGACAGAAGAGTTAAGCGTGTTTAGATGGGTCTAAAGCAAAATTGGAAACTTTTTGTCAACGTGCTAACATGTACAGACACGCTAGCCGATTAATTAATTTGGCCTGGGTTGCCGTGTTGCCTAACAATAGAATGTTAAAATTTTTTAAAGATTTTGGATAATCCTTGTGAATTATTGTATCTTTTTTGGGGGCTCTTGAAAAAGGGCTCCATCCAATCTTTTAATTTTTGATTCCAATATTTTAAGTATTGGTCTTTTAATTAGCAGGACCCCTCCTGTATGAATGGGGTAAATTAAATCAATTAAACTCAATTTCCATTTAAGAATTTGTACTCAACAATATTTCTTCTCCTCGAACATTGATCTATACCACAAAGGCTACTGTTGTGCTCCTTTGATCTTGTGACTCCTTAGTCTTCCGAAGTTCCAAAATAATGAAATCTATTGATTTGCGAGTGTAAAGGGGTTGTTAGGCCTCTGGTTTAAACTTCTTTTTATAGTTTAAAAGTTGCTTAATAAGGCTTAATTGTAGCCCATATTCTTTTTCTACCTGTAACCGATTAAAAATTGAAGGGACTTGAATATAGGTCCGAATCAAAAACTGGCGTTCACTAACAAGTTGCGTTTTCAACACCAACCCTTTTCTATTCTGCCTACTTGCTTTCCAAGCCATCTAAGGCCACAGGATCATTGCCAAAAGCCATAAGAAGCTTTTCTCGTTTTCCTCAACCACGGGTCTCTTAATCATTTTTAACGACCCCTCGCTCGCTTGCAAATGTGCTTTTTTCAATACTTTCTTGCACACCAGAAAAAACGGTGTTGTAAACACAAACCGGCGTTGATTGTTCCATTTAGACACCACTTATAAAAAACCCATGCTGTGAACACGCCGTGAGCTCTTGGAAAATGGAAAAAAGTGATTATATTACTCCTGGTGGGTTGCGAGAGGGAGCTGGAATGTTTTATTTGCAAGATCCCTGGACAGGGGAGCACAACAAAACCACAAGCCTCTGGCTTTCGGACATTACGTTTCTTCTCATTTGAGTGCCTTTCTAGACTTCTAGACAGGCTGATGCTGATAGCGCAGAAGCCCTTAAGATCATGGCCTTCTTTTGATCCAACCCACTGATGTTTTGCTACAATGGCACTCCGCTTGAGAATGTGCAAGAATTTAAATATTTGGGCATGACCCTCAGCCACAATGGGAGGATGACAGATGCCTCGAACCAGATGGCATGCAGTCTTGCTGGCGCCATAACCAGAGTATGGAGGATTTGCTCAGAGTCGGGCATCAAGAACAGGAAGCAAGCCATGCTCTGGATTTTTCAAGCCTTTGCGCTTTCTGCAGGCTACCACATGATGCGTATGTCTCCAGCGTTAATCACACCCATTTTGGATTGCTCTCAGGAAGTCAGACCAGCTGGTGGGATAATCAGTAGCGCGCAACCAATCCGACTCTTCCTTCTTACCTCCAACAAAATGTCCCTTACCATCTTTCACGCACTCTCTTTATATCAGACTCTCTGGTCACAACTTGAATTTCGGGAACAACAACACAGAGTTCCTTATGAGCTAAGAATCTGCACAATGCGACTTGCTTCGTGTGCAAGACGAGGAGCATGTACTTTTAGACTGCCCAAGTGCAGACTTAAAGTGACTTGACAGAGTTGCGAATCAAGCACTATCATCTTCTGCACCCTCTCTAGCGACCAAGCAGGCTTAGACTCTAAGTTAGAGACTTTGTTAGCCAAGCAGACACCAAAGGCCTGGCCTTGTTCGTGCATGAGTGCCTGGAATGCTGAGCCTAGATTTCAGGACACCACCTTGTTTGCCTTCTGATGGTTTTGGTTGCAAGCCTGTTTGGCTTCAGCCAAGCTGCCCTTGTTCATTAGGTACAGCTTTGTAACCTAACCTAACCTAGATTTGGTTCAGATTGCAGGCCTTTTAGGTTTCAGCTCAGCTATGTCACCTTATCACCACAAATCTCAGGCAGCATTCACATGTCGGAAAGGATGCTTTAAAGGATGCTTTCACTCATAAAGATATTTATCACACCCTACAACAGGTAAGCAGCTCTTGTTTAATAAGACTATGCACATGCATACGCACACACACACATGCGCGCACACAGGCACACACACCACGTGCGCGCACACATGCAGACACATAACGTGCGCGCACACACATGCACATGTGCACGCACACACACGCACACATGCGCGCACACACACAAGCACACGCACGCATACTCGTATGCAGACAAGCACTGCACAAACATGCGTGTACACACTTTAAAGGCACATTCCTTCATAGAATAGCTAGCTTAGAAATAATTCAAAAGCCTATGTCGTAGCTGCAGAACATTCCTAGTTGCTCCAATCATGCCTTGGATTTGCAAGCTGGTGGGTTGAATGCTGCATTAAAATTAAAAAGTCAAACCTTCCCCCCCTCTAAATCCCTCCGGATCTTTCGGGAAATAGTCTTGAAGCAACCCCAGCATAGATGCTGTCGCTTTGAATCTGCCTCGAAGCCGCTCCAGCACGTCTTGCAAGGCTTCATCCTGCCAGGGCAAAAAGAAGCAATATTTTGTGCCCCAGACTAGCCACATTTCAAAATAGCTGGGTTCACATTCAAGCGACATCCTTCATGTAATGAATAGGGGTCAGCGTGTAGCGCTATATGGACAAATTTACAGCGCTTGCGGTATACTGCTGTAATGCGCTATATTTCAGGCGCTGTCCATGCCAATCATTCCCCCAGCAGCCTGAATTCCATCATCAAACTTGAATGTTTGATCAGACATGGGGACTTTGGGGATCTTACCTCGTCCCCTAGCCAACATGTTCTTCCAAGGCTCCCTTGAGAGGAAGTTGACTCCTTTTCACCCTTCAGAGAGGGACGCCCACAGAGGTTGCCCAATTCCTCCCAACAACATTTCTGGTGAAGGATAAATCTAGTCAAAAGTTGTTGGGATCAACAGGAGGTTGGGGAGGGGGCGGTTTAAATTTTGGAGATACACCCCCCCTGCAAAGATTGAAAAGAAATTTCATGTGGTCACATTTTATGACATCGGGAGGTCCAAAATAGCGCTACATTTGGCGCACCTGTGCTACCAATGAGGGCACGGTGCCCCATGCACATCATCCTCTCTGCACCCTTGCACCTCCATTGTGGCAGCTATCTATTTGGATGGATTAGCCACACTCTTTGCTGGCATGAATATATGTCACAGCTTGTTTGGGCAAGTGTGTCCATAGCACAACCGCGCAAGCGAGTGCAAGCATGCATGAGTACTGTCTAGTGCGTTCAAGTGCGCTTGTGTGCAGGCACGCCAGTGTAGCTTGTGTGTTTGCGTTGCTTTTGGGAAATGCACATTGATGATATGTAGGGGTCGGCATGTAGCACTATATTAATATGCGCTCTATGTTTCACGCTCCATATATGCCGAATCCCCCCTTGCCAGCCCGAAATTTTTCATCAAACTCAAATCTCAGATGTCAGATGGGATATGGTACCCCCCCCCTGGAAAGATTTAAATCAGGGTTGGGTCATGCGTCCATTTGCCCAGACCAATGCGCTTATGATACGAACAATTCGCGTATTTAACGTCAATGCGTCCGCATTTAGGGGTTATTTTTTAGGGTAGTGGTTAGGGGGGGTAGAGGAGGGCCTGTGGATCCCCAACTGCCCCCCCAGCTACCTATGACCACCCCTAGACGTTCTCACATGTACATAAATATTCAAAATGCCTAGAGAGAAGGGGAAGGAGTGGAATCATGTCAGGGACACTGAGCTGGAAGACAAGCGCGTGCGCACCAGCACAAGGTGGAGTGCAAGTACTGCAAGCATGTCTTTGTAGGTGGTGCTTCCCGCATCAGGGAGCACTTCCTGCACATTAATCCAGCTTGTGTGGTAGCTAAGTGCACAGCAGACGAGGCAGTCCTGCAGCCTGTCCTGGATGAGATGAGGGCCATCGATGCTCAGAACAAGGCAGCAGCAGGAGCAGCAGCAGCGCAGCGCCAGCTCGACAGGAGTACAGCGGCAAATGCGAGCAGAACTGGAGTAACTTTTCCTTCGTACACAGCGACAGCTGGAACCGCTTGACCACATCGCGCGCATGCAAGCTGGTGTGGCCGTACAGCAACCTGCGCTTGGCTGAGCGCAATCAGTCCCTGGAGCAGGGGCCTCAGGCATAAGCATGGGAAGTCTTCAGCGACGATGAGGAGCGCCAGGGCAGTAATGCAGACGACAGAAGCAGCGACGAGAAGTAAATAAGAAATAGACTGCTTAAAACTTCCTTGTTTCTCTTAATCTGCTTACGCTCAGTAAGGTCATTGAGAGGATATGGGCAGGAACGAAGGAAAGGCCGGCGGAGGGGGTTCCGCATTTGAACCCGCATTTGAAATCGGGTATTTTCAATTCGCGAATTTGAGCCTTCTTTCTCAATGCGTAAAATGCGATAAAATACGCATTACCCAACCCTGATTTAAATGAAAATGTTTGGTCGCGTTCTAAGGCGTCGTGAGATCCGACATAGCGCTATATTTGGCTATTAGTAAGGGCTAGGTGCCTCACACGCACCATCCTATCTGCGTCCCTGCACCTCCATTTTTGGCAGCTATCTACCTGAATTGGTAACCCACACTTGTTTCTGGCATGAACGTATGTGTACTAGCTTGTTTGGGCAAGTGTTTGTGACATGGCTAAGTTAACACACATTGCCTGGGGCATCCCGGCCAAACGCAGCTTTCTTCCCCAAGCACAAAACTAATCTGATTCATAATATCAATTCAGGCCAACTCGTCACTCGAGTGGAGCCCAAAACAAGCGAATCATTAGGATACCATTTTTGCGCATGTTATATCTTGAAAATGTTAAGCACTATATAGCGTTATAAAGCGCCAGATAAAGCGCTATATGCTACATTGCGCTTTAAGCCAATGCTGACCCCTAATGATATGTTAGGCAAAGAGTTGCTCTGGTGAAGAGAAGGAGAGAGCTGCGCCGGCAAAGTTGAGTCACTAGTGATGTCATGCTCAAGCTGCACTTAGCTGCTCCTGGCGCTGCTTGAACCTATTACTTGGCCTTGAGGTCCAGCTACTGCAGCTGGCCAAGATATTGTGCGTAGCTTGCCCGGTCTGTTTTCCACAGCAGGAACAGACTTGGCACACATCGGAACCGCCTGGGGCACCCTGACCAGGTGCAGGTTTCTGCCCTATTTACAAAATTCCTATGATCTGATGCATAAAATAATGATGCAGGCCGATTCGTCACTCGAAGGGAGCCCGGAATGGGCGAATTACCAGGATCCCATTTAAGCATGTTGACTCCTGAAGAAAATTGAGCGCTTTACGCTGTATAGAGCTTTAAGCCAACGCTGACCCCTAGTTATGTAACATCACTAAGCTGCTAACTCTCTAAAATTTTCAATTCTTAAAGCTGGTGGAATGCAGCAATCTTCTTGACAAGGGGGAGTGGAGGCTCATATTGGGAATGACCTTTAAAACCCCGCCAAAAAGATGCCAGAGGGCAATAATTGATTACTCTAGTCTTTATTTATTCCTTCCTTGCTAAAGAGCACTGAAGAAGCATGTCAGTGGAATTTTGGAATATTTCCATGTAGTGCATGGTGCATGGAGGCTCAAGGTGCGCGCGATTCATTGCAGGCTGGGGTCAAACTCCAGGCTGCACATCTGCCCAGGCCAAAAGCCTATTGGCAACAGCCAGCAACGGGGTATTCCATTTGATCAAAATGCTAGCCTTATACACAATCAATGATTAAATTGTGGAGGGAGGGGTATGCAAGGAAATATGCCTAACCAACCTCCGCTGGAACATGAATGTAGAAGGACCTTTCAGCATCTTTTAGGGCTACGAGAAAGCACTTGTAAAAAGGTTGTGCAAAAGCAGGCCTGCAGATCTTTGCATACATGACCATTCTCGTGGATACACCTTGAACACTTGCACGCAACGCACACAACAATGCAGGCATCCTGAGACTCTTCATAGGTTTGCGCAAGTTGTGTTTGCTGCGTGGAGCAGCTCAAGGGATACCTGAGGGTTGTCCAAGGGGAATGCTGCAAGCAACTCCTCAAGAACTCGAAGTCCTCGTTCAGCACGTCCAGGCACCAGCAAGCTGCCGCTGTCTGGGCTTTCTTGCTCTTCGACAAATCTAGCAGGTTCGTGCTGGCCACTGCTAGCAGGCCCCACTTGCTGTGCCTGAGCTTCTTGTACAGCTGCTGTACCACTGCAAAAATCAGTGACTGCGCCTGCGCCAGTTCATGAGCATTTGGGACAAGGTCATGCGCATCCAAAGCTTTAGCCTTGGTCCCAAAAGGTAGCTTGCAGAGTGCTGTGTATTGTGCAGCAGACTGGACAACAGAAAACATGCCCTGCATTGCAGATTCCTACCTCACGAAAGCAAGGAAGCAGCTACCTGAAGTTTTGATTGCCTGTCTACCCCTGTCCAGGGTCTGCAAATGCCGCCATGTGCGAACGCATCCAGCGTAGAATCCCACTTCTATGCCTGTCATTCAACAGTCAGTTGGTAAGACAGTGTGCAGCAAGGTGTGACCAGGACAACGAGCTCTAGTGGTGTCTGCCTCACGATGCCATGTGCAACTCACCTATTTCGTAGCCCTTTTGCAGACCCAACTCTCTGCCATCCTCCAGGCCAGCTACTAAGCCATCCCTACACAAGTAAGTACAACCCATTGCTTGAGTGGAAGTGGGAGCTCCTCGAGGCACAGGCGATCTACAGAGCAGGACTGCTGGTAAGCCACCTGACGCCATCAGCGTGGCCTTGTTGTACACTTTGGTCAACGATTTGGTGAAGAGGCTCAAATATGTCAACATCATCCATGTTTCACGAAACTAATGGACGTTCGCAAATGTCTTTACAATACCTATCTGCAATCTTTTAGCGCCATCCTCTTGCTGATTCAAATACACGGGACACTTCGGGATGCCAGTTAGAAAATGAAGGGCTTATTATAAGCACCGGTCAGACAGAAAGCACAGGTCATTTATAACCGGTGTTTGCAAACCCGTTGCGTTCACAACGCTGACCCTTTTCTCTTCTCCCTGCCTAAAACACCAGTCCCTTAACGAGCGGGGGTGTTCTGCAAATGCGCTTTATAAATAACAGTCCCTCTGCACACCGGTAAAAAAAGCTTACTTTGCTTAAAAAACCTGGTGTTGCAAACACGCCGTTGACGGAATTAAATTCGGGTGTGCGTTTACAACGGGGGATGCAGCGGGGGAAGGAAGGCGGGATAATATAACATGGGCCAGAGGTTATAATACTATTGCTGCAGCCGCTCCTCGCGAGCGTACCAGCTGAGCAGTGCCACACTAGTGACAATCAGTAGCCCAGCTGTTAGGACAATGCGGCTCATGGTTTGAGGCTCCTGCTGTATTAGCCGAACTAGAGGTGTTGTGCTGGGCCAATCACTTTCTACCCACAATGGGTCCTCAGGCCAAGACAATGCCTTGCTCCAGGCGGCTGCAGCATCTGTGAGCTTGAACCTGCAAGCAAATTCCAAGAAATCAGCTCTGCAAGTTTTGTAAACCTTCAAGGGACAACACGTCTAATTATTGATAAATGGAAGAGAAGCACAAGCAAGGTATTCACACAACGATGCTAAGCATGCAATTTTCATGCTTAACAAGCATTACGTGCTAGACCCTTGTTGAGGTTGTTGACGAAACATTTCACCCCCTCGTTCTCCTTTACTTACCGAGAGACCCCTCTGTCATTGAAGGTAACGTCCATGCTTGTGGACAACGACAAAGTATACCGCACAGAGGTGCGCATGCACTTGCCCAGCTGCCCGTCATAATCGGGCGGCGTCCCAGCCTTCCATCCAATGCATTCCTAAATATTAGACAGGCATTTTTAGAAACAAATCACTAGACATCGTGGATGCACAGGCTTGGACAAGTGCACAAGTGCCACTTGGGAGCTGGGACTGGGAGACAGAAGATGGGCTGCAACACGCACAGTCGTGATATTGAGCAAGGCTACGCAGCCACCATGCTGCCATGAATAAGCAAAATGAGTTTCAATACAACTCACCGATGTAGGCTAATGCCCAGGTTGCCCAAAGTATGTGGAAGCTGGTTGTAGGCCACTAAGTAAGAGGTATGCCACAGCACGGAAAAGACACTCACCATACCGGCTTGGCATTGTTGTGAGACAAAAGCACACGATTGCTGTAATTCTGTGTCTTTGTCTTTGGTTGCTGAGGCCAGTTCTCCCATCAAATTCCATAGAAACCTAGACAAGAACGAAAACCAAAAAGTTACGAGAAGCCAAGCTTTGATATTCGGTTACCATGAAGGTATTATTACCATCAAGGTAACTGCTGACTGGCATTAGCTTACACCATGTGTGTACCGTTGTGGCTCATACGTTGAAATCACACACATATCCTTGCACATTGATTTACTAATTTATCAAGGTGCAAAGTGCAATTTTTGCCGTTAAAGCAGCTGCACAAGCATGTCTTTAGCTACGCGTGCATGTGCACCCAGGAGAACATGCATACAAAGCTTTGCACGAGTGTCCAAAAATGCAAGTTTAAGAGTAAATTGGAGTTTATCCATCACCCAGATATGTTGACTGCTGGGCAAAAAGGTAAAGACATTATTTAATATGCGCACCTGTAAATGCTTGCTTTATAATAAGGGTGCTGTGAGACGCTGCTGACGCGGTTGAGCACACCCACATAATGGTTAACAGCAAATGACAGATGCTTGCCGATGGCCTGCGAAATAAACAAGTATGAAATTTCTCACATCTTTTATTCCTAGTAACCCTGTCCCAAGAAGCACTATACAAGAAGATTCATTGTGAAGCTTGACCTCTTTGTATCTGGTCAAAAGCAAAAAACAAGAACATCTTGCGAGCACATAACAAAAGGAATCATCAAACCCAGCACTGCTCCATGTTTAATTACTAAGCATACAACTTCAATGCATCCAGGTGAGGAATGTTCCACACAGTCCTGGATACCTGTGTTATCTGTAGATTCCATGCCAGTTGAAGCAGGGTGCTGCAGGATAAAGACGGGCACATATCTGTGACATAATGCACACTCTCTTGCCTGAACGTCTGGACTCAGCAGCCTTTTGGCCAAGGTGCATGACATCCCTGGACTGTCCTTGGCTAGGCACTCCAATAAGGATGCCCCAAAATGAGCGACCTCTGTCCCGTTCACCTGCTCAACAGCACATAGCACAACAGTCATAAGCTAGACGACGATGCAGAAAATTATGCCTTACCTGTACAAGTGACAACTACTAGGGAAGTGGCAAGCAAGACCTGCGGCAGGTCCTGCTCAGCAGGTAGGTCACCTACGCAGGCACAGGTCTTCGCAATTCTTTTTGAGCCAAAATGCAAGCAAGGCACCCTCTGAAAAACCCACCTGCAGCGGAGGTGGCTTGGGATTGGAATTATGCGAAGCTATAGAGTGTAAGGCAGTGGCCAGGCTCGCTGCAGCTGATACGATTGCAGGCATGGACACAGTGCTGGCGTTGTCATATGGTCCACCATGGTAGAAAGGGTTGATGTACTGCCTGCATGAGGGTGACATTTTGCAAGTCCCATTCTGGCAATCAAAGATGGGAGGGAAAAACCCATTCTTTATAGGGCTGAATGAGGCTGTTGTCACCTAGATTCCAGGCAAGCATTCAAGGCCAGACAAAGGTTAGTCAGAAGGTTCAAACAGAGAGGACCATGTTACAAATGACTGTGACTCCACTCTCACAAAATCATACCTGTCAAACTCGGTAAGCAGCACTCCTGCAATGCCTGGCTTTGCGCGCAAGAAGGAGAAGAGCGATGATGGAGGGATGCCAGGATTGGCAGAGCTTGCACGCTTAATATCCGAGAGTGCAACACCCGGAGAACTTGCTGCTGCCTTGCTTGCCATCTGAAGCTCATTTACAAGCTGCAGCCAGATTGCGGAGGTGAGAGCAACATGTTTAACAATGTCAAATCCAAGGACAAGTCAGATGCAAGCATGCCCCGTTGACCAAAGTGCAAACCTCAGAGGCGTCTCCCCATCTTCCAGGTGCTTGACTGTGGGTAAACAGCTCCACCCGCTGTGAGCTTGCGTTGTATCCCCGGCCCACAGAACCAATTTCAATCACCTGCGAGCAGGCAGTGTCCGTACTTTAATCAAAGCAGAGTGATTTTTTCGAGATGCATATACAAGTTGAGGAACTTCAGGCATGACCAGCATCTTATCAACGCAAGGGGCAAAACTTCTGGTGGCATGGCTGCTAAAGCATATGTTAGCCATAGCTTCGCCTGCAGCAGTCCCAAAATGGTGATGAGCTACAGCGCGTCAGTTGCAATAATGTAAATTGTCCTATTGGCCCCGCTAAATTGCAGGAGCTTGCTGAAGCAGCCTCAAAAGGAAAAACATTAGCCCTTTGCATGTTTTGAAGCGGAAGCCAAAAGTTGGCTCCTTAAGTGAAGATGTGAGCAAGGTAATGTCAATTCTGCAGCATACATTTGTCTTGCACATGTGCATTGTCCAATCTATCACAGAGCTTGCCTGATTCAACTCAGACCATGGAAGGGGCAGCAGAGGCAGACATTATTTTATTTCATTTGATGGGTACACATTGAACTTGATGTCAGTCTTAGATGCTGGTCATCGGACACTCTTTGGCAATCACTTGGGTGAAGTGAACACCGGAGTAAGCAAACGTAAGTGTACAAACTATGTACAAACTCAGTCTGGCACATTGGCAGCAGGAGCATTCAACCATTTGAGTAAAAAAATGCTAGGCCCTGCATTCAAAATCAGAAAATCTGAAGACATCATTGGTGAATTGCTAGTGCTGAATTGATGCGTAAGGTAAAGTCTTCACTCACCAATGAGGACTTCAAATAAAATTCAAACAATCCATGTTTGCTAACATCAGTGCTGTTAAGTACACAACACCAGGCTTACAGTTACAGCTTTGAACAAGGAGCAAATTTGAGTTTGAACCGGTATTGCTTTTAGCACATCTGCCACTACATGGTATGCTCTTTTATTTTTAAGGTTCATGGATTCATGCTATAAGGAACTTTTTTTTTCAATTTACGAATAGCACAAAAAACGTTGCCCCCATTACAAAACTCTGGTAGAGGGCTATTTAATGAGCTTGCTCAGCTGAGAATCACACAAGTAGAGAGCATGCAGGTGCACAAGTGTGAGAGTAAAGTAGCCTAGCACAAGTGCAAGCTGTCAGCGAGGCCCGCACCTGGTCCACATCATCAAGATCCAAGCCTGGATCATAAGTATTTCCTGTAGCATTCATGAACTTCGACTTGTGCATGTCCCATAGGAGTCTACGTGACCCCATGTATCCCCAAGGCTCACCAGCCAGGCACAAAAACACAAGCTGGCGCCTGCGCATGTTTACAAAATGGCAGTTGGATGGCATGGACACAGGAAGTTTGACAGGAACGATGCATGGTAGGCCCCAACAATTAATATGTCATGTGCCCATCTTCACTCTTTTACTTTTTTAATTTTTTTGCCACACTTGCCGGTCATCCCCACCACTGGGAATTGGGACTACACCAAGTTGGCACTATATCAACCCCTAGACTACACGATGTGAAAAAGATTATTTCACATAATCTATTTTTGTGGACTCAGGATGTTTGGGAAGGGGGGGGGGAGGAATAAGTTGGCGTCAGTTAGTAGGCAAAAAAACTATCAGTTGATAGGCTTGCTTTTCTGTTTTTGAATTTGCGGCAAGGAGTTGAAGCTCCAGAGGAAGAGCTTTGCCAACTAAAGCATGGGGTTGCCTTTTGCATTAGGTCTTTGAAGGTGCTTGTCACGGCCGAATGGCAACCTGCTTTCCGACCACCTTTTTTGAGCTAGGGGGTCAAGGTGTTGATTGCTTGATAGACACCAAGAGAAGAAAGTTTATGGACGGAACGGGCAGGACAATTGAGCCCAGGCACGCATTCATTTCTTTCTCTTAACTTACGTGTACAAGTCAGATGCATCTGCGCTCTTCAGGATGTGCATGGACATCAGCATGGTTAGTAGTCCTGACAGCGGAGAGTCAGCAGCCTGCATATTAAGACAAACCAGTGAGGGAGCGTTATAAAACAACAATGGTCAGCATCCATTCTTTGCACGTGTGCAAGCACCAATGAACGGTTGACAAATTTCTCAAGTGTTTTGAGAACCCTTACACAGATATCTCAGATGCAGCACATATATATGCCCTTGTGTCATACGTTGGGATCGGCGTTTGCTAATAACGCTACAAAATTTTCCGACTTAGCGTGTGCCAAGATCGAAATTCAAAAATTCACCTCCGGGCCCCAAGAATTTAGTATACAATTATACAAACAAATGTGGCAGACATCTTTAATGGGGGCGAGCCATAGATGAACCTAAGGACGGATGGCATGCAGCCCCATATCCAGGGCAGTGCCACCTCTGCAGACCTTTTCAAGAGGAGGACAAGGTCCACTTAGGAAGTGGTCTGACAGGTTTACGATGAAATCAAGCCAGAGTGGGGCTGTGTGCATGCCAGTGGCCAAGAAACAGCATATCAGATCCTTCTCAATGGGCCCCACACAGCACAAGCAGTTGCATTGTCACATGGCCATGTCTTTCATCAATAATGAGGTCCTCATCATCATGCTGGAGTGCCCTGCGCTTGAGTGAGTTCAAGTCCATACAAGCAGCTCCTTGCAAGCAGCCATGCAGCGAGCAGAAGCAGCACCAGCGCCAGCGCGAGCACCAGCAGAATATTTTGAAGAGCAGACAGTAGACGAGAGCAATCAGCATTGGGCAGCAATCAGTACATGAGAATGGACAGCTAGGGAGTGCCTTGGAACACAAGCATGTTTTTCAGATCACGATGCACCTGATCTGAAGGGCCAACCTTTCAACATTACATATTTATCAGGCAGCATTTTAAGGTGTTGTACAGAGCTGTCTTAAGCGTTAAGGGAATTGAGGAATGAGGGGCCAAGGGGTTCTTAAACATGTGCATGCACATAAGTAGGAGTGTAACCTGTGTGCAAGATACTGCGCTAAATCTGGCTACTAGAAGCCCCTAGCCCCAACATAATTAGATTTTCACCTTTTTCGTGTGGGGGCATTATACCACGGCATTATACAGGGTGCTGAACCTCCCTTCCGATTATAATGCCGAAATTCAAAGTGCAAGGAGGTGTTCTGGCAGATATAGCAGCTGGTCGTCCCCACCACTGGACCCCCCCAATATGGCCAATTAGCATATTTGCCCACTTGCTGGCCCCATTTCCAGACCCAACCATGCACAACATGTACATATGTCATAAAAAGTCAGGCTGTGTGAGAAAATGCGAGGTGGGGGCGCGGCGTGTGCGCCTTTGGCCATTCAGGCACTATTTCGCTCCCTTTTGGCAGGCAAATGGTGCATCCCCAATCTTGCCCAATCCTGCCGCTTTCCAAAACTTTAGCTGCTCTTGCATGATGACTCCATGCTGCAAAGTTGGATTAGGGGGAGGCGGTCGGGAAGGTGTATTCCGTGGGTGACCCTGTCGCGACCAGATAAGGGTCCAAACACAGGAAATGCGATATCTCCGCAACACATGCATGCTTTCAAGCCAGACCAAGTCTGAGGGTTGCGGGCAATCAAATCAAATCTTAGGTTATTTGAAATGGAGCCAATCGAGGGTGTGGGTGGGAAGCGGCTGGCCAAAACGTTGCATCACATCTGCCTCTTTGAGTGCACAGCTCAATGGGAGAGCTTCCCGCGCCCAAATCCACACAGGATGTGCGGTCCAATTTTACACATCTGCAGGTATATCAAGCTTGGAGTTTGGGGCTGGGAGTGGGAAACAGCGCGCACTCTTCCAACATCACATACCAATTTTCCAAGATTGCCTTCCACTCACCGCTCCAATTTCGACCCCAAGACCACCATCAGAACCAGAAAAATATAAGCTATCCAATGGTGTGCTTAGGTCAGGAAACGGTGCAGTGGATGCAAAGTTATGCCTTAAGAGGCCTATTTGACCACGTTTGCCTAAGAAAGGGGTGACCCAGTGGTGGGGACGACCAGCTGAAATATTACAAAATATAGCACTATAGCGCCATAATATTGCCTCATAGCGCTGTTTGCTGATCCCTAGTCATGCGCAAGTATTTGCTGGCATATGTTTGTGTATGCACTTTTGTATGCAAACACTTAATTTGCTTTAATTGCTCTTTGTGTACATGCCGTTATTATACCTCCAGTCCCCAATTCGCTCGAGCAAATGAAGCCACGTCTGCATGTACGCTTTTAGAACATACAGTATGATGTGTCTAAACCTCATTGATGGGCCATGCTGTTTCTCAGATTGGCTCTTTCTCATCGCAGCGAGTGAGAAGAAATACATCCAGGTCTCCCAAAATTTTCATGACTCTTTTACCAGCTGCTGTCCTATTCGCAACGATGCAGATTTTCTAGGTTGTTTGCCAATTTTTGCACAGGCATGATGCATTTGCAAGAAGGTTTGATACAAAGATGAAATCAGTCACTCATTACCTGCAAATCATCGTGGAAGAAGCCCAGTGCATCGAGCTGTGCAGTTACTAAGGTAACAGACTTTCCGCTCTTGATAGGCAGCCTGTGGTAGGGGCACAAGCGCAGAAGCACACCCTCCTTTATGTTTTTAGGCTGCTGCAAATTGAATGAAAGTAATGAACTTCATGTCACCACGCCAAGGGATTGCATTGTCTGTATGTCTTCTGAGAACATGCCAAGTCGTTAAAGGCAACACCTGGCTTGCAGCCTCCAAAGTGAGCGTCTCACCCGTCATCCTGGCGGAACGGCAGGGGTGGTATGGCTGCCCAAACATTGTAACCCCCCAAGGGCTTGCATGTACCAGCTTGCAAACAGGCACTGGAGTTGGGCTGCGCAGCTGTCATGGTGAGCTCCGTCTCCACCCAATGCGTGGCACCCTTAAACACCTGATAGGGCGCGCCAGGTGCGTTGGACAGGTGCTCAATTTTCCCAACCTGATGCTCATGGAAGGTTACCAATGGTGGTGCTGGAAAAACAGATTGGGGCAAGATACACTCTTCCCGTACTGTGTGGGTATCATGCTTGCAGGCTGCTAGCAGCAACAACACCAAAGGACCTGAAGCAGCAAATTGCCCCGAGTTCCAGGGATTCATCATGCAACTCCAAACACACATGCGCAGGTTGCATAAGCCAAGCACTCTGAATTCAAAGGTCTCAGAAGCCAAGCACAACGAGCATGAGGCACCCTCACATGCTGTGCATTTTCCTTTGCCCGCCTCCGGGCATCGCTCGCGATCTGCCCTGTCAGTGAAAACACGGGGATTGGTAGATAGCCAAGGCTTGAACCAGAGCCATAGGGATTCCAGACGTGGCTCGAGCCAGCCCCCCCCCCTGCTGCATCTGCCGCTCCCCCTCCAGCTCCTTCCTCTGGCAGTGCGGGTGAGCCTGAGCCTTTCTTGTTATAGTACGGTGCCCATTCCGGTCCTCCAGGGAAGGTGAGTGCTGAAGACTGGCTGGCAGGCAGCGGAGCCCCATCTGCGAGAGAATCAGCCATGAGGACAGGACGATTGAAGGCACAGCCTCAAGAGAGCATTTTTCCTAGACTTGAATGAAACAACAGCCGACTCACTCAGCACGCAAACGTTAGATGCTTGATGTCACAAACCAGCGGCAATTCTGCAGCCACCCCCTCCATGTTCCCTCTTCTTTTCTGAGGCTTTGCTCAGAAAAGCAAATTTTTTGTGCCCTTGACAGCTTGCGCACTGCAAGCTGCACAACCCTTGGTGCAAGAAATGCCTATGTTCATCGGCACATGCACAGCAAAGGGGCTCCTGGAAAGGATAAACGCACCTTCGTGGAGGACCAGTACTGCCTTAACATGCTCAACAAGCCCATTACTTGCTGCTTCCCACTGCTGGTGCAGCTGCTGATGCTGCTGGTGCAGCTGCTGCAGTTGCACGATAAAGGCTTGTGCTTCATGAGCAGCCAGCACTACGGCTCGTGGTTCTGCATGCAACATGGCAAGGTCACCCGTCTCATCTCAGGCTGCAGCCATTGTAACAGCCAAACATAGCTTGCCTTGTTTGTTGGAAAAATTCTCATGAATCACTTGAAACAATTCTCATGAAGCATGGTCAGCAAGTTGCTGACAGCCACTGCCACTCCAAGAGGTCCCTCCACAGCTGGGCTCTGTACCTCACCCAACCAGCAAGCAGATGCGCAGGGCAAGCACCTCTAAGAGGGAGTTGAAGATCCTTCAGGCCGATCAGTTGTGCTTGTACATGGTGGTCGCTGTGTGCTGTACGCAAACAGCAGCATCAACAGTTTAGCTTGCCTGCCATCTCTCACATGTGTGAATGCTGGCGTACTTCAACACTCATATTCATAAGTGTGTATGCGGGTACTTGTGCATGCATTAATGCATGAAAGCGTGCACACCACTGTCCAAGTGTGTGTGCATTTATTATTTATCCATGTATATGTAGCCTATGAGTGTGAACCTGTATTTCCATGTGCATGCGCGATCGTGGTCGCTCATGCATGCATGCAAGTTCACACACTTACATGTGATACGTATGCATTCAAGTATTGATACATATGCACGCAAGTATGCGCGCATGCACACACACACACACACACACACACACACACACAAACACACACACACAAACACGCACACACACACACACACACACACACACACACGCAC
>LKMJ01001292.1_pt1 | contig 21770 bp, 29 predicted proteins | sample 643391 | NCBI WGS metagenome assembly LKMJ01 (sample SAMN04112250, study PRJNA286221) | soda lake metagenome | biome: soda lake; feature: Kulunda Steppe; material: water; isolation source: sample PL-Br10 brine of Picturesque Lake | place: Russia: Kulunda steppe | collected 2010-07
GCTTGGCGGCCCTGGCTTTGCGTACAAACAGTCCAACCAACTCAGAAGCAAAACTCTGTAGTGGAGGGCTGACATTGTGGTGAAGGCCTGTGCTCTTGGCTTCGTTGTATTTTTGATGGAGAATTTGAAGGCGTTTGGGTGTGAGCATGCCTTTGCACTTCCCATCTGTTCCGTAGACGCATGCAGCAAGGACAGTTGAGTAGCTTATGGGCTGAGAATCCTGCTGGTTAGGTTGTGCAATCTGGTCCATGAGACAAACTTCGTGAACCCAGTACTTGCAATGACCCGTGGGCTGGACGTCCAGCTGTGGGTTGGTTTGATGGAAATCAAAGGTCACTTTGTTTCTCATAATGTAATCACTTTTTTGGTGCCATGGATTATCAGATGTGTCGTCCTTTGAGAAACCTTCGCGTGTCAGATTGTCTAGGCTGGTGTCTGCTGTGGGAGTAGAGAGGTTTGGTCCAGGGTCTTCATCAGGTACTTTTGAACCTTTTGCTCAAAATCTGCATGGATGGTCATTTCCTCTGGTTCCCAGGTCGGGTCCCAGGTCACCACTTTTAATTCCTCATTTTCAAAATGATGCCCGGACTCTTTCTCTGAATCAGTTAGGCAAGCACAAGCCGGGCAGGCCCAGGTGTCATCTTTTTTAAAGATTCGCGGTCCTCGTCTTTGTAGCAGTCAAGTCTTAGGAGACAGGACCAGTGATAAGTGCGCTTGCAGACATCGCAGACATACATATCTTCAAAGGGTTCTGTTAGGGGCTCCTTTCCTTTCCAATCAGAGCAAATCTCGCAGCAAACACAATGGATATCAGAGCGTTTTGTGGCAGTCACAGAGGCTTTCTTAAAACAAGCCGCGGTAAAAATGGGGATGGCCCACTTTTCTATGGTCATAGGGGCCCAGTGGGTGTGGTACTGCTTCTGGTAAGTTTGTGGGGAGCTGTTTAAGTAGTAGTGCCATACTAAATTTGCTCTCTCTTGCCCACTGGAAGAGGCACAGCCTATAACAGGGGATGCCTACAGTATTAAGATCAAATATACTTTCTATTGTTTTCAAGGCCAGGCAAGTGTTGTTCCTTTGCTCCTTTAGCAGCAAGGCCCGCAGTAAGAATGAACAGGGTGCTACGCACCCAGGTTCCCAATAAAAAACTACGCAGGCAGCAAAGCACTCCCTACCATCTTTCAAGGAAAAAAGAGTCACATGGGGCCTAAGCACTGTTTGACTCCACCAGCAAATTAAACAAAAGAACTTCTTCACTTGAAGTCAGTGGGGATCAGGGGGATGACTAGTATTCCATTCCTGGTCTTGATGATGATTTGCTACAAAAGTTTTCTCTAGAGCACATCTGGCACTAACAAGTTTATAAGTATATTGAACCGGATGAGCTTGAAGTTTCACAGCAAGCTTGGTGACTTTCTGAAAATCTAGACCGAGATACTTCAGAGGCTCTTAACTACAAGGGCTGTAGATGGTACCTCTCACTCCCAGAAGGATAGTGTTGAACCATACAATGCAAGATTTCAAGACCTCTCGTAGTGCTTGTACTGCTCCTCGCCTAAAAGTCATTCTGTGTACCTCATTTCTGGCCCGCCTTGGTGCATATTCTGCGTGTGTCTTATGGAGGGACTTCGCCTGTTGTTGGCTGTAGTGTGCTGGTGGGACGACTCAGCAGGCCGTTGGCCATGGCTGTGCCTGTGGTGTTTCACTAGTGCCAAACTACGCTTGCCTTTCACTGTAGGCGGTGCGCAGAGTGTTTTTCAAGCAGGGCTCACAAGTACCTCCCAGTGTACATGCCTGTGTTAACTGCTCCCTACTGAACATTTAGAGGTCACAACTTCTGAGCACCTTCCATTGATTTTCTTCAGACCTCAAATACACCCTACTGTTGGGCAGTCTTATGGTGTTGCTTAACAGTTCTTACATTTTTTTTCAGCTTTTTAGACTTGCTCATGAACCTCCTTTACGTTTTTTTTAAGCAGGCCAACAGTCGAACTTCTTGACTGAGGCCTTATTCTTGTGACATTGTACCTCATTTCTGCCTCTCTTATTCCTGTTGACCTCAGTGTGTGAGATTTCATGCTCTCGTCTTGGTGGGTCCCCCTCTTCACAAAAAGTTGGATTTGATGCAGTTGCACTCCTTGCTATCTGCACCTTGATCTCCTTAAGCATGTTATGAGGAATGTGAGCAGGTTTCGCTTGCGAGCTCATACTCTCGCAGTGAAATCCTCCATCTGGCACGGTGGAAATGGCCACTGTGACAAGTGTTCCTGTGCTGCTGTTCAAAATGAGGTGCATGTTCTTTTTCACTGTCAAGACTTGTTTGTGTGCTCTCTCAGAAGAAAGTCCTCGTTCCTTTTCTTCCCTTTCTGCCAATCCTTTTCTATGGAGGCCCCTTTTATTCCACATGCCTTGTCTAGTCAGACTGTCTTTGATTTTCTTTCTCATCGGCACAATAGACTCCTAGATACATGCTTTTTTGATCTTCCTCGCGACGTCATTCGCAGCGTGGCTTGCTTCAGACTTCGTGCCCATACTCTACGAATTGAAACTGTGACCTGGACTCACAATACCTCTCCTACTTGTGACTTGTGTAATGCTCATGATGTACAGGATGAGCAACACGTCCTTTTACACTGCACCCATCCACACGTTGTCTCTCTCCGAAGGAAAAGAAAAGAAAAGAAAAGACTACGCTAACAAGGTAACCCCTCCGAAGGACTTATGCTTCCCTTTTTTCTTCCGCAGGCTTAAACAATGTGTCTGCTTTTCTGGGCCAGGAAAACAATAAGCTATAATTTCTTCCTACATGCACTGATAGTTTTCTATGAGGAGGCTAGCAGTCGCACTTCTTGACTGAAGGCCTTTTTACTTCTTGTCACCCTTTCTCAGCGGCACAATAGACTCTGCCATTTCATTTCGGACATTATGGACTATTTTTTGGCTGGTGAAGACCAGCAACAAACCAATCAGCCTAACGACCTGGCTGGCGGTTAACCCCTTAACTTGATGCAGTTGAGCTGTCCTGACAGTTGAAAACCTAACCTGACAGTTGAAAACGTGCATTCATCTCTTAATGTACACTGTGGCGACCAGCAACAAACCAATCAGCCTTACAACCTGGCTGGCAGCTAACCCCTCTGTTTCACCTTAATGTACCACGGTGTCAGACATAACAGATTGCCTTTTCCCCTTTTTTTGGAGGTCCCCACTTTTTTAAAAGTTCTTTTTTGTAGGTAGTACGGACAACGTTTTCATCACTCACTCCAAATGCAGCCCAGCAGCCGCACTTTTTTGACTGGTGGCTTACCCTGGAAATCCGAAATCCTAAGGCAAAATCCTAAGATTGCCATCAGATGATGGTGATATTTTACGTTTTGCAAAACAGTGTGTCAAATCTTTCAGCCACTCGCCCACACATGAGTAAGCCGTGTCAGGGGCAGACCTCAGGTGCAAGCACCAACTGAAGCGGCACAAAAATGGCACGACAGAGCATTTACATGGGAGCTTGGAGCCCGCTGACCTTTTAGCACGCTGCGCTGTGGCCTTGGCACAGCAAATGAATGCATGGCTAAAAATGAACACAGCCTTCTTTGCTCAGAGCAAGCACACGGTCCCAGGTGCTGCACAGCCATGATTTGATCACTGCCTTGCTCCGCATGTCCATGCCTGCGCCACCCACTCTCTAACACTAAGACAACACAGCTTACAGCTCCAGCTCCTTGCCGATCTGGGGCTTGTCTGCCATGATTTCGTCCTCCTGCACAAAGTGGGAGGTGCAGAACAAAGCAGTGACTCCGTTGAGTAAGATTCCCTACAGCAGATGAGGTGGTGCTGTCATCCTAGGAAGTACAATTTAGTATCTGGACCATGTATGGCTCGGAAGCTTTCCATGTACACAATAGATCCAATTAGATTGTAGTGACTACTTGGCAGCATTCATCCATGCCTATGATATCATGCTCGGAACAACGTAACTTACATGCCAAGAACATGACACCTGAAGTACGGACACATGTTGTTCTCAGCGGTTTCAGTACAGCCCTGACAACGAAGTGCACTCAGCGTGGTAATTAGGGATCGACGTCCCTGATCTCTCATGCAGCATTGGGCAAAATAGAGAACAATTCTTTGAGCTTTACTATCCAGACGAGCAGGATAACATCCATACGTTATTTGGGGACCTGAAGACTACTGGTATCCAGACGTTTTTGTCAGGGGGCGAATGCACTCGACCCACCCATTCCCACCCATCCGTACTGTCACCCACATCCAGAAAGCAATTGTTGTACTGCAGCGACCCACCTTTGGTTCCAACACCTTGACCACATCTGGCAAAGGCTCCTTGGGGCCCTTCTTGCCAAAGGGGTCGAAGTCCCTCATGATGCGGACCTACGTTTGCACAGAAAGCATTAATGTGCCATATTTCAATTGGCAGGTCCTTAACTTATTACGTACTACATCACCCATCCTGAGCTGACTATGCAGCAAGGGCTGTTTGATGTGCCATGAAAGGTCTTGCTTAAACATTTGTTGAAGGGCGGTTGCAGGCTCAAGTGGTCATGGAGTTCAGTGAGCACATGCAGTGACTGAATTGGTAGTTATGACTAAACTTGGCGACAACACCCAAAATCGCAGGCCCCATCCAAGCGTCAACTGAGTGGATATAATTGAATCATGGATTAGGGGTTTTGAGGTGTAGATGGGGCCTACGCTTGCAGTGCCATAAGCCCACTTGGCGCTGTGTTGTAGTACATCAAGTGTGCTGATGATATCGCAACTTGATTAAATGGTGATTGCAAGGTGACGCATTTTTACCCCTGATACCTCCACATGGTTGTGCAAACATCTTGTCTCAGAAGGAAATATGATGCACTCAAAGGTCAATGAACTGGCGTTTGTAGCTCACACAGGTCATGAGGACCACTGTTGCAACTTCTTGCGAATAAGCCCAGCATGAAACAGCTAGACAGTCTGGTCCATTGACAGAGTACAACAACGCAGGCAGCGGCTGGCATGGGTTTGTACAATCTGGACGTCCAAAATACTCCATGTGAGCACTTCGACCACTAATGTAAGCGTCACGGCCAGTGCCTGTGACCTAAATGCATCGAGAACTCCCACACAATGGTTTAAACCCGTATTGGTATTTCATCATCCATCAACCAAAGCCAGACCTTTTTCAAATGCTGCTCATGAAGGACAAATTTATGCTTAGACTTATGTGATTACAACTGATGCAGAGACTGCCCCCTCTAGCATAGAGGTGGGCAGTGTATGCAAGGCCAAACCCGCCATCCAACCGGGATGCAATGTGCTGTGTACTGATAGCCTAATGGATGTCCATTGCGAGCGCTCATCCATATGCATGCACTACTTTCTCATGGGCGCCTAATTACACTGCTCCGCCGCATTACACTGCTCGACTGCTTGCCCACCCCACCCACACTCTACTTTCCCCCTGCCCACACCCGCTGCTTCCTCACCTTGATGCCCAGCACACCCTGCCTCAGCAGCACGTGGCGCACGGCAGAGTCAATGTAGGTGCGGGTGGGCTCTCCAGAGGACACCATGTAGCCATCCTTGAACTTCATGGCCTTGGCACGGGCTGCCCTGAGCTTGCCGCTCACAATGACCTCGCAGCCCTTAGCTCCAGACTCCATGACGTAACGGAGCACACCGTAGCAGGCCCTGCATTGTGTGGCGAGGCGAGTGGGGATTTAAGGGCGACTCCAACATGAGCAGCCAAGAGCAACTGACCGATCGCTCCATTGCCGTACCACACTGCCTGCAGTGTCCCACAAGCAGAGAAAATTGAAGCTTTCCGTGCAGTCACACATACATACCTGCGCACAGCCAGGCCCCCAAGCAACTTGTAGCGCAGGGACTCGGCCTGGGCCACGGCGCACAGGCCACGGTCCGCCACCTTCTCCGCGTACAGCTCCACGCTCTCGGCAGCAAACTTAAAGCGCTTCTGCACGACGGAGGTCAGCTCGCGGATGCGGCGGCCCTTCTCGCCTGCATGCCCATGGGTGGTGTGTTTGCGTTTGGAGACTAAGGCAAGGAGGTGCATGGGGGTTTGGCTTGCGTGCCTTCCAGCCCTGCAATAAGCAGCAACACATATCTTAACCAGAAATGCCTTGTCCAGAAGGTCAATTCATGCTGCTGGCCAGGCTGAGATCTCCGTGCGGGGCTGCTGCTCCTGCTGCTGCTGCTGCTGCTGCTGCCAAAAGCCGTTGCTGCTGCGCCCCCGTATCCAGACCTACCCAGCACATTCTGGGTGCGGGTAGCCTTGATGATAATCTCAGTGCGCAGAGGGGTCACGCGCACATCCACGCCGGAGTAGCCGTCCTCAGCGAGCTCGCGGGTCAGCAGCTCGTTCAGCTCCGCATAGAACACACCATCGGCCACGAACTGCACGCACGACGGAGCAGACACATCAATGCTCTGACATCTCCGAATAGCGAGCCGCTCACCCTGCTGCTGTCAAGGGGAGCCACCCCGCCCAATCATGCAACGACAGTGCTTCTGCGCGCACAAACACACCTTTCTCTTCTTGTTAATTGCGGCTGCCATGGTGTCTGGCTACCGCTACTTACACAAAAACAAAAAGAAAGGGCTGATCAAGTGGTCGGTATCAAAAACACGCCTTGTGCAAACAAAATGTAAAATTATTCTGGAGTTCTTCGTATCACGAATGATTCAGTTGTATTCAAAGGTCACAACGCCCCGTCCTGCTCCTGTTTAAACAGGCACCTGGCTCTATCCAGATTTCCTCACGACACAGGGTCCAACCTCTGTATATCAAACTGAGCAGGATGTGGAGCCCCTTGACAGCAACCTAGGTGTCAATAACCTGTTCTCAATGTTCACATTGGGCCATCATGTGGATGGCAGCTCAGTCAACCATGATTCAGATTGATGTCATCTCAATAATAAGTTTGCGCCATGCGCCGGTGCGCATGCAGTTTGCAGCGGTCACTGTTTCTGGACAGCGGTCGCTGGTGCAAATTCAAAGCTTGCTGCTGAGGCTTGCTGCTGCTCCAGCTGCTGCCGTTGCCGATGTGAACTCAGGTGCATGACCTGGCAAGGATGGGAGTTGGGAGGAGGGGCATGGGAAAGTCAGTGGAAGTGAGGGATCACATGATGTGGAGCAAGGCCTGCCTGGGCAACAAGGATCCTCTCCACTGCTCCTGACGGGCCTGCAGCCTCGCTGCAGCAACACCATGAGCAGCGCACATCCAAGGCCTAGTCAGTGCAGCAGGCTGCTCAGGCAGGAGGGCAGAGCGTTGTGCTTGCCCAGAGGGCTTCTGTTGTGCACTTATGGACCCATATACCAAATTGAGGGATTGCGCCTTTCCTGTCAGGCACGCATTTTGCCATGGCTGCATCCTGACGACGAGGGGGCCTCACCTGAGGGGGCATTGTGCGCGCCTGCTGCTGCTGCGCACTAGCACGGAGCGCGCGCGCCATGTCCTGCAGCTGCTGTTGCTCCCGCTGTTGCCGCCGCAGTGCCTCCGCATGCAAAGCCTGCGCACTCTCCCGCTGCTGTTGCTGCTGCTGCTGCTGCTGTTCTTGCCACGCCGCGACAGCGGCGGCACCCAGGGGCTCTTGCGGCTGCATTGCCTGCGGGTGCTGCTGTTGCTGCTGCTGCTGCATGCCCTCTAGGCCCCCGTTCCCTGGGCCGCTGCTGGCCGCCCCACCTAGGGGGGAGAGCTGCAGGGAGCTACGCGACAGCGTGCGGGCAAGGCCGCCGGTGCTGGAGGCGCGAGGGAGCGCGGAGCCCGAGGCAGTGGGCACGGGGTTGAGTGGAGATACGGGGCCTGTGCGCCACGGCTGTGCACAAAGGCACAAAGAGGCAGGGGGCACACAACACTGGTCGGGGAGCCTGACGCGAGGCTGGTGCTTGTTGCATGCCCTGGGTTCGGTTGTGCGCTGCAGGGTGTTGCAACGCTGGAAACAACCAACCCACATGGGGCAGGCATAAGGGCGCATGTGCAATTAGGGGCAATGCTGGGGCTGCGTCCAGCAGGCCTGTGCAGACAAGCGTGCTCACACACGCATATTCACACATGCACGCACACATGCAAGCACACATGCATACAGGCCGGGAGCCTTACACCTGATACAGCCCTCACCATGGCTGGCACCACAAGCATGCGCCGCTGCTGGCCGGCTGCGGGACTGCCGGCACGGGGCGAGTGCGTCGCGCTGCGGGGGCTGCCGCCGTGCGGGGATGCAAGCCTGCTGCTGCTGCCGGCCATGCCGGGGGGTAGCCTGCAGCCAGTGCAGCACGGACAGGCTGTGCAGCAAGGACAAGCAAGCAGTGCAGCACGGACAGGCTGTGCCAGCACTGACAGGCACTTCGGGGCCGCTGGACCTGTGTTCAGGCACGCCTGTGTGTTGCAAGCAAGCCAGGTTGGACTGCCCAAGCTATCTTCTCACGTCACGCGAGCAAGCAGGGGGATTGCCTTAGAGTGGGCAAAGCTGTGTGCCTGCCCAGCGGCATACGGGCATGCGTGGATGGGGCTGCTGCACGAGGGGCCCGCTGCGCTGCGTGCCACAACCTAGGCCCTGCATCCACTTGCACGCGTGGTTTACTCATCTCACAGGGAGGCCCTGCCACAGCCGGCGCGCACGGCTCCCAGGCTCCCACATAATTGCGTATCTTGGCATCAACGACACCTTCCCTACCTCTCCAACCCCCACCCCTGCCTTCCTCCCTCTCCTCCACTTGCCGTACGCTGCATACCGTGGTGTGGCCTTTGCCCAACAGTTTCGCACATCCGCTCAAACAAACCCGCCCTCTCTTTGCACAGCAATACTGCACAGACCAGCTAGCCACCCTCTTTCCAACCTGCATGCTGCTGCACACCACTGCCAGGCTCTGTCCCTGAGGCTCTGCTAGGCTGTCTATGAGGCTGCACGCTCACCCATGCCCCTCCCTCCCCCTTCCCACCCACCTGCTGCCGCACAACGCCGCAAGACCCTCGCACAGCAGCTGAAAGCACAGCCAAGCGTGGGCCGCGTTGGCGGGTGGATACCCAGGGGCAGGCGCGGCTGTGCGGCCGCCGCCTGCAGGTGTGGCAAGGGCGGGGTGTGAGGGGGCAGCAGAGCCGCCTGCAGAGACAGAGGGCGTGGAGGCGACAGCGGGGGCTGTGGGTGGGGGCAGGGTCGGGTCGGGCGGCTCTGCGTGACCCCGGGCTACTGCCAGGGCAGATTGGAAGTGCTGCCACTGGCGGTCCAGGTGCTGCAGCGTGGGGTGCATGGGGCTGCGCAGGCGAGCACGCGCCTCAGCCATCAGCTCGTCCAGCGACGGCCGCATGTTGGCCAGGCACCTACGGGCACGCACGTGCACGCTGTATGTTCTCTGTGTGTGTGTGTTGTGCCTGCGTGACTCACGCGCACATGTGTGTGTCTGTGCGTGCGTCATATCCATGCGTGTGCTGTTGATGAAGAGCCCAAGCGCACCCCCTTCTCTGAGCGTGTAGCCTGGGCATGCGCACGCATACGCACGCATGCACATGAGCTCATACACAGCCACGTTGTTCATCACGATTACACCAAGTACACACGTATATGTGCACATGCGTGCACGCACCCCTCAAGGCAGGCTCGGATACCGCGCTCGGTGTCAAAGCGCTCAATGGCACGAAGGAAGGCCGCGGGGCTCACAGGCCTCTTGCCTGCACTGCTGCCGCGGGTGATGGCGCTGGGGTGGGGAGGTGCGGTGGCAGCAAGCTGCTGCTCCTGCTCTTGCTGCTGCTGCTGCTGCTGCAAGGGTTGCTGCTGCTGCTGCGAGGGGGGCGCCAGCGCTGTTCCCAAAGAGGACCTGCGCTTCAGGGAGCCTGCAGCGTGGGCAAGGAGGGCATGAGGGGGGCAAGGGCAGGGAGGGCCCGAGAGGCGCATGGGCTGGCAGCAGACAGGCAGAACAGGCGCACACAAGTGGTGCGTTCACGTGGCAGGACAGGGCTTTGAGCACGCCAAACCTCAGGCCACTTCTTGTGCTCTTGCTTGTGTGCACATGTCACGCGTATGTGTGCCTCTTGTGTGCTTCATGTGTGGGTGTGGGTGTGGGTGCGCGCGCGCTAGGAGAGTGGAGACATCGCCTGTACCTTATTGTTGTGAAGCTGAGGTAGGGATGCACACACACACACACACTCACTCTTATGAGCTGCCAGCAAAGCTGGCACGCCACCCTCCGCTAGCAGGGTGGCCCCCCCCACAGGGCCCAGGCCGGGGAGAATTGAGGCGAAGGCACTGGCGTCCACCTGCACAGCGGGGGCACGGTAGTGCAGTCAGTGGGGCTCTTTTGTGCACTTGCAGCAAAAGGACGGGGCCCTTGTGCCTTTCCAGTAGGGAAGGGAGTGGGGGACCACAGGGCCTGTGGCAGAGCAGAGGCAAAGGCGTGCCGGCAGCCACACGCACAGGAGAAGCGGAAGAGCCACTGAAGCCGCAGTAGATGAGTGCGTGCCTGAAGACTTGGACCAGACATGGACATGCATCAACACGGACAAGCGGATAAAAAACCCTCGCAACACGCCCCCGTGCACATGCTTTGTACTGATGCCTAGTGTTTGAACTGATGCCTATTTGGGAGGCTGATGCCTTGTTGGGGGTTCCTTGTCTGGACCTTGTCAACACCAGGTGGATGAGAGGGAGGCAGAGGGGGAGACAGGGAAAGGCAGGGGATGACTGGCAGCGGAGGGGAGGCGCAGGGGTAGGCAGCAAGGCGCGTGTGCACGTCCTAGGTGCGGAGCCAAAAACAAAATGAATTAGGCGCACACTAGGGGGGAAAAGGGAGTAGGGAAAGGGGCATCCACCCCCTTTGAGATGCAAGCACGGGGCAAGCGGCTTTGCCGGACGTCCGTATGAATGCATATGCGCGCACAGCCCCCCTTGACCACGCCCTCGCCGTCCACCGCCGGCACCCCACCCCTTCCCTAGCACGCCATTGCTGTTTTTGATGCCTATCGCGTGCAATGTAGAGCTTACTGTGCATTCGCGGGGGCATGCACGGGCCTGAAAGGTGCACTCGTACTCCGTGCGAGCACGCGCGGGAATACCACGCCCGCCCCCTCTTGCGCCCTCACTTGCCACCAAAACACCATGCTGGACGAAATTGGCGCCAAATCAAATGCGCCGGGCGTGGGAGGGGGCGCCAGCGGGGGCCTGATGCTTGCCCGCAGGTGCACCATTCTAAGTGCCATGACCACCGCCCAGACGCGCGAAAACTGCTCTGTTCAGCCCACATTCCCTTATGCTCCAATGACATGCTTTCACATAAATTCGGGAGAAACAGTGCAATAAATTGTACTAATTGTTGGGCAATTGCTGGAGTGGGGTAGAAGGGGAAGGAGTGCGCATCCCTAGCCTGAGGTGCGCATTGCCGGACTCCCGCAATACGCGTCTGCATACGTGCACAGCCCCTAGACCAAGCCTTCACTGCGAGCGCCGCTGCCCTGCCCCCTCCCCAGCACACCATTGCTGTTTTGGGTGCTGGGGATCTGGGGCAAAGTGCAAAACACATGCATGTAGATGAGCACAGCGCGCACGCCCCCCACAACGGGGCTCCTGCAGGGCGGGCTGCAGGGCGCGCACCTTCCAGCGGTCAAAGCCAAAGTTACGGGCCACGCTGATGAAGGTGGCACAGGGCACCAGGAAGCAGCCGCTGGGCTGGTGCCGCACAGCCTCCGTGTACGCCTTGGTCACCAGGCGCTCCTGCAGGGGCGGAGGCGCCAACAGCAGGGTGAGCTACGGGATAAGCAGCAGCCGCAGAAGGAGCATTGCTTATCATCATAATCATCATTAACATTCATCTATACAAATCAGCAGCAGGGATAGCTGGACCTGCACAGAGGCGACCCGTCTCAGTGGCAAGTGGCCTTGCAGGTTTGCGGCGCATTGCAGCTGGCGTCGCTGGGCCGCGTGCAGGTCCTAATCCTTGCGCCCAAAGCCATGCCAGCTGGCACCAACTTGCATGCGCACACCCACATGCACACACAAACGCACACATACGTACACACACACACAAGAGGCATGCCAGAGCTCCACTAAAAGGCGCCGTCGCAGCCCTGCCCTTCCACGCACCGTGACATCGGGAGCGGCCAGTCGCAGCAGCGCCACGAACTCGTCATAGCTGACATGGCCGTCCCTGTCCAGATCACCAGCCTGCATTGCATGGTCATGGCACGAGAGCATGTGTGTGTGCACGCGTGCTTCCCATCCACACGCGCACAATTGCACAAGGCCAGCACCAGCATTTGTCCGCGTGCTTTCCATCCATACGTGCAAGATTGCACAAGGCCAGCACGCGCATATGCGTGTGCGTGCTTCCCATTCGTGCACGTTTGCACGAGGCCAGCACGAGCATATGTGAGCGCGTGTTTCCCATACGTGCACATTTGCATAAGGCCAGCACGAGAGCTCCCGGGTGTGCAGTGGGTGGAGCTGGCGCATACATCAGCGGCCTACCTGGTCATGATTGTCAGCATGTTCAGCCGTTTGCATCAGGAAGGCATGTGCGCTGAAGGATAAGGGCCATGAAAAGGCGCATATGCATTGCAGCACATGGCCCATAACAGGGTGTAGGTGTGCTGCAGCATATGGGCCATGACAGGGCGCAAATGTGTTGCAGCATGGGCCATGCGGGGGCTGCGGCACATGCTTGCCACATGAGCCTAGTAAATCACATGAGTTACGTGCAAGCATATGCGACTCATGTGCCTGAGCGAGCGCTGCAGGAGGCACATGGGTTCTCATGGTGCATGATTTCTGTTTTTGTCTGTACTTGAGGTTGTGCGGTGCGAATGTTAAGTGCAGCTGCGGTGACGGTGCGTGCGCGTGCATGTGTGAACCCAAGTGAGAGTGGGAGGTAAGAGAGAAAAGGCAGGGGGGAGAGGGGGAAGGGGATAGACAAACTCATGCGCATCTACCCAGCGAGGTTGAGCGCACCTTGAACAGGGCAGTCAGGTGTGCGATGTTCTTGTCAATACGTTTGTGGAACTCCATCATGAACGCCTGCACAGGGACACACACACACACACAAAGCAGCACAGGCTCACAATAACCGCATAAGAGCGCAAGCTTGGGGAGATCCAGCATGCACGCCTGCACAACTTCGCGCGGACCAACAGGAGGCGGCAGAGATTACATGGGGAGCAGGTGCCCCTGGGGCTGTGAAGGAACAGGGCGCAGAAGACGAGCTGACTGTGGCCCCGTGGCGTGTGCCCTGGCAGGAGCTGACTGTGGCCCCGTGGCATGTGCTGGCGGGAGCGGCTGCAGCAACTCCTCTCGGGCATTCCATAGTCTCCTCATGGAAACAGGCATCATTCTATTGTCTCCTCATGGTCATAGGCATCATTCTATTGTCTCCTCATGGTCACAGGCGTCATTCTATTGTCTGCTCATGGTCACAGGCATCATTTTATTGTCTCCTCAGGGTCACAGGCATCATTCTATTGCCTCCTTAAGGTCACAGGCATCATCTATCATCATCTATTGTCTCCTCAGGGTCACAGGCCAGATCATGAACACGCAAACACACACACGCGCGCGCGCCCTTGTTCGCATTATGCCTTCCCTGACACAACCTGCAGTCTGAGCTCTATTTGAAAGGCATATGCCAACATTGGGCACATGCACACAATCAAGCGCGCACGCATTTGCACACCAGCGCGCGCAGCGCACCTTCACAAGAGCTCACCTTCACAAGAGGGTCCAGAGGCACCAGGAAGCTGACCCCCGAGCCTCGACCATCTCCCCCCCCGCCACCAGCGTTGTGTGCGCCGCTGCCGCCGTTGTGAATGCTTGCTTCGGGCGGCAGCAAGGCGGGGACAAGCACAGGGGCGGGCTCCACGTGCCGTGCGATAAAGCTGGCTGCTGCGTCGGGATCATTCAGGTACCTGCGCACCGTTATCATTCAGGTACCGTGCGCACCATTATCATTCAGGTACCTGCGCACCGTTATCATTCAGGTACCTGCGCACCATTATCATTCAGGTACCGTGCGCACCATTATCATTCAGGTACCGTGCGCACCATTATCATTCAGGTACCTGCGCACCATTATCATTCAGGTACCTGCGCACCATTATCATTCAGGTACTGTGCGCACCATTATCATTCAGGTACCGTGCGCACCATTATCATTCAGGTACCGTGCGCACCATTATCATTCAGGTACCTGCGCACCATTATCATTCAGGTACCTGCGCACCGTCGCGGAGGGGTGGTGTGCATGTGTTCATGAGGCAGGGCAGCTGTGTGTGTGTGTGTGCTTGCTTACATGCGCAGTGTGTGTGAGCGCGCGCACGCGTGCATGAGTGTGCACCGTGTGTGTATGTGAATGTGTGTGTGAATGTGTGTGTGCCTGAGACTTGCACAGCTTGAAGAGGAGCAGGCGGTGTGCGGCAGAACAGTCGTATAACAAAGGTGTTGCCACCAGCTGCGGACGCGATCTATGTGGTGATAAAGTATTCCTGCCTTTGCCAGCCTTGCCCAGGAAGCCCTACACATTAGCAAATGCACCCTGCAAGCACTCAAGAGCGCAACTTAAAGCCACATGTCACATGCGAGCACACTCATGCACAGATGCAGGTATGCACCTGGACACACGTTGCTGTACACAGAAACACATGCAGAGGCTCACGTGGGCGGCACTGCACACTTGTATATTGCAGTACATTGTATTACTCACCCACCCACCCAACCCCCCACGCATACATGCACTCGCACATGCACACCCACATGCACGCACTTGCATGCACACATCCACACATCCACACAAACGCACACACAAATACCCAGCCACCCAGCCACCCACATGCATGCACTCGCACACACGCATGTACACACATGCGCATGCCCACAGATATAAACGCGCGTGCGCACACCTGAAGATTGCTCGGGTGGCGTCAATGGCCTGCTGGCCTTTGACCATGACGGGCACATCAGAGGGGGCACCGGCGACAGACGCACCACAATCGCCGCTGCACATGCACAGTGGCGGGTCAGGTGGTTTGCACAGGGAGAGGTAGATTAGGCCGTGTGGGAACCATGAAGCAGCAAACCAGGCGGCATGCAGAGGCAGGGCGGCATGCAGAGGGCATGCAGAGGCAGGTTTATTGTCAGGTGGATGGGCAAATGTTGGCGTAAGTCTGTAGGCGGGCAAATCCAGCTGAAGGGCGTAACCCAGCGACCTGGCACTACCCCAGCAAGCCTGGCAAACCATGGTTTGACGTGTGGAGCCTGCTACTAGACATGGCTCGAAACATGGAGCTATGGAGCTATGGACAATGGCTTGGCGTATGGAGCTACTCGACCATTGCACTGCTGTGCCATACACACAAGCAGACGCACACGCACGTGCGCGTGCGTGCACACACATGCACGCAGCAGCGCGGCTGTGCCAGCCATCAGCCTGCCAGTGCAAGGTGTGTGTATGTGTGTGTGTGTGCAAGAAACACAGCATCTGTGCTTTCAATGAGTGCAACTGGTGCCTAATATGTATGCACTAGGTGGCAGTGCATCCTCCCCAGAAGCACCTTTTTTGGGACGTGAGCTGTGTATGCGCAGTCGTGTACATCAGCCGCGTGTGGGCGCAGGGACACAACAAAGTCACAACTGTAAGCCGAGTCCCGCCCAAGCGGGAGGGAGAAGGAGGGGACAGAGAAGCAGGGGGGCATCCTTCTGCGTGGGCCACGTATGACATGTGTTTGTGTATATGTCACACAGTACATTTTACATGTGCCTCTGATCGTGTATGCTTGTCTGCACATGGCTGTGTAATGGGTGAATTAGTGTGTGCCCTATCTACCTGGCAGCATCCGGGAAGGCAGCCTGGAGGGTTGAGGGCCACATGAGCTGCTGCAATACAAACAGGTAGAAGGACAGGTGCTGCGAGGAGTCCATGGGGTCTGCGCCTTCATCCAGGCCTGTGCGTGTGCAAACACGCGAGTGTGTTTGGATGTGAGTGTGTGTGCGTGTGTGTGTGTTTGAATGTGTATGTGTGTCCACGCGCGTGTGTGCCCGCCCATCTGTACGCCAACTCACTCAGCTCCACGGTGCCACCATATGACAACCATGACCGGCGGCATCAGCGCCAGCACCACCCTTAGTCCTGTCAACATCTTCGGCAGCAGCACCAGCAGCGCCAGCATCCGAATTGACACCGGCGCCAGCGATGCCATAAAAAACCCTGCACATGCGTATACCTGCACCTGCCATACGTGCGCACTCCTCCAGCAGCCGCATCACAGCCCAGCAATACTGAGTGGCAAAAGGGCCCCCTGCGATGTGCGCATGCACCTGCCTCACGCTGCGCACTCTCCCCCCTCCAGCCGCACCCTTACTCACCGGTGAAGTTAGCGAACCAGGCGATGCGTGCGCTGGTGCGCTGGTGGTGGCGCACGCTGGCAATGAGGTCTAGCAGGCTGGCATCGGCAAGGTGGCGCAGGCCAAACCTGTGTGTGTGCGTGTGTGTGTGTGCGCGTGTGTGTCACCACGTGTGCGTGGCTCTTGCGTGGGTCGCTGGTTGCACGCACGCACGCGTCCACGCGCATACACAAGCTTGTGCGCAAACCCATGTGTGTGTGAGTGTGCAGAGCAACCTGCCCAGCACATGGCCAATGCGTCTGGCTGCCAGCCCTGGCTCACGTGAACATGTATGGCTCATTTGGTTTGAAGCCAGCAAATGCTTCACTTCTGGGTGCTCTAATGAGGGCGCTGCGGCCATGGAGCTGCCGAAGCTGATGGGCCCGCACTCTACGTGCAGCGAGCTGCAGCCAAGCATCGAGAAAGCCTCATCCGTCACGTGCTTGCTATCACGCTGCACATGTTTACGTGCAAGCACAGCTGCTGCATATGCAGCATATGGCATGCTCGTGCAAGCAAGCCGCTGCCCTGCTTGCCAGCGAGCTGTTATCACACGTGCAGTCGCAAGCAAAACGATGTGCTCTGGACAGAGGGTCTGAGGAGCCAACGCAAGCTTCCCTCTGCTGTGCACACAGGTGCATATGCTGCACACACAGGGTCAGCATTTGATGAGGTGTCACTTGCCACCCTCTGCAGCACACGCGTGCAGACACGCACGCACACACACGCACACTCATGCACACGCTCACACGCACACACACACACACTCGCACGCGTGTATACCCGCCCTACTCACTTGGTGAGGTGCCAGTCGTACACAAAATTGCAGATGGGGCTACGAGGGCTGCTCTCCCGGTCGCACACAATATCCTGTGAGCGCCACGCAAGCGCACACGCGCGCGCATGGATGCGTTGATAGCGTGGGGAGGCAGAAGGGAGCACACAGCACACCATGTGTGTGTCAATCGGTTAGTGTGGGGGGGCAGAAGGGAGCACACAGCACACCATGTGTGCGTCAATCGGTTAGTGTGCAGATGTACACCCACCCCTCACTATGTGAGGGCATACCCAATCCGCTCGGCCGCAGGACGCAGCCCTCTTGGCAGCTTACAGTGAGGCTCCTTTGCAGCAGAGTGCTGCGGCCCACGCAGCCGCGCAAAGTTCGTGGCATTCAAAGGCACTTTGAAAGCCGTCCCCCTCCGACTTGGTACCTAGGCCTGATGGGACCTCATCCAAATGCGCGCATGCAGACAGGCACACATGCGCACAAACACGCAAAAACCGCTCGCGCACGCGTGCATGCACACACCCACTCGCCAAACTGCTCACACGAACACAGGCACATGCTAGGGATGGAGCATTCAGCTCTCCACCAGTTGGGGTGTAGATCTGCACTGTAGACTCTGGTGAGGGGACATGGTAAGCACTGTAGACTCTGGTGAGGGGACATGGTAAGCATTTAGCACTGTAGACTCTGGTGAGGGGACATGGTGAGCATTTAGCACTCTAGACTCTGGTGAGGGGACATGGTGAGCATTTAGCACTGTAGACTCAGGTGAGGGGACATGGTGAGCATTTAGCACTGTAGACTCTGGTGAGGGGACATGGTGAGCATTTAGCACTGTAGACTCTGGTGAGGGGACATGGTGAGCATTTAGCACTGTAGACTCTGGTGAGGAGACATGGTGAGCATTTAGCACTGTAGACTCTGGTGAGGGGACATGGTGAGCATTAAGCATTGGGATTTCAAATGATAAAGGAAATAGAGATAAATCATTCCACATCTCTGCATTTGCTGCAGTGGTCATGTGGGCGCAATCCCAATTGACCTTTAAAATGGCGTCTTGGGGGCAAGACGGTAAGGTATATACATTGGTAGCACCATTCGCGCATCATAAAGACCTAATCCTTTATGATGCGCGAATGGTTCGGTAAAATTTGAAATACGCCAAACTAGTCAATCGAACGTTTGCCTGTGAGAGGCGGGGGGGGGGAGGCGCCAACTGACGCTGATTGACCTTCCCTCCCCCCCGGCCCCCCTCGTCTTTCACCATCAGACTTGTAACATAACACAATGGGGCAGCCTTGGGGGCTGGTGTGAGGCCACTTGAAGGTGCTAGAACAGAGCAAGACAGGCACATCAAAAGTGGTGTGCCAGCACTGTGACCATGATTTTTGGGGAGGGTCTTAAAAACCGCAAATTGATGTTTTACAGTTCGGCAAATGATTTTAAAAAATCTGAGTTCGTGAATGATTTGAAATACGCAAATGCTCCATCCCTGGCACACACACACACATACACACACACGCACACGCACACAAAAATGTGCAGCAAGTACGCAGGCACAAGGATGGTTTAGTTGTAGAATTCTTGTGCGATAGACTTGGCCGTCCACATGGGCCCCCGTACACACGCGCGTGCACACGCACATGCACACGCACACGGGCACACAAACTGCAAACTGCAAGACGTAGGCACGCACATGGATGGTCTTGTCGTGGTAGATTTGCGCGATGGTGTTGGCCGTCCACATGGGCCCCCGCACACGGCCGGGCTTGTCCAGAGCCACCATGCCCAGGAAGCCGCCCAGGTGACGTGGCCGCCTACGCTTGCGCGCTGTCCCCAGGCCTCCTGCATAGAGACCAAGGGTGGGCGCGTGTATGCGTGTGCACATGACACATACGCGCTGTATGGCGTGATTAGCAAACGCCAATCCCTACACATGCATACACATGCACGAGCGAAGCACGCGCATGCACGCGCAATCATGCACATGCGCACACACGCGCACACACACACACACACATACGCGCGCGCATATGCACGCACGCACCTCGGCTGTGCTGCTTGCCCACGCCCACATCAGTGGGCAGCCAGTCCAGGCCGCCCACCTGCACGTGCGGCGCGTCTCCGTTTTCCTCACCACTGCCTTCACCGGCCCACTGCACAGGGTCGGTCTGCGCGGATGTGTGCGTGATGGCCGGCACCCTGCACACCGCCAAGCGCACAAAGAGAGCCCTGTCTGACCACCAGCGGCCCTTTCATGTGCGTGCTTGTACATTCGTGCGCGTGTGTGCGTGTGTGTGTGCACATGTGTGTGTGCATGTGTGAGTGTATGTGTGCGCGCGCGCACAAAGCTTGTGAGGTTTGCTTGAGCAAAGGTGAGCAAGGACATGCTGGGATCAGCGCGCAACACACACACACACACACACTCATACACACATGGATGCGCACCCACCCAACCGCACCCACCCACACCCACAGACTCCCACACTCCCACACCCAAACCCACACCCACACCCACAGCCACACACCCATAGCCACAGCCACACACCCACAGCACACACCCACAGGCACACCCACACCTCCACACGGATGCACACGAGATCAGGCAGATGTGTGCAACTGCTGATGGCGCTGTGCTCCTTCGCTCCCGCGACCCACTTGCTGTGCTCGTGTCGCAGCAGCGCGTTCTGCTTCTCCAGGAAGCGCAGGCGCTGGTGCAGGTCGTCGCGCTCGTCAGTCAGGCTAGCTACCTGAGAGGGGACAGGACCAGCCAGAAGACGGGAAGGCTCGTGTTTGCACGTGTATGTATGTATGTACAAGCGCACGCTTGTTTTGTAGCTCATGTTTGTGCGGTTGTCTGTGTGTGTGCGCGTGTATGGAATGAGGCAGAGAGGCACAGGGCAGGGGGGCGCCGGACCTGTGCTGAGGCGGAGGCCATGCGCTCCTCCAGCAGCCCGTGCAGCGCCGCCTGCTCCTCCTCCAGCCGCCCGCTGTAGTGCTCTACCTCACCCGCAAGGATCTGTGTGCGGGCACACATGCGTGCATCTGTGTGCGCGTGAATTCGTGCGCGTGTTTGGGTGTGTGAGTGTGCATGTGTTGGGGGGAAAAGGGGGGTGTGTCTGTGTACGTGTGTGTGAGCGCACGCGTGCATTTGTGCAGGTGAGAAACCTGGCCCCACAGGCCATAAAGCAATGCAGGCCAGCCCTGGCCTCGGAACAGGCGGAGGGCAGCCAAGGGCTACCTCGTCGCTTCTCTGTGAGGTGCAGGCCGCGACAGAGGACCAAAGGTGGCTTTGCGGAGCATACTGCCCCAGCTTCTGGGATCCACTCAAATGGTCAAATGTGCACGGCAACAGCAGGAGTGCCCCCGCGCATGCACGGTATCGCAGAAATCCCCAAATGCATACTCATGAAATGTTTTGAAAGACTGGCGCACAAAAGCAAGCAGAAGCGCTGCGCACACGTGCTGTCTTAAGCTAACCCGCTGGTGTGCACTCAGGGTAGCCTCAGCCTCAGTGCACATATGATGGGAGGGGTCATTCGGCATCAGGAGCCCCTTCTTTATTTGCCCCTTGTGCAATGAATCCCTTGAGCCCACAGCGGCTGCAAGTGCCCTCTCTCATGCGCCTGCCGGCCTCTGTACATGGTCACTCCGGGGTCCCATCGACACCAGGAGCCCCTCACTGGCCCTCAAGCAAAGGAAGCCTTTTGGGTGAGTCACCCGTGCCCAGGCGCATGAGAGGGGACATGCGCAGCCACTGTGGGCTCAACAGCGGCCATGGAGCCCCTTCCCACTGCATGCTTTTGGGCAGAGCGTGCGCCTGCATGTGCATGCATGTTGGGGCCCATGAGCAAGTGCCTGCAAACATGGGCACGCACCCGCCAGCACAGGCATGCAACCGCCACAGCTTGCGTGCATGCGTGTGTGCATGGTCCCATCTGGGTTGCAAGAGCATATGCGTGGGCCACAGCTTGGCGCTAGAGCCAGGAAGCCTTGCAGGAGAGAGCTCACGCCCTTGCAGGAGTCCTCTGGACGCAAAGGCTGCGAGGAACCTGTGAGGAAGGCCCTGCTTTGAAGGGTCCCTGGCACACGGCCTTCAACAGAGGGTTCCAGCAGCCTGAGGATGACAGCGCCTCCCCGGGGGACGGCCGTGTCCACAGTTCTTGTGCACAATGTGTGCAGAGTGCGTGCGTAGCGCTGGGCGGACGCAACACCCGCAGGGAGGGCTGGGCCAGATGGAGTCGATGTACGTAAGTGGTGGTGAAAACCCTCACAGGGCCCCATTCCCCCCAGCATGGATCACGCACACGTGCGCACATGTGCAAACACACACAAAGACAAGACAACAACAGCAACAGCAACAACGGCAACAGCCAAAACAGCAGCAGCAGCAGCAACACCAACAGCAGCAGCAGCAGCAACAACAACATGCTCGTGCCCGCGCGCGCCCCCACCGCGTTCTGGCTAGTGAGGCCGGCGATGGTCTGCTGCGAGTCCCACTGCAGCGCCTCGTGCGCGCTGTGCAACGCCGCCAGCTGGCTGTCCTTGGCGTCCAGGCTGGCCGCCTGTGCGCCCAGCTGGCCCTCCAAGGACACAATCACGGCGGCCTGCA
>LKMJ01001293.1_pt1 | contig 21769 bp, 17 predicted proteins | sample 643391 | NCBI WGS metagenome assembly LKMJ01 (sample SAMN04112250, study PRJNA286221) | soda lake metagenome | biome: soda lake; feature: Kulunda Steppe; material: water; isolation source: sample PL-Br10 brine of Picturesque Lake | place: Russia: Kulunda steppe | collected 2010-07
CGAAGGCTAAAGGTGAAGTCAATGACTTGTGGCTACAGACAGGTACACCATTGCTTGTGTAGTCTGTGGTATTGGTTTCGCGCTTTGCTGACCAGGCACACGAGAACGACCCGAAGGCTATAGCTATATATGGCTGTAGCTACAGGTGATGTTTGTGGCTTTTGGCTATAGAGCGGTTCAACATCACTTGTTAGGTCACCCGTCCTCGTGTGCGCCGGGGCGGCGCTTGTGCTAATGCGGCATTGATGCACCACTAGACTACACCAAGGACAGAAGCGATTTACTCACCTATTGGCGTAAACGCAATATTACATTTTTGTGTTATTTACGCGCAGCCCTGCAGTCGCACTTTTTGACTGATGGCTTATCCTGTAAACCCTAATCTGATGCGTATCCAAGAGAGAGCGCAACAGCAAACGCTCCACTTATCATCAGCTGTGCGCCCTTCCTACAAAGAGGGCCCTGGTTACGCGTTCACCATACATCCTTCCCAAATAAATGTTTCTTGGTCTTCCTTGCGACATTATTTGCAGAGTGGCACTTTTTGAGTGAAGGTCCTTTCTTGGGTTTATGGTGGTCTTGAAAGGTGCCCGTCACAGAGACATACCCTGGGATCATGTCAAAATTATACCCAATGAGTGACTGCCCTATTTGAGGAATTGATCAAGGGAGTAAAGTAATTTCACTGCGCGACGCAGTCAAGCAGTTATGAGCTCATAGCTCGAGCTAGAAATGTGTACCGTTTCCTTGCTGTGTGCTACAGTGTCAAACATAACAATGTGCCTTCATTCCCTTTAAAGTTTGTTTGGTAGGCACGTACAAATGGTGCTACAACAGACCAAGCGCCTTTAGGTTTGGTGTGGGTTGCCAACCGTTCAGTGAAGGCCTTTAGGCTTCAGCTAAGCTGCCCTCGTTTGGCGGATACAGCTGTGTAACCTGATCTAACCTAACCTACAACAGACCAAATATTTTACGTTTATTCAATAAAGTTCCACAAGCAGCCTTGCAGTCACAACGTTTTGACTAATTCAGCTCAGCTGCCCTTGTTCAGCAGGTACAGCTATGCAACCTATCATAACCTTTAACACATGACTTATTTTTAGTATTATCACTTAAAGCCTGGTAATTTTATAGAGGATCTTTCTTCACATATCTTATTAAAACTTGTAAACTTATAAGCAAAATTAGCGTGAAGCTGCCCTCATGGCAGGCACATTGTAGCTGGCATGTACTAGCATAACATAGTATGTCATCCTCCTTTAAGCTGAAAAGGAAAAAAGAAGACTGCCCTAACAGGGACTTATTCCTTACATCTTTACCTAATCTTTATGGCCTGATAACCAGGCTTTCTGTTAATCCTTCAACTTGTTTTAAGATTTCTTTTAGGATCATAAATTATCATCCCTTGTAAGCTATCCTATCATTGAAATGACTTACATGCATCAGTCCCAATATTCAGAGTGAGAGAGTCTGGAGGAAAAAAGAAACCAGGTGCGGGATGCTATTGCTCTCTCGGCTTCTTCCCCTTTTGCTCCTTCCTATCCGCATTCGACTTGGAAGAGGATGCCTTGTCACTCTTTAATTCCTTCTTCTTCTTCTTTGCTGATCCAGGGGGCGGCTGGATCAACTCTTCTCTTGCCTGGGCATTGGACTGGGTCGCCTTGTCTTCTCTCTCCTCTGCCTCCTCTCGCACAGCCACTTGGCTTGCATCAGGCCTGAGCCACACAACCCCGGTAAGCTGCTGTTTCAGGTACACTTTGCTTAGCGCCTGCTGGCCTGCTGCAGTGCTGTGCACTCTCAAGAACCGATCTAAGCCCACAGATGCCATCAAGGGGGAACTGCCCATTAGGTTGCCATGCCCTGGAGACAAGAGGCTGCCGCCGCTGGAGCAAGGTGATGAAAATTCGGGATGGAGTGCTAGCGAACGAATGCTGCCAGCAGGGCCCTGTAGGCGCGGACAAATCAGGAATATTCTCATGGTCATTCTCGTGCATCTATGACTTAGAAACACTACGAGCCAAGTGTCCAGCTTGCAAGGCAAATAATTAGGGGTCCGCGTAGGCTCATAGCCCTATATAGCGTATAGCGCTATGCATTTTTCAGGATATAACATGCAAAAGTGGTGCCCTGATGATTCTCGTTTCAGGCTCCCCTTGAGTGACGGGTTGGCCTGAATCGATACTATGCATCAGATAATATCAAGGATGTAAACAGCGCAATTTTTTTTCGCTGGGAAAAATGCCTTAAATTCGCGCTGTGGACGTTTTTCCCTTAAAAAATACCAAAATAAAAAAGACTGATGAATTCGAGAGTGCAGGGGGGGGCTGGCAGCCACAGCCTTGCTCAGGGATGCTCTCCTATTCAGTCGTTTTGCATGACTAAAAAGAAATTTATCATCATATCATCAAATGCGGTTCTAGCACTTCCTCTCTAATCCTCATCACTGAAGTCCCCCCCAATGCTGGACCCCTCCTCCTCCTCCTCCTCCTCCTCCTCCTCCTCTGAGAGCACCACCCAGGGCCCTTAGGTGGAGGTATTTCATGTCTAATGGCCATATATGTCAGTTGGATGGAAGTTGGGGGGCTAGTTGGGCTTCCCCAGACCCCCCTGGCCCTGCTTCTGATTTTGCCAGGTCAAATCGACGATATATACGTAAAAATGTGAATTATACACGAATTTTACTGGTGGGGACCTCCCAAACCGGCGCTGTTTACATCCTTGGATAATATAAATGTCGTGTATGGAGAAGAAACCTGCGTCTGGCCAGGTTGCCCCAGACGATTCCGATGTGTGCCAACTTAATCATGTCTGCTGCTGTGGTGAACAAGCTGGGCAAGCAGCGCACAAAGCCTTGACTAGACACAGTAGCTGGAGCTCAAGGCTGAGGAATGGGTGCAAGCAGCGCCAGGAGCAGCAAAGTGCAGCTTGGGCATGGCATCACGAGTGGCGCGACATTGCTGGCAGGCTGCGTCTCCAACAACCAACGGTGCACTGACTGGCGCAGCAAACAAAGGGGGCGCCATAACACCATTTTTGCGGCAGTGTTGACCTTGCAGCAGTGCAAACGAGCAGCGCATGATGGCCTGTCTGTGTGTTTCTGGGTGGTGACGCGGACGCGCGGGTGCAAGCACGGAGCCCCGGGAAGTTGCACGGGCAGGCCATTGCGCGGGCGTTGGGGTTGCACTTAAATGTAAATGGTGCAATCGCAGCAAAGTGGGGCGCGTGCAGGCACAGGTATGCAGCGCATAAGGTACATCTCAACAACACCAGCCCAGCTTGATGCCGCATCGGTGCTTGGGACCCTAGCTGTGCAATGACCATTGGTGTCCGCTGGCGCAGCTATCTTCCTCTCCCTCCCTGGAGCAAGCCATTGCCTCACTTATCATCAATTCACAAAAGCAAACACAACATACAAGCTACACTGGCATGCCTGCACATAAGGACACATGCACGCACCTCTAGTACTCTGGTATGCTTTCACGCGCTGTTGTGGTTGTGCTATGGGCAAAAGCACAGGGCCCAAACACGCTGTGGCACATGTATTCATGCTAGTAATGAGTTGAGATAACACATCCAGGTAGATAGCTGCCAAATGGGGTTGCAGGGGTGCAGAGAGGACAGTGTGCATAAGGCACATGGCCCTTACTGTTAGCACAGGTGCAACAAATATATCGCTATATGAGAGCCCATGACGCCATAAAACGCTACCAAATGATTATTTCATTTTCTAACTTCACAAGAGGGTTGCGTACATCATATTTCATCCGACATTCGAGTTCGATGACAAAATTCAGGCTGGCGGGGAAAGATCATTTGTATGATTGTATTTAGTACCTGAAATGCAGCGCATTATGGCGTAATATTGCTAAATATCGCTGTATGTTTGTCCATATAGGCCGACCCTACAAATAATGTATTGCCAGCTGATTCGCATGTAATAGCATTTAAAATTCTCCTTTTGAGCACTGCAGCAGCAAGCAAGAATAATTTGACAACCAAGAGCCCAAGCAAGTGTTATGAATGATATGCCAGGGGCATAACAGGGCTTTTGCAGGTGCTACCAAGCTTTTAAGGCCAGTTCAAATTCAGAAAATTGTTGCTTTTGGTTTATCCTACACTGGCTTATATCCCTGATGGAACGCATTGAGCCCACCTTGAGGCAACCACGCATCGCGCGTGCTCGCAAGTCCACGCCTTCAATACGCCCCTGACCATTGGCAGCCCACACACGTTGCCCTGCACCGCGGACAAGAGCAAAGCGGCAGGCAGTCACATGCCCAGCCCCAGAACCAGTGCTGCACCTTCCAACCTTGGCAGGCACCAGACCTGTAGAAGAGCCGAGACAAAACGCATACATGAATGATAATGCTTCCGACCTTGGCAGGCACCAAATCTGTGGATGAGCCGAGACATAATACCATAATACATACATAAATGGTAATGCTTCTGACCTTGGCAGGCACCAGACTTGTGGACGAGCCAAGACATAATGCACGCATAAATGACACCACATCCCATGGCTTAATCCAAGCTAAAAAGCACCTGGCAACCACTCATTGACCCAGCCAGCTCTCCCTGATTCCTACCCTCATGCATCAGGCTACATAGCTGTGGCTCCAGAATCCATTCCTCCTCTGTAAGCAATGCAGTTCTCGCGATTGCTATTGGCGGAGGTTACCAGGGTGCGATAGCCATATAGCAAAGAGCCTAGGTCAGTTACAGCCACAGATGATGTTGACCTGCCAGCCCTGCACTGGACATCCAGGTGCTGCCCACGGTTCATATCCCACAGTTGCAGCGCATCCTCTCTGCTCAACCTGCCCTGAACTGGAGCCAGGCAGACCATGGAACATGAGGCCCAGCCCGGCCAGCTGGCTAGAGCCACGGAAGCACAAGCAAAACTGAGAGTGAACAAACATCTCAGCATCGCACATCTCAGCATCACACATCTCAGCAATGAGCATGACCCCGTATGACAGTCCACCATTATAGCAAGCCTACAAAATCAGGATTGACCTTTCTGTGCAAGCCAAGGGGGTCCACAACCCACCATCAGGATCCGCGACTAGAGCTGTAACGCGCGCGTCCCCCCACTCCATGTCTATTTGGGGCCGCTTGCCCGCGCGCATATCATACAGCCAGAGCTTGTGCTACAGAAACCGGAAGGAAAGATGTTGTTGAGACCGCGCAGCTATGGGGTTTACTGAAGTGCTCAAGACTGCATATGCATGTTCCACGTCCGAATTCGCTCAAAAAATAAGTTGAAATGAGGGCAAGGTCAAACATTAATCTATGCGCACATGTCGAAGATGAGCTCCTACCTTCATGGTCCCAGCAACCACCAATTGGTTGCTGGGATCTGAAAAGTATGTGACCGCCGTGAGATGGGGCAGATCCACCAGCCCAGACCTGAAAAAAGAGGTCAATTTCTTTGCTGATGCCATCTAAGCACAATGTTTTAACTTACTTGAATTCCAATGTGAATTGGATGCTGCTGTCTGTGGTTTACAACAACAACCAATTGTGCGCATGCGTTGGAGCAACGAGAGTAAGCATGTGTGTGGGCATGCAATCCCCAACACACGCGCATATGCAAAGTTTTTTGTGGCTTGTGCAGTCACCTGCCCGGTTTACCGCCCTTGGCCTTGAAAATTTCCTGCCTCTGGTCCAGGCTCCACACGCGAAGGTGGCAGCCATCACCGCCAACAGCAATGTGGGATTGGCTAGGGTCTAATGCCTGCAGTTGTCCGGTGTGAGCTGAAGTTGAGAAAAAGTAAGGTTACCGCAGCGTAATCTTAACATCATGGAAGACAAAACCTGTTAAATCACCTGAAAATTGCCTCTGAGCTTTGCTGCTGCTCATAGCAAGAGCGTGAGCAAGCATTTCCTATTTGGCACGTCGCAAGGCATTTTACAACGCTCATGTTGCGCAAGCGGCTAGCATGTGCTATCATATGCCCCAAGGGCATTCTTCGTGCTAACGAGCAGCTGCATTGGCACTATGGTTGCAGCAGTACAGCTGGTGTGCTGCTCATACCACCAGACTCACAGCACCTACCATGCAACTGACATTAGGCCCAGCTTGAAAAGCAATGACCTCATCCCATGCCTGCCCTCTGCTGTCTGGCCCTGCATCCTGCTCCTCCTCCTCCGCCTCCAAAGGCTGCTGCTGCTGGTGCTGCTGCCGGTGCATTCGAAGAGTGCCACCAACTGTGCAGGAGACCAGCTCTAGGGGAGCGCTGCAGTGCACACAGATGATACTCATTTGGTGCCGTATGAGAAAAGTAAGACAGCTGTGGAAGAGAGGCGGATGCCAGCAGTGCTAAACTGTGAGCGCATCGCCACCAGCGTATGGCGCTGTTTGGCATAAACACAGACACTGCCCTGGGATGCGCTCATTGGACGAAAATGACTCCGGTAGACTATTTAGATTGTTTGCATGGAATTCTGTGTTAGCAATTTCTGTACGAAAGGAGCATTGCACGTGTGCTTTCCTCTTCCTAAAAGGCTGTGCCTTGCAAAGTGGGCACCAGATATTATTCTGATGCCTTTTGGGATGTTAATAATGCACCATGAGATGGTGCTGATGCATCTGTGGGAATTTTGGCTAGCGAGTTGCGTGCCAGCCTCGTTAAGGACACGCACCTGCTACTGCTGCTGCTCGCTGAGAGCTGGCGGAAAGCTAAGCACTTCACCTCCCGATCCCGAGCAGCATGCTGCCTTTGTGTGTTGGTTGTTGGGGCTGGGGAAGCTTGTGGCTTGTGAGGGGGCAGAGTGGACAGTAGCTGCCCCGCTGCTGTGTCAAGCAACTGGATGCTCCCGCCTATGCGAGAGACTGCCAACACGTCAGCATCTGTGCAGCAGTCAGCAGAGGCACAGGTATGGCGCTGAGAAAACTGCAGGCATTGGTGGTGGGAAGGTTCTGGAAGTTGCAGGAACCCCAGCACAGCCCATTGCAAATGCTTGCCTAGTTCTCATGTACTGGTCCGACTTTGGTCCCTGAGCTTTTGACCGCTTGCCACATCCATGATCACCTCTTCTTTCTTCTAGCAAGGGATAACATAAAAACATTCAAATCAACCACCTGTGAGAAGATAGTTGGGCGCAGCCAAACCTTGGATGGCTGCATTCTTGTCAGGGCGGCCCCTACAAAGAACGAAAGGCGAGGACAGGATTCATTGGGCAGCCCAGGTTTGCATGCCGGCTGCACCTTCTCTAAATACCCGCTCACCATGTCTGGACCACTTGGGAAGAGGCCCAGGTAGGTCCACGAGGAATACCCACAACTACAGGATTGCACAAACTATGGTTAAGAGGGAGAGGTGCAACTATCGTTTGCAGTCAAGCAGAGTACACATGTTACAACGTTCATGCAAGAGACAAGCATTTGCGTGCAACTCACCTTTCAGCAGCCCAAGCTCATCTGAGATAGCCAAGCGTGCAGCTGGAGCATCACCCCTCCCCCTCTTCATTTCTTTGCAGTATTATCTAAATACTCAAGAGATTATGCTAACATATTGTGAGCTCAGCCGCCGGAATGCCGAAATCAAATAATTAAATAGAATTCAAAGCAATTTAGATGCTGTGCAAATGTAGCGTCTCTGTGTCTCAAGCCCATGAATGGTGATAACAATCGGGGATTTCGAAAGTCAGAATAATAGATCAGGATAAACAGGTAGATTATAACATAACTGAAAACGAAGGAGACTCGGAGTAGAATATCTTTCCTTCTGCCATGATTTCAGAAATCGATGAGTTTTAGGTGCTATGGCAGTTCAGCAAGCTGCCCGACCCTCTTCCTTTGGCAGAAAATGTCAGCTGGTGATAATGTGAGAACAAAATCTCCTCAGAGTTTGCTGCACCAGTTGTCGTGGGCGCCAATGTGAACATGTGTGCATTTGCTTTTATCATTGGTTGTATATGCTTTGAATAGTGATTACTGAATTTTCAGGTTTTTTCTTACGGTTGCCCGTCCTATTGAATCCGCTGTCTTCATAGATGCAACATCACAAATACAGATAGTTGAGCTTGCTCAAAAAACTCACAGTTGGCTGTTTTAGAACCAGCTTTGAGGACTGGAGACACTGCCTAAGGCAGCCCCCTCCCTCGGCAGGTACCGCGCTGTATAGCTAGGTATGTAACCTGACCTAACCTTACCAAGGCAGTTCGCCTTGTTTGTTGTCGGTAAGAGTATTGAATCAAATTCCTTCAATTTTTTTGAAACAACAGTTCGCTTCGTTTTCCAACTATATTTGTGGTCTGAAGCCCTTACAGTTCAACTGGTTCCAGCTGGCAATGCGTCTTTTACTCAAGAAAATAAAGGACTATGCCAACAGGGAAACCCCTGTTTGCATGAATCGAGGAAGAGATTTACATCTGGTGCAAGCATCAGGCAAACCCCAAAGGAGGGTTATGAAAAGATCCAAGTGCTCTGTCTGTGTCATTTTTCAACCGTCTACTTGTACTAATGCGAATTTTTGTTGCGCATTGAATGGAATGAGTGTTCAGGTCAAGTGTCGCCTTTTTACTTTAAACCGATCTAGGCCAAGCTTACTGAGGGGTAGTTCAGTATGATATTTACATATGGCCCCCATCACTCCAATCAGGATGGCATGTAGGCTCTGTGGCATTGCTGTACAAGGGCGTGTTTCAATTTAATATGTTGTTCAGTTGCTCTTGCTAGTTTTTGCTTTGGTCGTGTGTCATCAAAATATTTGACTTCAACAAGGAGCACATCCCAGCGCAAAGGGTGTAAAGCCTAGATGCCATCTTGGTGGCCATTCTGTCTATTAGCTGGCAGCATACAACTGGCACCTGGTCTAAATCAGGATCGAAGCTCATCTGCTGAAAGGTATGGTAGAAGCCAATGAGGTGAAGTCCTGTTGGCTACACGTGCCGGCAAAGCCAGACTTTGTCGGGCCATGTGAAGCAAAAACATCCAATACCTGTGAAAATGTTTTTCCTCCAAATTCACTTTTGCTCAAGGCTTTGACAAACCTGGAAGCAAACTTATGTCTTTCCCTGAAAGTTCCACCCTTTTGCTTTGAATTGTAGTATTAGCATGGAATTGGCTATCTGGCAGATGACGCAACAGGCAAGATGAACTAGTGGCTCTAGCATAGAGGTGGGCCAGTTTCTGGGTATGAAGAGTACCCGTTCTGATCTTCATGGCATTCCTTCTCTGTGATACATTTATTTCCTGTATGTCCAACAAATTGCTAGTTGTAAGGTTCACTGACGTAAGCAGTCACGTCCAACAACTGTAATAACCTGAGTCTAGACTACAGATCTGTATTGGAATCTTCAAGTCTGTGATGCTTGCTCATGCGAGCTTTTAGTTTGTCCTTCATGTTTTGAAGCGGAGCAAGGCTGGTTCTAGTGGGTGGGTAGTATCATATTTATCTTCTGCGAGCCAGTGTATATGGGAGAAAGGATTTCCATTAGGTGAGGGGGGCAGGAATGTATCGTCATGTCCATGGTTATGAGAGCAGCATGTTTTGCTATGGCAAACTCATTTCCAACCAAACCAGTGTGGGCTCTAACTTCGTGCCCACACTCTACGAATTGAAATTGTGACCTGGACTCACAATACCTCCCCTACTTGTAACTTGTGTAATGCTCATGATGTACAGGCCCCTCCGGGATGAGCAACACGTCCTTTTCCACTGCACCCATCCACATATGGTCTCTCTCCGAAGGACTTATGCTTCCCTTTTTCTTCCGCAGGCTTAAACAATGTGTCTGCTTTTCTGGGCCAGGAAAACAATAAGCTATATCTCTTCCTGCATGCACTGATAGTTATTTATGAGCAGGCTAGCAGTCGTACTTCTTGACTGAAGGCCTTTTCTTGTAACCCATGTAACCCTGATTCTGGAATGCATCCACAAAAGCGCAACAGAAAACGCTGCATTTATCATCAATGGTGCGTCCTCCCTACAAAGATGGCCCTGGTCACGTATACGCTGTACATCCTTCCCAGATTCATGTTTCTTGACCTTCTTCCTAGTTTGATGGTGGAGGTTTGCCTGGTGCTTGCACCAGATGTAAGATTCTTCCTTAATTCACACAAACAGGGATAACCTTCAAGGTAACACAAAGTTGTTGACATTGTCTTTTCTTTTTCTTGACCTTCATGTTCTTTGCAGCATACAGGGGGGCCACTGGCAGCAGCAGCAGCAGCAGCAGCAGCAGCAACAGCAGCAACTTTGCCAGAAGGTGACAGCTCTGATGCCGACTAAGAGGAAGGCAACCTGAACATCCCAACCGTAGGACCATGGAGATCCACCAGGACCAGACAAGAGCCAAGACCGAGCTTGTGGGCTGGCACGCACGCGAGTGAGCGCTCTAGCAGCTGGCTGGGTGAGTTGGCTAGTTGTCTAGCCTTGCTCTTTGTGCCCTGACCTGTCTTTGCGCACCATTAGACCTGACTTGCTTGAGGAGCCTGTCACTTCCCTTCGAGAGTCTTCTAGTTTGACTCTTTGAGTTAAGCTTATCCACCAAAACTTCTAGACACTACCTTTCTTCTTACTAAGAACTACTAAGAATAGTATATTCCCGCCTCTTTAGATTAGGTCCTGGTTGCAGGCATTCTAGGTTTCAGCTAAGCTGCCCTCGTTTGGTGGATTCAGCTATGCAGCCTAACCTAACCCAACCTTCGCAGCGTGGCACACTTCTGACTTCGTGCCCACACCCTACGAGTTGAAACAGTGACCTGGACCCAAAATACCTCCCCTACCTGTGAAATGTGCAATGCTAATGATGTACAAGATGAGCAGCATATCCTCTTCTGAAGAGTCCACTGCACCCATTCCCATGTGGTTTCTATCCGCAGGACTTATGCGTCTGTATGCGCCTCCCATGTCCACCCTCGCAACCTGTGGGTTCAGGGTTTGAACCTCACTGCAGGCACGACCGGCTAAGCTGCCCTCGCTCGGCGGATACAGCCTTGAAGCCCCAAAAGCCCTAATTCTTCCACAGGTTCCAATGGCATGTCAATTTCTGAGCAGAACAACAATAAGCTGTATATTCCTCTCCACTTTCTTTTATGAGCAGGCTAGTAGTCGCACTTCTTAACTGAAGGCCCTTTTTTTGTAAGCCCCTTGTACAACAAGCTCCGGATACTCAAGCAGGCGGCGGGGCACCTGCGATGGAAAGTCGACTATCCACCCTCGCAACCTGTGCACAGGGTTCGAACCTGTTTGGTGTGCAGCAGTCTCTCAGCGTGACAGGAGGCTCACGACCGGCTAAGCTGCCCTCACTCGGCGGATACAGCCTTAAAAATCTGAAACCTTAAGTCCCTTGTAAACCCCTTGTTTGCTGTCATGCTGTCTTTTTCATATATTTTTCATGATACAGTATTCATGTCAGCTGATATTTGGAACTTTCAGTGAAGTTTAGGTTAAGATTTTTGATTCAATCAGCCATGTATTGGATCACAACCTTTCCCTTAATTGATGCAGGCTGTTTTTCTAACTGCGTAATCTGTCTTTTTTCTTGGATCACCAGGTATCACACTGGCTGGATGGCTTCAATTGTTTGCCGACATAGAGGGCAAGGCTTGCCAGGTGGCAAGGCCCATGCACATTTCTGGCAGACACACACATGTACTGAAGCGCCATGCTGCGAGAGCAGAGGACAAAAACAAGGGAATGTTATTTGCATCCTTGAGGGAGAAATATCCAGGCTATAGGGTGCACAATTGTAGGGTGCAGGCAAGAGCATATGGCTACAATATACAAGGGGCTAATTTAAAAAAACCCGCAGGAAAACCGCTTACTTTGCTGAAGTATGGGGATGCACGCACAGCAAGGCTACTAAGGACGACTTGAGTATTGCTGTTGCAAAGCAGTATGTTTGAAACCAAGCAAGGGATTTCTTAGCCCAGAAGCTACTGACCACAGCATCATACTTCAAAGTGCAGAGAAAGCCAGGTTGCTTTAAATCCTCACCAGGTAACCACACTGACGAGGCTCTGACATACATATGATACAGAGTTCCTCATCGTCGACTTCATGAGCATGCTCCTCTGTTGCTCCGGGATCATCATCAAGTGACACACTCTCCTGGTCCCTATCGCTGAGGTTTGCATCTGAAGTTGCCTGAGAGGCTCCTGCAGAAGTGATTGAGGTCGACACTGACAATGAAATTGGCACAAATATCTCTTCTTTTGGCAGGGGATTAAATACCTGAAATCATTTAAAAAATAGGTATAAAGCTTTTCATGCACAGCTTGTTGCAATGTTATCTCCAATTAAGCAGCCTTAAGTACCCAGAAAGTCCCAGTTCACCTCCCAACAAGTGCCGAAGTTTCAGCGCCTAAGAATTCAGGTGCAATTCATTCCGTTAGTTGATGCTCCATCTATGGATTTAGTGATGGGAGCTTGGTTGCTGAGCTCTGGAGAGGCCTCCTTTGGGAAAGTCGCCATGGCCCAGTGCTTCCATGGCGCATGCAAAAAACAGCAAATCCTAAACTCTTTTCCAAGGAATTGAGATAACTAGATGAGAATAGAAGTCTAGTCTCATCTCTAGACGGAGACTGTTTCCCGGTGCACGTAATATGGAAGAGACATGAAGGATGCAAGTTCATTGATGAACTCATGGCTGCAGCTACCCTCTGGTCGTCCTGATTTGCTCCAACTACATGGAGTAGTTGCAGAATAATGCAAAATGATGTGTTGCGCTTATAAGCACAGAAATTGAGGCTGCATGAAAGGAAGTGATCGATTTCTTGTTTAACCTCCTCTTTTCTGCCAAATACCTGGCCAAAGTCTGCACCGCCTTCCAACTATTTTGCATTTCCAAGCCCATTGGCTTTCTGGTTGAATTATTTGTACAAAAGGGTGCAAAAGGGTGCAGCAGTTGCAGAGATATAACAAAAGCTGCTATGCGAGACAATTTGGCTTGCCTGGGTGGCGGGGCCGTGCATGGGGAGGACTTTTCCACCCAATATTCATCAACTGATCCAGCCTTGAAAACAGTCGCAAGGAAAAATTTACAGGATTGCATTTTCCCGGTGGGAGCAAATTTGAGGTGTGTGAATGTCTATCTAATTTGGACTGGAAAATAAATGATTTCCTAGGGATAGGGATCTGGCAGGGGGTCACACGGTGTCAAGTCACAATCACACCCTTAAATCAAATTTAGAAATTCATTTCTGTTGCGTGCCTGGAAATTTATTTGATTTCCACATTTAAGCTTAGTAGAAGCTCGACAATAGATCAATCGACCTGTACACACATAATTGCTGCAAGGGGCGGGCATCATCTATAATTTCACCAGCTTCCTGTCACCATTGAAGTATGGCCAAGCATGAAAACTCAGAGACTTGCTATTCATCTAGATTTTTGCAATTCAAGCATGGACAATGCGCGCATGTTAACAGCACATTTCACGCACTCACCCAGCATGCACGCACCCATGCAAGAAGTGCTAGGGCACACCACTACAATTCATGTGCTAAAGCTGAGCTGAGGAGGTGCAAGCAGGGCTGCATCAAGCACAAAAGGAGAGAATTCAAGGGGGCTGACCTGAATCTCCTGAAACTTCCACAGGACCTCCCACTCCTCCTTTGACTTCTCTTGACCCTGCTTGTGATGCTGCAATCATCTGATGGTTGACCCGAGATAAATGTCCAGTTCCACTGCCCAGCTCCGCGGAGAAATTATGCGTATAAGATGTACACCGTCCGATGAGACCAAAGGGCCCTTCCAGCAAATTTGAGAATTTTCAGGTGTAGAGGGGGGATGTGGAGCACCTGCCCAAGAAATTGAAAAATTGAGCATTTTCAGTTCAGAAGGGACCAGAATCCCTCGCTAGGGAACCAAAGCATGGATGAAAGTAGGGATTTTGTTAGGTATCACCAAGCTTATCTTGTGTGATCAAAGAAACATGCTGGTGTGTTGGAAGTGATCTGGGCTTTGATTCAGTCATTCTGGCCCAAAAGGACAGCCGTTTCCGTCTCAAATACAGGCAGCATATCCATTCAGACCCACATAGTCAATTATTTCAGTCCAAACATCACACAGCTGCATGTTTCACATGATATCTATAAAATCTGAATCTAATTTGAAAAGGAACATTTCAAAGTTAGTGGTCAGTTGCCCTCCTTTAGAAAGTGCAAACAGTGGGAAGAAGTGGGCATGACCGATCACAACCAGAGCCTTAAATTTTGCGTCCACTGGGCATTGATCTCGTACCTCTGCCTCCCTGTGTGATCAAGCCTGAAATCCTGTATACGCCTCTGTAAATGTATTCTATAAGCATGCGCAGGTCCCACGCGAGCAGGTCAAGGCCAGCCGTTGGAAGGGAGATGTTGAAACCACCTTTCATGCCGGTTAAAGCACCTTTGGCCATTCTTTTTCGTTTGCAGCTCTGATCAAGGAATGACATTGGCCACAAAGAGTGTGTGGAGCAATGGCCTGAGTGTGGAGCAATTGGGCAGGAGAGCAGGTAGCCTAATTGAAGTGACCTGCTAAGGCTAACTGGAGCCCCAAGGACATTGCTCTTGGCCGACAACATAATTTTAACCCTTGTTTTTTATCCCCACTTAAATGCTCTCAGAAAGTGGTATGTGAGCTGGATTTGGCTGATTGATGCCCCTCTTATTCGATGGTGGAGCTGCTCCAGCCGTGTCCCATCAGAAAGTACAAAGACAAAAAGTGGTAGACATACATGCTTCAGGCACCTAATCCCCAATACTCAGGCCAATCGGTGTGCTGTGTGTGCTACTGCAATAATGCAGAGGCACAGGGGTCAAACCATCAGGCAAATTGGGGTCCTCCTGGGGCTTGGGGGTAATTTCAGATGCAATAACATTGTTTTGAATTGAGAACTCACCAGTCATCTGGTACTGGCTTATACGGCGTTCGCGAGTTGCAGGGACTTGATTGAAGAGTTGATGACGGAATTGATGAAATGAAGATGCCGGCACCCTCTGAACAGGCAGCAGATTTTGAGGATGTGTTATAGCATGCAGCAAGACCAGAGGTCAATTGTATACAATCTACTGTTGCTTCCAAGAGAGGAATTAGTCGATTGCAACTCAAGCAAAACGTGATAAGGTTACTTTTACTATGGGCAGCATCTTGGGACAGCTTCACCTTTGCTCAGACTCCAGACTCATCATGGTTACAAACCTGCTCTGGGTGGAGCAGCGCCAGGTGTGTTGAATGGTATTCAGGGCAGCAGTGCTCGTCCACAAGACTGAAGAGGAAGTGTGTGAAGGATTGGAAGCTTGATAAGTCTGCCCCATAAGGCATGAAAAACCTGCAGATTTGCAAACATGCCACGCTTTGCTAAGTTGGTAGCATGCCACACTTGATAAGTTGGGAGCATGCCACGCTTGATAGGTAGGCAGAATGCCACGCTTGATAGGTTGGCAGCATGCCAGGCTTGATAGGTTGGCAGCACACTTGCCTCCCAATTTGCATGCTACCAACCTATCAACTGTAAGAGTTCAGGGAGTGGGAATGCACACAGGCCTGATGCAGGAAGTAATGCAGGTTGACTAACAATTGTGCATTGCTCAGCAACGGATAGATAACATGAGGCAAATATAATAGAATTACCAGAATTCCAGTCATGCAATGCGTGCATGTCTTAACGTGTACTGAATCTACTCAAAGCGCTTTTCAAAACGGGAAAGGCCAACCAGACAACTCACACGCTTGTGTGGTCAGGAGGTGCAGCAATGATCCAATTCCGGGGTCCTCGTACATCATCCATTTTGCCTCTGACATGACTCAATTGCAGGTGCTGTGGGTCGTTTGTCTTGGCAAGTTTAGTTATCAGCCATCCCAACACGAATGGGAGGCCAAAAGAAAAACTGCAATATTGACATGCCACAAAAGCTGTATCGCAAGCATCTTTGATTGACTCATTTTGGTTGACATACTGAACAATATCAGGCTGCTTGCCGTAGATATCCTGTAAGAGAGAAAAAGCCACAGGCGTCAGCTCCAAAAATTTTATTATTATTAGGCACATGCATCTAATGCAAAGTCTCTGTAATCATCTTTGCAAATTTGCAAATGCTCAAATTCTTCTTAATCAGAGCCGCATTTTACCAGCCTAGCTTGATGCCTTGCATCTACAATCACTTGAGCTCTGGAGTAATGCAAGAACACGAACGCCCTTTTTTGCCTGCCAGGAAACATGTACACCTGCACATGCAGAGAAGTAAACTTGTCAAAAGAGAGCACAATACATCAAACGTTCTGCTGGGACAGTGAAAGACTTTTTCTATGCACTTTTTCTATGCAGTACGTGCTTTCATGCTGTTGTAAGATTTCTAATCCAATGTTCTACATTACAACAGGGCAGTACGTGCTTTCATGCTGTTGTAAGATTTCTAATCCAATGTTCTACATTACAACAGGGCAATACTCTTGGGCAAAATCTCAAACATAAGATGCCTTAAGAGCTCTGTGGGCGCAAAATTGCATGCACTTATTTCTGGCCCAGACACGCATGAGGCACTTTGAGCAGTGGGCTCCCGCCAACCACAGTAAAAAGAGGCATGCATACAAATAATTGACCAATAAATGCAAAATGCACCAGCATAACGATACATAATGCTTACACGCTTAACAAGGGACCTTGCCCCTGACGGCTCTGTGCACCAGCAAGGAGTAACCACGCAAGTGCAGGACTTGTAGACGGGTCGAACAAGGCCTTTACACTGCGATTGAAGAAAAGGATGGCCATGCGCTCCCTTATGAAGGAGGCAAATGTTATTGAGGAAAGGGCCAGGCATTCAAAAAGGTAGTCTATCCAGAAAGTGAGTAAAAAACATATCTTTAAATAGGCTTTGCATTTACTGTAAGCATTCAGGCTCAACATGTGAACGTTAGCTCATGCCTGGAAAGCCCTATTCATATTCAACGATGTTCCTCCCCAGACAACCCTTACCCAGGAATTATTGTAAGTGTCCATCATCAGAGAAGTACAGGCACTTGTTTTAGACATTGAGAGGGGCCTGTGAGTACCTTATCTCTCCCTCAACCAGCCCAATTAGAGTGTGCCTGTGCAGGTGTGCGTGATTTCATATTTCATATATGTGTGCATGTGCATGCTTGTGTGTTTGTGCACATGTGCGTGTTTATGCATGCGTGTATGGCTTTGCATAATCTTGTTCTTGCACGTGTGCATTTGCGGGTGTGTTTGTGTGGGTGTGTGCGTACGTGTGCATATATGTGTGCATGAGTGTGCGCATGAGCGTGTGTGTGCATGTGTTAGGTGTGCGCATGCATGTGTGCGTGTGGTGTGTTGGTGTGCGTATGTGTGCATGCATGTGTGCGTGCTTGCCCATGTGTGTGCCTTCGTGCTATTCAAGAATAACAATGCATGTGCGAGTGCTTGTGCGTGTGCATGTGTGTGCATGTGTGTGTGCATGTGCGCATATGTGCGCACGAGTGTGCTGATGGATGTGTGCTTGTTTGTGTGTGAATGTATGTATGCTTGCATGTGAGCGCATGGGTGAGTTGCGTGTGTATAGGTTTATGTGTGTATGCTTGTGTGGGAGTGCATTGGTTGATAAGTGTGTTTGGTGTATATATGTGCTCCCTGTTCGCACGTGCCACCTGGATCCCCCTTGCCGACTGGATCCCCCTTGCCAACTGGATCCCCCTTGCCTACTGGATTCCCCCTGACGACTGAATCCCCCTTGACTTGCCTACACAACCGCTGAGATGAGGTTTGTCCTCTGTTGTTGCTGTTCCCAAACAACTGCTCTGGCTAAAAGCAGCAAGAGCGTTGCCGTCATAAAGCGCAGGGACTCTTCTTGCCAGCTGTGCATGATTTTTGAACTTCCTGGTTCCTCCTTAAATGTGAATTAAAATATGCTTGATAATTTTGAATCACCATCATCTGATTAATAAACAAGATTGCTTGTGTCCCTCTTTTGACAAAAACGCCCTCCATTCAACGCAGGAAACCTGCCCTTAGCATATACTAACAAAATTTCAAATACGCAATTATAATCTTAGGTGAATCTGTTAAGCTGCACCATCTGCAAGTGGTTTGCTTGCAACCTGCAAGAAAGTGATTCATACACCAACTTATGTCAAAATTCAGCATTTTCTTTCCTTTTCAGGACTTTCCCCTTCTAAGCTTTAATCCTATTCCTAAGTGCCAACAAGCCTGCAGTTGAAGTGCGGTTTAAATCAGTTGAGATTGCCGTTTTTTCTAGTGTGCGGCTGAAATCAGCCCCTCAAAGTTGCAATGGGGCTGGGAAGTCTTCAACCGCATTTATTGCACTTCAACTGTGCCAGGAAATGTTTGACGTTGACGTTCAAAAAGGTGACGTGGATAAAATGTCTATCAATAAATAATAGAGCAGGGTTAGGTAATGCGTCCGTTTGTGCTTATCTAACGTCGATTCGTTTGCATTCAGGGGTCGTTTTTGAGGGTAGAGGTTGGGGGATTAGGGGGGGAGCTGTAGGCCCTCAACTGCCTCCCTGGCTGCCTGTTGCCACCTTGATGCATTCTTACATGTGCATAAATATACATTTACATATACATTCGAATTGCCAGAAAAATGGGGGTGGGCGGGGTTCATGCCAAGATAGTTGAGCTGAAAGGCAAGTCGCATGCACCAGCACAAGTACTGCAAGCTCGTCTTTATAGCTGGTGCTTCCTGCATCAGAACGCTCTTCCTACACTTTAATTTAGCTTGTATATTAGTGAAGTGCACAGGGGATGAAGCAGTCCTTGAACCTGTCCTGGATGAGATGAGAGCCCGAGCCCGTCAATGCTCAGCAATGCAGCAGCAGCGCAGCGCCAGCTCGACAGCATTACAGCAGCAACTGATCGCAACACCACGCCACAGCCAAGGAGTGCTCCGCTGAGCAAGGCTAAGCACAAACACAGGAAACCCTAGGGGGGGGGGGGCGCATTGGACGCGGAGGTTTTTCGATGCGCAATTTGAGGCATTTTAGCAATGCATAAGATGCGATGAAATACGCATGACCCAACCTTGCGATAAATGCTACTGCCCAGCTCTGTAGAGAACTCTGTAGAGAAGTGTACCTGGGCAGATTCATTTTCGAATGCATGCGGCAAACCAGGACCCAGCAAAGTTTGTAGTGGTACATTTAAATTTAGGTCAAGTATTTTGAAGTATTGTTTGGTTCTGGAAGCATGTCACACACACCATTTCCGCAAACACTGAAACAAGCTTCTGAAGAAGGTATGGCAATGTGCATGATTTGACGGCAGGGGACTCAGACATGTCAAAAATTTAGACCCACATTCACGTTAAGCGCCAATTTCTAGTATCTTCATTCGCACCTTCACTTTGACAGTGGCACAGTGAAGAGCAAGTTGTTCGAGCAAGACCACTGTTTCTGAGGATCCTGAGCTCTGGGCAAAGTCGTATGGCGTGCTACCTGCACTGTTCATGCAAAGAGAACCAAGCACCGCTAAGTGCAGAAGGCGCAGTAAATAAAGATTGGCATATAGCGCTATATGAGGCAATTAAGCACTATATTTTGCCCGAACTCCACCTTGCACTTCAAATTTTGGCATCAAGATTGGAAGGGGGTTCAGCACCCTGTCAATATGCCCCCATGCAAGAAATGAAACAGAAAATTAGATTCTGCTAGAGCTGGGGGCCACAAGCAACCAGAAAAAGCGCTGTATCTGGCACTTCAGATTTCAACAAATGTCACATTTGAAATGTGCAAGCATGTGCTTTAGTACCCCTGGGTCCATCATTCCTCAAAGTCCCCTTACAATTGGGACAGCTCTGGATGTCCCCTTTAAATGCTGACTAAAATAACGCTGGCATGTTTGCCCTTCAGATCGGGTGCATCCTGATCCAAAAAATGCTAGTGTTCCAAGGCACTCCCTAGCAGTCACTTGCATGTGCTAATCGCTGCCCAATGTTGCCCGCTATTGTCTGCTGTCTGCTCTTAACGCTGCCAACTGCATCAATAAATTCATTTGCATGCTGGCCTTCACAAACGGGCCAGATGTTTAACAACATTTCCTAATGTCTCGAGAGAGATGCGGTCGAGCAAGCTGTCGTAGGTACGTTCCCATGCTGAACAATTTGCATACCGGCTTGATGAAGACCTCATTATTGATGATGTGAATGGCCATAAGAAAATGGAACTGCTTGAGCTGTGCTGAGATCACTGAGAATGACGTGCTGTGCTGCTTCTTTGCCACTGGCTGTCCAACACAGTCTTCCTCTTCCACCTTGTTCACCTGCTCCCTGGCGTGCGTGTTGGGGCTCGCGAGAACTCCTGCTGCTTCCAGTGCTTGCTTGCAGTGCTTGCAATGTGCAGGTGCGGCGTTGCATTGTCATTGTCGAGAGTTTTGTGAACCTCAAGTTGGCATTGCGCTCTTTACACTCAATCGCACTCCCCCCACACTCAAGCTTAATCCCCACCGCGAACCTGTCAGACAACTTTCTAAGAGGACCTGATGTTGTTCTCTTGTAGGGGTCTGCAAGGGTGGCTGGCTCTGCCCAAGAAGGAAGTGGGGCTGCATGCCCTCCGACACAGTTCCATCCATAACTCGCCCCCCAAATGATGTCTGCTGTCTTCTTTTGATCATCTATAGTTCTCAGTAGGGGCCCAGGGGTGGGATTGTCAATTTCAATTTGCTATACTTGATATTTTCCAGCTTTTACAAACGTAGCACTAAAATAGCAAAATCCCTTGTACTAAGTCATAAGCAAATGAAATAAAGCTAGCCACCTTCAAGCAATTATCTTGCCCATAAGGCCAGAGTCTCACACTTTTTCCACTTTTTTCACTCCTGTTTTCACTCGAATCCACCCCCCCCTCGTGGAAAAATCGTGGTCTCACATGAAAGACTCGTCAATCCCCAACACATGTCGCTTTTTAATTCAACCCCCAATTGCACGTCTTCCTCTTTGGGCAAAAATGGGGGGTCATCTCAGGAGGTCCCCATGGAGCAGGGTTGTGTCATTCGCACATTTCAAATCATTCGCAAACTCGAATTTTACCGAATCATTCGCCGTATTGTAAACCCTCCCCCAAAAGGGCCCTGCAATGCACCTATATGCTCTGTTTTGCACCTGAGTCCACGTTAACAACGTAGCGCTAAGTATTTTTGTTAGATCTGCTCTTGAAGCTCGCAGGCAAACGTTCAATCAAATCATTCGGCAAATTTCAAATTTTAACAGATCATTCGCGCATTGCAAATCAAAAACAGGCAAATGACAAAACCCTGCCAAGGAGGGTCCCATTCGTGCAAGACCCCCAAAAAACCCTTGTTTGAGGTTTTGTATGTTGGATTTTGTATGTTGGAAAGAGAATTCACCTTGAAAGGATATCTGAGGAGACAAGGTTTTATTACATTGGGTTACACACGTGATTCATGCAGCTGCTGAACTAGCTGATGATTCTCCAGGCCGATAGTGCACTAAAATGATGTCTTATACGTGTGTTAGCCAGGCTTATGCTTGTGGGGTGCCAAATATGGTGAAGAATGTCAGGCAAATAGAAAATGAGAAAAATGGTCGCTGACATTTCCTAGGCCTCAGGTCCCAGTCACACTGGCCAACATCCCTGTCCGAAAAATCAGTACCGTATCGCTCCTAGGGTAACCGCGAACAATTAGATAATTATTGGGGGCCCTCGCTATCTGAAATCCGTTTGGAAACTACTTTTTTCAAGACCTCGCGTAGCATCCAGGTTTTGATCCAGGCTCCCCTGGGGGGCCGACCATGGAGCCACATGCTTCAAAGGGTCAAAGGATACTATTTGATGTGGGTTGCACGAAATGGAAGCGCTCCAGC
>LKMJ01001294.1_pt1 | contig 21769 bp, 23 predicted proteins | sample 643391 | NCBI WGS metagenome assembly LKMJ01 (sample SAMN04112250, study PRJNA286221) | soda lake metagenome | biome: soda lake; feature: Kulunda Steppe; material: water; isolation source: sample PL-Br10 brine of Picturesque Lake | place: Russia: Kulunda steppe | collected 2010-07
CATCGTATCGTCACTGGGGACTCCCGTTCACTTTCCGCGGTCGGTGACGACTCCGTCGAGTTAGTCGTGACGTCTCCACCGTATCCGATGATCGAAATGTGGGACGAACTCTTCTCCGAACTCAACCCGGAGATCGGCGCGCATCTCGAAAACGGGGCCGGGAAAGCAGCGTTTGCTCGTATGCATCGAGAACTCGAAACGGTCTGGAAAGAGGTCAATCGAGTGCTCGTTGATGGCGGAATCGCCTGTATCAATATCGGCGACGCGACCCGAAAAGTGGATGAAAGCTTTCGGGTCTTTCAGAACCACTCTCGGATCATCAATGCCTTCGAAGATCTCGGTTTCGAACCGCTACCGGAGATCCTCTGGCGAAAGCCCGTCAATTCGGGCGCGAAGTTCATGGGTTCGGGCATGCTTCCGCCGAACGCCTACGCGACGCTCGAACACGAGTATCTCCTCGTGTTCCGGAACGGGAAACGGAGTCGAAGTTTCGAACCGGGCTCGGAGCGCCGGTACAGTTCGGCGTACTTCTGGGAGGAGCGAAACCGGTGGTTCTCCGACCTGTGGACGGATATCAACGGGGAACGACAGACGCTTTCGGACGATGAATCGAGAGAGCGCTCTGCGGCGTATCCCTTCGAAATCCCGTTCCGCCTCGTCAATATGTACTCCGTCTACGGCGACACCGTGCTCGATCCGTTCTGGGGAACGGGCACCACCACGCTCGCAGCGATGGTCGCCGGCCGGAACTCGATCGGCTACGAACTGGACGAAGCGTTCGTCAACCGGTTCGGCGATACGGTCGAGGCGGTCCCGGACTACTCGCGAGAGATCATCGAACAGCGGTTAGACGACCACAGGGCGTTCGTCGAAGAGCGGATCGCGGACGGAAACGAGTTCGAATACCGGGCCGATAACTACGATTTTCCGGTCACCACGAAACAGGAACAACCGATCCAGTTCTACGCCGTGTCGGCGGTTCGAGAAACGAACGAGGGATACGAGGTGTCACACGACCCCGTCGGGAATGCCGATGTTCGAATCGATACGACAGAAACGGGAGACGTCAAACCCCCGTCCGATCTTTGAGACGGTTTGCTTCCTCCGGATCTACGAACCGCCGTCGTCCGGTATCCAGCCGGCGAACTCCCCACCGTCGATCGGGATCGAGAGGGCATCGAGCACTCGGGCGGTCATCAGGTAATGCCCGGCCAGAAGCGTCAACCCGACGACGGTCTCGACGTCGGTCACTTCGACGGCGGCCTCGAAGAGCGGATCGATCACCGTCCCCGTCGCGACGGCGGCGGCGTACCGCACGATCGCCTGCTCGCGTTCGGGGAACGGGCTGTCGTCCCCGCGGGCGATCGCCGCGATCTCTTCGGCCGTGATTCCCGCCTCCTGCCCGAGTTCGACGTGCTGGTGCCACTCGTAGGGGGCCCGCACGGTTCGGGCGATCGTCAGGATCGCCAGCTCCCGTTCGCGGGTCGACAGTCCCCCGGCGTTCCACAGCGCGGTCCCGTAGCGCATGTACGCCTGCATCGCCTGGGGGGCGTGTCCCATCGCCCGAAAGAGGTTCAACTCGCCGAGGGCGTCCTCGCCGAGCAGGTACTGGTACTCCTCCGGGAGGTCGGTCTGTCCCAAAAGCGGCACGCGTGCCTCGTCGTGATCCATACGCTCTCTGGATCGACTCGTCGTATAGTTCTGTGGACGGCGGTGACCCCTCTCGTTCGGATTATCGATCGGAGCCCGCGTCTCCACCCGAGACGGGCCCGTTCTGTGTGATAACCGCTTCTCGAACTGCGGCAATATTTATACGGACATAGTTGGTACCGTTCCACATGGCCGAAACCGAAGACATGGCACGGTTCCTCGAGGCCAGTGCCAACCCTTTAAAAAACAGCCACGTCGTCGACGCCGACGTCCACATCACCTACAACGAGGAGGTCCGTCGGCAGGTCGCCGACCACATGGACAGACCCTACCGGGATTACGTCGATCCCGACACCTCGAAGGACCCCTATCCGTCCCACGGGTGGCCGAAATCGATCGGCGGGAACCGATCGTTCCAGATCACCGACGTCACCTCGCCGGCGGACATCACCGAACCGCTCTTCGATGGGTTCGGCGTCGATCAGGCGATCCTCAACGTCCTCGGCCCGGGCGATTCAGTCATCAAAACCGAACGGGGGCTCCAGGAGACCCGGGCGATCAACGACTGGATGCTCGAGACGATGCTCGACGGGCACGACGACCTCTACGGGCTCATCACCCTCGCCGGACGGGACCCCGATCACGCGGCCGAGGAGATCGACCGACTCGCCGACGAGGATTCGTTCGTCGGCGGCTTTTTCAGTCTCAGCCAGGAGTTCATGCCGCCGGCCGGGGACCCATCGCTCGACGTCGTTTACAGAACGCTCGAGGACAACGGCCTCCCGGCCGTCTTCCACATCACGGGGATCCACCGCAAAGCACCGATCCTCCGGGAACTGGAGAAGGTCAGCGCCTGGCACGCGACCGGCCCCGCGTGGTCCGCCCAGCTCGCGCTGACGAGTCTGATCCTGCAGGGCGTCCCGGCGAAGTTCCCGGATCTGGATCTCGTCTTGCTCGAGGGCGGGATCGGCTGGGTGCCGGGCTGGCTCGGCCGGCTCAACCGCGAGTACTCCCAGTGGCGCGGCGAGCTCCCACTCTTGGAGCAATCGCCCGAACAGTACATCCGGGAGTCAGTTCTCTTCGGTACCCAACCGCTCCCCGAGTTCGAGGACCCGACCCACATGCGCAACACGATCGAGATGATCGGCGCGGACTCGCTTCTGTTCGCGACCGATCACCCACACTACGACTTCGATCACCCCCGCGCGCTCGAGAAGTTCCTCGACACGTTCGACGACGCCGACAGCGAGCGTGTCCTGTCTGGGAACGCCCGGGACATCTTCGAACTCGGGTGATTCCCGGTGGGTGAACACGTCGTCGCGTCCGAATCGGAGCTCTCCTCGCCGGGCGATCGCGTTCTGGCGACGATCGGGAGCCGTCAGGTCGGCGTTTTCAACGTCGACGGCGATTATTACGCCTACCCGAACTGGTGTCCACACCAGGACGGTCCGCTCTGTACGGGGACAGTAAGCGGCACCACCGACGCCGTCTACGACCGCGAACGGCTGGAGGAAACCGAAGCGTGGGTCAAGGAGGGGGAGATCCTCCGGTGTCCGTGGCACAGCTGGGAGTTCGATATGGTCGAAAACGAGTTCCTCCACGATCCGGAGCGTTCGTTGCCCTCCTACCCCGTCCGTATCGAGGACGGTGACGTGATCGTCTCGCTGTAGACGGTCGCGACCGCCGACTATTTGAGAGTCGGTACCGATGACCACGCATGCTCGAGGTCACGTATTACGGGAACGCGACGTTCGCGATCGCCTCCCCGACGACGACGGTGCTGGTCGATCCGTATCTCACCGACAACGACGAGTGTCCCTGGGACGCCGAAACGGTGCTCGAACGGGAGGAGCCCGACGCCGTCTGTGTCACTCACGTCGCTTTCGATCACGTCGGCGAGGCGGCCGAACTCGCCCGCGATCACGGACTCGAGGTGCTCACCGAGCGTGCGACCGAGCGGTATCTCCACTCGCAAGGAGTTCCCGAAGAGCGGATCACGACCGTCGTCTGGGGGATGGAAGCCGAGATCGGCGACCTCACGGTTCGGATCCTCGAGAGCAGACACTCCTCGATCACCGAGATCGGCGACGAGTCGGTTACCGGCGTCCCGCTCTCGTTTCTGTTCACCCACGACGGCGACAGCGTTTATCACATGGGCGATACCTCGATCTTTCGGGACCTGCGGACCTACGGCGAACTCCACGACCCTGACGTCGTCCTGACCGGCGTCGGACAGGCCTACGACGCGGCCGCCCGATCCGATGGCACGATCACGCGGCGGATCTTCGAACTCTCGACGGAGGAGGCCGTACTGGCGACGCGGTGGCTGAACGCCGACCGGGTCGTCCCGATGCATTACGTCAACGACGAGCGCGACCGGTTCCTTGAGGCGCTTTCCGACGCCGAGGACGTCGCCGAGGCCGCCCCGCTGGATCCGGGCGAATCGCTCCGGGTCGGGTAGACTCCGCAAAGCCACTCCACGATCGATGGCGCCGCCGGGGTCGGTCTTAAGTCGGTTCGGGCGGAACCGGAGTCCATGACATACGGAAGCGGCGATCACGTCTACGAGCTGACGGAGGAGTGGGCCGAGTTGCCGGGCGGCGACTCCTTCGTCGACGCCGGCCGGGTCTGTGTCGACGACAACGACGACGTCCTGGTGTTGAACCGCAGCGAGCGTCCGGTGATGAAGTTCGATGCCGACGGGAATTTCCTCACGTCGTGGGGGGCGGGTCATTTCTCCGATCGACCACACGGGATGGCGATCGATTCGACTGGGAACGTCTACTGCACCGACGACGGGAACCACACCGTCCGGAAGTTCTCGCCCGACGGCGAGCATCTGTTGACGCTCGGGACCGAAAACGAGCCCTCCGAGACGGGCCACAGACACAGTTCGGACATCCTCGAGCGGATCGCCTCGATCGAGCGCGGGGCGGGGCCGTTCAACGGTCCCACGGGCGTCACCGTCCCCGACTCGGGAGAGATCTTCGTCGCCGACGGCTACGGGAACGCCCGGGTCCACGTCTTCGGCGCCGACGGCGAGTTGCGCCGGTGGTGGGGCGCCCCCGGCGCTGCCCCCGGAGAGTTCAGACTCCCGCACTCGATCCATCACGACGGCGAGGGTCGGATCTGGGTGACCGACCGGGAGAACTCCCGGATCCAGATCTTCGATGCCGACGGGACGTTTCTGGACGAGTGGATCGACCTGATCCGACCGACCGGGCTCGCGATAGCCGACGGAACGGTCTTCGTCTCCGAACTCTGCAAACGAGTCAGCGTTTTCTCTATGGACGGGGAGTTGCTGGCGCGGTGGGGGAACGAATCCCATCCGGACGACGACCCGCTGTTCGTCGCCCCGCACACGATCGCCGTCGATTCGAACGGCGACCTCTACGTCGGCGAGACGTCCTCGGCCTACGCGGGCGTCGACCGGGGAGTCCGGACGGTACAGAAATTCGAGCGCGTCGCCTGAAGCAGGTATATCGGGTCCGCTTTTATAACCGAGTGCGTGACGCCGGCAGTCCGTCTCAGGGGATCAACCGCTCGATCTCGGTCACGAGGATGTCCGTCGCCCCCGCTTCCTTCAGATCGGGGATCACCTCGAAGACCTCCCGTTCGTCGACGACGACGTGGACGGCGACCGTCTCGCCGTCGGCGACGTCCATCACCGTCGGCCCACCCATCCCCGGGATCTGCTCTTTGAGGTCCTCGAGTGACCCCTTCGGCACGTTCATCATCAGGTATCGCTTGCCGTCGGCGTCCAGCACTGACCGGAACGCCGTCTTGATCTGGGTCACTTTCGGATCGTCGGCGACGGTCGGGTCGGCGAACAGTCGGACCGACGATTCGAGCACCTCGTCGACGATGGACAGTCGGTTCATCCGGAGCGTCGTGCCGGTCGAGGTGATGTCGACGATCGCGTCGGCGATGTCGACGTGCGGCGTCAGCTCCGTCGCGCCCGACACCTCGACGATGTCGGGGGAGGCGCCGATCGTCGCGAAGTAGTTCCGCGTGATCGTCGGGAACTCGGTGGCGACGGTGCCGTCGGCAAGTTCCTCCGGCGAGCTTACGCCGCCGTCCTCCGGCGAGGCGAGCACGAGCCGGCAGCTTCCGAACTCGAGATCGAGGAGATCGACGAGATCGGCTTCGGACTCTCTGGCCTGATCCAGCCCGGTGATGCCGAGCGCCGCTGCCCCGTCGGAGACGTACTCTGGGATGTCCGCGGCCCGTGCGAAGAGAACGGAGACGTCCGGGTCGACGGTGTTGGCGTAGAGCTTCCGGTCGGCCCCGTCCTGTACGTGCAGTCCGGCGCGCTCTAAAAGCGCCAGTGCCGGATCGTGGAGACGTCCCTTGTTGGGTACGGCGATGCGCATACCACGAGTTGCGCCGCGCGGGTCTTTTGACTGTCGGGTCCGACCGGTCCGGCCGCTCCGAAACGGCTCCCGATTCTTTCCCAACCGTATTTAAAACGGGCGCACTATCCGAGTATCAGGTCGTCGCGACGACCGATCGGAGCATGCACGCTGAAACCGCCGACAGACGGGAAATAAACCGGATCCTCTCCACAGCGCTTGAGGACCCCGCGACGCTTCCGGACGAGGACGTCGAGCTCGCGCTGGCGTTACTGGAGAGCGACGCCAAACGCGTTCGCGTCGGCGCAGCGTGGCTGTTCGGCCTGCTTGCCGCGGACTCGCCGGATCGGGCGCTGTCGTATCTCCCGCCGCTCGCGGCTCGGATCGACGAGAGCGATCCGCGGAGCGAGACCGCGCGCGCACTCGGCTATCTCATCGCCAACGTCGATCCGGCGGCGATCGAACGGGCGCTCCGGGCGATGGAGGAACCGACGGCGAGACGGTGCCGAAACGCCCTGTGGGGGCAACTCGCCGATCGGACGGTCATCGAGACACAGCGGGCGGATGACGAGGACGACGGAACGGCGATGGGCTGGGCCGGAGCCGACGAGTGGGGCTGGATCGGTGCCAGCGGAACCGCCACGGCCTACGACGGTGAAAGCGACACCAGCCGCCGTCGACCGCCGACCGATCGTCCCGTCGACCCGCCGGCCGTCGATTACGACGCCGATCGGTACACACCCGTCGAGTTGCTCCACCGCGACGACATCGCGGCGAGCTACAAGGTCGTCTATCGGGCGGCGAACGGCGAGGTCACGCCCGGGATACACAAGCGATTCGACCCGCCGAAAGCGGGCTTCGAACGGGTTTTCGACCGCCGGATTCGGATGTGGCAATCGATCGACGACCGCGACGGGGTCCTCCCGGTCGTCGACTGGGGGATCGATCCCGCGCCCTGGCTCGTGACCGCTTACGAGGACACGGGCGGCGTCGCGGACCTCGGACGGCACAGCCGGTTCGGGACGGCCGTCTGGACGCTCCGGACCGTCGCGGAGACGCTCCGTTTCGCCCACGCCCACGGTGTGATTCACGGCGCGTTGACGCCCGGTTCAGTCGTCCGGAGTTCGATTCTCACCGAACCCGACGCGTGGCGATTCCCTCGCGTGACCGACTGGGGATACGTCGGTCCGCTCCGGGAGGCCTTCGATCCCGACTCCGTCCCCGATCGGTATCTCGCCCCCGAACACGCCACCGGTTCGGCCGGCGATGTCGACGGCGCCACCGACGTCTACGGCTTCGGTGTCATTGCCCATGAGGCACTCACCGGTCGCCCGCCCTCTCCCCCCGGCGACGACGCCGATCAGCTGATCACCCTCCCGACCGCCGTCGAGGGGCGGTTTCCCGAACTCGAGAGCATCCTCCGTCGGTGTCTCGCCGAGCGAAAGGCCGAACGCTTCGAGACGGTCGGGGCGATGGCGGACGCGTTCCGAACCGCTGTGGAGGCTGCGGATGGCTGAGACGGCGATCGCCGAATCGGGTCTTCTCACCCGATTTCTGGCCCTCGTCGTGCTCTTCGTTGCCGCTACCGTCACCATGGTTTACGCCGCGTTGAACGATCGACACGGGACGCTCTCGGTCGAGATCTGGCGGTACGTCGTCCTCGCGATGGGCGCCGGAATGGCCTACGCCGTCGTCGGCGGATACGAACTGGTCGGCACCGACGCGGTTTCGGGAGCCACGCTCACCGGGCTCAGGCAGGTCTTCGGGCTGTTTTTCATCGTCCTGCTTTCGCTCTCGATGCGGGAACTGTACTACGGGATCCCCTATCGGGAGGCCGACTCGACGCTTCTCTCACACGGGCGGGCCCGGCTGTTCGAGGCGGCGTTTATGGGGATCGTCTTCGTCGAGTTCGTGGTGGTCATCTCGTTCGGGTTGACGGTCGCCGTCCAGGCCGTTCAGGCCGTCGCGAGCGTCGCCTTCGCGGCCTACGGGATCTCCTTTGCCGCCGGAACGCGGGCGCAGGCGATGGCGAGCGGCACCGTCATCGACAGCCTGCTGGCCCGGTTTATCGCCGTTCTGACGTGTCTCGGGGCCGCAGGCGCACTGGACGGTGGCGCGCTGGTGGGGCTGCCGCCGACGCTCGTCGCGAGCGCGGTAACGGTCTTTATCCTCATGTCAGCCGCCTTCCTGCTCACGCTCGCGCTCCGGTTGAAAGCGAACGTCGAGACGCCCTCGGCATAGCTACCAGACCTTGCAGTCGAAACAGACGAGTCGGTCCCCGTCGCGCACGCGGCGTTCGACCGTCGATCCACACTCGGCACAGTCGGCCCCGCCGGCCGTCCACGCGTACGTCGTCTTCGCCGGTTCGATCTCCACTTCGTCGTCATCGCCGTCGATCTCCACTTCGTCGTCATCGCCGTCGATCTCCACTTCGTCGTCATCGCCGTCGATCTCCACTTCGTCGTCATCGCCGCCCGTTCCCCCTCCGGACGTCTTTCGGCTATCGCCTGCCTCGTTCTCGCCCGCTTTCCCCGACCCGTCGAGAAAGTCCTCGATCGAGGTTTCGCGCATACCTGATATAGCGCCCGTCATCATTTCAACCGTTGGATCTCTGGAGCGTGGACGGATACACACAAGTACATGCGGCCGAACCGTCAGGTATGGTCGAGATCGAAACCGGGTTCGAGGAGAACACGATCGGTGCCATAGAACAGTTCGCGGAGATCGCGATGGTCGATCCGCTCGTCGCGGCGATGTTGCTTACCGGGTCGATCCTCACGGGCTTTGCGATCGGCGTGTTCGGTATCGCGACGCTCGGAGCCGTTCTGGCGGCGCTCAAGCAGGGTCTCGCCGGTTCCGAAGAGCCGAACCAGCCAGTCTGATCGCCTCGTCGAGATCGGGGCCGAGCGGCGATCCGGCGACGAAGCTGTCGGCGTGTTCCATCACGGCGTCGATCCGGTCGCCGACCGTCTCCGGCGTGCCGGCGATACAGAAGGCGTCTATCATTTCCTCCGTCACCGCCCCGAAAGCGCCCTCGAAATCACCCGCCGAAATCCGTTCTCCGATCGTTTCCGCGAGATCACCGTCGATTCCGTGTCTGTCCAACACCGGCGGTGCTGCCCCGGCGGCGATGAAGGCGACCGGCGGGCGGGCGGCCTCGCGGGCGGCCTCGCCGTCCGAGGCGATCGACACGGAGGCATAGGCGGCGAAATCGAAGTCGCCGTGTTCGGCCGGTCGGTCAGCGAGTCCGGCCTCGACCTGTTCGGCCGCCCACGCGAAGTCCTTGGGATGTGAGCCGTTCAACAGCACTCCGTCGGCGTGTTTCGCCGACATCCGGATCATGTGTGGACCCTGGGCGCCGACGTAGATCGGGATCGCCTCGCTCGGGATCTCGAAGTTGAGCCCCGCGTCGGTCGCCTCGAACGTGCCGTCGTGATCGACGCGCTCGCCGGCGAAGAGCTCCGAAGCGACCTTGAACGACTCCAGAACGCGCCGGAGCGGACGGTCGTGTTCGAAACCGAGGTTTTCGAGCGTGGAGCGATCGCCGGCGCCGATCCCGTACACCGCCCGGCCACCGGAGGCCTCGTCGAGGGAGGCAACCCGCGAGGCCAGCGTCACCGGATGGGTCTCGTAGGGGTTTGCCACCCCCGGCCCGAGCCGGACGTCGTCCGTCCGGGTCGCGATCCGATCCAGGGCGACGAACGGATCGCGGTTGTTGTAGTGACAGGAACTGAAGACGGTGTCGAAACCGTTCGCTTCGGCCTTCACGCCGAGGTCTGCGATACGACTGACGGGGTGTTCGGGGGTGAGTTCGATACCTATCATTGTGTTGTCGGTCCGTTTCCGCGAGCCGTGACGGTCATCCGTCGAACTCCCATTCGCGGAGCGCCTCGCGGACGATGTCGTCCTCTTCGCTCCGGAAGAGTTCGTTGCTGCCGGCGTGGTCGCCGAACGCCCAGTCGCGGACGACGGCCGCCGGCGTCCCGCCGCCGCCCTCGCCGGTGACGAGGTTCGCCGCCGCCGCGAGTTCGTCGATCACTGACTGGACGGTCACGTCGAGTTCCCGGCCGTCCCGGTCGTGCTCACCGCGCCAATCGCGGGAGGCCGGCATACCGGCCCAGCCGATCGCGACCCCACGCTGGCCGTACCGGAACGGCCGCCCGGAGGTGTCCGTCACGATCACCGGCACGTCGAGCGCCGTCGAGAGCCGTTCGGCGGAGGCGCTCGGCTCCCGCGGCAACAGGAGCAGATCGGCGCCGGGCACGTTCGAGCGGTCGATCCCCGCGTTGACCGTCACGTGTCCGAACCGTGTCACCGACAGGATGAACGGCGCCTCGGTGAGCAGCTCCTGGCTCTCCTCAAGAACCGCCTGTGCGAAGCGGGGGTCCTTCCGATCGCCGGTTATCGATTCCAGACGCTCGGCGATGGCTTCCGCCCGCGAAGACGCGGGAAACGCCGAGAGGTCCGCCTTCCTGCCCTCGGCCTTCGAGACGACGGTGCTCGCGATACAGAGCACATCGCCCGCCTCGAACTCAGTTCGGGCCGCGACGAGCTCCGCCAGGTCGTCGCCGGCTCCGATCTCCGGCAGCCCCTCGACAGCGAACGTCTCCATGCGTTCCTAGAGGGAGGTAGCGACCAAAAAGGGCCGCGATACCGGAGACTGTCGGTACGCCGGTCGACCGACCGTCAGTACGAATCCACGCCCGGAAATATACCGCCCGGAAAAAGTATGCCCGGAAATATAACCCCTCACAGCCCGACCCCCCGGCATGTGTGCTGAAGCGGCCGTCGGGTTCTTTCGACATGGAACGGAGATCCTCCTGTACCGAAACGGGGCGTCCCCAGCGTCTCTGTGGAGGACCGTCTCGGTGCCGGTCGACGGCAGCCGAACGGGATCGATCCCAGAGCGGCTGGCATCGGCTACCGGCCGCCCCGACGCCGTGACCCTCCGTCGCCACGCCGCACCGATCACCGTCGGGAACGGGACCGATCGCCGGATACACCCGTTCCTCTTCGAGTGTGACACTCGCGAGGTGACGGTCGGGCCATCGGACGCGGCTCACGAGTGGGTCCAGCCGCCGACGCTTCTGGATCGGAAAACCGAATCCGGGCTGTTCGAGGCGTATCTCGCCGTCGCGCCGTCGGTTCGGACCGTTCGCGAGGACACCGATCACGGCGCAGCCTACCTCTCGCTTCGGGCGCTCGAAGTTCTCAGGGACCGGGCGGCGGCCGCCGGTGAGGGAGGTAACACGTACGACTCGGTCGCGGAAACCGCCCGCCGACTCCGTCGTGCCCGTCCGAGCATGGGCGTCATCGGGGTCCGGATCGACCGCGTCATGGCGAGTGCCGACCGGACGCCCGAATCGGTTCGAAATCTGGCGATCGCGGCGTGTTCGAACGCGGTCGACGCCGACCGGGCGGCCGCCGAGCGTGCCGCTTCGCTCCTCGGTGATCGTGTCCTCACACTGTCGCGGTCGGGAACCGTCGAATCGGCGCTCGAAGCTGCCGATCTCCGATCCGTCTTCGTCGCGGAATCACGTCCCGGGCGCGAAGGGATCGGTGCAGCCGAACGACTGGCCGGGGGCGGACTCGACGTGACCGTCCTCGCCGACGCCGCGATCGAGGGGCTCGTCGCTGGGGGTGAGATCGACACCGTTCTCGTCGGTGCGGATACGGTCCTCGAGGACGGAAGCGTCGTCAACAAGGTCGGTTCGCGGACCGCGATGGGGGCAGCCACGGAGTCGGGGATCGACGGCTACGCCGTCTGCTCGCGGGACAAGATCGTCCCCGAAACGACGTTCGATCCCGAACCTGGTCCGGCTGACGCGATCTACGAAGGGGCGGCCGACCTCGCCGTTCACAATCCCACGTTCGAGCGCGTTCCGCCCGAGATGGTTTCGGCCGTTGTCACTGAAGCGGGTGTCTACGGACCCGAAGAGATCGACCAGATCGCCCGGGAACACGGCACCTATCGCGACTGGGAGGCGTAGCCTGTCGACTCAAAGCGTCATAACCCGGACCCGGCGAACGCCGTCGAAATCCTTGAGCGCGTAGACGAGTTCCCGGACGTCGGCGGCGCTGCCGTCGACGAAGAGCGTCTCGAGACACCACTCCCCGCGGTGTGCGTGGCTCGTCGAGATGATGACGTCCTGGTAGGCGTGTTGGATCCCGTGGAGCCGTTCGATGACGCGTTCGTGTTCGTAATCGAAGACGACGACGCCCGCCACGCTCCCCTCGGCGTTCTCGAGGGTTCGATGTCGTTCGACGTACTCGGTCATCGCTTCCCGGATCGCCCGCGACCGGGAGTCGAACCCTTCCGAACGCCACGTGGCATCGAACTCCTCCAAGATCTCGTCGGGGACGGCGAGGCTGGTTCGCATATCCGGTCGATGGACCTCGGCGGGCATATCGTTTCGGCTCCCGCGTTCGGCTCTTTTTCAGTCCGACTCGCCCGCTCGCCGCCGTTATTACGCAACCCCGAAACGGGTAGTAACAACCTGTTTACCGGCCGAAAGCCGACGTTCGGTATGGACCTCTGGCTCGTCGGTGCCGTGATGGGGCTGGGCGCCGTCCACGGGGTGTTACCGGATCACGGTTGGCCGATCGCGGCTCTCTACGCGCTCGAACGGCCACGGAAGTGGCTCAGCGGAACGGTCGCGGCGCTGGTTCTCGGCGTCGGCCATCTCGTCAGCAGCGTCGCGCTCGTGCTCGCGTATTTCTGGTTCAGCGCCTTCGCGACGTTCGCCGAGGGCCCCTGGATGAAGCCGCTTGCCGGCGGGTTGCTCGTGTTGCTCGGCGTCTACGAGTACGTCAGTGGCGGCCACGGACACGTCGACGGTGATCACGGGGAGCCCCATGCCGAACATGCCGAGGAGCATCACGATCACTCCGCCGACCACCACGAACACGCTGCCGCCGACCAGACGCACGGCCACGGCCATGCTGCCGACCATCACGAACACGATCATGACCACGAACACGCCACCGACGGTGGCGTCCTCTCGGGCATCAGAGGTCGTCTCCCCGGCGGCGGGCATACCCATCTCGAGACCCGCCACGCCGAGGGGGGCCTCCGCACGCTCGGCGCGACCGCGCTCGTGTTGGGCTTCGCCCACGAGGAGCCGATCCAGATCCTCGCGATCTGTGCCGGAACCGAGTTCTGTCTCGAGTTGATGCTGCTGTACTCTCTCGCCGTCATCGTCGCGATCCTCGCGCCGACGCTTCTGTTGATCGCGGGGTATCAGAGCCACCGCGAACGGATCGAACAGTACACGCCGTACCTGCCGACGGTCACGGCGGCCGTGTTGATCGGGGTTGGGCTGGCGTTCATTTTCGGTGTGTTCTGACGGACCGAAGCCTCGTCGGGCGGAACGGTCCGGCCGCTGATACAACGTCACGCCGCCGAGTTATTAAGTAATGCTACCTCATCACCCGGTGTTCCTAGTAACTCTTTTTATACTTCGGAGCCTGAGTTATTATTGCAATGGCATACGCCTGTTCCACCTGCGATTCGGAGTTCAACTCGGCGGCCGGTGTCACACAGCACGTCGCGCTGCATCACAACACCTGCGCCGTCTGTAACGACGCGTTCGACGACACTGACGGACTGCGCGAGCACGTCCACACCGAACACTGACCGAGAACCCTCCCCGTGGTCCGGGGACTGTTTCTGAAAACGTTTCTCACCTGTCGGAGCCCTCTCTCTGTCGGCAGTTCAGCCGCCGTCGTCCCGGTCGTACGCCCCCATTTTTCGCAGCTCTCCGGCCTTCCTGAGCACCGATGGCGTCCGACAGACCCCCGTCGCTCCGGCGGCCTGTGCGACCGCACAGTTGTTGCAGTCTTCACAGACGGCTCGAGTCTCTGCCGACCCGTCCAGCAGCCGAGCCGGCAGCCGCGGTTCGGCGTAGAAGGGACGACCCATCCCGACGAGGTCGGCCGCGTCGCCGAGATACCGGTCCAGCTCGCCACGTTCGCGCAGCCCGCCCTCGAGAAAGACCGGCACGTCGACGCGGTTTCGGACCCGACGAGCGAGATCGGCGTTCCACCCCGGCTCACGGCGGTACCGAAGGGACTGCACCCAGTTGCCGACGGCGACGACTGTGGCCCGCGGTCGGCTGCCGAACGCTTCGACGTAGCCGGGGCGGAGTTCGGCCGACCGCCAGGCCCGGGCCGGGAACGCTCCGCGAACGATGCTCATGTCCCAGAACACCGAACAGCGGACCGGCACGAGCCCGTCGTAGCCGATCTCGGCGAGCCGTTCGGCCGTCCGGACGGCGTCCGTCTCGGAGAGCCGCGGTCTCAGAGGCCGTGGGGCGGCCGATTCGGCGGGGACCTTCGTTATCAGCGGGACGTCGCCGGCTCGATCGCGGATCTCGTCGTGGACGAGTTCGAGAAACCGAACGCCGGAGCCGGTTTCGGAGTCGATTCCGAACTCGTCCTCGCGGCGATTATAAAACGGCGAGAGGAACTGCTGGATGATCCCCATGTTCGCGCCGGCCAGATGGATCATGTCATAGCCGGCCTCGACGGCCTGACCGGCGGCTCGGCCGAAATCGGCGGCGAGTTCGCGAACCGCTGCCGTTTCCATCACTCGGGGGTCCAACTCGAGGAAGCCGGCGCGATCGAGCGCCCGGAGCGTGCGGGGTGGCCGGGAGACGGCGAGCTGTTCGAGGTCGGGGTTCGATTCCCGGTATCCGGCGTGCCAGACCTCCATGCTGCGGAGCCCACCGTACTCCAGCTGGATTGCGATCGCGCCGCCGTGATCGTGGATCGTACCGGTCAACCGTTCGAGCCGTTCGACGAACGCCGGGTCGGCGACGCGGGTCATCCCCGGCGCGGCACAGCCGCCCCTCTCGCGGACGATCGTCGCACCCTGATGGATGAGTCCCGCTCCGGAGGCGGCCGCGGGTTCGAGGTCATCGATCAGCCTGTCGACCGCCTGCGGACCGTTGCCGGCACACTCGAGCAGCGGCGCCCGATACAGCCGGTTTCGGAGCGACCGTCCGCCCACGGCCACCGGCGATTCGAGACGGGGACCGGACATGGTTGTTCGTAAGTTCCCGCCCCGCTTCACGGTTGTGCTGGCGGTGAGGTCCCACCGTCCGGTCCGCCATACAATATTGTACCAAGTGTGCAAACACTTATCACCGTCCGACGTTTAGATCCGGCAACGATGGCCGACGCAATGAGCGAATATCTCAAGCAGGACATGGAGTGTGAGGGCCTGCTCGAGTGTATTCACGGGCTGAAGGAACTGGACAAGGAGATCTTCCGGGTCCTCACGGATCGACCGGAGCCGTTGACCGTCGACGAGGTCGCCGAGGCGGTCGACCGGGAACGCTCGACCGCCTACCGCTCGATCCAGCGGCTCGTCCAGAGCGGGTTCGTTCAAAAAGAACAGGTCAACTACGACCAGGGCGGCTACTACCACGTCTTCCGGCCGACCGACCCCGACGAAATCGCCGACGATATGCAGCGGATGCTCAACGACTGGTACGCGATGATGGGACAGCTCATCGGCGAGTTCCGCGAAAAATACGACCGCCAGCAACAGCGGGCCGTCGAGGCCGAGAACTGACCGCTCCTTCGTCGCCCGCTATCGATCCGTCAGCCCCGTAAAACGGGGAAATACCGGCTTGACCCTGACGAGCTGAGTCTCGGATCGGTCGGCGAGACACGGAACAGCGCTCATGGCCGGATGTGTGGACCGACCGAGGAGCCGAACGTCGAAACCCCCAGTTGAGAGCGGCGACACGTCTCGTAACAGATTTGTGCTTGAATCCCAATACCAAGAACATGAACAGGAACCGGATAACGAGACGCGATCGGAGTCGATCGTAGAACCATGATCCGAAACGCTCTGAAGACACTCAAGGGAAACCTACTGTACGCCGTTGTCGGCTCTTTGCTCACTGGATTGATCGTTGGACAGTTCATCGGGGGCGACACCCGGGAGACGCTTCGGCTGCTCGTCATCCCGGCTCTGTTCGTGATGGTGTATCCCATGATGGTCAATATCGATCTGTCGCGAGTGGTCAGCGCGAGCGAGCACGCCCGATCGGTCGGACTCAGTGTGCTTGTGAACTTCGTCATCTCCCCGGTGTTCGCGGTGGGACTCGTGCATCTCTTTTTTAACGGTGACGCCGGCTACGCTTTCGGGCTGTACATGATCGCGCTGATTCCCACATCGGGTATGACCGCCGCCTGGACCGGGCTTGCTGGAGGTGATCTGGAGGCCGCGCTCGTCGCTCTCGCATTGAACCTGCTCGTGGCCGTCCTCGTGCTTCCGCTGTATCTGTCGGTCCTCGTCGGGGGAGCGGAACTTTTCGATCCGGTCGCCCTCTATCGTCAGCTCGCGATCGTGGTAATCGTCCCGATGGTCGCCGGAAACATCACGCGTCGGTACCTCCATCGGCGGTACCAACCGGCGGGATTCAGAGATCTCAAGCCGATCTTCGGCGGTGTCAGCTCCGTCGGTGTGATGCTCATCGTCTTCATCGCGACGGCGATGCAATCGACGGCGATCCTGTCCCAGCCGCTGGTCTCGGCGGGGATGATCGTCCCGCTCGTGATCTTTTACGCTCTTATCATGTCCACCAGCGCTCTCATCGGGCGGTATCTCCTCACAACGGCACAGTCTATCGCGCTCATCTACGCCACCTCGATGCGGAACCTCTCGATCGCGTTGGCGATAGTCGTGGCGGCCGACTCGATCCCGACCGAGGCGGTTCTTCCGATCGCGCTCGGATACCTCATCCAGCCACCTCTTGGGGCGCTGTATCGGCAGTACCGTGTCGACGTGATCGACGGTGGCCGGTCACCACGCGAGCTGATCCGATCCAAACTCCCCGTTCCGTGATACCCCTCGACGGCCGAGGTCACGGCAGAGATCACCGAAGCTCCGAGTGGTGTCGTTCCTGTTCAAAAAAAGATCCGAACGCGTTCGATCCGTTCGACTTCTACGCCGTCCCCGGAACGGGCGCGAGCGTCACGCCGTAGAAGGCCGCGAGCGTCAGCGCGCCGATCGCGACGACGAGCAGCGGCCACCGGAACGACGTCTCGGACAATAGACTCGCGAGATCGCCCACCATCCGTCCGGTCTTCGGCAACTCGCTCGTCCGGAGGATCCCCAATTCGAGACCGAAGAGGACGACCGTCGCCGTCGCCGACATCATGCAGAACGGGCAGATCTCGCCGATCGGCACCAACTGGAGCCACACGAAGTACGACGAGGCGAGAACACCCGTCGCCGTGATCGGGGTCAGGATCTTGATAATCAGCGGGTGGCGAGTGTCGAACCACCACGCTGCAAGCGCGATCGTCGTCAGGTAATACAGCGCTCCGAGCGTCGCAAGCGGGACGCCGAAGACGTACGCCCACGGGCTCGTGACGACCTGCAGGCTTCCGGAGAGTTCGGCCCCGGCGGGGATCTGAGGGATCGCCCAGAAGTGAATTCCGCTGAGGAAGGCGCTGACGACCCAGCCGAAGACGGCCACGCCGGTAAAGAGCCCGAACAGCGTCGAGACGTTCGGGGAGTAGTGCCACTCGTATTCGAACCGCGTCGATCGCGTACTGGTTGCCATACACTGATCCGGTAGGCACTACAGTATTAAATATATTGTGCAATTTCCACAATATAGAGAACGGTGAAACCCGATTCCATTGATAACAGTATTCGTTACAAGGTATCAAAATCCGTTACAATAGAGGTATACTGGCAATGTATTTAAAGAGAAGCCTGTCCAGACCCTCTATTGAATATTGTATTGTATAATATATACTATCGCCGATCCGTATCGGCCCTAGTCCGCTCGTCGAAGGCCCTCGCGATCGCCCGCGGCCCGTGTCGATCGGACGATCAGTACGCGAAAACAGCGCCGAATCGCCGGGCGATCATGCTTCCGGGGATGGTGTTCACCGAGTGAGCGTCCGTCCGAATCACAACCCTCACTTACGGTCCCATCGAGGAACCGGTATGCAACTCGGAGTTATCGGGCTCGGACGGATGGGCCAGATCGTCGTCGACCGCGTGCTGGCGGAGGGTCACGACGTGGTCGCGTTTGACCTCGACGAGGCGGCCGTCGACACGGCGGCCGACGCCGGAGCGACCCCGGCTGACTCGATCGAGGACCTCGTCTCGACGCTCCCCGACGAAAAGCGGATCTGGCTCATGGTTCCGGCGGGCGAGGCGGTCGACGCCACGCTCGAGGAGCTCGACCCCCTGCTCGACGGCGAGGACGTCGTCGTCGACGGCGGCAACTCCCACTTCGAGCGCTCGATCGAGCGCGGCGAAACGCTCGAAGCGGCGTATCTCGACTGTGGGACCTCCGGCGGCCCCGCAGGCGCCGAGTTCGGCTTTTCGCTCATGATCGGCGGTCCGGAGTGGGCCTACGAGGCGCTCGTCCCGGTCTTCGACGCCGTCGCGACCGGACCTGACGGCCACGACCACATGGGTCCACAGGGATCGGGCCACTACGTCAAGATGGTCCACAACGGCGTCGAGTACGCCCTGATGCAGGCCTACGGCGAGGGGTTCGAACTCCTCTCGGAGGGTCGCTACGATCTCGATATGGAGTCGATCGCCCGCACGTGGAACAACGGCGCCGTGATCCGATCGTGGCTCCTAGAGCTCTGTGAGGAAGCGTTCCGGGAGGAGGGCAACGATCTGGGCGACGTCGAGGACCACATCGCCGGCGGCTCGACGGGCACCTGGACCGTCCAGGAGGCGCTCGAACAGGAGGTTGCCGTCCCGCTCATTTACGAGGCGCTGGGCGAGCGCTTCGATTCGCGCGTCGAAGACGGGAAGTTCTCCCGACGGCTCGCGAACCGCCTCCGGTACGGGTTCGGTCGTCACGAGGTCAAACGGCGGGAGTGATCCCGGGGCTTCCGTAGCCGCCCATGTCTCCCACCGGATGACAGTACGCTGTCTCCACATCCCGGAGCATCCGGCTCGCCGCCCACCGCCGCTCTCGGTGGCGCGGTCCTGCTCGCCGGGATCGGCACGTTGCGCTGTGCCGACGGCCGGCGGGGCGTCCGAAGGCCTACTCCGGGAAGATACTCTCCGGAAGGTACGCCGACACCGTCCAGTTCGGCTCGTCGACGACCTGATTGATTTTCAGGTCGACCGCGGCCGAACAGAGCAGATACGCCTCCGATCGCGTGAGTCCCCGCTCCGAGGCGAGGTGATCGATCATTCGACTGATCGACAGCTTCGTCGCCGCCATGAGATCGTCCGCGATCCCGGTCGTCGCGTACGCTGGTTCGTCGACACCTGATGGGGTAAAGGGCCCTGTCGTCTCGAACTCGGGCCCTTCGATCCCGCGTTCCGACCGGACGTCGAGGCGTGCGGTCACGGACATCGGCGCTTCGATGCCCGTTACACAGACCTCGCCGTCACCCTGTGCGCCGTGACAGTCGCCGATACTGAAAAGCGCCCCCTCGACCTCGATCGGCAGGTACAGCGTCGATCCCGCCGTAAGGTGTTTGATGTCCACGTTGCCGCCGACGCGTCTCGGCGGGATCGTGCTGTGTTCGCCCGGTTCGGCGGGCGCGACGCCAACTACCCCGGGGAACGGATCCAGGGGGACCTCGATCCCCTTTAGGAACCGGCCGACGTCACCCTCTAGCTCCCACACGTGGAGACCGGGGTCGTCGAACTCCTCGGGGAGCAGTCCGGATCCCCGTTCGCCCGGATAAAAGTAGCTGACGCCGAAGCCCTCGTGCTCGAACTCGAGCAGTTCGACGACGAGGGTATCGCCCGGTTCGGCTCCCTCGACGCGGACGGGTCCCGTCAGCGGGTGGCCGTCGCCGGGCTTTCCCGGGACGTCCGCGGCGGTCGACTCGGCGTCGAAATACCCGTTCGGCGCGTCCCGACAGTCGAACCGGACGACTGAGCCCGGTTCGACCGAGAGAACGGGATCGAACGAGTTGTCCCAGACGCCGACGTGGACGTGTTCGTCCCGGTCATCGAGCCGGTGATCGATATCGTGCTTTGTTGTCATATAACGTCCTCCGTAGCGGAATAAATAATGTTTGTCCTCTATCTACTCGAATCCTCCCAGATAAACTCGATTATCACATTGAAAACCCAGATGACGGAACGATACCACCCGCTGCGCAATTATTGCCGTAACTCACAGTTATAGATGCGACAAGCGTTATGCATGGTATACATGACTAACGAGGAGCGACAGTTGGGCTTCGGGACGCGGTGTCTCCACGTCGGGCAGGGCCCCGACCCGACGACGGAGGCCGCCGCGCCGCCGATCTATCAGACGAGTTCCTACGAGTTTCCGGACGCCGACACCGCGGCCGCACGCTACGCCCTGGAGGACGAGGGCAACGTCTACTCGCGCATCGCCAACCCGACCGTTCGGGCCCTCGAGAAACGCCTCGCCTCGCTGGAGGGCGGCACCGACGCGCTCGCGACCGCCTCGGGAATGGGCGCGCTCGACGCCGCGACGCTCGTTCTCGCCGAGTCCGGCGACAACGTCGTCTGTGCGTCCTCGGTCTACGGCGGCACCCACGGCTATCTCTCTCATACTGCCGCCCGACGCGGAATTGAGACCCGGTTCGTCGATACGCTCGACCCCGAATCCTACGCCGAGGCGATCGACGAGGATACGGCCTACGTTCACTGTGAGACGATCGCCAACCCGTCGCTCGTGACACCGCCCTTCGAGGAGATCGCGACCGTCGCCCACGAGCGGAACGTCCCGCTTTTCGTCGACAACACGTTCGGAACGCCGGCGCTGTGTCGCCCCCTCGAACACGGCGCCGACATCGTCTGGAACTCGACGACGAAATGGATCCACGGCTCGGGGACGACGCTCGGCGGGATCCTCGTCGCCGACGGCTCCTTCCCGTTCGAGGAGTATCCCGAAAAATACCCGGAGATCGCCGCTCCCAACCCCGCTTTCAACGGCGTCGTGTTCACCGAACGGTTCGGCGATCGGGCGTTGACGATGGCCGCCCGCCAGCGCGGCGCCCGGAGCCTCGGCGACCAGCAGTCGCCGTTCGACGCGTGGGTGACGATGCAGGGCGTCGAGACGCTGCCGCTCCGAATGGAGCGTCACTGTGAGAACGCGATGACCGTCGCCGAACACCTCGAGGATCACCCGGCCGTCTCGTGGGTCGCCTACCCCGGCCTTTCGGGACACGAGACCCATGATCTGGCCTCGAAATATCTGTCAGGCGGCTACGGTGGCATGATCGCGCTCGGACTCGAGGGCGGCTACGACGCCGCCAAACGGCTCTGTGAGGACACCGAGGTCGCGAAGTTCCTCGCCAACATCGGCGACGCCCGGACGCTCGTCGTCCATCCGGCCTCGACGACTCACGCCCAGTTGAGTGAAGCCGAACAGCGCGAAAGCGGCGTCGCCCCCGAGATGGTCCGCCTGTCCATTGGCATCGAGGACGTAACCGATATCGTCGCCGACCTCGAGGGAGCGCTATGAGCGACACGGACGACACCGGCGGCCCGGAAACGGTCTCGCTCGGGGAGTTCACCTTTCAGTGCGGCGAGTCGATCCCCGACCTCGAGATCGCCTACGAGGCCTACGGCGAGTTCACCGGCGACAACGCCGTGTTGGTCTGTCACGCCCTCACCGGCAGCGCCCACGTCGCGGGCGGTCGACGCCGGACCGACACGGCCGGACAGGCCCACGCCTGGTGGGACGACATCGTCGGCCCCGGCAAGGCGATCGACACGACCGAGTACTACGTCGTCTGTGCGAACGTCCCCGGGTCGTGTTACGGCTCCTCCGGCC